>Ga0114931_10005191_pt1 | contig 16107 bp, 10 predicted proteins | sample 2SBtaG_FD_89579 | JGI IMG/M metagenome (GOLD analysis project Ga0114931, IMG submission 89579) | Deep subsurface microbial communities from Kolumbo volcano to uncover new lineages of life (NeLLi) - 2SBTROV14_V59a metaG | ecosystem: Environmental > Aquatic > Marine > Volcanic | place: Kolumbo...
CCAGGTGACGTTCTACGCCCTTCGCAAGGACGGGGCCTACGGGTGCGCTTCGATGCGCCCCGGGGCGAGGTTCGCCGTGCATGATGGAGCCGCCAGCCGGATCGAGCACGCGCCGTCGCTGCTCGAGGGGGGCTGATTGCGCCATCCTGTTTTACTGCGCCGATTCTCGCAGGATCCGGGCGAGGTCGCGTCGTGCTCGCGTCAGTGTAAACAACGACGACCCCAACAGGACCATCAGCAGAAGCAAGAGCAGCCCTCCGGCCACATTGAGCACCCGCTGCCCGCTCGGGAAGAGCGGTGTCCAGCCACCGCCAAGATCGCCGATGAGGCTCGCGACAGCCACGAGTGAGATTCCTACGAGCACAACAACTGAGAACCAGCCAAGATCGCGCACACGTCGAACGAGGTGGACATCAGGGATGCGCCGTCCGATCCGAGCAACTCGCATGCACACCGCGAAGGCCACCATGGCTCCCAGTAAAGCGACCGTCGCGCCTAGGATGTGGCCCACGCTCGCCGTCCCGGCATCGCGATCGCCCCACCACTGCCCCGCTGAAACAAAGATCATGACGCCCGCCACTCCAAGAAACACCATCAACGCCCACTGGAAAGTATGGCGATATCGATCCTCCACCGACACCTCGCGTTCAGTGTTCTCTCTCGCGAACACCAGCCAGGCTCCCCAGCCGGCATAGATCAGTGAGCCCCACGCCAACAGGGGTGCAACAGTTCCCACGATCCGCACGAGACGGTCCGAGCTCATCAGCGCACCCGCCGCCATCTCACCGAACACCATCAAGCCCGTCAGGCCTATGCCGAGCAGCATCATCCCCAAGCCGCGGTGAACCGTGCCAACGAACTTCGGATCGCTCGAAGCCAGTCGATTCGTGCCAATCGACCATTCCAGCGGCGTTCCGCACTCTGGACACACATCGCGTGAATCCAAACCCGTTGTGTCATAGCCGCAGACTTGACACTGCGTCATGTGATCACACCCGTACATCGATCAAGTCCGCTCAGACGGCAGACGTCAGATCTACCGCGGGAACACGACCCCGCATAGTGCGTGTATCCCGCGCGAGACGCACCATCGATCGATACTCGCTCGTAACTGTGCGCAACGATCGCTGCTCCCCTCACCGTCAAGGCAACACATACGAAGGCAGGCACCCCGTCACCTCCAATGCCTGAACTGCCTCGCATGCAAGAACCTGCCACTCCCAGACCCGCCACTTGTAAGGCCCTATCCACCAAGGTCTCGTCTGGCGCTCAATGCACGCTGCCCATCTGCACTTGCGTGCGCGGCAGTTGGCTGCTCGCATACATTCCTGAATTCCAGGATTCATCGGAGACACGTCGCACGCTGGCTCTGTGAAGTTGTTGCAAGGGCCGCTGCTGGTTGTGCTTTCTGAACACGATGGATCGGTGACCCAGTCCAACACAGATTCCGTTAACCAGGAGTCAATGATATCATGAACAAAGACCAAGTTCGAGTCCGGGTCGTCAGTGAGGAACAACTCCGGGAATCCGTCACCGCATACATCCTCTACAATCGCAACAAGTGGCCCGAAACCCAGATCCAGGTTCGCGATCTGAACAAAGCCCGAGCTGCCGTCGCCAGCCAAGATGATGAGCTTGTGAGCTGTGCGACTCACGACCGCGATATCGTCAATTCCATCACCGTCGAGATCCGAGATGGCTATGCTCGTGGGCTGATTTACAGCGATTGATCCCGCATTGATGAACTGGTCATCTGGCGCGCCAAGCCAAATTTCGAGCGTACCCAAATCCTCATGCGCAACCGCAATGTCCCACAGTGAATCGGCGTCGAAGTGCCCCGGCGCAAGCCTAATCGGTTGCACGGGCTGAGCGGGCGCGGGGCGTGAGCCCACTTGCGCTTGTGCGCCGGCGGATGAAACCCAGAGAGCACACAGGGCGAACACCAGCGGTCGCTTGTACAAGCCTTCGACGTGCCAAACATTGTTCATGATCTGTCCCCGTTCGGCGATGACCATGGCCCACATCGTACAGCGCAATTTCAGGAATACCAATCAATCGCGCCTGAGTATCGATGTATACGAAAATGCCCCATGCCGTACATAAGGTGAACGCGTGGTCAAACAGACAGTGTTCGGACGAAACCTGTCCACATCCTGGTCCATCTGGTCGGCTGTGCGGCCCGCATTAGGGCATCCACAGTCAAGAGTCAAGTGCCACGCGGAGACGTTGTGCATCTTGCAAGCGGGGCGAAAGACAGCAAGAGCGTAACGCCCAACGAATAAATGACTTATGGAATATTGGCACACAAATGGCACACAAAGTGCATAGTTGGCTTGACGCCGTGCGTGGAGTCGATATGCTGAGTCTGTCAATGGTGTCCCGCATTGCGGGATGAAAAGGGAAGCGTGGTGTAAAGCCACCGCGGACGCGCCGCCGTGAGGGGCGACGACCGCAGGCCGATGATCATCTGATCAGCCACTGCCGGGAGAACCGGTGGGAAGGCAGGGCCTGCGGGAGCCTCGAGCCGGAAGACCTGCCGTTGACGAGCGTCGTTTCGGCCCTCGCGCACATGGGGCCACGGCACGGTCGCCGCCACCGTCCCCAGCGGCTGACCCACCCCCGTGAACCCGCGCCAAGGCCGACTGCTGTGTCCCTGTCGGGGGCCGTTCCGCGCGAATCGGAACGCCGTGGAGTCCCGGATGCCTGCCCGAACGTGGCACCCACCGGCACACGGAGCCGTGGGGGTCGTCTGCGCCCTGCTCGCGACGGCCCCCGCCCTTGCAAACCCGACGTTCCAGACCTACGGGCGTTCCTTCCGCCCGATCCAGATGCCGACGATACCGCCAGGGTCATTCTCGGTTCTGGGCGATGCGCTTCCCGACGGGCGAATCCTTGCGGTCACGGGCAACAGCGTGTTTCTCGAATCCACCTCGGGAAGCGGGCTCTTTGACGCCGTTGCCGAGTTCGATCCCGCGCTGACGGGGGGGACGGTCGATCCATCTTTCGTGCGCCTGAGCCCGGATGGGCAGCACGTCGCGGTCGGGACGGGCTTCGCCAAGCCCCTGGCTGTCTTCGACATCGACGCCCTGGGCACCCCCGGTTCGCCCACCACGCTGGCCGACGGAGCGAACGCGACGTACTTCCACGTCGATCACTTCGATGCGGCCTGGGCCGATTCGACGCGCCTGGCGATCACCGCGGGCACGTTCCGGCAGCCGTCTGTTGTGACGCTCCTGGACACGACCAGCGATCCGCTGGCGCCGAGTAATCCGGCGATCATCGAGGGGATCGGGGGCGCCTCGGCGGGCATCGCCTTTGATTCGGCGGGCCGCCTGTACACGGGCAACGGCTTTGCCGGTTCGGGTCCGTCCGGGACCGGATGGATCAAGGCGTTCGATCCCGCGCTGTGGACGGCAGGGCCCGCCGACTTCGAGCAGGACGGTCGGTTCGTCGCCGACGTTCTCTCGTCGGCAACCCTTCGATTCGATGGGGTGGGCAATCTGTTCGTGGGTGGCGGGGACTTCGGCGAGTCCGACACGGGATACCTGGCTGTCCTGGAGAGTTCGCGGGTCATGCTGGCGGCGGAGGGCGGGCCGGCGATCGATCGATCGGACCCCGGGCAGGTTCGGCGACTGGATCCACGGGGGGACGGGCTCGGCTTTTTCCTTTCGGGTTTCAATGGAGTCACGGGGGAGTTGTACGTCATGGATGGGCAAACGTGGTATGCGACCGTTCCGTCCCCGACCGGCACCCCGGTGCTGCTGCTGGCAGCATCGGGTTATTTCGCGTGGAGGCGCCGCCGTGTCGGCTAGGAGGGATCGCGGCGCGATGGCGGCATCACGGCCCCGGCACCAGACCGGGGCCGTGGCCGCCGCGCCGTTGCTGCTGCTGGTGGCCTGCACCGCTGTCCGGGCTCAGAGTCCATTCGCCACAACCGTCCTGGACTACCAGCCCGCACCGGGGCAGTTCGTCAACAACCCCATGTTCAACGACCCCGCCATGGCGCTGGGAGCGCCGATCGGAGGCGGGACCGATGTGGCCGACAACACCAAACTGGTCACACTCGGCGGCTTCGGCGGCACCATCACGCTGGGGTTCGATCACACCGTCAAGGATGATTCGCACAACTTCCTGGGCCTGGATGCGATCGTGTTCGGCAACGCCGTCTACGTCTCGGGCGATCCGAACCGTCGATTCGCCGAGTGCGCCGTGATCGAGATCAGCCTCGACGCCAACGGCAACGGGCTGCCCGATGATCCCTGGTACCTGATCCCCGGCACGCACATCACCGACCCGAACGCACAGTTCTCCATCGCGACGTGGGACGACGACACCGCGGACCCGACCTATCCGCCCGAGTTCCCAGACTGGATCCCCCCCGGGCGAGCCGGTGTGTGGACCAGTTCCGGGTTCCGCCTGCCGGCCGATCCGTTTGAGTTGGGGCAGGTCCTTGAAAACCCGCTGGGCCTGGGATCCTCGCAGGAGGGCATCATCGGCTACGCGGACCACACGCCCGTGCTGATCCTGGGCGACATGGACGCGGACAATACCGTGGATGATCCGCTCATCCCGCCCGCGGAGTTCTACACGGCCCCGGACAATCCGATCGCGGTCGGGATCAGCCATGGCTCTGGCGGCGGCGACGCGTTCGACATCGCCTGGGCGATCGATCCGGCGACGGGCCAACCGGCACAACTGCTGGGCTTCGACTTCATCCGGATCACCACCGGCGTGGACCTGATCGCGGGAGTCCTGGGCGAGATCTCCACGGAGATCGGCGCCGTCGCGGATGCCAGGCCCGGCCCGTACACGATCGGTGGTATCGGGCAGGCGTTCGACCCAGCTGCTATCCTGGGACTGATGACCCTGCCGGGTGAACCGAGGATCGACTTCGACCGTGACGGGGACGTGGACGCCAGCGACGTGATCGAACTCGTCCGATTCCTCTCTGAGACCCCGGTCCGGTTCTCGACGCTCCCCGGCCGTTGAGACGAACGGGCAGCGAAAGAAAGAAGGAGACGCGCGGGCGTGTACGCTCAAGGGAAGGGATCCTGTTCGCCCGTCCCACGCCTCCGGCGATCATCCGCCTTTACGCTTGTCGAGTTGCTCGTTGTCGTGAGCGTAACGGGGGTTCTTCTGGCCCTGCTCCTGCCCGGTCTTCGGGGCGCCAGAGAGACGGGAAGGCAGACGGTCTGTGCGTCCAACGTCCGCCAGTTGCAACTGGCAAACGGGCTCTACGCCGATGACCATCAGGATCATTTCGCCCCCGGGGCAGCGGATTTCATCCACGACCTGCACCGCTGGCACGGGTCGCGTCAGAGCGCATCGGATCCATTCAGGCCCGAGGGCGGAGCGCTGACCGAGTACCTGGGCGGCTCGGCCGGGACGAGCCGAGCCGTTCGCGCCTGCCCGAGTTTCGCAGGGACGATCGATCTGCTGGCCGAGGCGGAAGCGGGCTTTGAGCGATCCAGCGGGGGCTACGGGTACAACAACGCGTACGTCGGCGTCCGGCGACATCGCGTGGGATCGACATGGAATGTCAGTGATGATCGGCGGGGATCCGGCGAGCACCGGTTCCAGCGTCCGTGGCAGACGATCGCCTTCGCCGACAGCGCACTCGCGGCCGGTGGGCCCGCGGGAACCGTGGAGTACAGTTTCGCCGAGCCCCGATTCTGGCCCGATCGCCCCCGTTGGCGGACCGATCCCTCGATCCACTTCCGGCACGCCGCACGCCGAGGCGACTCCCATGCCGCCCGCGCCAATATCGTCTGGCTTGACGGGCACGTCTCGTCCGAGGGCAGGACGTTTACCTGGACCAGCGGCGTGTACCGGGTCGATCCCGGGCCGCTGGGGTTGGGCTGGCCCGGCGAGCACGACACGAACGAGTTGTTCGATTACGAGTGATCGCCCGGCGGCACCGTTCGAGTCCTGTAGGGGAACGCACCAGATGGGCGTGGACCGGTGCTACTGCCGTCAGGTCAGCCTGGCCGACCTCGTGCGCCTGTCGCGGGAAGAGGGGGCGGATCTCCCGGAACTCGTGCGCCGGACGGGGTGCGGATCGGTCTGCGGGCTGTGCCGGGCGTATGTTCTGGTCGCCCTTCGGACCGGACGGACGGACCTGCCGATCATGCCCGACGAAGAGTTCAACCGCCTGATGGCGCTGTCCGATCGGATCTGGCCACGGGTCGGGACCTGATTCACCCCTCGGTCTTGACCTCGGCGGTATCGCCGATGACCGCGTCGGTCACCTGGACCTGGGGCACGCCCAGGGTCTCGTTGCGATCGGCGCCCCGTGCCTCGGCCGCCTCGACCGCCTCGGCGATCATGTGGCGCTCGTCCTGGGCCTCGGGCTCGATCGGTTCGGCCAGTTGCCGCACGCGGATGTTCTGGTACTCACGGAAACCGGTCCCGGCGGGGATCAGGTGCCCGAGCAGGACGTTCTCCTTGAGCCCGATCAGATCGTCCTCGGCCCCGCGCAGCGACGCCTCGGTGAGCACCTTGGTCGTCTCCTGGAACGACGCCCCGGAAAGGAACGATTCGGACTGGAGCGAGGCCTTGGTGATGCCCAGCAGCAGTGTGCGCCCGGTGGCCGGGCGGGCGCGCTTGGCCTGTGCGGGCTCCTTGCCCTCGGCCTCGGCCTTGGCGTTAGCCTCTTTGATCTGGTCGCGAGAGACCAGATCGTCCACCTGGAGGTCCGTTCCCCCGGCCGAGCTGACCCGGACCTTTTTGGCCGTCTCCGCATTGCGCCTGTGGAAGACGAACTTGTCGAGCACTTCGTGGGGCAGGAAGTCCGTGTCCCCCGGGTTCTCCACCCGGACCTTGCGGAGCATCTGCGAGAGGATCAGCTCGATGTGCTTGTCATTGATCGTCACGCCCTGGGCCCGGTAGACGTGCTGCACCTCGTCGAGCATGTAGGTCCAGAGCGCCTCCTCACCCTTGATCCGCAGGATATCGTGCGGAACGAGCGGGCCGTCGGTGACCTGCTCACCCGCCTGGATGACGTCGCCGGTGTGCACGAGCAGTTGCTTGTCCGACGGGACGTGATGGTCCTTCTCCAGGCCCGCGTCGCTGACGATCCGGATGGTCACCTTGCCCTTGCGCTTGTCCGAGTAGATCTCGACGCGCCCGGAGATCTCGGCCATCACGGCCGGATCCTTGGGCTTGCGCGCCTCGAAGATCTCCGTCACGCGGGGCAGACCCCCGACGATGTCCTGCGAACCACCGGCCGCCCGCGGCTGACGCGCGATCATCTGCCCGGCCTTGATCTTCTCCCCATCCTGAACCTCGAGGCGGGCCTTGGCAGGCAGGTAGTGGAAGTCGAGGATGTTGCCCGCATCGTCGACCACGTTGATCTGCGGATGCAGCTCGCCCTTGTGCTCGATCACAACGAGCGCCTTGACACCCTTGCCGGCGTCCTCCTCGCGCACCGTCTCGCCCAGCTCGATGTCCACGTATTGGACGATGCCGTCCTTCTCGGCCAGGATCGGCGTCCGGTGCGGATCCCAGCGCACGAGCACCTCGTTCTTCTTGACCTGCTGCCCACTGCGCGCCGCGATGAACCCGCCGTAGGGGATCTTGTACTTGTCCAGTTCCCTGCCGCGTTCATCGAGAACGGCGATCTCCCCGTTGCGCTTCAGTGTCACCAGGATCACATTGCCGTCGGCGTCCTCGACCTCGACCTCGTTGCAGTCGCGCAACTCGACGACTCCCGCGTGCGCGGCGCGGTACTCGCTCTCGGCGATGGCGCGGGTGCCGATCCCGCCCGTGTGGAACGTCCGCATCGTCAGCTGCATGCCGGGCTCGCCGATCGACTGGGCCGCGACGATTCCCACCGCCATCCCCCGCTCGACCAGTTTGCCCGTGGAGAGGTCCATCCCGTAGTCAAGAACCGAGCACCCGCTCCGCGATTCGCTGGTCAGCGGGGAGCGGACGACGACCGTCTCGACCCCGAGTTCTTCGATGCGCTCGGCGGCGGCCTCGGTGATCATCTCGTTGGCGCCGACGATCTTCTCGTCGGTGATCGGGTCGATGATCGAGTTGAGGCTGACGCGCCCGATGATCTGGTCGCGCAGCGGCACGTCCACCTGCTCACCCTTGTAGGTTGCCCGCTTGACGACGCCTCGCTTGGAGCCGCAGTCGTGCTCCCCGATGATCACCGACTGGGCCACATCGCAGAGCTTCCGCGTCAGGTAGCCGGAGTCGGCGGTCTTGAGCGCGGTGTCGGCCAGGCCCTTGCGGGCCCCGTGGGTCGAGGAGAAGTACTCGAGGATGGTCAGCCCCTCGCGGAAGTTGGCGCGGATGGGCGTCTCGATGATCTCGCCGCTGGGCTTTGCCATCAGCCCGCGCATTCCGGCCAGCTGCTGCATCTGGCTGATGTTGCCGCGGGCACCCGAGTCGCTCATGAGATAGACGGGGTTGAGGTAGTGCCCGCCCTCGCCCTTCTGGATGCTGGCATAGTCGCCGTCCTCGAGGCGACGATCGCGCTTGAGCGTCTCGATCAGGCTCTTGGTCAGCTGCTCGCGGCAGTGGGACCAGATGTCCAGGAGCTGGTTGTAGCGCTCGCGATCGGTGATGATCCCGCGATCGTAGTTCTTTTCCACACGATCCACGATCTTCTGCGCCTTGGCCAGCAACTGGGGCTTGTCGGCCGGGATGCGCAGGTCCGTGACTCCGAAGGACAGTCCCGCTGTGGTCGACTTCTTGAAGCCGATCTCCTTGAGGCTGTCGAGCAGATTAATGGTCTCGGCCCGCCCGCAGTAGCGGTAGGCATCGTCGATGACGCGGGATGCGCCGCGCTTGCCCAGCGCACAGTTGTAGAAGGGCATGCCATCGACCAGGATCTCGCTGAACAGGCACCGCCCCGCAGTGGTCACGATCCGCCTGTTGGACGGGAGGGGCCTTGCGGGGCCCCGCTGTTCTTCGACCAGGTGCGTGAATCCGTCCAGCCGGACGATGACCCGATCGTGGAGCGTGATCTTGCCCTCATCGTAGGCCAGCAGCGCCTCTTGGCGGTCCTTGAAATGGGGCAGTTCCTCGGCGGGGCGTTTGTCGTCCGGATCGGTGATCGTGATGAAATACACGCCCATCACGATGTCCTGGCTTGGGCTGATGATGGGCCGACCATTGGCCGGGCTGAAGATATTGTGCGTCGAGAGCATGAGGATGTGTGCCTCGGCCTGCGCCTCGACCGAGAGCGGGAGGTGGACAGCCATCTGGTCGCCGTCGAAGTCGGCGTTGAACCCACCGCAGACCAACGGATGGAGCCGAATGGCGTTGCCCTCGACGAGCACGGGCTCGAAGGCCTGGATGCCCATTCGGTGGAGCGTGGGGGCGCGGTTGAGCATCACGGGATGCTGGTAGATGACTTCTTCGAGGATGTCCCAGACCGCCGAATCGCGCCGCTCGAGCATCCGTTTGGCGCTCTTGATCGTGTCGGCCAGCCCGTGCTCCTTCAGTTTGCGGATGATGAACGGCTGGTACAACTCGAGGGCGATCTTCTTGGGCAGGCCGCACTGGTGCAGTTTCAGCTCCGGGCCCACAACGATGACCGAGCGGGCCGAGTAGTCCACCCGCTTGCCGAGGAGGTTCTCGCGGAACCTCCCCTGCTTGCCCTTGATCATGTCGGTGAGGCTCTTGAGGGCGCGATTGGACGAGCCGAGCACGGGTCGCCGGCACCTGTTGTTGTCGAACAGGGCGTCCACCGCCTGCTGGAGCATCCGCTTCTCGTTGCGGATGATCACGTCCGGCGCGTTGAGGTCCACGAGTTTCTTGAGTCGATTGTTGCGGTTGATGATCCGACGGTACAGGTCGTTCAGGTCGCTCGTGGCGAAGTTGCCGCTCTCGAGCAGGACGAGCGGGCGCAGGTCCGGCGGGATCACGGGGATCACGTCCATCACCAGCCACGCCGGATCGTTCTCGCTGTGGCGCACCTGCTCGACGAGTTTGAGGCGCTTGGACAGGTCGCGGATCTTCTGCTTGGACCGGGTCGCCTTGAGCTCGGCGCGGAGCTGGGCCGACAGCTCGCTCAGGTCCGTCTGCTCGATGAGTTCGCGGATCGCATCGGCGCCCATCGTCGCGGTGAAGGCGTTTCCGAACTTCTCGAGTGCCTCGCGGTACTCGTCCTCCGTGAGCAACTGCTTGAGTCGCAGGTCCGTGTCGCCGGGATCGACGACGACGTAGTCCTGGTAGTAGATGATCTTCTCGAGGTCGCTGGTCTTCATCCCCAGCAGCGTTCCCAGGCGGCTGGGCATCGCCTTGAAGAACCAGATGTGGACGATCGGGGCGGCCAGGTTGATGTGCCCCATCCGCTTGCGGCGGACGCGGGAGTGGGTCACCTTGACGCCGCAGCGATCGCAGATGATGCCCTTGTACTTGGTCCCGCGGTACTTGCCGCAGGCGCACTCGTAATCGCGCTCGGGGCCGAAGATCCGCTCGCAGAAGAGCCCGTCCTTTTCGGGTCGATAGGTGCGGTAGTTGATCGTCTCGGGCTTCTTCACCTCGCCATACGACCACGCCCGAACATCGTTGGGCGAGGCCAGCGTGATCTTGACGGCGGAGTAGTCGTTGACACGGTCGTATACGGTTTCGGCCATGAGTCTCTCGCACATGATCCGTCTAATCGCGCGCAGGTACAAGCACTATCTGCTCGCCGGATCGGTCCTTCACTGCCTTCTCAACTTCCGCGAGAGCGTCGGCGTACCGCTCGGCTCTCGCGACGCCATTGACCGGGCTCACGATAAACTGGAGCCAGCCGCCCTCCTCCATAAACGGTTCCTTGTCCACTTCCAGGTGTACACCCGTCGTATTCCGCCTGTCGTTGAGAAGCGACTGAATCAGATCTACGAGTCTTTGCAACTTCACTTGCTCCACGGCACTACTCCCCCAGTATGCGCATGATCTGCGCATATACTGAATGCGCGACCTTGACAGACGCAATATCCACGGTAACCGAGGGACGACAGTCAGAGATCGACCGCAGGTTGAACAGCACGATCAATGCTGAGGAGAGGGCGTCACGATCGGACACTGCCACCGAAGTCAATGAAGTCGGGACCACTCGGTGTCTGAGTGTGGTGTGGTCCCAGTTCCCACGACCGGGCGGCGTTGCTCCGTCTGTGATGAGCCGCTCGTGGAGCAACGAGTATGCGGCGCAGTAGAAGCGATTGATTGCTGCGCGCCAGCGATCATTCGAGTACAACTCCAGCGCTGCCGTGCTGCACTGACGTGCGACCTGTCCCCACGTCTCACTCACAACAGACTCCCGCTCTCCAGCCTTGCCTTTTCCATGGTGACGTTGAGCCCGAGGCCCTTGAGTTCGTTGCACAGCACGTCGAACGCCACCGGCATCCCCGCCTCGAGCCTGTTGGTTCCCTTGACCATGGACTCGTAGATCTTGGTCCGCCCCTCGACGTCGTCGCTCTTGACGGTGAGCAACTCCTGGAGGATGTGCGACGCCCCGTAGGCCTCCAGCGCCCAGACCTCCATCTCGCCGAAGCGCTGCCCGCCCGTCCGGGCCTTGCCGCCCAGGGGCTGCTGGGTGATCAGCGAATACGGGCCCGTCGCCCGGGCGTGGATCTTGTCATCAACCAGGTGGTGCAACTTGAGGATGTACATGTACCCCACGCTGGTCTTCTGTTTGAACGCCTCGCCGGTCCGCCCGTCGTACAGCCGGATCTTGCCCCCCTTGGGCATGACCGCCATGATCTCCCGGGGATCGGGGCACCGGCCCTCTCGCTCGTAGGCCTCGGCCCGCTCGACAACGCTCTGATTAGCCTCGGCCAGCGCCTCGTGGATCTGTTCCTCGGTCGCCCCGTCGAAGACCGGCGTGACCGCCTGGAAGCCCAGGATCTTGGCCGCCCAGCCCAGGTGCGTTTCCAGGATCTGCCCGACGTTCATTCGGCTGGGCACGCCCAGGGGATTGAGCAGCACGTCCACCGGCGTGCCGTCCTCCATGAACGGCATGTCCTGCTCTGGGACGATCCGGGCGATGACGCCCTTGTTCCCGTGCCGGCCGGCCATCTTGTCGCCGACCGACAGGTGCCGCTTGGTCGCCACGTAGACCTTGACCATCTCGAGCACGCCCGTGGGCAACTCGTCGCCCCGCTTCATGTGCCCGGCCTTGCGCTGCTTCTCCTTCTCGATCGCCTGGATCCGCGGCCAGAACTGCCGGTACGTCCGCTCCGCCCGGGTCCTGACTTCCTTGTTGCCCTTGATCCACTTGAGGTCGAAGGTCTTGATCTGCTCGAGGATGACGTCGGGGATGTCGCTGGCGCCGACCTTCTGGCGGGTCATCGGGTCGACCATCTCCGAGCCCGTCACCGCGTTGATCATGCGACACATCTGCTTGAAGATCTCGCTCGCCCTGGCGTCCATCGACGCCTCGTAGTCGGCGATCTCCTTCTTCATCGCCCGCTTCTGCTCCTCGCTCAGGTGCATCCGCCGACTGAACCTCCTGGCGCCGATCACGATCCCCTCGACACCGGCCGGAACCTCCAGCGAGTCGTTCTTCACGTCCTCGCCGGCCCGGCCGAAGATCGCGTGGAGCAGCTTCTCCTCGGGCGTCAGTTCCGTTTTGGACTTGGGGCTCACCTTGCCCACGAGGATGTCGCCCGGGCCGACGCGGGCGCCGATCCGGATGATCCCGTCCTCGTCCAGATTGCGCAGGACCTTTTCCGAGACGTTGGGGATGTCGCGCGTGAACTCCTCGCGGCCCAGTTTGGTCTCGCGGATTTCCACGTCAAAGGCGTCGATGTGAATCGACGTGAACGCGTCGTCCTTGACCAGACGCTCGCTGATCACGATCGCGTCCTCGAAGTTGTACCCGTCGAACGTGTTGAACGCGACGAGCACGTTGTGCCCGATCGCCAGTTCGCCCTGCAGCGTCGACGTCCCGTCGGCGATGATCTGCCCCTTCTCCACCCGCTGACCCGGCTCCACGATCGCCTTCTGGTTCAGGCACGTCCGCTCATTGAGCCCCACGAACTTGCGAAGCACGTACTCGTCGGAGTTGTCGATGATGATCCGCTCGGCATCGACATAGGTAACCTCCCCCGCACTGGCGGCCTTGATCACCATCCCCGAGTTGAGCCCGACCGCCTGCTCCATGCCCGTGGCGACCAATGGGGGCTCGACCTTGATCAGCGGGACCGACTGCCGCTGCATGTTCGAGCCCATCAACGCCCGGTTGGCGTCGTCGTGCTCCAGGAACGGGATCAGCGAGGCCGAGATCCCCACGATCTGCTTGGGAGAGATGTCCGCGTAGACCACCTGCGAGGAATCCACCTCGGTCAGCTCGCCGCTGACCCGCGCCAGGATCATGCCCTCCTGGAGGCGGCCGTCGGGATCGACCTCGTCGGCCGGCGCCAGAACCTGCTTCATCTCCTCGTCGGCCCGCAGGTAGGCGATCTGCCCGGTCGCCTTGCCCTTCTTGACCACGCGATAGGGCGCGCGAATGAACCCGTACTCGTCCACCATCGCGTAGATCGCCAGCGACGAGATCAGCCCGATGTTCGTCCCCTCGGGCGTTTCGATCGGACAGATCCGCCCATAGTGGGAGATATGCACGTCGCGGACCTCGAAGCCGGCCCGCTTGCGATTGAGCCCGCCCGGGCCCAAGGCGCTGAGCCTCCGCTCGTGGACCAGGCTCGAGAGCGGGTTGGTCTGGTCCACGACCTGGCTAAACTCGCTGCGCCCGAAGAAGAAGTCGATCGCCGAACTGATGCTCTTGGAGTTGACCAGATCCGCGATCTTGGTCACGTCGTCGGGATCCTTGACGCTCATCCGCTCCTGCACCGTCCGGCGCAGCTTCAGGAACCCCTTGCGCAACTCCTCGACAGCCAACTCGTCCAGCGTCCGCAGACGCCTGTTCCCCAGGTGATCGATGTCATCGACGTACGCGACCGGAAGGCCCGTCTTGGGATCCGACCGATTCGAACGCAGGTCCAGCATGTACTGGATCACCCGGAGGAAATCCTCCGCCTCGATGAACATCATCTCCTCGGAAGTCTCGAGCCCGAACTTCCTGTTGATCCGGAATCGGCCCACGCGACCCAGGCGATACCGGTTCTCGTCGTAGAACTTCTCCGAGAACAACTGCTTGGCCTTCTGGACCTGCGGCGTATTGCCCGGACGCAGCTTCGAGTACACCTTGAGCAACGCCCGCTCGAAGTCGTCGTCGGCCTCGACCTGCTCCAGGGCCTCCTCGGCCACCGTGTTGAGGATCAGCGAATCCGATGGATTCTGGATCACCCGGACCTTCTGGATGTTCGAGTTGAGGATCGCCTCGGCCGCATCGCCGATCTGCCGGCCCACGTGGACCAGTTCCTCGCCCGATTCCGTGTCGATGATCGATTCGGCGGCCCAGTGCTCCGGGCGGATCTGCTCGGCCTGGATCTCACTGATCTCGTAGAACAGCCGGAGGATCGCGTCCGTCGAGGCGACCGACTGGTCCAGGCACCGCAGGAACGTCGTCGCCGGCAGCTTCGTGGACTGGTCGATCCGCATCAGCAGAACGTCCTTCTTGGTCACCTCCAGTTCGATCCACGAACCCCGCGCCGGGATGATCCGCGCAGAGTGCAACGGGCGGTCGCCCTCGCTGGAGATGATCGAGAAGTCCACGCCCGGAGAGCGGTGCAACTGGCTGACGATCACCCGCTCGGCCCCGTTGACGATGAACTCGCCCCCGCCCATCATGATCGGGAACTCGCCGAGATAGATGTCCTCCTCGGGCAGGTCGTCGTGCGCCTCACGCGAGAGCCGAACCGCGATCCGGAACGGCATCCCGTACGTCAGGCGCAACTCCCGGCATTCGTCGGACGTGTACCGCGGCTCCTCGAGCGCATAAGAGAGGTACTCCAGTTTCATCGTCCCGTCGTAGGATTCGATCGGGAAGACTTCGCGGAGCAGCGCCTCGAGGCCCATCTTCGGATCGCGGCCCGTAGGGTCGCGACCGGCCTGAAGGAATCGCTCGTAGGACTCGGTCTGGACCAGTGTCAGATCCGGAACCGCCAGCGCGTCGCCGCGCTTCGAAAAATCGCGCACGTTCTTCCTTGCCATCGTTTCCCTCACGATGGCATGACAGCCACGTTTGGTTTTCGCAAACGCTGGACGCCCGCCATATGAACTGAGTCAGTCCTCTGTGCCCATTCGCCGCCGGTTGAGTGGAACCAAGTAGTCTACCGATTCTTCCCAGCCCTCGCCACCCGGCCGCTCAAAAAAGAACCAAACACCACGAACCCGATCATACAGCGAACACACGCCGCCCGCTGCCCGACTCGGCCTGTCGGGTACGATCCAGCCCGTCCGTCCCCGCGGCTCAGGCGAGTTCGACCTCGCCGCCGACCTCCTCGATCTGCGCCTTGATCGCCTCGGCGTCCTCCTTGGACAGGCCTTCCTTGATCGTGTTGGGGACACCATCAACGAGCGCCTTGGCCTCCTTGAGGCCCAGGGCCGTGATCTCGCGCACGACCTTGATGACCTGGATCTTCTTGTCTCCCGACGACTTGAGCACGACGTCGAAGGAGGACTTCTCCTCCTCGCCCCCACCGTCGACGCCCGAGGCCGCCATCACCACCGCCCCGCCCGCGGCCGCCTCGATCCCGTAGGCGTCCTTGAGGTAATCACCCAGATCGACCGCATCCTTGAGCGTCAACTCGGCCAGTTTGTCGCCCAGTTCCTTGATCGGCGCGGAGAACTCTTTCGTCGCTGTTGCATCTTCAGACATCGCTGCCATCCATTCCCACGGGTCGCACCCGCGTCAGAACTCACCCGAGAGGGGCCGACCGTTTCGGCTCTTTACCCCGCCTCGCAAGGATTGCACGGGCCAGTCGGGTGTCGTGCTGTTCGGTGAATCGTCTGCCCTCCCGGGCTCCACGCCGATCACTCCACGTGGTGAATCGTCTCCCCTTTTTCGAGCCGGTCTCGGATCGCCCCGATCAGGCCCGCCACGCGGACCCCCGGGCCCCGGACCTGCGCCGAGAGGTTTCGCCCGGGGCTCAGGACAAGCGTGACCACCTGGGCGATCGCTTCGTCCCTGGTTGGGAACGTGCTCAGACGAACCACGCCCTCGGCGCCCTCGAACAACTCCCCGTCCAGGACCGCCCCCTTGAG
>Ga0114931_10005192_pt1 | contig 16103 bp, 15 predicted proteins | sample 2SBtaG_FD_89579 | JGI IMG/M metagenome (GOLD analysis project Ga0114931, IMG submission 89579) | Deep subsurface microbial communities from Kolumbo volcano to uncover new lineages of life (NeLLi) - 2SBTROV14_V59a metaG | ecosystem: Environmental > Aquatic > Marine > Volcanic | place: Kolumbo...
GCTCTACGCTACCTTACCGACCCCTGACCCTTACGGATCATACGGAAATTATGGTTTTACCAATAGAGCCTCCTCATTCTGGACAGAAAAACCTGAGGCGGGCCTATTGAGCGTCTGACAAGAAAGACCGGGAGAGAGGCACGCTCAACAGTATGGTCATGCTGAGCAGCGCGAAGCATCTGGCAGCGCCTCTTCGACTGTATTCAGAGCAGGCATGGCCTGGTTGGGCTGGGCCTAGATCCTTCGACTCCGCCAGGCTCCGCTCAGGATGACAAGGTGGGGGCAGAGCCTTTGCGAAATCTGCACTCGTTGAAGGGGCAAATCATAAATTCGGAATGACCCACCCTTACCTTGCCCCCTTATCTCACCACTGTTCCCTGATAGGCCCCGCTTAGAATGGACTGGTCATACGTTTCGGATTCGCGTATCTTGAATTTTAAGTGACGCGCGGCGTGAGCCTGTGGATATCTACTCTCCCACGGGCCATTAGCTCAGAAGCACGCCCAATTATTGTGGAATCAATTGGCTCGAAATAATCGGTTCGATTGGCTCCAATCGTTTCGTTTCCTTCCTGCGGCCACTGCCATCAATGCAGAAGCTTATGATTGGGGGTATGGATGGATTCCCTTTGCCGATTACAATCAAGAACAGAAAATCGAAAGACATATTTATGATCTTATCCAGGCCTTGGCCCCAACGGGTTTGGCTTTTGTTGCCGGGCCAGAATCCATTCCATTCGTGGTGGCAAATCTGGCGGTACAGATACTGTTTGGCGAAATAGGCTCTGAAGTCCAACCCTTTGCCATGCATCGATCGATCCTGCCGAAATCACGCCTTAACCCACATCTCCATCTTTGGTGCCTTCAGAAAGTTTGAACCCTACTTCTTCCCTTTTTATACATTATATCCCTGTACCTAATCTTGACTTGGTTCATGGGACCACGTAGGATGCAACTGCCTTTAAAGTTCCATCCTGTGAGGTGGGGAAGGAAAAAAATGAAGAATGAAACGGGGTTCTTGTGCCCCCTCAGACTAATCGCCTTTCTCTTGTTTCGAGGGAAAGGTTTTTTTTTGCCTTAGCAGGAGGTTAAAAAATGATGTCAGCGGTGTTCGCTGGCTTTGCCGGGGCAGCTCGCACAGGCAGGAGGTCGGCCCTTTGTCGTGCTCACGTACTGACCCGTACGCTCCGCGCGCCAAAGCGCCTGCGGCGCCTTTCTGAGCACAACTTTTTGAACCTCCTGCAAAACACATATGAGCATGTCTAATAACGAACAATCAGCTGAAACTTCCATCATGGACGGCCATGAAATGGGGCGAGCTCTCACGCGTATTGCTCATGAGATCGTTGAACGGAATAAGGGTGTAAAAAATTTGGCTCTCGTGGGCATTCGGACAGCTGGTGTCCCCCTGGCCAAACGACTACAAAAAATAATTAACAATATCGAGCAAGTCGAGGTGCCAATAGGGGAGTTGGATATCACCCTGTATCGCGATGATTTGGCTCTCCGAAAAAACCAACCAGTCTTGAAGCGAACGGATATCACGTTTCACATTTCAGATTTGATTGTGGTGCTAGTTGACGATGTGTTGTTTAGCGGTCGTACCATCCGTGCGGCCATGGATGGGTTGATGGATCTTGGTCGTCCGGCGGAGATTCAGTTGGCCGTCCTGGTGGATCGGGGCCATCGACAGCTTCCAATTCGAGCGAATTATGTTGGCAAAAATATTCCCACTGCCCGCGATGAAAATATTCGAGTATTCCTTGAAGAACTGGGCGACTATGATCGTGTGTGCAAGATTGGATCAGGAGGATAAGGAGGAACAGCCATGAGCCTCAAAAGAAAAGACCTCTTGAGTATCAGTTCGTTGTCTGCGGAGGAAATCGACCTCATTTTAGAGGCATCCGAACCATTCAAGGAGGTGAGCGGTCGAGAAATTAAAAAGGTTCCCGTGCTGCGAGGGAAGACGGTGGTCAATCTATTTTTTGAACCGAGTACTCGCACCCGAACCTCGTTCGAGCTGGCTGCCAAACGCCTCAGTGCCGACGTGATTAATTTTTCTCCATCTTCCAGCAGCGTGGTGAAGGGGGAGACCCTTCTGGATACGGCTCGGAACATCGAATCGATGCAAGCGGACATTATTGTGCTTCGCCATTCCTCTTCTGGTGCTGCGGAAATGCTGGCCAAAAATGTACGCTCCTCTGTGATTAATGCCGGGGATGGCTGGCACGAACATCCTACGCAAGGCCTGCTGGATCTTTTTACCATCAAAGAAAAAAAAGGAACGTTCGTTAATTTAAAAGTGGCCATTGTTGGCGATGTCTCGCATAGCCGTGTGGCTCGCTCCGATATTCATGCGTTAGTCAAAATGGGCGCCGAAGTTCGAGTGGTGGGGCCCCCAACCATGATTCCGCCATTTATTCAACGGATGGGCGTCAAAGTGTTTTCAAACTTTGATGAAGCCCTGCCTGGGGTGGATGTCATCATCATGCTACGGCTCCAACTCGAACGCCAGGGGCGGTCGTTGTTCCCGTCAATGCGTGAATACGCCAAACTTTATGGGCTCAATGTAGAACGTGTTCAGCGAACTGGCACGGATCTTCTTGTGATGCATCCCGGCCCAATTAACCGAGGCGTAGAAATTTCCCATGAGGTGGCCGACAGCTGCCAAACGGCGATTTTAGATCAAGTGTCTAATGGGGTCGCCGTCCGTATGGGACTCATGTATCTGTTATCGCAATTACAGTAAAATTTCCCCTCGTTCCATGAAAAAGGACATGTAGCAACATTATGAGAACTCTCATCAAGGGCGGCCAGGTCATCGATCCGGGACGCCTGAACCGAATTGCGGATGTATTGATTGAAGATGGCAAGATCCAATTAATCGATACCAATCTTCAAGCCACGCTGAAGAATCCAGAATCGGTGACCATTATCGATGCTGAAGGATTGATCGTATGTCCTGGCTTTATCGACCTGCATGTGCATTTTCGTGAGCCTGGCTTTGAATATAAAGAGACCATTGCGACTGGTGTGGATTCCGCGGTCGCTGGTGGATTTACGACGGTGTGTTGTATGCCGAATACCAGTCCGGTGAATGATTCGCAATCCATTACGGAATTTATTTTGCGACAAGCAAAAATCGCCGATAAGGCTCACGTCTTTCCGATCGGCGCGATTACCAAGGGTTCCAAGGGCGAAGAACTGGCCGAGATTGGTGAATTACACCAAGCCGGGTGTGTGGCAATTTCAGACGATGGCATTCCGGTCATGAATAGTCTGGTGATGCGCCGTGCCATGGAATATGCCAGGGCCTTTGACCTTCCGGTGGTGGATCATTGCGAGGATAGCCATCTGTCTGCGGGTGGTGCCATGAATGAGGGATTTGTCTCGACGGAACTCGGCATCCCTGGCATTCCCAATGCGGCGGAGGAAGTCATGGTCGCTCGAAATATCTTTTTAGCTGAACTGACTCAATCGCGTTTACATCTTCCTCATGTCAGCACGATTGGATCGGTCAGATTGTTGAGAGAAGCGAAAGAACGTGGCGTCTCTGTGACCGCCGAAGCATGCCCGCATCATTTCACATTGACCGATGAAGCTGTGCGTAACTTTGATACCAATGCCAAAATGAATCCTCCTTTGCGCACGGACGCCGATGTTCAGGCTGTGAAAGAAGCCCTCAAGGATGGAAGCATTGACATCATCGCCACAGATCATGCACCCCATGCTGTCTATGAAAAACAACGGCAGTTCGACAATGCGCCTTTTGGGATAATCGGCCTAGAGACGGCATTGTCCCTCACGCTCAGCCTTGTTGAGGAAAGTGTGCTCACCTTGGAACAAGCTATCGCTAAACTCACGTGTGAACCGGGAAGAGTATTTAACCTGCCCTTTGGAACTTTGACCGTTGGCGCAGAGGCCGATGTTGCCTTGATTGATCCCAAGATATCCTGGACTCTCGATCCTAACCGTCTTCGCTCCAAGAGTCGCAATACACCATTTGCTGGATGGAACCTTAAAGGAAAGGTCGTTAAGACTCTTGTGGGTGGCCAAGTGGTATATGAAGCAGATTAATCCCTATGTCCCAGATGGTTGCTAAAGGTGAAGGAAACGATTCATGGGACGGGTAACCTCAGGTTGGCAGTTGTCACTCTCGCTGGCCGAGCTGATTGGGTTGGCCATATGGATCGGAGGTCTTGCTGTTATTCTGACGACTGTGATTCCTGCGGTGTTTAACATGCTTGGCATGGAACAAGGTGGCCGGTTTTTACGAAGGGTGTTCGATGGCTATAACAACTTAACCAGCGGGATCGTTGTCCTTCTACTCGGGACCGCTGCCATCCGAACCTGGAAGGTTCGGCATGTACCGGAACGTATTCTTGCCGTCAGTCGATCGGAATGGGGTTTGTTGATTGCCTTAGTTCTTTTGACCGGTACAATCGTGGTCATTTTGGGACCAAAGGCGATTGAACTCCAGGAAGTTGCTTTTGCAGCGGAATCACAAGAGGCGAAAAAAACTGCTTACGAGGCTTTTTTTCGCACACACATGATCGTCCGCGCTCTGCATTTAATAAACGTGGGGCTTGCCATAAGTTTATTAGTAGTCAAATTTCGACAATGGGTGAAGGCACGAGGAGCTTTCGGGTTTGAATGAATTAGGAGCGTATCATTTCTTGAGGCTTCCCAAAAATTCCCCTCCTTTGTAAGGAGGGGTTAGGGGAGGTAGTGCCCCGAGTTAGATGTTTTTTAATTACTCCCGAACGATTGTGAACAATTGGAAACCTCTACCCCACCTAACCTCCCCTTACAAAGGGGAGGAATGAACGAAGGTAAAAGGAAGACATTGGGTAAGATGTGATGAGTAAAGCACTGTTAGCCTTAGCCGATGGAACGATATTTGAAGGCCGTGCCTTGGGTTTCACCGGGGAATCGTCTGGGGAGGTGGTCTTTAATACTGCGATGACTGGGTATCAGGAAATCCTTACCGACCCTTCCTATAAAGGGCAGTTCGTGGTTATGACTTGTTCCCATATTGGCAATTACGGCGTCGTGCGCGAAGATAATGAGTCGAGGCGAACATGGGCTGAAGGATTTATTGTCAATGAAGCCAGCCGACGCCCGAGTAATTGGCGTTCGCATCAATCGTTACATGAATATTTGCAAGAGCATAAAATCGTAGGAATTAAGGGGATTGACACACGATATCTCACAAGGCATCTACGTGATCATGGGGCGCAACCAGGCGTCATGTCTCATGTTGATTTGGACGCGAACAGTTTGGTGAAAAAGGCACAGGCCGTCCCTTCTACCATCGGGCAAGACATGGTTTCTAAGGTCACCTGTTCTGCTTCGTATTCATGGCAAGAAGGCTCTGGAGAATGGACTCCTCCCAATGGGTCTTCCCCAACCAATGGAAAGTCGTCCACTTCAAAGAACTACCATGTTGTGGTCTATGACTTTGGAGTGAAACTCAATATATTGAGACGTCTTGTGGATTGTGGGTGTATGGTCACTGTGATCCCAGCTTCCACGTCAGCTCACACCGTCCGGGAAATGAATCCCGATGGCTTGTTGCTATCGAATGGACCGGGGGATCCACAGGGAGCGTCGTATGCTGTTCCCCATATTCAAGACCTGTTGGGGTGGAAGCCAACCTTGGGGATTTGTTTGGGTCATCAAATATTAGGATTGTCCCTTGGGTTGCCGACCTACAAGTTGAAATTTGGTCACCATGGTGCAAACCATCCAGTGATGGATTTAAGATCTCGAAAGGTTGAAATCACTTCCCAAAATCATAATTTTGCCGTGACCATGCCGGAAACTGTTGAGCGCCATGAGAAAGATAAACCAGTATTTGAAACACAATGGGGCCCCTTTACTCCCACACATGTGAGTTTGAATGACCATTGTTTGGAAGGGTTGGTCGGGTGTGAGACTCCGGTGCTCTCAGTCCAGTATCATCCCGAAGCTTCTCCGGGACCTCATGATTCTTCGTATTTGTTCAATCAATTCACCGGCATGATGGAGCAGCACCGTGGGTAAACGATTTATCTCCCTTCTTGTTCTCAGCATAGCGCTCATGGCGAGTGGATGTGTCTCTCAAGGCTGGTTTCCTAAAACCGGGCCACTTGAAGAAACCAAAGTATCCGGAAAAGGGAAAGATAAGATCCTCATCGTAGAAGTTTCGGGGTTGCTGACCTCCTCCCGACCAAGCGATATGATTGATCGATTGTTCAATCGTCCGAGCCTTCCCACACGATTTAAAGAAGAACTGACCAAAGCCGCCGAAGATGATCACGTCAAGGGAATCGTCCTTCGGATCAACACCCCTGGCGGAACGGTCACGGCATCGGATATCCTATATCATGAGGTTCAAGAATTTAAAAAAGAACACAAAATTCCGGTGGTGGCATCCATTATGGATCTTGGGACATCGGGTGGATATTATTTGGCGGTGGCGAGCGATCGAATTGTCGCGCACCCCTCGGCTGTCACGGGTAGTCTCGGGGTCATTATGCTGACCATCAATGGCTCAGGTCTCATGGAGAAAATTGGCATTGAAGCGAATGCGATTATCTCAGGCAAGCATAAAGATATGGGGTCGCCTTTTCGCAAAATGACGGCCACGGATCGGGCTATTTTCCAAAGTGTGATTGATTCGTTTTACCAACGGTTTCTTGAAGTGATTGAAGCGGGGCGTCCCAACTTGACGAAAGAAAAGATTCAACAACTCGCCGATGGCCGTATTTATTCTGCCCCTCAGGCAAAGAAAGCCGGGTTGATTGATGAGATTGGATATCTCGATGATGCGATTGAGGCGGCCAAACAACGGGCTGGGATAACCGAAGCGAAAGTCGTCATGTATCAACGAGCAGGCGGATATCATCCCAACATCTATTCACAATTTTCTGGAAATGTCCCCAGTGCCAGTTTACTGATTCCCAAGCTTGATGCTCTTTCCCTTGCGACTATTTTAGGCGGGACACCCGCATTTATGTATATGTGGTTGCCATGAGTTTGAAGGAAATTTTCCACTGTTTCAAGCCACTGGTGAGGTCGGAAATTTCAAATTTTCGTGTCCTTGGTGGGATTGTAACGATTATCGCCTGTCTCACTATTCTCGGATGCATCAAAGCCCCTGGAACGGCTCGGGATCAAATCATTTTCATCTCGGAAGAAAAAGAAATCTCTTTGGGCGTCAGCGCCTTCCGCGATGTCCTTCGGCAAGCACGGTTGAATGCCAATCCCGAAATCAATGCGATGGTTAATCGGGTAGGGCAGCGTATTGCCGCTGCGGCGAATAAACCAGAGTATCACTGGGAGTTTGCCGTGATCCAGGATGACAATCAAGTCAACGCCTTTGCCCTCCCTGGCGGCAAAGTTGCGGTGTTTACGGGAATCTTAAAAAAAACAAAAACCGAGGCTGGCTTAGCCGTTGTTATGGCCCATGAAGTTGCGCATGCCTTACAGCGTCACGGCGCCGAACGTATGAGTCGAGGGATTTTGGAACAAATTGCGCAACTTGGAGCCATAGCCGGCGCGGCATCGGGAACCGTTAATCCACAGTTGGCCATGGGTGCGATGAGTGCCTATGGCGTGGGAGTGACGCTCCCTCATAATCGACGGCAAGAATCGGAAGCTGATTTTATTGGTCTCCAGCTTATGGCTAAAGCTGGCTATGATCCACATGAAGCCATTGGCTTTTGGGAACGGATGAGCGGTTGCCCAAGACAAATGATTGGCCGATTTTGTTTTCGATCCCAATCGGCTATTCCCGAGTTCCTTTCAACCCATCCCTCGGATATCACTCGAATCAAGCAAATTGAAGCTTGGGTTGAAGATGCCATGCAGTATTACCATCCACATGGGCAAGATGAAGTTTCTCCAACCAAGGAAGTTGCCAAACCTCAATCCTTATCCAGAGTGCACTGACCGACGACATGCCCAAACGACAAGATCTACATCGAATATTGTTGATAGGGTCTGGCCCAATTGTGATCGGCCAAGCCTGTGAGTTCGACTATTCCGGTACACAGGCATGTAAGGCCTTAAAGCAGGAAGGCTATGAAGTGGTGTTGGTGAATAGTAATCCCGCGACCATCATGACCGATCCGGATCTTGCTGATCGTACCTATGTGGAGCCCATTACCGTTGAAGTCGTCGAACGCATTATTGAACGAGAACGACCTGATGCGCTCTTGCCAACAATGGGAGGCCAAACAGCATTAAACGTCACGGTCGGCCTACATCAACAAGGCGTTTTGGAAAAGTACAATGTTCAGTTGATTGGGGCGTCTTACGAAGCTATTCAAAAAGCCGAAGACCGTGACCTGTTCAAGAAAGCCATGGATCGAATTGGGCTATCGACACCAACGAGTCAACTGATTACAAATCGCGAGGATGCCATCAACTTTCTTGAGGTCGTAGGGTTTCCGGCCATTGTCCGTCCTTCGTTTACCATGGGCGGGACTGGTGGAAACATTGCCTACAATCGTGAGGAGTTTGAGCAATCCGTGGATTGGGCGCTGATGATGAGTCCCGTTGGCGAAGTCCTTATTGAACGCTCCCTCATTGGTTGGAAGGAGTTTGAACTCGAGGTCATGCGGGATCTCAAGGACAATGTCGTCATTGTGTGCCCCATTGAAAATTTTGATGCCATGGGCATTCACACTGGCGATAGTATTACTGTCGCCCCAGCTATGACGTTGACGGATAAAGAATATCAACTCCTGCGTGACGCGGCGATCAAGATCATTCAGGAGATCGGTGTGGATACGGGGGGGTCAAATATTCAGTTTGCGGTGAATCCCGAAAATGGCGAAATGATTGTCATTGAAATGAACCCTCGCGTTTCTCGCAGTTCTGCACTGGCATCAAAAGCCACGGGATTTCCTATTGCCAAAATCGCCGCCAAACTCGCCATCGGCTATACCCTCGATGAGATTACCAACGATATCACCCAAGTCACCAAAGCGTCCTTTGAACCGACGATTGATTATGTGGTAGTCAAGGTGCCTCGTTTTGCGTTCGAAAAATTCCTGGGTTCCGATCCCACTCTGACCACCCAAATGAAATCAGTCGGGGAAGCCATGGCTCTGGGGAAAAATTTCAAAGAAGCCTTTCAGAAATCCCTTCGATCATTAGAAACCGATCGATGTGGATTGGTGTCTTTGTCGGGCTTGGATCATTATTTGCCAGGCGATCAGGTGGCGGATGAAGTTCTTCAGCAAATCAAACAAGGTATTCATGCCTCCCATCCTGATCGTCCGTGGCATATTGCAGACGGACTCCGCCTTGGGTTTTCTAAAGATGAACTCTATGCCACCACGCATATTGATCCATGGTTTCTTGATCAGCTTGAGGATATCGTGGATTGTGAACAGAAGATTTTGCGGAAAGGCCGGAAGGAAGGAAAAGACTACCCACTACACCCCAGTCATGTGTTTTCTGAGGAAGCAGAGCAAGAACTGCTTCAAGAGGCCAAACGATTTGGGTTCTCCGATGAACGAATTGGTCAATTGCTCAAGTGCACTGGGAATGTGGTGAGAAACTGGCGAAAGGCTCATTCGTCACATCAATCTGTCACTTATGCTCGCGTCGATACTTGTGCCGCTGAGTTTGAAGCGCAGACACCATATCTCTACTCGACCTATGGCATGCAATGCGAAGCACGGCCATCGTCAAATCAAAAGGTGGCAATTCTTGGTGGAGGCCCCAATCGTATTGGACAGGGGATTGAGTTCGACTACTGTTGCGTCCATGCCGCCTTGGCCTTACGGGATATCGGTGTGGAAACGATTATGGTGAATTGCAATCCGGAAACAGTGAGTACGGATTACGATACATCAGATCGTCTTTATTTTGAGCCGCTGACTGAAGAAGATGTCTTGAATATTATGGACAAAGAACAGCCCATGGGCGTGGTTGTCCAGTTTGGTGGACAAACACCGCTGAAGTTAGCGCTTCCCCTAGAGCGAGCTGGGGTTCCGATATTTGGTACAACACCTGATTCCATTGATCGGGCGGAAGATCGAGAACGTTTTAGCGATCTTATCGAGAAACTATGTCTCCAGCAGCCAAGAAATGGCATCGCTCGATCTGGCGATGAAGCCTATGCCATTGCTGAGCACATTGGATATCCGATCATCGTTCGACCATCCTATGTGTTAGGCGGGCGAGCCATGCAAATCGTGTATGATGAGGGATCGTTGCGTAAATATATACAGACCAACGTCATGACGTCGTCTCAATATCCTTTATTAGTCGATCAATATCTTCGTGATGCCATCGAAGTTGATGTGGATGCAATCTCAGACGGGTCCCATGTGGTCGTTGCCGGGATTATGGAGCATGTGGAAGAAGCGGGTATTCACTCTGGCGATTCCGCCTGTTCCTTGCCACCGTTTTCCTTAGGCAAAGATATTATTGAACGGATTCGCAAGCAAACCATATCTCTTGCCATGGAATTGCAGGTGATTGGCCTGATGAATATTCAATTCGCGGTTCAAAATGGTGATGTCTATATTTTGGAGGTTAACCCTCGCGCCTCACGAACCGTGCCGTTCGTGAGCAAAACCATTGGTGTTCCTTTGGCCAAACTTGCGATGAAAATCATGTTAGGGCATTCCCTCGCCTCACTTGGGTTTACCAAAACAAAGAAGTTTCAACATATCTCCGTGAAAGAATCCGTCTTTCCTTTCACGAAGTTTGGGAATGTCGATGTGTTGCTTGGTCCTGAAATGCGCTCAACTGGTGAGGTCATGGGTATTGATCAAGACTTTGGCTGGGCATTTGCTAAATCGCAGTCCGCCGCTGGCCTCACGTTACCTCGTCAAGGGACCGTGATTATGAGTGTCAAAAATAGTGATAAAACAGGGACTGTGGAAGTTGCACGGCGCTTAACAAAGGCTGGTTTTCATATCCAAGCCACGCGTGGAACAGCCACTCATCTTCAGGAACATGGTGTGACCGTGGAAATGGTGAACAAGGTGAATGAAGGGCGACCGCACCTAGTTGATCATATAAAAAACCGGCAAGCTCACATCGTGGTGAATACGGTCGGAACGACTTCATCGCAGGATGATTCCTTGTCCATTCGCCGCGAGGCCGTACAACAGGGCATTCCCTATTTCACCACGATTCAGGGAATACGAGCGGCGGTCACTGCCATCGAAGCCATGGCAAAACATCCACTTTCCGTGCAATCACTTCAAGAATATCATCCCACGTAGCGTGTTACTCAGAAATTCTTGGTTTTTCGAGCTGGCAATTTTTGTACTTTCCACTAAAGGTGAAAGTACATTAGGTAATTCCAAAGCTCGAATATCGAAATCCGAAACACACGAGAATGCCTAAATGGAATTTTCCAAATTTTGGATTTCGGATTTGTTTCGAAATTCGATATTCGGATTTCGAGTTTAGGGAACGTCGCTAGAATGACTATTATTCAATGGTTTCATGGTCCAGAGCGTTTAGAATGTCAAAGGAAACGACCTATTTGAAATTTCTCTCATAAAACTGAAATAGTGAAGAAATTGCTGATGACAGGGTTTTGGCATGTGAAAGCAATTTTTTAAGGAGATTCTATGGCCGTTCCCATGACAAAAAAAGGATATGAAAATCTCAAGGCCGAACTTGATCGACTTCGGAAAGTAGAGCGCCCAAAAAATATTCAAGATATTGCCGAAGCGCGAGAACACGGAGATCTTCGTGAAAATGCCGAGTATAAAGCCGCAAAAGAACGGCAACAATTTATTGATACCCGCATGTCGGAGCTCGAGCATAAACTTGGTGATGCCCATGTCATTGAAGTGACCACGGGGATGAGTGAAACCGTGGTATTCGGAGCCACCGTCAAGTTACGGAATTTGGATTCGGATGAAGAGAAGTCTTACACGCTAGTGGGACAAGAAGAAGCAGATCTGAAAAATGGTTCTATTTCGGTTCAATCGCCTATCGGGCGTGCATTAATCAGTCACCGCGTCGGGGACATTGTCCAAGTGAATCGGCCAGCGGGTATGATCTTATACGAAATTCAAGAGATATTTTTTAAGGAGTAATCAAATGCCATCTGCCATATCTGTGGTCACATTAATTACCGATTTTGGCGACCGTGATTATTTTGTCGCGAGTATGAAAGGTGTCATGCTCGGTATCAATAATCAAACCCGAGTTGTTGATGTCTCTCACCATGTCACGCCTCATTCCATTGAAGAAGCAGCCTTTCTATTGAACTCCTGCTATCACTATTTTCCCGATGGAACGATTCATGTCGTCGTGGTCGACCCCAGCGTGGGTTCTTCACGACGAGGGTTGCTCGTGACCACATCACGGTTTTTCTTTGTCGCGCCTGATAATGGAGTCCTCAGTTATATCTTTGACAATGAACTGGATGTGGAAGTTCGACAAATTGAAAATCGGCAATTCAGGTTGGATTCACAAGGGACCACGTTTGATGGACGAGACCTGTTCGCCCCTTCTGCGGCATGGCTCACCAGAGGCCAAACGCCTGGAGCCTATGGTCGGTTAGTCACGGATTATGAAAAACTGCCGATCCAAAAACCAGAAGTGCGAAAAGGGGTTCTGCATGGACGTGTGGCCTATATCGATCACTTTGGGAACATTATTACGGATATCACGCCTGATGACATTACGTCGTTGCAAGAGGTCACCAAGAAAAAAGATTTCATAATGAAACTGGGGGATGTGGTGATAAATGAGTTGAAAACCCATTATGAACAAGGTTCACGGGAGACCCCATATGCCTTGGTCAATAGCAATGGGTATGTCGAAATCTTTCTCCAACAGGAACGGGCTTGCGATACACTTGGTGTAACTCTTGGTCTTCCGATACAAGTCCAATGATACGCATGATAATGTAAAGGGCACCTCTAAAAACCAGGCATTTTTTTTGAGGGCAAGGAAGCTGTGCGCGGAAAACCGGAATGTATGGGCGAATACATGAGGATTTGAGCACACGGCTGACGCCGCCATCACTTTAAGGACGGTTTTTAGAGGTGCCCTAAAAATTATTTACCCTTCTTCATTGAAGCACTGCGGCCTGCAATAAAACCGGTGGACCATGCCCACTGAAAATTAAATCCTCCGATTCGTCCATCGTAATCCAGCATTTCTCCAATCAAATAGAGCCCTGGCACTTTTCGTGACATCATGGATTGTGGATTGATTTCATCGAGAGGAACGCCTCCTGCCGTGACTTCCGCGAAATTCCATCCCCTATGGCCTATCACCGGGAGGGAAAGGTCTGTAAGAATATGCGTGAGAGATTTTCTTTTGGATTGAGGTAGCTGATTGAGGGGAGTGGTTGCCAACTTTTTAGGAACGGGTTCCCTTACTTTCTTGGGGGGACTTTTCTGCCCTTCTTGGTTGACTAGATCACACAGAGCTTCAGTCAATCGAGTGGGTAATTGTTGGGCAAGTAACGAACCAACTGTTTTCCGGCCAGTTTGACGTGAAGCCTGAGCTAACCACAGATCAACATCTTCCATGGTTTTATCTGGAAAAAATGAAATTGATACGGTCACTTCTTCCTCACGACCGTTAGCAATGACCCAAAACCGACTCGCATCTAACACGACAGGACCACTGATGCCAAAGTGCGTCCAAAGCAGACTACCAACTCGACGATCAACAATTTTTCTGTTCACCCGTGTGGTGATGGCGGCTTCATGAGAAATTCCTGACAGCCCACCATGGATAAAGGTGTTGGCCAACACGAGTGGAACCAGCACGGGGTAGGTGGATGTGACTGAATGTCCCAAACTCTTTGCCATGGACCAACCCTGACCATCCGATCCAGATTTAGGGAGGGATTGTCCGCCGGTCGCCATAATGACCTGCCGTGCGGTCATCTGGCTATCTTTGAACTGAATGAGAAATCTGCCACTGGTATGTGTGATGGATTGAACACGATGATTGTTGGAAATGTGAATACCCAATTCTTTGCAGCGGCCAAGAAGAGCATTTAACACGGTTCGAGCTTTGTTGGTAGTCGGGAAGAGTTTGCCCGTTGATTCTTGTTTTAAATCAACCCCCAAGGAATCAAACCATTGAACCGTCGCCTGTTCATCAAACCGTCGAAGGATTCTCGAAACAAGACGACCTGGGGCATGAAAATCTGACGGACCAACTATGGCATTGGTGACGTTACACCGGCCTCCGCCGGATACCAAAATTTTCGAACCAATCGTGGGTGCTCCGTCCAATAGAACGATAGTACACTCCTCACGAGTTTCCGCGGCAAAAATTCCGGCAGCCAAGCCCGCGGCACCAGCGCCAATAATGGCAATGTCAAAATTGATCGACACGAAATAAAAGCAGAAGTTGGGAAGGCTGGTATGGGAACGATAACAAGGTCATTCTTCCCGTTTTTTCGCACAGTCAAGGCAAAGTAATGTGGTGGGGTCAACAGCAAGACGCTTGGGATGAATTTCCTCTTCACAGCGAACACAGCATCCGAAGTCACCGTTGTCGAGGCGTTGGAGGGCGGAATCAATTCGCTGTTTTTGAATCATTCGTCGTTGCTGAGATTCCTTGGCCATTGCCTGGTTTTGCAGAGCATCCATTCTGGATAATCGCCCAACTGCTGATTGATCCAACTCCACGGTTTGAGCCGCTTCATTTCCTGATTGTTCGACTTGCGCCAACTCATCCCGTAGATGAAGCAGTTTCTGTTTGATGTGGGATAAGTTTATTGGAAGATCGCTCATCGGATGATTGGTCTCAGGAAAAGGAACTTGCCGTTATTGCCGACCTAGCGCATTTTGATCGGTGTGATGAAATATTCCATCACGGCCTTTGATTTTCAATTGAGTATCTTCAAAGTAACTAAATTGGCCATCGGCTTGAAACATGACTTTCAGCGTATAGCGAACCGTTTTGAACGCTTGGTCGAGGAACGGGTTAGACATGACCCCAAAGGTTTCAGATCCAACCTCAGCTGATAATTCAAAACCATTCCCTTCTGGACCTGCTTTGCCTCCGGCATTCACAGTCACTCCACGCGGCACAATAAAACAACGCATCACGAGTTGTTCATTAGGGTCCCACAACCAATACCCCACTTCTTCATGAAAAGGATGTTCCTGATTCAAGGGCCAGGCAACCGTTGCATATCGCAGTCCATACAATACCTGAGGACCGTTGACTACTGGGGCCATGGGTTCAAAGGTCATACGTTCACGAAATCTGGTTTCGGTTTGTCCATTTCGAATTGGTGCGGTATCAAGGCCTTGGCTGCCTTCCCAAACACCAGCCAAGGTCGCAAGAGGACCTAAATTTTTTACAATGTCGTCATCAATATCCTTCGGTTTTTGAAACACATCCATCAATCCAAGCCTCCATGAAAAATGACACATGTTTTGTTTTCAGAGCCCTTTGTTCGGGTTCATTACCTTGAGCTGGGGACATCATCGTGAGGACAGAATATCGTCCAAAGAAGATAATCGCAAATGAAACATCTCTAAGCGAGAGGAAGGATTGAGTTTTCGCTCTAAAAACCGAAAAAGTCTGTATTGGAATTTATCAATCATTTTCAGAATGCAGAGGGACGAGAATGAACAATCAAGAAATGAGAGTCATTATGGACATCATTAGTCGTGTCGGTAAATCCCATCCATGGCATGGAGTGCCCATAGGACCGGAAGCGCCAAGGGTCGTCACGGCCTATATCGAAATCGTGCCTGATGACACAGTGAAATATGAATTAGACAAGTTAACTGGTCATTTGAAGGTTGATCGTCCGCAACGATTTTCTAATATCTGCCCAACGTTATATGGATTAATTCCACGCACCTATTGTGGGGAAAATGTGGCAAAGCGGTGCATGGAAAAAACAGGTCGAACAGGTATTGCGGGCGATGGTGACCCCGTGGATATTTGCATTTTATCAGAAAAGAGTATCACGCATGGCGATCTAATCCTCGATGCGCGGCCTATTGGTGGATTGCGAATGATTGATGATCAAGAGGCCGATGAGAAGATTGTGGCGGTGTTGAAGGGGGATGCCCTCTATGAATATTTCCAGGATATTCATGAATGTCCTGCGGCATTGATAGAACGCCTGAAGCATTACTTCCTAAC
>Ga0114931_10005193_pt1 | contig 16102 bp, 11 predicted proteins | sample 2SBtaG_FD_89579 | JGI IMG/M metagenome (GOLD analysis project Ga0114931, IMG submission 89579) | Deep subsurface microbial communities from Kolumbo volcano to uncover new lineages of life (NeLLi) - 2SBTROV14_V59a metaG | ecosystem: Environmental > Aquatic > Marine > Volcanic | place: Kolumbo...
ATCCTCAAGCTCTCATCCTGGAGAGCCTCGAAGGACGGGAAGTGCTCGTCAGCCGGGCGAGCGAAGAGATTGCGGCTGGCTTCGTGTAGAAGCATGGTTCACCTCATGGTAGGTACATGGAAAAAGCCGCGTGCCGGAGTGGCACGTGGCAGGGAAAGGGACGATGACGACCTTGGATCGTCAAGATGTAGCGACATCTCGCACAAGCTGTCAGAATCTCTCAAGACCGTTCTGGCAACACACTTGCAGTCAGGCAGTGGTCCTTGACTCCTTCATTACAGGAGATCCACATTGCTACTGATGATCTCAGGCGACGACCTCCTCACATTCATCCCGCACATCATCGTGGGTGTGACATCCGCACTGTTCGCGTCATGGCTTGCTCTTCGAAAGCACAGGAGTCAAGAGTGGTGGGCCTTGAGAGTCGAGGGCTACACCAGTCTGATTGCCGCACTGTCTGAGCTGGTCATTGAGGCAGAATTCCGGCGCAAACTTGAGCTGGAGCAACGAGCTGACTTCCGGACTGAAGAGTCACAGCGCGAAGCTGAGAATCGCCGGAGGGCAAGTCAACTGAAAGTCGACTGCACAACCAAGGCGGGGAGCTTCCTTCTGTCGTCTCGAGCCAGATCAGCTCTAGATGAGCTTGAAGAGATTCAGTCCGGCTATCATGACTCGCACTTCGAACACTTGGATCAGGAGATATCTGCTCTGAAGACCTGCCTGGAAGCGATCGCTTCCGCAGCACGCACAGACCTGGGAGTTCGTTCATGATGACCACGACCATGATCGGCGGAAGAACCCGCATCTCGAAGTCTGCACTGCCCCCCAGTGCTCAGCATCCCATCTGCCCATGAAGAAGCACGGCATCTGCCAAGGCTGGTGTGGAGTGTCGTCACCGCAAGCGCTTGCAGACTCTCACATCATGCCCCGGTGGCTTTTTGAAAGAGCCGAAGATGCAAGACTCTATTCAGTAGGCCATGCACCGAGCCGATGTCACACGGGGCTGTATAACCAGTTTCTCTGCTATGACTGCGAGGCACGACTCAGCGACTACGATGGATACGCCCGGAAGATCCTGCTTGATAGCCCCGCTCGCGAAGGCCACAGCGTCGCGCCATACAAGTATGAGAGACTGAAGCTGTTCGCCCTCTCGGTTGTCTGGCGCGCACAGTTCCTCCCATATAGCCTAGGGGCTGTAAGATTGGGACCGTTCGCACAGCCGATGAGAGAATGCGTTAGCACGGACGACCCTGGAAAGCCCCAGGAATTTGCAACTGTTCTCGTCCACCTCTCCGACATCGATCTCATCCATGGGAAAGCTGATCAAGCGTTGGAGGATCCGCTCATCTGCTATCCACAGAGGGGGCGTCTCCATGGTGGCATCAATTGCTACAAGTTTGAACTTGTCAGGCACCGTTTCTACGTAGTGGTAGATACCCAAGGTCCTCCGTCAGGTCTCCTCGAACATGTTCTGAGTCCTGATCGCCCCCTGATTCCACGCAGGGAGAAGTTCCTGATGGATCCAGATTCAGTCTCGACGTTCAATGAAATCATGAACAAGTCGGACGCCCAGCGTGGGACACGCCCGAAGTCACAGTAGAGACTTGTCACCGAGGGGCCATGCCGATGACGCACAAGGAGCTAGGTCCATCTCTGCATGTGATGTGGAGATCCTGCGAACGCACACGCGACACGATTATAACGCATGAGATGTCTAGTCTGGATCCAGCTCATGATTCTCAGGCAATGGCCAGACCTCTGGCAGGCCCAAGAACTCTGATGGATTACGGCCCTCTAGGATCTCGAGCTTCCCAGTCTCCTCATCCGGAACAATCATGCGAAATGGCCAAGCGCTGGCTTTGATATCTGACTTTGCCCAGGGATTCTTCAATAGCGTCATCTGGGTTCCCTTCAGACTGAACACCCCAGGCTTGCGCAAATAAATCACGCCGCTGACCGATGTATTCTGAGGCCCCCCGGGGCCATGCCAAAATCCATTCGCCCTACGTATGTCTTCAATCCGATCATCCTCTCCAAAGACGGTTCCCATGTCTCCGAAGACGGCATCGAACACATCCCCATCATCAAGCGAGCCTTCGAACAATCCCAATGCAATGGCAAAGGGTACCTCTGACTCTCCGTATCGCCTCGCTTTCTTGCTGCCAAGTCCCTTGCGTATCCTCTCGACAAAGCGCCCCATCCGACAGCCATAGTGCACCAAGGGCCTTCCTTGACCATGCTTCACGCGCAACCGCATCTGAAATCCACCGTGAGTCCAAGTCCGCTCTCCGATCGGCACACCTACTGACTCCTCATCCTGAGCCTTCGACAGTTGTTGAATCCAAGCCTCGACCTGCTTCGCCCACCTTCCGTGCGGCACATTGCCATCCAGGGGACCTTCCAGGTCGATGCAAAGGAAGAACGGTCCCATCTCTAGTTGGTCCATTCTGTCGAGTAGCTCGGCGATCCTGGGCCCCTCGAAGACATCAGTCCACGTCGTCGTAATTGCCCGGGCCTCAACACGCAAGACTGAGGATCCTCCTCTCTTGAGCGTGAGATCTGCGCGGCCTGGTGCACAGGCTCCCGCAAGATGAATATCTAGATCAAAACCTGCTTTCCTGAACACCTCATGCAGCAATAGCTCCAAGTATGCTCCCCAAGCGTGCTGGTTCTCTCTACTACGGAATCGGCCTCGCAAGTCCGCTTTGCTCGATTGAGGATACTGGTCAAACCAGGATTCCAACAAATCCCTTGCACCTGCCATAGGTGCGCGAGCACTGCGGTTTATACAGACAAACCACGGTGTCCGACGACTCGCATAGCCAACATGGGAGCGCTCGATGTCATCAAACAGTCTCATCCCCTCAGACCGGTCAGGTATCCAGTCGATGCTGATGCGCATCGAACCAAGCCGTCCATCTCAAGCATATGAGGCCTCGGGGAGGCACCCAGGATAAGGATGCAAGGCAGTGGGATTACTCGCTCGAATCGGCAGCCTATCTCCTTCTCAAGCATCCGGTTCACCCTCACCGCTGAACGCCGACGGATCAAGTTCCCAGATCTCGATGGACTTCTTGCGGATGCCAATCCCGTTCTCGGTCAAGAGCTTCACCAACTGGAGACCATCGATGAGCGTTATGGGAGTCACCCCCACTTCCGTAGCAGCCTCGCGCGTGCCTCGACTGAATCCGCCAATCGTGATGATCGTGCCATGATCTGCCTGGAAGCGATGGAGTGACCCGCGTAGGCCGTCCAGGACTGGTCGTCCGACGTTCCCTGGCTGCCTCTTTGCCTGGACGACGACCCGGATGCTCGTGATGCCAACGCCGTACGTAGCCACCACATCGATGCCCTTGTCACCGCCACGAGGGGTCACCTCGCAGTCTTCGTAGCCCATGCACTCGAGGAGTTGCGCGATGAGACCTTCAAACTCATAGGGGTCCATCTCTCTCAGGACATCGAGGATCGCGTCTTGGACCTGAGTCTTGTGTTGTCGCGACAGATTCAGGATCTGCTGATACAGGTCCACGTCGCATGGTTCACTGCCATGTTTCCTGCTGTCCAGCCACTGCAGGCCCGAGTCCGTGACCACGTACGACTGCCCCTCGCGTGCGACATGCTCACGGGCCACAAGATTGCGCAGACGCTTGTAGAGAGTTCCAGCCACATAGCTGTCCGCCCTGGCTGTACCCACATCCGCAAGGTAGGCTCGCCATGGATCGAGCAAGACACCCCTTCTTGCCGGGCCAAGTTCGGCAACGAGCGACAGGATCTTCAAAAGCCCCTCATCTTCGTCGATCTGGAGCTCAACGTCGGTCCCGGATTCATCCAGGAAGGTTTTCCCTTCAGGAGTCATGACAAGTCGCCCGCCAGCCTCGGCGCGCAGGAGCCCGTATCGTCGTAACAGCAACGCATGTCCGACCATATGGCGAGGGTTCACTGTTCCCTGGCTCTCAGCCCAGATCCTGCCTGCAAGATCAGCGTGATCGCCGGTCAGGCAGTCCGGTATCCACTTCGCAGGATCAGACCAGTCCTTGGTCGCCCTGGGATTGCCCGACTGCGCGTGGATCGCGGTTTGCATGCCTGTCAAGGTCTTCACGGCAACACCCGACAAGATTGGTATCAGGGCACGGACTTCGCTGTAGAGCGGAAAGTGTGGGACCCTCACGGCCTTGCGATCTCCTCGATCAGCCACACTCGCAGCAATCTTCCCAGAGCCTAGCCACTCCCTGAGTCCATAGGTACTAGGCGCTGTTCGCACGAAGCGCGAGGACTCGCCTTGTTTCTTGACGTGCACCGCCAAGACAGCCCCCATACTCGCAACCGGGGTCTGCCCATCCGTCTTGAGAACTCCACCCTCGAGGGCCTTGCGCGTGATGGCGGCAACATGCATGGGTTCCTTGGTACCACGTAGCACAGACTCTGCAGCATCAAGAAACGTCATGCCTTCGCTCCCCTCTTCTTGCGGGGTCGCATGCCCTTCGTGGAGGCTTGAGCACTCTCCCGCTCAGCTCGGATGCGCTCCAGGAGCACACTGGCGGGCTCATCACTTGGATCTTGCTGGACCAACTTACCTCGAAAAGCAGTAGCCAGTATTGATGGGCCAAGGGCTGACGATTGGTCGCAGATCTCGGACACGAGATGCCGGATGCCGTTTGAGAATTCCAATCGGCTTTCAATCAATTGCGATATAGCTTCCATCTCTTCGCGGGGCGCAAGTGGTATCAGGATCTGCTGCACACGCGTCTTGTTCAGAGCCTGCTGATTGTTTCCGGAGCCGATTCGACGAGTCCGTGCATATTCTCCTTCAAGAAACCGGTAGACGTAGTCTATTGATAGACCAGACGCAACGACCCCAATTGCAGCACAGTTTTGATTGTTGCAGGCCTCAATATCTAGGATGGCCACCTGACCTCGAGTTCTCCCCTCGCCGATCATGCCGATCAAGATCGTCCCGGATGGGTGCATTTGGGTTGAGGTGTTACGCAGACCGTCAATTGTTATCTTCTCTTTCGTATCTTTGATGTGGCAAAACTGCACTTCTCCGCTACTAACCCAAGGGATATCGCCTCCCCAATAACTATCGATCTTTCTGGATGGCGTTGCACCCACGGAGATGACAAACAGATCCCCCAGACTCACCCAACACCACGTCTCTGGCAACTCCGGCAACTCCGGCGTATCCACAGGCTCGGGATCCTTGCACTTCTTCTCGGCCTTGGCGCGCTCACGCTCCAAGACTTGGGCATTGTCGGCGTCGGTCCATGGCTTGTTGGCGGCGAGGGCCTTGGATTCAGCTTTGGCTCGGGCCTTCTCGGCCGTGTCTTCGATGAAGCGGGCCTTGCGTTCCTTGCGGATGCGCTCGAGGAGGACGCTGACGGGTTCGACGTCGGGGTTCTGGGCGCGCCATTCGCGGGTCAGGTCACCTCGGAAGGCTGCGGCCAGGACCGACTGCCGGAACTTCTCCAGGAGAGGGGGGATGGCGTCGAGGGCTTCCTTGGCGGCGTCACTGCGAGCCTGGAGGGCTTCGATCTTGGCGACGATCCGGCGCTGCTCGTTGAGGGGGGGCAGGCATACATGGAAGGCTTTGACCTCAGGATAATAGATAGTGCTGTGCGTGGATCCCTTGGAGAATCTGAGGAGTGATTGATGCTCGGCGATGAACAAGTGGAGCAAGTATTCTGGAACAACCGCCTTTGAGCAGACCCAATTCACGAAATCCTGACTCGTAGCCATCTCCTTGCCAAGGATAACGACATAGCCAACAGATGCTGTTCTACTCAGGCAGACTGTTCCCGCAGGCAGCAACCGGGCGGCAGAGTTTGCCAACCCATCGGCATTTGTAGCTTGCAGCGTTGAGATGATCCTCTGTCCATGGTTTGCACGGGCGTCTTTGATTCCAATCCAGGGAACATCCCCACCCCACCACTCCGGATGTCGCCTGCTTGGCGTATGCCCACTCTCAAGCTGAGCGACATCTGTAAGCGGCACCCATGACCAACCGCGGGGGGCCCCCATTCCAGACAGACCTACTGACAAAGCAAACTGTCCGGGTATCACGGCTTCTGTTGCTGCCCTACCACTCATGCGTGCACTTCACTAGCTTCACCATTCGGCTCCAGCAACTCCATCAGTGCCACCATCTCCTCTGTGGCCGTCTGGAGGTTGAGCAGGATCTCGGCAGCGATGTCCTCGGGATCCGGGAGATCCTCGGAGCGTTCCACGGAGTCATCCCGCAGCCAGGTGATGTCGAGGTTGTCACTGCGAGCTTGGACCTCCTCCCTGCTGAACTTCCGGAAGCGGCCCTCCTCTCCCTCATCCTTGCGCTTGCTGGTCCCATCCGCCTTCTTGCCAAAGGCCTTCATGAAGGGCTCGAGGGCCTCGAGGGTGAAGGGCGTGCGCTTGCCGAAGCTCGGCATGTTGGTGCGCAGGTCATAGATCCAGACGGCCTTGGTGTTGCCTCGATCCTTCGTGCCGCGCTGGAAGAAGAGCACATTGGTCTTGACCCCCTGCGCATAGAAGATGCCCGTGGGCAGACGCAGGATCGTATGCAGATTGCACTTGTCCATGAGGTCGGTGCGGATCTGCTGGCCCGTCTTGTCCTCGAAGAGCACGTTGTCGGGCAGGACGACGGCCGCTCTACCACCGGGCTTGAGGTTGCGGTAGATGTGCTGCAGGAAGGCCAGCTGCTTGTTGCTGGTCGGGAAGGTGAAGTCGTCCCTCGTGGGCTTGCCCCCACCCTTCTTGGTACCGAAGGGGGGATTGGTCAGGATGACATCGCTCTTGGGGAGGTTCTGGCCCAAGGGGGAGAGGGAGTCCCCCAGGAGGATGGGGCCTTCCACTCCATGGAGCATGGCGTTCATCATGGCCAGCCGGCGTGTGTCAGGGACCAGCTCGACACCACTGAAGGCCTCTCGTCGCTGAAACTCCTGCTCGGCCTCCGAGAGATCGAAGAGATCATCGGTCTTGGCCTTGATGTAGGCATCGGCACAGATCAGGAAGCCCAGAGTGCCTGCCGCTGGATCGCTGATGAGTTCGCCTGCCTGGGGCTGGATGAGCTGCACCATGCACTCGATCAGGGGGCGCGGCGTGAAGTACTGCCCGGCTCCCGACTTCTTCTCACTGGCGTTCTTCTCCAGGAGCCCCTCGTAGAGGTCTCCCAGCCCCTCGTGCCTCGCCGAGTACCAATCCAGATCGTCCAGATCCGAGATCAGCTTGGCCACATTGCGGGGCTCGCGCAGGGCCGTCTGGGCATTGGCGAAGATGGCCTGCACCCGGTCGCTCCCATGCGTGCCCAAGTGGATCAAGAGCTTGCGGTAGAACTCCAGCTGCTCCACCCCCTCCTTGGCCGTGAGGTCCGCCCAACGCCACCCCTCGGGGATCTGACCCTCGGTATCAGTCTCTTCCGCCATCTTGAGAAAGAGGAGATAGGTCAGCTCGGTGACGTACTCGTGGTAGGTGATGCCGTCGTCACGGAGGACATGGCAGAGGCTCCAGAGCTTCTGGACGATGTCATGGGTTGTGGTCATTCGTGGTGAGGATTGGAGCGTCAGGGGATGTCAGAATCTTGGGAGCATGTCAGCCCAGCCTAGCGTCAGCCTGCGTCATTCCAGAGCTCTTCGTGGAGATCTCCCAGCACCTCCTCGAGCTTGCCCCCGAAGACCTTGTTGAGACGACGGAAGCCGCCTTGGGCCTGGAACTGCCCCCGGTCCAGCGCCTCCTTGTCCACGATGATCTCCTGCTGGAGTTGAGAACCTATCCGCTCCAACCAACGACGCTGGGGACCCGTCCAGGCTTGCGATGCCAAGATCTTTTGGAGGGCACGGTCGATACGATCAGCGTAGGGGATGAGAGGCGAGCCAAGGGCCTGGGCCCGGATGAAGCCGATGATGCTGGCAGCGATGTCCTGGTTGCTCGTGTCCTTCCAGGCGGCACGCAGCTGACTCTCCGTATATCCCGCATCGTCCAGGGCCAAACGCAGCTCGCGCAGTTGCTGCCGTGTCAGATCCCTGGGCCTCTGCATCACCACCTTGAGGGCCGGCAGGTCATTGCCACTCTGGTCCAGGTACTCGCCGAATCCTACCAGGTAGTCCTCGGGCCGAACGCCCTCGCCATAGCCGTGCTCGGTGCCCAGCAGCTCGTCCTCGTGTTCAGAGATCAGCACATGGCCGGAGGACTCCCCCTTGAGCCGATCCAGGAAGGAGGGCAAGCCAGGCCGTTCGGAGAACCAGCCCCGCAACTCACCCAGATCCTTGCCCTTGAGCATCTCCGTGAACTCTTCGGCGTCCTGGTGAGTCAGGGTCTCGAAGGAGGTCAGTGTCTCCCCCTTGAGCAGTGACTTCCTTCGATGGAACTTGACCAGGATGTCCTCGACGATGGCCTGGCCATGCTCCTCGTCCTCGATGCCGACCAGCTCTTCGATCAGCTGAGTAAAGGAAAGCAGGGGCCGAGTCACAACCGGCTTCATGGTGCTGTAGTCCTCGAGGGCGGCATACAGATCCACGGCATCATAGATCTTGAAGAACTCCTTGCCAATCTCGGGGCAGAGACGGGTCGCACGCCCCAGCATCTGCTCATAGAGGATGCGGCTCTTGACGCGACGGATGAAGACGAGGTTGACGATCTCGGGCACATCGATGCCAGTCGTCAACAGGTCCACGGTCACGCCGACATTGGGGAGCGCCTCGTTCTTGAAGAGGCGTATCTTCTGGCTGGGCTTGTCGGCTGCACCGGTGATCTTCTGCACAGCATCGTCCTCGACCTCGCCGTAGACCTCAGTGAAGGCCTCCTTCAGCAAGTCGACGACCAGATCAGCATGACTGTCCGTCGCACAGAAGATCAAGGTCTTGCCTGGCAGCGTAGGATCGATCTCCTCCGCCAGCTTGCGGCAGACGACCCGATTGAAGTTCTCGGTCACGACCTTGGTGTTGAAGCCACTGACTTCGATGTCGATCTCATCGGGAGCCTCATAGAGATCCAGTTGGCCTGAGAGCTTGTCGTAGACCGCCACCTCTTCTCCAACGGCCCAGTGGATACCGGCCTGGTTGAGGGCGGTGATGAGTCGAATCGGGGGCTCGTGGTCAACCAGATAGCCATCGATGACTGCCTGGCGGTAGCTGTACTGGTAGATCGGCTTTCCGAAGATCTCGGTCGTGTGCAGGGCAGGCGTGGCCGTGAGCCCGACACGCACGGCATCGAAGTGGTCCAGCACCCGACGATACTTGCTGACGTAGTCGGCCTGTGAGCGGAACTGGAGCTCCCCCTCGCTCATCTCCCGGTCCAGGTTGTAGCCGCGATGGGACTCATCCACGATGATGCAGTCGTAGCGATCCACCGGAATGGTCTCGTCCTCATCACTGGGATAAAGCAGTCGCTTGACCATGCCTTGGACAGTGGCCACATGCAGCCGGGTGTCCTTGTCGGGCACCAGATCCTCGAGCTCCTTGACGTCGTAGATCTCGTAGAGGCTCTGGAGATTCTCGAGCTTGACGTTCTTGAAGGCATCCTGAGCCTGCTCCCCCAGCGAGCTCCGGTCCACGAGGAAGAGGACCCGACGAAAGCGTTTTGCCTTGAGCAGCCGGTAGATGAGCCCAAGGGCCGTTCGTGTCTTCCCGGTGCCCGTAGCCATGGCCAGGAGCATGTCTCGCTTGCCCTCATGGATGCCCTGCTCGACGTGCTGGATCGCCTCGACTTGATAGTCACGCAATCCCAGATAGTCGGTGGGTTCGGTCTTGAGCTTCTTCTCTGCCTCCTCGTGGTTCTGCCTAAGAGAGCGTTGAGCCCCTCGGGCGTGTACCAGCCCTCCATGGCGCTCGGATGGTTGGTGCTCCGCCTGGCATCCAAGAACCAGATGCCTGACTTGGTCTGGATCTGCCGCAGGAAGGGTCGGCCATTGGTGGAGAAGAGGAAGGGCACCTGGTAGTCACCCCAGGGTCCACCTGCCAACTCCTCCTGGCCCTGGATCACGTAGTCGCGGCTGTAACGCTTGGCCTGTTCGATGGCACCTGCCACGTCCTTGCGTTTTCGCTTGGCCTCCACGACAGCGATGGCCGTGAGACCTGCGAAGAGCACGTAGTCTGCTGGCCCGCTCGAGGTCGGCCACTCGGCGATGGCGAGATTCTGGCCCTTGGTGGGACGCACACCGTTCTTGTGGCAGAGAGCCTGTGTGTCGGCTTCCCAGCCTGCCTCCTGCAGCTGGGCATCGATCAGCTTGCGCGTGGCAGCCTCATCCAGATCGAGGTGCTCCGTGTCCCCAGCCTCTTGCGCACGTTGGACGAGGACCCTGGTCTGCTCCGTGCCGGCAGCCTCAGCCTCCTTCTGCAAGGCCTGCATCCGAGTTGCCCATTCCTTCTCAGAGCTTGCCCGGAGCTCTTCACTCTCCTGCGCAAGATCCAGGGCTGCCTCCAGATCCTCATAGGCCTTGGCACGGGCCAGCTCGGCAGCCTGGCGTCGATCAGCTTCCGCCTTCGCAGCCCCCTTCAACTCCTCCACGGCCCCAAGAGCCTTCTTCATTTCTCCTCGGAGTCGACCCAACTCGGCCCTGAGCTGAGCATCCTCCTCAGCAGGATCGGGCGGAGGAACAAACGGGCCATATCTCAGGTTCGGCTGCTTGCCCACGGTGCGATGGAACCAGATCGCCAGCGTGCGAGCCATCCGCAACTGGTGCAGCGCCTCACTACGCGTCCCCCGACCATCATGAGCTGCCTCGTTGCCCTTCTTCCGAACGTCATGGAACAGACTCACCACCTCGCGCGTCAGCACTCCCCGATCACTCATCCGACGCAGCAGGTCCACCTGAGACTCAAGCGGACCCTTGTAGATCCCCACATGCGCTGCCGCCTCCTGAGCCAACAGCTCCCCGAACTGCCGCAACCGCATCAGAGCCGAAATCGGATCCTCGAAGACATGCCGCTCAGCCGCCGTGGCCGCCTGCAAAAGCCGAACATCCTGCCCTACCAAGAACCCGAAGTTCGGTGATGCCTTGGCCAGGGAGTCAGCGTTTGGGTTGGTCATGCGGACCTACCGGGATTCGAGCGATATTGCTGAAGAGGCTAGGGAAGCATTGGACTCCAGAGGATAGCTCGCAGAAGCCCCTCTGGGGTAGCCGCTTAGGATAGCAAAGCTACAGCACGTTGCACCCCGGAAACCATCACAGGTCGGGCATGCGTACTGCCTCCAGAAGGACATGGAGAGCATGCTCGCCTTCTATGACCACCACGCAGAGCACCGACGACACTTGAGAACAACCAAGCCCATCGAGTCGACCTTTGCCAGCGTGAGGATCAGAACGAAACGCACAAAGGGATCAGGCTCACGCGCCGCGTGCTTGGCGATGGTCTTCAAGCTCGCTCAATCCACCGGGCGCAGGTCGAAGAACCTGAGCGGATACAAGCTCCTCGGCGACGTCATCCAAAGGGTTCGCTTCAAGGACGGCACCAAGGTCAAGGCCGCGTGATCCGAAAATGTCATCCACAGCTCTTGACAACATCACTCTTGACGCGAAATTTCTAGTGTGGCAGGCAGCGGTCATAGCTCAAACCAATTGCTCATATAGGAAGCAGACATGTCACTTCGCCCAAAGGAGCGTGCGTTCCGACCGGACGTGCTCGTGGAACTTGGTTTTTTATGGATCCGAGAGGGTGACTTTGATAGGTGATTACTCGTGAAAAAGACGCCAACATTAGTAAGCGGGTACATGCGAACCCCTCGCAGCAACTTCACGGCCGCCAGAGCTCTAGGCCAACAGGTCCATGCAAGACCCGATCAATTTGGCTAGAATCCGCGTTCGCTTCGCACACCATCCGCAATCACATACTGGGAGAAATCTCTCTTGGGACCCTGCACACTCCAACATCTATCCCTTCATGAACGGTACATGCAATGAAACTTCGACGATTCAAATCTCTACTATTCACACTTGCCTGCCTATCTCTTTCCACACTTCACCAACGCGTTAAAGCTCAAGCAGGTACCTTAGATAAGACCTTCGGAGATGGTGGCAAGGTCGTAACCGACTTTCTTGGCCCAACTCTGGACAGAGAACCATCATTGGCCGTGCAAACAGATGGCAAGCTCATCGTGGCTGGAACAGCACGCACCTACTCGAATAACGCGGACGTGGCAATCTTTCGGGTATTGCCAGATGGAAAACTCGATAAGGGTTTCGGCGATGGCGGTAAAGTCAAACTCGATTTTAGACAATTTGACCTAGTCGGCGAAGTCGCGATACAATCGGATGGCAAACTTGTCGTAGGTGGGACAACTTCTTTCAGCGGGCAAAAACAAGATTACCTACTCTGTCGGTGCAACTCCGACGGCACCCTCGACAAAAGTTTCAATCGGAATGGATACATCGCGATTAACATGAACGGATCCAATGGCCAGGCATATGCAATCGCCATTCAAGCAGATAAAAAGATAATAATCGCTGGTCAGTCTGGAATTGCCCGTGTCAACGGGGACGGTAGCTTAGACACTGCATTTGGCACAAGCGGAATTGTTAATGACAACCTTGGCTTTCGCATCTACGCTATTGCATTCCAAAGCGATGGAAAGTTCATTGTCGCTGGCAATACATTTGGAATTGCCCGATACAATGTAAACGGAACCTTAGACACAAACTTCAGCGGTGACGGAAAAACAACAGTTCCTTTCACATCAAGTAGCTCTGCGTTATCGCTTGCGATTCAGACTGACAACAGGATTCTGGCAGCCGGATGGGCTAGAACTCCCGATGGACGGACCAAATTTGCATTGTCGCGCCTAGACAGCACTGGCAATCTCGACAAAACGTTCAACGGCACCGGCATGGCCACCATCGACTTTGGACATAGCTATGCACGCGCGCATTCAATTGCGATTCAAGCTGATGGAAAACTCGTTGTCGCAGGCCAAACTTCCCCAACTAACCACAGCTATTTCGCCCTAGCGAGATTAAACACTAATGGCACCTTAGACAGCTCCTTTGATTCTGACGGCAAAACGATCACCCAATTTGAGTCACATGCCAGAGCATACAGCATCTCCATTCAAGCCGATGCTAAAATCGTCGCTGCGGGGACATCTCCCCTGACCGACATAATACTGGACGATGATTTCGCGATTGCTCGCTACAATTCCAATGGGGCACTAGATACAACTTTCAACGGTAACGGAAAGTTCACGATAGGATTCCTTGGTTCTGCCATAGATTTCCCGCGTGATCTCATTGCAATGCAGAGCGACGGCAAGCTTCTCGCGTTGGGTTACAGTCAAGTTAGCGGTGGCATCATTTCCATACTCGCGCGCTATTCGAGTGAGGGGGAGCTAGACAAAAGTTTCAACTCCTGCGGCTTCGTCTCAAACAACTTTGGCGCAACCGCATTCTTCGCACAAGCCCTGGCCCTGCAGGCCGATGGCAAGATCATGATCGCTGGCTATGCGAGAACACCAACCTCCGGCGTTCAGTTCGATTTCGCGTTGGCCCGATACAACTCAAATGGAACACTCGATACTTCTTTTAGTGGTGATGGCTTAATGACAACCGATTTCTTCTCACGTCACGATTACGCCTTGGGTTTGGCAATTCAAGTTGATGGGAAGATTCTCGTAGCCGGCGGCGCCCTAACAAGTTCGAACATCTGGAAACCAGCATTTGCCAGATACAACACCAATGGCAGTCTAGATCTGTCATTTGGCACTGGCGGCAGGATTACTTTAGCATCGACATCTTCTGACATTGTACGCAAAATAGCAATAGACCGAGATGGGAAGATCACTGCCTTGAGTGACCACTTCTTGTTTCGCCTTGACTCACTAGGCCGTCCGGACAAGACATTCCACTTAGCTGGGGCAGTAGCTCTTCCATTTTCTGCCAGAGATATAGCCATACAGACAGATAGAAAAATCGTTATTGCAGGAGGATCGAAATCTTCGTCCAACAATGACGTACTGATTGCTAGATACAATGCGGATGGCACACCTGATTCCAGGTTTGCGACATCTGGAGTGCTGAATGTCGACTTTGGCGCGATTTACTCAAACGCAAATGCTGTTGAGATGCAATCTGACGGAAAGATTCTAGCCGCTGGATTCGCGCGCTTTAAAACGACCGGAAGCGACCTCGCACTGGTACGTGTGACTACCGACGGCCAACTGGATACAACTTTCGGTAATACCGGCAAGACTACTACTGATTTTGGCCTCTACGAAGTAGCGCTATCACTCTCCTTGCAGCCAGATGGCAAATTGGTCCTCTTGGGAGCGACAGGCACCAATCCCCTTGGCGGAACCAATTTCCTGCTTGCTCGATATCAGGGACGCAAACCTAGAGACAAGGCCGATGCTGAAGCATCACTGCTTACGGTTTCAGACTCCTTCATTTCCAGTTTCGGTGGCGTTGCGACCGTGAACGTCACACCAAAAGACTCGAATGGGCAAGACCTAGGTGCCGATTATGATGTGGTTATTCACAACACTGCTGGAACTTTGCTTAGCACAGTGATTGAGGACAACGGCATCTACTCACAGGATATACAAGCGGATTCTACGGCGGATCATACAATAATCACTGCTGAGATTGACGGCGTATGGGTAAGCACTAAGCTGAGTGTGACTTTTGTCCATGTGCACCCTAGTCTAAGCACAATTAATCTCAGTTCTTATCAGACCGTAAAGGACAGTATCGTCACAGTCACCGTTATTCCTAAAGATGACAAGGGGCTAGCTGTTGGACGTGGACACTCGGTTGTCATTGCCAGCTCAAGTGGCAGCCTTAGTGGCCCGGTAACCGATTTGGGGGACGGACGATACACACAGAATCTGCTGGCAACTGAGTGCACCACTGCTGAAATCACCGCTACCGTGGACAAGCTAGCTCTAACAGTAAAAGCGAACCTAACTGTCATCAATTCCAGCAACCTGGGATCCGTGATCGGCTTCGACACGTCCCTGAATTTACATTCTTATGCATCGATTCAATCGGCAATCAACTCCGTCGTTGCCGATCGGCTCATTCGCATCCTTGTCTCGCCAGGAACCTATAACGAGAAGGTCAAGATCCAGGGTGCGGCCTGCAATGGACTTAGAGTCGAGGGGCTATCTGCCGTCAATCCCGTTGTGATCCGTAGCATTGAACTAGAAGAGTGCTACGGAGCGAGTTTTCACCACCTAACATTCGACGGCGGAGCAAAGGGTACCAGTCCAGTTCGGATTTTAAGATCGGCATCAGCGTCTATTATATCCTGTATCATAACGGGCGCAAAGAAAGGTGAGGCTGGAATTGAGACAAGAAAAACATCTGTCTTGCGTCTCACCGATTGCCTTGTCCGGCTCTGTGGTGGAGACGGCCTCAGTATTGACAAGAATTCTCTCGTGACTATTAATCGATGTCTAATTGAAAGCAATGGATATAACGGGATCAAAATTGACAAGCTTGCACGTGTTGAGGTCTTGAATTCGACAATACGAAAAAACGGAACAACTGGAGATCCAAAACGTGGTTATGGAATCTACAAGAAACGGGAAGTGTCCTACGATCCGAAACACGCGGAAAAGACTGCCGATCCGACGCGAATTACTCTCACCGGCAACACGATTGCATGGAACTCTGGCCTGCCTAGAGCTGGGAGGTCCACTGTCGACATTGGTAACTACGATCAAATTCTCGATCCAAGCGACACATGATCACGCAATGGTGACGCTAGCAACTGATGCTCGTAGACCAGTTATTGATGCCGTATCTTCTGAGATTCGGCAAGGTACAAGAACTGGCAGATTCACTCACAACCTATCCAATGTCGTGTGCAATGACTTGACCCATCCGATTTAGCGCGCAATGCCGCCTCCGAGTGCCTCTCTTGCACACCCTAAGGTGCCAGAATGGTGCCAACAGCATTACCCCAGCCAGTCATCCGGTGTCTGACCAAGTCACCCACCAAGGTCATCCAACCCCTTCCATTGCAACACCTTACTCACGTCTCACCGTACCAAGTCCACTACTGTCAACAGGTGTTCAGCGACTTTGAAAACCGGTTTGGGGCAACCCAACGGGGGTTCAAATCCCTCTCCCTCCGCCACCTTACTCCTTGTGATAAAAACACTTAGGCTTTCGTGCACGCAACTG
>Ga0114931_10005194_pt1 | contig 16101 bp, 13 predicted proteins | sample 2SBtaG_FD_89579 | JGI IMG/M metagenome (GOLD analysis project Ga0114931, IMG submission 89579) | Deep subsurface microbial communities from Kolumbo volcano to uncover new lineages of life (NeLLi) - 2SBTROV14_V59a metaG | ecosystem: Environmental > Aquatic > Marine > Volcanic | place: Kolumbo...
ACGGCGCGCTCGATGTCCCGCTGCGCCAGGTTCAGCGTGAGGCTCCCCCGAAGCTCCGGCGCGGTCGGCGTGAACTCCGCCTCCAGCGCCTCCCATGCCCGCTAGCGAAGGGTGTAGACCTCCTGCCGGCGGATGCCGTGCTGGCGGGCAGGGTCGGTGACCGCGCCGTACCGGCCTTGCGCCGAGAGAGCCAGGGCGGCAAGGTGGGACGTAGACTTCTACACCCGACACGACGCCCCTACGTCGCACAGACACTGTCCGCCCCGGGTGACCGGTGCGGCGCTTCTTCTACAACGCATGAGGCGAGCGCCTGGCGCCGGGGTCAGACCGCCTTGTTCGGTGTCCAGCGAACCTCGCGGAGGAAGCACCCCGCGAGGTACTCCTGCTCGATGACCGCGGCCATCTCCTCGGCGTCGCGGTACTCCTCCCAGTTGACGCGGATCACGGGGATCGTCCGCGAGATGTCGTCGATGAACGACTCGTACTCGCGGTGCAGGTCGCGCAGGTAGTCGAGGTCGACCCCCGACTCGACGTTCCGGCTGCGCTCTTGCACTCGGGACAGCGACGTCTCGGGGGACAGGTCGAGGTACACGATGACGTTCGGGCGGCACATGAAGTTGGACATGTGCTTGAACAGCGACAGGTAGGTCCGGTAGTCGCGCTCCTCCATGAGCCCGCGGTCGACGAGGGTCTTGGCGAAGACCGCGTCCTCGTAGATCGTGCGGTCCTGCACCGCGCCGCCGCCGCGCCAGATGATCTCCTGGTGTTGCTGGAAGCGGCGATTGAGCAGGTAGATCTGCGTGGCGAAGGAGTAGCGGGCCGTGTCCCGGTAGAAGTCGGCGAGGTACTCGTTGTCGGTCACGGGCTCGTAGTAGACGGGTAGCCCGAGGTGCTGGCCGAGCGCGGTGGCCAGGGTGGTCTTGCCGGCGCCGATCAGCCCGGCCACACCGATGAACAGATCCTGCAGCATGCGCCCTCCACGGGAGGTCCCGTACTAACCTCTCGGGACGCGCTCGCGAGCGTGGCAATCGAGGGGGCTGGCAGGGCTACCGGGCGGGTTATGCTCGAGGTGTCGCGGGGCTCGCACGGTCGGACCTCCCCAGCGCCCCGCGCCCACCGGGGGCGGCCATGGCCCAGCGCGAAGAAGACACCGCCAAGCTTCGGTTCCGCGACGTGGATCGTGGCAGGGCCCTCACCCAACGGATGCGATCGCTGCTGGACGACATCGGGCGCGACCCGGTCTCGCTCATGCACGTGTGCGGGAGCCACGAGCAGGCCATCGCGAAGTTCGGCCTGCGCGCGTCCTTTCCGGCGGAGCTGGACGTGATCATGGGGCCGGGCTGTCCCGTGTGCATCACCGACACCCCCGAGGTCGACGAGGCGGTGGCGCTCGCGCAGACCGGAGTACGCATCGCCACCTACGGCGACATGGTGCGGGTGCCGGGCAGCGTGCAGTCCCTGGCCGACGCCGGGGCCGACGGCGCGAAGATCGACATCGTCTACAGCGTCGCCCAGGCCCTCGACATGGCGCGGAGCATCGACGAGGAGCTGGTCTTCTTCGCCACCGGCTTCGAGACGACGGCGGTGGCGACCGCCGCCGCCCTGCTGGACGACCCGCCGTCCAACTTCTCGGTGCTCTCGGCCCACAAGTACATCCCGCCCGTCATGGAGATCGTCGCGGAGATGCCCGAGACGCGGGTCGAGGGATTTCTCGCCGCGGGGCACGCCGCCACGATCACCGGGTGGGGCGTGTTCGAGCAGTTCGTCGAGGAACACCACATGCCCGTGGTCGTGGCGGGCTTCGAGCCCCTCGACATCCTCGCGGGCCTCGTGGAGTTGCTCCAGCTGGTCCGCGACGACCGGCCCGCGGTGTTCAACGCCTTCTCGCGCTGCGTGACCCGCGAGGGCAACCTCGTCGCGCAGGAGACCCTGTGGAAGGTGTTCCGGCCCATCGGCGGCAAGTGGCGCGGCATCGCCCACGTGCCGAACGGCAATCTGCGCCTTCGCGACGAGTTCGCGCGGTTCGACACTCGCAAGCGGTTCCACATCGACGTCACCTCCCTGTGGGACTACGCGCCCCAGAGTTTGGCCGGCCAGTGCCTGTGCGGCGACATCATGGCGGGCATCAAGAAGCCGGACGACTGCGCGCTGTATGGCAAGGAGTGCGAGCCGGGCACTCCGGTCGGGGCGTGCATGGTGAGCACCGAGGGCACCTGCCGGATCTGGTACCACTACGGCGGCCACCTCCTGGCGCCCAAGCGGAAGACGGCCTGATGGAGCACATCCGCATCGAGCGCGACGGTCCGCTCGCGTACCTCGTGATCGACCGCCGGGAGCGGTTCAACTCCCTGGACGTGCGGACCGCACGCGACCTGCGCAAGGCCGGGCTGCAGCTCGCTCGGGACGCCTCGGTGCGCGCGGTGATCGTCACTGGCACGGGCGGGGTGTTCTGCAGCGGCGCCGACCTGAAGTACATCCGGGACGGTGGGGACGACGCCGATCTCGGGTACCTCACGCCGAAGAGCCGCGACGTGCCGCGCGGCTATGGCGAGATCTTCAAGCAGATCCTCGAGTACCTGCACAGCACGCTGTCGGAGATCCGGCGGGCGCCCAAGCCCTTCGTGGCCGGCGTGGACGGGGTGGCCGGGGCGGGCGGGCTCGGGCTCGCGATCTGCTGCGACCTCGTCGTGGCCTCGGAGCGGTCGACCTTCCAGTACGCCTATTTCAAGACCGCGCTCACCGGGGCGGAGAGCTCGACCTTCCTGCTGCCCAAGCTCGTCGGGCTCCGGCGCGCGCTGGATCTGGCGCTCCTCGACCCGCGACTGTCGGCGAGGGAGGCCCTCGACTACGGCCTCGTGAGCCGGGTTTTCCCCGACGCGAGCTACGCGGACGACCTGCGCGCGCTGGGCCACCGGCTCGCCGAGGCCCCCACGGCGTCGCTGGCCACCGCCAAGCGCCTGATGAACGAGTCGGCGGGCGTCGATCGCCTCGACGTCCACCTGGACCGGGAACTCGAGGCGCTCGTGAAGGCGGCGGACGGCCCCGACTTCGCCGAGGGGATCGCCGCGTTCTTCGAGAAGCGCCCGCCGCGCTTCCGCGGCGAGGGGTGAGGGCTACCCGGCCTGGCCGATCGCCGGGCCGGGCAGGGAGAGGACGAAGACCGCCCCTTTGCCTAGGCCGCCGCTGTGGAAGGTGAGCTTTCCGCCGAGATCGGCCGCGGCCCGGCGGCAGGAGTGCAGCCCGAAGCCGTGCCCGTCCTTCTTGGTGGTGAAGCCGTGCTCGAACAAGCGGTCCTGCACCTCCGCGGGGATCCCGATGCCGTTGTCGGCCACCTCGAGGAGCACCCGACCCCCCTCCATGGCGGTGCGCACGAGGATCCACCCGTCTGCGGGGTTGTTGTAGCGCACCGCGTCGTGCGCGTTGTTGAGCAGGTTGATGAAGATCTGCTGCACCCGGTTCTTCTCGGTCTCGACCACCGGCGTGCCGGAGAGCTCGCTCTCGATGTGGATCTCGCTGCGCTCGAACCGTCCCTGCTCGATCTGCAGCACCTCCCGGACGAGGTCGTCGAGGGAGACCCGGTCGGTCTTCTGCACCGGCTTGGCGAAGGTCTGCTGGGTCCGCAGGATCCCGGTGACGTGGTCGACGTGCTGCGAGAGGTTCTCGACCTCGGCGCGGAGCGACTCCTCACGGGTGGCGAGGACGCCCGACAGGGCGTCGAGGTAGCGCGCGATCTCGCCGATCGGATCGGCGTCGCCGGGCTGCTCGGCCCGTTCTCGGAGCTCCTGTGCGACGCGTTGGACCCGCGGCGCGTGGCGGTCGGCGATGCGCTCGCGCAGGTCGTCGACGGTGACGGTCACGCCGGTGAGCGCGTTGCCGAGGTCGTGGATCACCCCGTTGGCCACCGCCGCCATGCCCGCGACCCGCGACACCTCGATGAGCCGGTGCGAGGCTTCCTGGAGCTCTTGGCGCGCCCGGTGGTAGGCGGTGGTCTCGTCGTGGGCGAGCACGATGAGCACGCGGTCGCCCCGCTGGAGCTTGCGGCCTTCGATGCGGAACCACCGCCGATCGTCGTTGCGGACCTCGGTGGAGGCCTCGTGGTGCGCGCGGGCGTCGGTGCCGGCGACCACCGCGCGCACGCGCTCCTGGAGGAGGCTCGCGCTGCGGGAGCCGAACCAGGCGGCGTGCAGGGCGTAGTACGACGTGCCCACCCCGTGTTCGTCGAGCTCCGGCGCCCACTCGTCGACCAGCGAGCGCCAGGTGGTGTTGGCTCCGATCAGGATTCCACCGAGGTCGAGCAACACCACGTGGGCGGGGATCGCGTCGAGCGCGGCGCGGAGGAAGCGCTCGGTCTCCAGGATCTGCCGATTCTTCTGTTCGACGAGCCCGTGGAGCTGGGCGTTGTGCTTGCGCAGCACGTCGCTCGCCTGCTTCAGGCGGACCAGGTTGCGCAGGCGGGTCGCAAGCTCCTCGCGGCGAAACGGCTTGTCGATGAAGTCTTCGGCGCCCGCGCGCAGGGCCTCGAGTCGGGTGCGGTGCTCGCCGGCCCCGGTCATCACGATGATAGGGATGCCGCGGGTCGCCGGGTCGGACTTGAGGCGCCGCGTCACTTCGACGCCGTCGAGCCCGGGCATGATGACGTCGAGGAGCACCGCGTCGATCGCTTGCTCCTCGACGAGGCGCATCGCCTCCTCGCCATGTCTCGCGGACTCGGTCGCGTAGCCCTCCCGCTCCAGGTAGCGCCGGGTCACGGACCTCACCTGGTCGTCGTCATCGACGATCAACACCCGGGGTCGAGCAACGTGGGTGGCGTCCACGTCGGACACGTCGGAAGACTCCTCGATTGAGGTACAGGTCCATTGTACAGGTTTCACGATCGGACGGGCCCGCTGGTCTGTTCGTCACGATTTGTCTCAGGGACGCCGCGCGGGGAAAGGGGCGCGTGGTGGTGCGGATGGAGGCGAGGTTGTAGAGTGCGCCATCTCGGAGGCCCCCATGCATTGGTGCGGAATCGGATTCGGGTGCGACCGGTGAGTGGAGTGCTGTTCCAAGACGTCGCCCTCGGCGACCGTCGCTGCGACCTTCGCGTCTCCGGCGGACGCATCGCCGCGCGGGCCTGGCGCGAGGAGGCGGCGCCGCTCGTGCCCGAGGCGGGCGACGAGGTGGTCCGTGGAGGCCGGATCACGCCGCCCTTCGCCGAGCCCCACGTGCACCTCGACGCCACGCTCCTCGGCGAGCGCGCCCCGAACCGCTCGGGCACCCTGCGCGAGGGCATCGCCAACTGGGCACGCCTGCGCGAGGGCCTGACCGCGGACGATGTGCGCGAGCGGGCGCGCCGAACGGTCGCGATGTACGCCGCCCACGGCACCCTGCGCCTGCGCACCCACGTGGACACCGGGAGTCTGCTCGCGGTGGAGACCCTGCTGGCCCTGTCCGAGGAGCTGGCGGGGGAGGGGATCGAGCTGCAGGTCGTGGCCTTTCCGCAGGAGGGCATCCTGCGGGCGCCGGGGCATCGGGAGCGGTGGGAGGAGGCCGTCCGCCTCGGGTGCCACGCCGTCGGCGCGATCCCGCACTTCGAGCGCACCACCGAGGAGGGGTGGCAGAGCGTCCGCATGGCCTTCGAGGTGGCCGAGCGTCACGATCGCCTCGTCGACCTGCACTGCGACGAGACCGACGACCCGGGAAGCCGCAACCTCGAGGTCGTGTGCGCCGAGGCGCTCGACCGCGGGTTCGCCGGCAAGGTCGTCGCGGGCCACTGCACCGCGCTGCACAGCTACCCGAACCCCTACGCCGCGAAGGTGATCGAGCTGGTCGCCGTCTCGGGGGTGCAGGTGGTGACGAACCCGCTCGACAACGCGGTGCTCCAGGGGCGCTACGACAGCTACCCCAAGCGGCGTGGCGTCACCCGGGTCGACGAGCTGTGGGCGGCCGGCGTGCCGGTGGGGATCGGCCACGACTCGGTGCAGGACCCGTGGTACCGGCTGGGCACGGCGAACCTGCTGGACGCCGCCTACGTGCTCGTGCACCTCGCCCACCTGACCGGCGAGGCTCAGCTCCGGCGCGCGTTCACCACCCTGCACCACGAGAACCACCTGCCCTTCGGCGGTCCGCCCGCGCTCGCCCCCGGCGAGCCGGCGCGGCTGCTGTGGTGGGCCGAGGAGGACCCGATCGCGATCCTCCGGGAGCGGCCTCGCCCGCGGGTCTTCCGGGGCTGACGCGGCGTCAGGGCGCCTGGCAGGCCCGGAGCTGGATGTAGGGCATGCTCACCTCGACCGAGGCGGGTCCGGTGCTCCCCGAGGTGAACGGGGGGATGTCGACCGAGTGCGTGTGATTGCCCGCGTACTCGGTGTAGTGGTAGACGCGGTAGGGCCCGTTGTCGGCGCCCCAGCTCGGCCCTGTGCCGCCCGAGACGTTGTAGTCGTCCTGCAGGGTGGAGATCCCGTGGTGGTGGTTGCCGGCCGCGCTCGTCGTGGTGGCCGGCGGATTGATGACGTGGGTGTGCGCCGGAACCTGCGTGATCACCCGCGCGCCGTTGTTGCCGAGGGCGGAGCCTCGCGTGAGCTTCGCGGTGCCCCCAGAGGGCAGACCCAGCGGCACGCGTCCCCGGAGCGCCGTGTACTCGGTCCACCCCGAGGGGCAGGTGCCCGGGAAGAACAGGATCGCCCCGCTCGGGACCGCTGCCTGGCACTTGAAGGCGGACCCGTTCCAGGTAATCACCTGGCCGGTGCCGCAGGTGGGCACGTCCAGGCCGATGCTGGTCCCGCTCACCTTGATCGGGGGGCTCCCGCTCAGGGTCGGGGTGTTCGACAGGTCGCGGTAGTCGCCCGAGGTCGCGACCGAAGCCAGGGCGGGCTTGCCGGACAGGTCGCTGTACTTGCCCGAGGTGGCGACCGGGGCCAGGGCAGGGGCGCCGTTCAGGTCGCTGTACTGGCCGGAGGTGGCCACGGGCGCGAGGGCGGGCGTGCCGCCGAGGTCGCCGTAGTTGCCGGAGGTGGCGACCGAGGCGAGGGCGGGGGTGCCGCTCAGGTCGCTGTAGTTGCCCGAGGTGGCCACGGGCGCGAGGGCCGGGGTGTCGGAGAGGTCGCCGTAGCTCCCGGACGTGGCGACCGAGGCCAGGGCCGGGGTGCCGCTCAGATCGCCGTACTGGCCGGAGGTGGCGACGGCGGCGAGCGCGGGCGTGCCGGTGAGGTCGCCGTAGCTCCCGGACGTGGCGACCGAGGCCAGGGCCGGGGTGCCGCTCAGATCGCCGTACTGGCCAGAGGTGGCGACGGTGGCGAGGGCCGGGGCGCCGGTGAGGTCGCTGTAGTTGCCGGAGGTGGCGACCGGGGCGAGGGGCGGCTTGCCGGACAGGTCGCTGTACTTGCCCGAGGTCGCGACGGTGGCGAGGGCCGGGGTGGCGTCCAGGTCGCCGTACTTGCCCGAGGTCGCGACCGGGGCGAGATCGGGGGTGCCGGTGAGGTCGCCGTAGGCGCCGGAGGTGGCGACCGGGGCGAGGGCGGGGGTGCCGCTCAGGTCGCCGTAGCTTCCGGAGGTCGCGACCGCCGCCAGGCTCGGCGGGTGCTTCAGGGCGCCGTACTCGCCCGTTCGTGCCACGGCGGACAGCTCGGAGTCGAGGGCGAAGCCGTTGTTCGACACGTAGTTGTCGACCTGGGCCTCGTCGAGCACGTGGTCGGGCCCGCAGGACCACGCGGCGCTCGGCTCGTCCCAGGTCACGACGTCGCCGTTCATGCAGGAGGGGCCGAGGTTCACGAGGGACTGCAGGTTCGAGGGCAGGGAGCCGACGTCCGCGAAGTCGATCGTCGGCGTCGGGCCCACCCAGTTGCCCTGGTCGTCGATGACCTGGGCGCCGTTCACGTCGACGCTGCTCGCGTCCACCTTGCCGCCCTCGAGGCGCGTGGCCACCTCGGCGCGGATCGCGTAGGGCACCGACCCGATCGCCTGGCGGGGCGCGAGGGGCGCGGAGCCGTCGATGGAGATGTCGAGGTACATGACGTCCCCGGAGAACACCACGTCGTCGAGTGGGTTGTCGGGGGTGTCGCCGAGCTGGGTCGCGTAGAAGCCGGCGGTGAACTCGAGGCTCGCCTCCTCCGTCCACACCGGGTCGATGCCGTCGGGCGTGGTGTAGATCGCGAAGACCACGTCGTGGGGCCCGTCGAGCGGGCCCTGGGGGCCGAAGATCCGACCCTGCTGGGCGACCTCCATCGGGGTCGCGACGGCGGTGCCGGAGACGGTGAGGGCGAGGGACAGCAGGCCTGCGTGGACGAGGCGCATGGGCGGCTCCTACCGGTAGGCGATCTCGGAGGGGCCGGCGACCCAGACGTACCCCGACCCGGTCCCCACCCCGACGGTGGTGTCGACCGGGCCGGTGCACATCTCGGCGTGGTAGCCGCTTCCCTCGGCGTGGCTCGCGCCGCCGCACAGCACGGCGTCGCTGCTGGTCGTCACGTCGCGGGGGGTCGGGACCTTCAGCACGGGTGCGTTCCAGTCGCTCGAGCAGGCGCTCGAGATCAACACCAACAGCACGGCACCGCGAGCGGTCACGGGACACCCCGGAAGCTTGAACCTCGCCGAGTCTAGGACATGGCGCGCCCGTAAATCCAGGAATTGTTTCGCCGTGACACCGCCCGGCGTGGGGCTTCGCGTGGAAGTGTCCCGGGTGTGGGTGGGTTTCGCGCACCGTGGAGGCTCGCGCGAGCCGCCGTTCCCGGCGACGCGGGGGTCCGATCGGGGACGTGGCGACATGGCAGGGTCGACCGCGGTTGTGGCGGGAGTGCCGGCGCGGACCAGGGGTGCCGCCCGATTCCCGTGGGTTCCTCTCCGCTGGCTCGTCGTACCCTGCCCCAGGTCCATTGCAACTCGTGAGGGGGGAAGCGTGCGTGCTCGCGCCTTCGTTTGCGCCGTCGTGTTGTTCAGCGCGTGCGACGCCCTACCACCGCAGTCTTTCGACGACATCGATCTGCCGGCGGACTTCCGGCTCGACACCAGCCACGACGTGGCCTTCACCGTGCGGGGGGACGTCTTCGGCCAGGTCGAGGTCACCCTGCCCGACGGCACCCCGCTCCTCGGGGGCGATGCCCAGTCGGTCGCCCGAACCCCGGCGGTGCTGCACGTGCCCTACGGCACGCGGACGCTGTCGGTGAGCCTGCGCGCGACGGACGGCAGCGAGCACACCGTGTCGGTGCCGGTGGTCGACGGGGTCGCGACCTGGGGTCTGGGAGGTGCACGATGAAGTGGCTCCCGCTCCTGCTCGCCCTGCTCCCGGGCCTCGCCCGCGCCGGGAGCTACCTCGACCTCGGTCCCCAGACGACCGCCATCGAGGACGTCACCAACGGCGGTGACGAGGACCGTAACGACGTCGTGTTCCGCTGGGCGGCCCAGTGCGACCGCAACAGCAGCAACCTGACCGTCCGGCAGGTCATCCACCTCGCGGGGGTGGCGGCCGGTGCGCAGTACACGAACGCCCTGTGGCTGCAGCTCCCCGCGACCACCTCGAGCGTGTCGATCACGCGGGACGGGGTCGGGGCGACGCGGACGCCGGACGGGAACGGCAAGGTCGTGCTCTACGACGACTTTCGCAACGCCTTCGTGAACGGGCCGATCAACGGGTTCATCAACACGGAGCCCGGCGGCACGGTCTACGCGGGCAAGGAGACCGAGGTCATCCTGAACTTCGCGACCCCCCAGGGCTTCGGCGGGGGCTGCCCGACGCCCGCCTTCGAGCTGCACCGGGCAGGGGTGGTCATCGACGCGAGCAGCAAGGCCCGCAACCGGCCCCTGTATGCGACGATGAACGCGACCTGGCAGGTGCCGGCCGAGCGGATCGCAACCGGAACGGCCTACACGCGGTTCCTGGACTGGGCGGTGGACATCGCCGACGGGACCTGCGACACCGAGTGCGTCTCGCCCATGTGGTACGAGGACTCGGCCGCCATCGTGACCGCGAAGGTGGTCGCTCGGCCCAGCCTCGCCACCACCGCGCCACTGGCCTCCTTCGCGACCTGCGGCAACGGCATCGACGCGGTGTCGAACCCGGCGATCTGCAGCACCGCCATCGCCGAGCCCGACGGCCTGGTGGCCTTCGTGTCCAGCACCGGTGTGTATGGCGGCAGCCTCGGTACGGGCGGGACCTCCTTCGACACCTTCGCCAAGGCCGCCGACCACTGCCAGACGCTCGCGGAGGCTGCGGGTCTGGGCGGGACCTTCGTGGGATGGGTCAGCGACAGCACCCAGAACGCCCCCGACCAGTTCCCGATCGGCAGTGGGCCCTGGTACCGCCTCGACGGAGCCCTGATCGCCAACGACGCGACGGATCTGACCGACGGGGCCATCGCCGTCCCCCTGGACATCACACAGACGCAGGCGGTCTACGACGGCCCCGTGCTCACGGGCACCAGCGCGGACGGTACCGTGGCCGGGAACACCTGCGGCGACTGGAAGGTCACGGGCAGTGTCGGCCTGCAGGGCAACAGCGCACAGACGGGCGCGCAGTGGACAAGCGCCATTGCTGCCGGTGGGTGCAACGTGCAGACCCCGATCTACTGCTTCGAGCTTCCGAGTCGGAAGATGATCGCCACGACGAAGGGGGTCTATACGGCGACGCAGGTCGGCGGGCTGGCGGGCGCGGACGCGATCTGCCAGCAGGAGGCCGCGACCAACGGGCTCGGCGGCACCTGGAAGGCGTGGCTGTCGGACAGCAGCGAGTCCGCGGCGGGGCGCCTTCGCCAGTGGAACTTTGGCTACGAGGACGCGCTCGGCAACACGATTGCCAACAGCTGGGCACTCCTGACGGACGGGACGTTGGACCACGCCGTCAGCTATGCGATGGATGGGACCTCGATCAGCTCGATCTCCTCGGCGGGCGCCGTGTGGACGGGGACCAACACCGATGGTACCGCCGTTGGCGGGAACTGCTCGGACTGGACCGGAACCAGTGGCAGGGGGCACGTCGGGTTCTGGTCATTGAGCAATGCGATCTGGACCTCGAATGCGTCGGAGTACTCGTGCACCAGCTCGTACCACCTGTACTGCGTGGAGCAGTAGCGCGGGCGTGTCACGCCCGCGGTCGGTCGGCCAGATGCCTGCTTCGAACCGTGAGGGACGCGTCGTGTCGGACGCCATCGAGTTGAGCTGGCAGTTCACCCGCGACGACCACGTCGCGTACCTGTGGTCGGCCATGTGGCGACGCTGGCCCGCATACGCGGCGAGCGCCGTGATCCCGCCCGGCATCCTGGCGATCCTGTTGGGCGTCGTGGTGAGCCCCGGGCTCGCCGGGCTCGTCGGCATCCCGCTGGTCGGTGCCTTCGCCCTGCTGGTGATGGTTCGGCTCTGGGCTCGGGCCCGGCGCCGGACGCTGGCGGACGTCGACCGGCGTCCGCAGAGCCTGGCCCCGGTCTCGGTGCGTCTCGATGCCTCGGGCATCCACGTCGTCAGCGAGGCGGCGGGCGGTAGCGTCGGGTGGGAGGCGGTGACCGACGTGCGCCTCCGAGGGGGATTCCTCGTGGTGATGGCCGATGGCACGGTCGTGCTGACCGTCCCGCTCCGCTATGTGCCCGATCCGCAGGCGGTCATGGCGCGCGTTCGCGCCTGGCGTGAGCGTCCGGCACCGCCGGAGGATGCGGAGCCGCTGCCCGACGCGGTCTACGATGTCACCTACCGGCTCACGCCGGGAGACTACGCGGCCGTCTCCCGGGGGCAGCTCGTCGCCCAGTACCGCGAGCGACTGGTCCGAACGGTTGGGAACGCCATCGCCTATTGCCTGATCGCCTGGTTCCTGGTGGTTCTCGCCGTCCTCGTCCCCGGGTCGTTCACCTGGCTGTTGCTGATCGCGGCGGTCGCCTCGGCCTTCCTGGGGTCCCTGCCGCTGTGGACTCTCCTCGCGAGGGACCTGCGCACCCGGCGTCGCGCGTCTCGCCGGCCGACGATGACCGCCGAGACGCAGCTCCGGCTGGGGCCCGAAGGGCTGTGGATCCGGTCGGCCGCCAGCGTGGCCCGGCGCGAGTGGGCCGCGATCACGTCCATCGAGCGGAACCGGCGCTTCGTCTACCTGCGCCTGAGTGCGGCGCGGGTCCTCGCCATCCCCCTCGCCGCGATCCCCGGAGAGGTGGACGCCTTCGTTGCCGACCTGCGCAAGTGGAAGCAGGAGGCGCCCGCGCTGAAGGTGTCTCTGCCCCAGGCGCCACGCGCCACGGGAACCTCCTCGGACAACCCCTTCGAGCCGCCTCAGGACTGACCGCGTTGCACGGCCGAGGCCGATCTCGACCACGGACGGGGGATCCACCGCCCGGTGGTGCGCTGGTAGACCGCGTAGCTCGGGTACTTCGACAGGGTGATCGCCTCGGTGAACCGGGTCGAGCCGTCGAAGAGCAGGGTGAGCAGGACCGGCCCGGCCAGCGTCCAGTCGAGCCACACACCGCTCGCCGCCACCCCGAAGCCCCACACGACCCACCACTGGCCGATCTCGCAGGCGTAGTTGGGGTGCCGGGACCAGGCGAAGAGGCCCTCGTCGAGGAAGGGCCGCTCGATGGGCTCGCCGCGCTCGCGCAAGGCAGCCTTGCGCCGGTGGAACCGCCACTGCTGTTCGTCGGCGACCGTCTCGCTGGCGAGGAGCGCGACGAAGAGCGCCGCGAGCACCAGGTCGGCGGGGCCCAGGGGTGCGGGGTGCGCGGCGGCCCAGGCGGCCGGGGCGGCGATCAGCAGCAGCAGCAGGTTCTGGTAGGGCGCGATGAAGGTGGCGTTGAACACCTGGAACCCGAGCGGGCCGAGGCGCTCGCGGAGGATCTCCCACCGGTAGTCCTCGCCGCCGGCGGCGTAGCCGCCCTTGCGCCAGAAGTTGAAGGTGAGCCGCACGCCCCAGGCGGCGGTGAGCGCGGTCATCAGCACCAGACGCGGCTGGAACCCGGTCTGCCAGGTCGCGATCGCTACGTAGACGGGCGGCATCACCGACCAGATCCGGTCGACCCACGAGTACTCGCGGGTGACCACCGAGAGCAGCCAGCAGGCGACGACGACCGCGAGACAGACGGGCAGGAGCGGCGCGAGCGCGGCGGGGATCACGGACCCTCCGACAGCGGTTGTGGACCGCACCGAGCCTAACGTGGGGGCCGGCTCCGGTGGCACCGTGGCTCGACGTCCGCTCACCCAGGTCCCCCGAGACCGTGTCCGTGAAACGGTGAGCTGGGTCTGGAGCGGTTTCTTCGTTGACAGTCGCGCCGAGGTCGGCCACCTTGCGGCCCGGCTTCGTGCTCCTCCGCCATCCCGAGACGTCCGTGACCCCTCGCTTCTACCTGCTGATGCTGCTGCCGCTGCTCGGCGGGTGCGCCCGCATGTTCCCCGGCAAGGTCGCCGACGGTGTGGCCAGCCTCACCGTGCGCGATCTCGGCGGCGTGCTGATGGCGGTCGACGACGACACGACCTGCGGCTTCGCCAGCCGGCGGGTCGACGGCAACCCCGAGGTGACCGGCGCGCTCGGGGCGACCGGCACCGCCACGTGGACCGCGCAGGACTGCGTCATCGACCTGGGCCCGGAGCTCGTGGAGCTGTCGACCGACTGCAACGGCGTCACGACGTCCGCGAGCGGCCAGGTCACCGTGTCGGCGCGCAAGGTGGTCACCGGGCGCTACACCGGGGATCCGGCCACCCCGGTGATCCCGGAGACGCCCGACGCCGCCACCTTCTTCATCGACGACGCGACCTTCGCCGACTTCGAGGTCACGCAGTCGAACAGCGGGGATCACATGCGGGTGCTCGACGGCTCCCTGCAGGCCACGGTCGTTCCGCAGCTCGCGACGGACGCCGAGACCGGCGCCTGCTCGGTGTTCACCCCGCGCGTCTCCTTCCACGACATCCAGTGGCGCCCGTCGACGGTCGAGGTCACCTCTGGCGAGCGGGTGTTCGACGTGCCGGTCGGCGGCGGCTCCCTCGACGCCACCAACGGCGCGGTGGGCGACCAGGAGAACAGCGTGGCGGGCACGCTGACCGTGTGGAACCACGAGCACGACGTCGCGCTGAGCGGCCTCGAGGGCGGCCTCGATCCCGACTACGACCCGGCGGTCTTCGAGAGCAGCTACACCTGCGACGAGGCCCTCGCCCAGCCGGTGCGCTTCACCTGCCCCCTCGACCCGATCCTCGCGGAGGGGGCCGCGCGGCTGATCGCCAAGAACTTCGCGCTGGTCACCATGAAGACCGACGCCGACACCCGGTGCGGCTTCGGGAACATGATGGAGCAGATCACCGCGCTCATCGACCTCGGCGCGATCTCGTCGCTGTTCACGGGCTCCGAGACGACGCTGGACTTCAACGCCGACCACTGCGACCTCGGCGGTGACCTCGACCCGATCATCACCGACTGCCTCGGCACGCAGTATTTCCTCGACGGCACCGCGACGGTGACCGGTACGAAGTCGGTGACGGGAAAGGTCGTGCTCTCCGTCAACCCGCTCCAGCCACAGGACCCCACCAGCGCGGTCCTCGATCTGCCCGAGATGACGCTCGACGAGGCTCGCACCCTGGAGCTGCGACCGGACGCCACGGACTACCAGCCCTACCTGACCATGCACGACGGCGCGCTCTCGGGCACCTTCCACCCGATCACCGGCGAGGCGGCGGACACCCCGGGCGCCTACTTCATCGTGGTCCCGGTCGGGGGGCTCGCCGACGTGAGCCTGCACAACAGCGACGTCACCCTGCACGAGGGTGCGATGCAGTTCCCGATGCACGTGGACGACTCGTCGCTGTACGCCTTCACCGGCGGCTACCTCGACGACCAGAACTGGCTGTACGGCACGGTCACCATCGACGGCACCACCTGGCCGATCGGCTCGGCCGACGCCCCGGTCCCGCTGGACCCCGAGTACGACCAGGCCACCTTCGACGCCACCTACGAGTGCACCGACAACCTGAAGGAAGTGGTGCCGGTGTATTGACCACGCTCCACCAGGTGACGTTTCCGCCTGGAGGTACCCGATGCGGAAGCTCCTGTTCGTGACCGGTCTGCTCGTGCTCGCCACCGCCTGTCCCGAGGTCGAGCGCAAGGTCTACACCTTCGACCTGAAGGCCCACACCGGCACGCTGGTCTTCGAGAACATCGTCACCGACGATCCGCCGAACGCCAACGATGACTTCATGAAGGTCGTCACCCAGGTGGTCAAGGGCACCAAGCTCGAGCAGGACCACACCGGCTGGTCCATCTCGGACAAGAAGCTGTACGAGAACGACGGGCGCCTCGACGGCAAGGCGACCTTCACCTTCGGCAGCACGAGCGGCGCGGGCATCTACCAGCACGACAAGAAGGCGCCGCTGATCTGGTGCACCCGTCGCGACGAGGACGAGGTCATCGTGTCGACCAACGGCACGCGGATCCCGGAGCTGCCCGGGTGCATCGCCTGGGACCGCAAGGCCTCGAAGCTCACCGTGACCGTGCGTTCGGCGAAGCTCACCGGCGAGGAGAAGTCGCTGGTCGACCCGTGGCGCAAGTGGTCCAAGGGCGACAAGCTGCCGGTCTCGGAGGATGGGTCCACGGGGCTCGGCGGGAAGGGCCAGGAGCTGATGACCCGGATCGCCAAGGGGATGACCGACGCGATCACCGGCGGGTCGACGATCACCGTGGGTCCGGCCGCGGTCAAGGACGCCGGCGCCGAGGACGTCGCCGCGGTCCTCGGCTCCGACGAGGAGGCGAAGCTGAAGATCTGCCTGTCCAAGGCGGCCCACGCGAAGCAGGCCCTCGAGGAGACGCTGCAGATCGCCGTGCAACCCGACGGCACCTGGAACCTCGAGGTCAAGGCCAGCACGAGCCCCGACGCCGACCGCGAGAAGTGCTACCATCAGGTCTTCACCGAGGCGACCTTCCCGAAGCGCGACGCGGCCTGGACGATCGCGCTCCCCGTCTCCGTCACGCCTCCCTCCGACGCCTCGGGCGAGTAGACTCTCCTCTGGGGGCCGGCGCGCTTCGGTCTCCGGGGGAGGTGAAGCATGACGACGTCCGCCGGTCGCGCGATGCACGAGCGCTCGCTCCAGGATCCGGAGGGGTTCTGGGGGGAGGCCGCGGACGCGCTGCACTGGGAGCGGCGCTGGGACCGGGTCCTCGACGACCGGAATCCGCCCATGTAC
>Ga0114931_10005195_pt1 | contig 16101 bp, 18 predicted proteins | sample 2SBtaG_FD_89579 | JGI IMG/M metagenome (GOLD analysis project Ga0114931, IMG submission 89579) | Deep subsurface microbial communities from Kolumbo volcano to uncover new lineages of life (NeLLi) - 2SBTROV14_V59a metaG | ecosystem: Environmental > Aquatic > Marine > Volcanic | place: Kolumbo...
AATATATGTATCAGGTACCGCTTCTGCCACTCACCGCAAATCCCCCCATATCCTGCGGGCCGCCTGGACTTGCTAAGAATAAAAGAAAGTTGAAATTTCCATTCCCGGGAGTAACAAAATTAACTTTGAATTTTTTATTGGCTTTGGATATTTCTTTTCTTTTTGCAAAAGTTTTGGGCGGCGTAACCTCAAAAATGAATGTTCCTTGCTTCGGGAAATCAGGGATTTTGGAAACATCAAAACCAAATTCTCCATTTTCATCTGTAATTACACGGGCAACAGGTGTATTTGATTGTTGTAGTTTAATTGAGATTACAGCTCCGGCGACAACTACCCCCTTGCTTTTAATATTTTTATCGACTCCAAAATTGTTCACCGAAGTAAACGTTTGAACAACAGCTTTAGCACTTTTCAGGCCAGCCTCTCTTATTCCGTAAGGTTTAGCCTTTTTCAGGCCAGCCTCCCTTATCCCGTAAGGTTTAGCCCTTTTCAGGCTATCCTTCTTTATTCCGTTTTGTGGAAAAGTGTTTATTGTCACAAAAACAAAGATAAGCAAAAAAAGTAATCTGGTTGAAGCTTTCATTTTATATCCCTTTTAGATTGTGAAAAAAAAATTATTTGTACTCGTATTTTTGTTAATGTCATGTCTATAAAATTATTGCACCCATATATTGTTATATTGTCAGTGTTTATTACAACAAAAACCTTGATTCTGATTGTCTGCTGTGTCACCCTTAAACTTGCCCATAACGTGCAGTATATGCATAGTAGGCGATTGTGGGCTTTAAACTTATCAAACCGAGACAAAGTTGAAGCGGGCTACAACCCTTGAATTTATTTCTATCACGTCTATTTTGTATATACATTGTTACCTGCCGTTTTTTTTAACACTCAAGTAATGCTAATAATTTCAGATTAAATTCTTCTGTACCGATTCCAAGTACTGAAAAAAAATCTCTGTCAAAGTTTTCAACTGTTGCAACAGCTTGTTTTATTATTTTAATTCCTTCTTCTGTTAATTCTACCGTTTTTGCTCTGGTGTCTGTTGAATGTTCTTGTCTTCGTAATAGTAGTTTTTTTTGCAAAGTTCTCAAAACGGTGGAAGTTGTCATTGGGTCAATTTTGGTATGGTTAGATAACAAAATTTGTGTCACACTTTGTTTGTCCAAAGTTAGCCAATGAATACTTGCCAATAATACAAATTGAGAATGTGTCAATTCATATTTCTCTAACGCTTTTTTAATTTCACGTTGCCATAAGTTTGTTAACTGCCACAATAAAAATCCTGTACTATTTTCGGGCTTATCAAAATTAAAATCTGATTCTATCATATTGATTTAGTTTTTTCTGCAAGTTCTATCAGTTTCTCAACCGCAACGGGAAGTTCAACTTTGATTTTGCTACCAATAACTTTTGAAAACAAAAAAGTCATAAAACCTGTCATTACAATCTTGTGTGTAATTTCAAGTCCGTCATTGGTTTCGTTCATTGTATGAATAAAGTCCATTTTACATAGCGGTAAAAAACTTCTATCTGTAAATGATTTGAATTTGCTGCATTCAGTCATTTCAAATTTTGTTTTTGGTCCGCCTGCTGGTTTTAATATTCCTTTTGTTCCCGTTTGGAATTGTCCAAACAATTCAGAGGTTTCAACTTCTTCATCCCAAATCTTCCCATTAGGAACATCTGCCCAAAGTTTCCAAATTTGTTCTTTTGTTGCTGTTGTTTTACGACTTACTTCTGTTGTCCACATATTATAATTGTTTACTTGGTAATATTATAAGTGCAAATATAATATGTCAACATATAATAAACAAATGTTTTTAATTCCAATAATTATTTTCGATAAGATTGCGTTTATTTAAATGGTAGGTAACTTCCCAATAAACGTATTGTGTTTAGCAGGATTATATGTTAATTTAATTTTAGTTTATTACACAATATTTCGCTTATTGTATATTTCTTTTTATTTCTAATAAAATATTTCAAATATATTAATGAAGCATCTTGTATAAAATTCTAAAAAGCTTATATCTATTACTTAACCGTCACAACTAGTTAAGACATTTATTTAACTATACTGTATTTATAATTTCTGTAACCTAATAAATAACTCTCATTTTCAAATAATATTTCCGGTAATTTACAGTATAGTTTTAACATTGAATTAAAAATCGGTTGCAGTATAATTTTATAAAAAATCTTATAATCTTTTAAGATCAATTTGGGTAAAGTTACAGAGAAGCTTTTCTTTACTTGTGAGAAAAAAGAAAAATAATACTTCAAAATTTATCCCCTAATTATCGAGGCTAAAGTTATTTTGTCGGAACGGCGGGATTTGAACCCGCGACCACTTGACCCCCAGTCAAGTACGCTACCGGACTGCGCCACGTTCCGAAAATTTCATATACTAGGATACTACCTTTTGGTAAATCAAACCAAATCTTAATTCAAATTATTCTCAAATAACAAAAGGAAATAACAAACAGCAAAGTACAAATTACAAATAAATTCAAAGCATCAAATCCAAATAAAATAAACAAAAATAGAATTTTGGATTTTCGATTTTGGATTTTGGAATTTATTTGTTTTTCGAAATTTGATTTTTGTCTTTATTTAAAAAAAAGATTTCTCACACTCGCTATGATAGGTTCGAAATGACTAATCAAAAAGATTTAAAGAACAATATTTTATAATTTAGAAATTAGAATTTCAAGGATATTTTTTAATTCCAGCAAATCACTTTTAAGCGAATTATCTTCCCCTTTCTCTACTTTGGGTTGTATAGTTTCAGAGTGAGGTATTTCCTTTTTGTCAGTACTAATTTCATTTTCTTCAACCTCACCTTTGCTTTCAAGTATTTTTCTAGCTCCCTCAATAGTATATTTTTTGTCTCGTAAAAGTGAAGTTATTTTTATAATTAATTGGATGTCTTTGTTTGTGTAAATTCTGTTGCCGGCTCTGTTTTTCTGAGGTTTAAGACTTTCAAATTCACTCTCCCAGTACCTGAGGACATACTGCTCAATACCCGTAATGCGAGAAACTTCGCTTATGGAATAGTAAAGTTTTTTTATTGATAAGTCTTTCAAATCAGCTCAAAAATATTTTCAGTAAAAATATATAATCATTGTAATAATAGCAAGAAAAATCTTTTGAGTAATTATTTTGTTTAATTGAAATGTATAAGTTGCTTTATAGTAAATGTTTATTTGTAGATTAAATAATTGCGATAAATTCTAAATGTAGAAGCGTTAAGAATTATACCAATAACAAAAAGTAATTAGGTATTTTCTTTTTCGATAATGTTAATTATCTCATTAACATCATTCAGTTCGTAATCTGCATCGTGTGTTTGTGTGTCGAATGTATCACCGTATTTTGCAAACGCTGTTTTCATTCCAACATTTCTTGCCCCGACAATATCTCTTTCTGCCCAATCTCCTACCATCAAAGACTCAGCAGGTGTTACTTCAAGTCTTTTTAGAATTTCCATAAACGGTTCGGGTGCAGGTTTAATTTTTCCCGTATCTTCGGAAGTTACCACTGCATCCACAATGTGATGAAAATTTAGATAAGCTAATCTAAGCCAAGCCTCTTTTGTTGGAGCATCTGATAAAATGCCCATCTTTATTCCCATTTTTAAAAGCTTGTTTAATGTTGCATAAACGTGTGGATACGGAGTTAGGGCAGCTTCTCTAGCTCTGCGATAAGCTACGATACCTGCAGAAAGAATTTTATAATCAACTTTTTTAAGAACACGTTGCAGAAAAAGATCAAACACTCTTTGGTATTCCATTCCTTTTTCATCGTATATTTCATCAATTATTTTACTTGCTTCGAATGTGGTTAAGTTTAATCCTGCATCACACATTGCAGGAATCGCACCTTCAATAGCACGCCGTTTCATATTCATGAAATCCACAAGTGTGTTGTCAAGATCAAAAATTACTGCTTTGATCATTTACTATTATCCTCTTTTACTTTCAAAAATTTTTTTATTAAATGAACCGCAGCTGTATAGCTTTCTTCTTTAAATCCCGAAATGTAACCGTCACAGGCAGACGCAGTTATCAAGTTCTGCCTGAAATTTTCTCTTTTTGAAAGATTGGAAAGATGTACTTCTATCTTTAAAATATTCACTTCAGCAAGTGCGTCTCTAATTGCTACTGAAGAATGTGCGAAACCACCGGGATTTATAATAATAGCATCAAAATCATTTTCAGATTTTTGAATTCTGTCAATTATTTCTCCTTCATGATTACTTTGAAAAAAAAAGAATTTGATATCTAAAAATTCACTGATAAGTTTTTTCTCTATATCATTTAAAGTTAAATGTCCATATTGAGTAGTATCTCTTTTACCTAACAGATTTAAGTTAGGCCCATTAATTATTAATATTTTCATTTTGATTCCGCCATCTCGTCTATTACTTCTCTTATTTTAGGAGATAAATACATTTCTTCAATTCCTAATTCTTTTAAGGCTGCAGAAAGAATCATAACCTTCCTTTGATGATTTGCCATTTTATTAATTACAATTATTTTACTTTCTCTCAATAAACAATACCCGCCTTTAAAATCACCTTTTTCAAATCTAACTTTTGCACCAAGTTGATGTGCAAGTTCTTTTAATTCTTGCAGGACTTTTTCAAATTCTTTTTCTTTTATTTTCATAAAACATTTTTTATTGAAATTGTTTTGTAAATGTAAATAACAATAATGAACAACTCAATAAGCAATTTTTAATTGATGTTTTTTTTTAATTAATTAAAAAACAAATTTCATTTGGTTGATGTGATTTAGTAGATAACTTAAATTTAATAAATATTTAGTAATTAATATTTTAGTATTGATAAGTCCTAACTTGAATTCTCCAACATTGAGTATGTTTAATTGTATTTAATTAAAAATGGACTAAATTTAATTTCGATTTTAAAATCAATTAATTAAATAGTATAATATACATTGGCCAAAATATATAATATTCTTTATTTACATTAATTATTAGAATTAGTATAACTTATTTATAGTAGATAGATAATTATTTTTCTTAAACTATTTTGTTAAGTTTGAAAGAATTTTATCAAAATTATTTATAAAAATATCTATATGTTCACATTTAATTATTAGCGGAGGTAATAAACGGATCACATTTCCTGCTGTAAGATTTGCTAATATATTTTTCCTTCTAAGTTGCTCTACAATTTCATTACCGTATTTTCCCATTTCAATACCTATCATAAATCCTTTGCCTCTGATTTCTGTAATTAGATTTGAATATTTTCCTTTAAGTTTGTTCAGTTCGTTAAAAAAATAAATACTTAATTTTTCAACATTTTTCTCCAATTTGTTTTCATTTATAAAATCAAGAACGGCAATTCCTGAAGCACAAGCCACAGGATTTCCACCGAATGTTGTGCCGTGTTTACCGTATTCAAAAACATCTCTCAAATCATCTTTAACCATAAACGCACCGAGAGGAAGTCCGCCGCCAATTGCCTTTGCTGCAACTACAATATCCGGTTCAATATTGTAATGCTGAAATGCAAAATTCTTACCTGTTCTACCAACTCCGGCTTGTATTTCGTCGGCTACAACTAAAAAATTAAATTTTCTTTTTAACTCAAATAATTTATTAACAAATTCTTTGTCTATAGGTCTCACTCCCCCTTCGCCTTGGATGAACTCCAAAAAAACAGAAGCGGTATTTTTATCAATTTTTGAATCAAGGTCGTTTAGGTCATTAAATATAATTTGTCCGATATTAGGTAAAAGAGGTGCAAAACCTTTTCTATGTTTTTCTCTTGCTGTTAAACTCAAAGAACCGTATGTCCTTCCGTGAAATGAATTAGTCAAACTAAATATTTTATTAGAATGACCAAATTTCATTCTTATTAATTTTATTGCACCTTCAATTGCTTCTGTACCGCTGTTTGTTAAAAATACTTTATCCATTCCGGAAAATTTTAATAATTTTTCCGCAAATGTTTCCTGTATATCAGTTACAAAATAATTGGACAGATGTGAAAATTTATTTACTTGTTCAGTGACAGCCTTAATAATTTTAGGGTGAGCATAACCTAGTGCATTTACTCCCAATCCCGATATAAGATCTAAATATCGTTTCCCGTTTTTATCAATTAAATAAACACCTTCACCTTTTAAAATTTCTATGGGAATTCTTTTGTATGTAGGAAGGAAAGATATCTTTTCTCTTTCCAAGAGTCCTTTTTTATTCATAATAGATTGACCAAAATTTAGAAAATTAATTCATTTTAAAAAAACTATTTTTGACTGTCAGTTTGAAGAAAGTAACCAATCAATCAATGCAAAAAAAATATGACATTAAATTATAAAATACTAAAAGGTGTTTTGTATAAAATTAAAAGAAACAAAATAAAAAATATGAATGAAGAAATAATGGAATATAATTTTAATTTAGTTAGAACATAAAATCCGAATGACAGTAAAAAGACACTCCAGAAAATCAATAGAACTTCAAGCCCCAAAAGTGTATAAGCAAGAGTTGGTTTAATTACAATTGGCGGTGGATTTACTGAAAACAAGTAACTACCAAAAAGTATTATTTCAACCAAGAATAAAAAAACTAGCCCAAATATGCTTGGGATAAAGGAATAAGAAATTATTGCCAGAATATCTCTGATTCGTGTTTCTAAGTGAAATAATTTGTTTAGATAACAATAAACAAATGTAAATACAAATAAAAATATTACAAATTCAGCAAAAACTAAAATATAATTTGTGGAAAATTTATTTAAAAGAAAGTCAGTGTTTCCATAAGCCATTTTAATGAAGGAAGAATCAACCATAAATTTTATAGCAGAGATTAAAACAATAAATACCACAAAATTTTTATGTTCACTCCAAATTATATCCTGAAATGCTTTTGTTGGTGATTCAATTAATAGTCTTATATTATGCCAAAGATTTATATTCCAAACTCTTGCACGTAGATAATTATTGCATTCCGTGCAGTTCAGTCGGAACATTGCATTTTCGTGACCACAGCTATTACATTTAACACTATTTCTCATAATCAATTTAATTTAATCCTAAGCGATAATTGCGTTTGATTTGTAATTTGATTTTCTTCAACTGAAAAATCAAATAATGAAGCATCTACATAAGCATCAATCAAGTTAAGTAAATAAGTAAGACCTATATAGATTGATACAAGATCACGTTGGTCTTGATAAAAGGTTCTTAAAGTTCTAAATTGTTCAATACCTGTTTGAATAAATAAGTCCCTATTTTCTTTAAATTTGTTATTATTGTGAATGCACCCGGCTGCAAGACCGCCAATAATTCCCCAAATAATCGGAGCTTTAATATAGGACTCGTTATAAATTTGTCCCCAACCCGGTAATACAGCACTTCGCAGAACAGCACCCAACGGAGATTTTGTCATTACAAAAACAGAATCATTTTTCGGATTATCCGATTTTTTGGGTTTTGTATACTGAGCAAAATTTAAATTCTGCAACGACAAAATGAGAAGTATAAAACTAATTATATGTTTGATTGATAATTTCAAATAATTCAAATATTCTTTCAAATTCTTCGTTCGAATAAAACTCAATTATAAACTGCCCTGTTCCATCATTTTTTTTCCTGCACATAACTTTAGTACCGAACATTTTTCTTAGCCGGTCTTCTATAGCATTAAGGTTTGTAGATGTTTCTGTTTGAAATTTTAGAATATTTTTTTTGGTGTTGTTAATGTTAGCTGATGAAAGTTTTTTGGCAAGTTGTTCAACCTTTCTCACAGAGAGTCCATCTTTCAATATTTTTCTTAAAGCTAGAAGCTGCAGTTTTGCCGAAGGTAAATTAATAATTGCTCTTGCGTGTCCGGCTGAAATTTCATCTTTAATAATGCTTTTCTGAATTTCTTCTGGAAGTTTCAATAATCTTATTGTGTTTGCAATTGTGGTTCTGTTTTTTCCCATTTTTTCAGCTATTTGTTCCTGAGTCAAATGACATTCATCGATAAGTCTTTTGTATGCTTTAGCCGTCTCAATTGCGTTTAAACTTTCACGCTGAATGTTTTCAATTAATGCAAGTGCAAGCATTGTTTCGTCAGAATCTACTTTAATTATATAGGCAGGTATATCTTTATAACCAATATCCACACATGCTTTTAACCTTCTTTCTCCTGAAATTAATTGATAATTCCCATTTAATCTTCTTACTGTAATAGGTTGAATAAGTCCGTTTTGCAGTATGGATTTTTTTAATTCTTCCAATGCCTCTAAATCAAAACTAGCTCTTGGTTGAAATGGATTGGGTGAAACTTTAATAACAGGAATTTTAGCAAGCTGATCTACGCTATTACCGTCATCTTTTTTAATTTGAGAATAATCAGGAGGTGAGTCCCAATCCGTGTTAAGATTTTTAGGATTGATAAGAGCATCAAGTCCTCTTCCTAATCCTGTTTTTGATTTACTCATTAATATTTATCTTTGAATATTTTTCTAATATTTCTGATGCCAAAGCTATATAATTTTTTGCACCTGTTGAGACTGCATCATAAAGGATAACAGGTTTACCAAAACTTGGTGCTTCAGAAATTTTTACATTTCTGTGTATCATTGTTTTAAAAACTTTCTCCCCAAAATATCTTCTAACTTCGTCAGCCACTTGTTTAGAAAGACGCAGTCTTATATCAAACATAGTAAGCAAAACACCTTCTATAGTTAATTTTCTGTTGTAATGCTGTTTTACTATGTTAATTGTATTCAATAATTGTCCTAATCCTTCCAAAGCAAAATATTCACATTGAACAGGAATTAAAACTGAATTTGATGTTGAGAGCGCGTTAAGTGTAAGTAGTCCCAGTGATGGTGGACAATCAATAATTAAATAATCATAATTATCAATTATTTTAGCTAATTTTTTCCCTAAAATATTTTCCCTTCCATCCATGTCAACCATTTCAATTTCAGCTCCAACCAAGTTAATATTTGAGGGGAGTAAATCAAGATAAGGCATATAAGTTTCGATAATTACTTCTTCAATTTCGCGTGTTCCAATTATTACTTCATAAACAGATGGAGTGTGATTGTAAACATTAACGCCGGAAGATGAATTAGCCTGGGGATCAATATCTATAAGTAAAACTTTCTTTTCAGCAGCAGCTAAACAAGAAGATAAGTTTATTGCAGTTGTAGTTTTTCCTACTCCGCCCTTTTGATTTGCAATTGAAATGATTCTGGTCATAAATAAAACACTTCACACTTTTACAATTTTAAAAATTAAATTTTTCAGAATAACTGCAAGTTACTGAAAAAGTTTTAGAATTAAACTTTAATTTCTTCCCCATATTCCATTATACGACAATGCATTCCCTTTTCTTCCAATTTCTTTTTAAATACAGTAGGATCAGCTTCAATTACAGGAAATGTATTATAATGCATCGGTATAGCAATTCTAGGGTGAACAAGTTCTACAGCTTTAACTGCGTCTGTAATTCCCATAGTATAATTATCACCAATAGGAACTAGCAAGTAATCTACATTATTCATTTCACCTATAAGTGACATATCATAAAATAACCCGGTATCACCTGTATGATAAATACAAGTATTATCCATTGTTAGAACAACACCGGCAGGTTGGCCCGCATAACTACCTTCAGGTGTTTGAGAGCCATGATGAGCAATTGTAAATTTAACTCTACCAAAATCAAAATTATGTCCCCCACCAATAGACATATCGTGAACATTGAAGCCTTTAGCTCGACAATAGTTAGCTAATTCAAATGTACATATTAAAGTTGAGTTACACCTTTTAGCAATTTTAAATGAGTCTCCAATATGGTCACTGTGTGCGTGGGTTAAAATTATATAGTCTGCTTTTACATCAGCGGATTTGACCGGGGACGTTGGGTTATCATCTAGAAAAGGATCAATTAGTACAATAGTCCCTTCATTGCTTGTAATCTGAAATGCGGAATGCGAAAAATATTTTAGTTTCATTTTACTACTCCATTAATTACATAATCATAGTTTATGATTTTAAATTAAAATTTTAAAATAAGTTATAAGCTTTTTATTTTTTTGATTTTCTATATTGATAAAATATTCCTTTCCAACCTGCAATAACCGGTGCTTTAAATGCATCTTCTATTTTTCTTTTAAGTGCATCTTTTGATAATCCTTTTGTTAATGTACCATTTTCAGCAACCGAGATACTTCCAGTTTCCTCTGAAACAATTACACTCATTACATCTGCTTGTTCGGTTATGCCAATACCTGCCCTATGTCTCATTCCAAGTGTTTCGCCATCTACTATTGTCATTAAAGATAAAGGCAGAGTACATCTTGCTGCTTCTACAATCTCACCTTTAACGATTACTGCTCCATCGTGCAATGAAGAATTAGGGAAAAAAATACTTGTTAATAAATCCACACTGAGTTTACCATTAATTTGTTGTCCTGTTTCTGTAAAGCCACGTATTCCAGTAGATTTTATTATAACAATTAGTGCTCCGTGCTGATGTTGAGAAAGTTGAAATGCTGCTTCGGTTATTATAGATGCTGCATTTCCGCTTTCATTTTTAACGAACATCTTAAAAAAAGGATTGTGTGCTACAATTACTAATAATCTTCTAATTTCAGGTTGGAATAGAATTAAAAATGCTAAAACCCATATATCAGTAATAAGTTTTAGTAACCAGCTTAACTCCCTAAAATTTAATGCTCTAGCTATTAGTGAGAGTAAGAGAACAATAACCAGGCCCATGAAAATCTGTGCAGCTATAGTTCCCCTTAATAAGGTATATACTTTATAAAAAATAAAAGCAACAATTAAGATGTCCAATACATCGGCAAAAGTTACAGTTATGAATCCTATTTTAAGTACTTCAAACATTTTATAAAAAATTAATTTAAGTTGTTTAATAATTTACAGATTTGTACACCGTTTTCAACATTGTGTGTTCTAATAATCTTGGCTCCGTTTCTAATAGCAAGTGCTTCAACAATTGCTGAAGCGGTGTCTCTCTGATTTACTTCAAGTTTTAATGTTTTGCCAATAAATGATTTTCTTGAAGCACCTATAAGTATTGGATAGCCTAATGATTTAAAATCTCCCAATCTTTTCAATATTTCAAAATTGTCTGCTACACTTTTTCCAAATCCTATACCTGGATCTATAAAAATATTTTTAATACCTATTTTTTTAATTTCTTGAGATTTATTAAATAGGAAACTATAAATTTCTTTTATTACATCAGAATAGTGAGGTTGAATCTGCATATTTTTTGGTGAACCCTGCATGTGCATAATAATATAAGTTGAATTATATTCTTTTACAACATTTATTAACTCTGGTTGCGCTTCATAAGCATTTATATCATTGATTATTTTTGCACCGGCTTTTAATGCAAGCTCAGCAACTTTACTTTTTGTAGTGTCAACAGATATTACTGTTTTAGGTTTTTCTTTTAGAATTTTTTTAATAACAGGAATCACTCTTTCAATTTCATCTTTTTCATCAATGCTTTCTGAACCTGGTCTTGTTGATTCACCCCCAATATCTATGATATCAGCGCCTTTTTTTAACATATCAAAGGCATGTTTTACTGCATCTTTTGTATTAGCATATTTACCTCCATCAGAAAAGGAATCTTTTGTTACATTTAAAATACCCATTACATAAGCATTCCTAAAATCAAATAACCAGTTTCCAATTTTATAAGATTTTTCATCATATTTTTCATAATTATTTATACAATTAAGAAGAGCAAACCCAAGTTCTTCATCACCAGCTGTTAAAATTTTCCTTGCTAAATTAAATAACTCACCCAAAGATCCTGTAATTAACAAGCTTATTTTCTCAGAACCATTGTCTGTATTTTTATAGCAAATTTCTCCTTCGTTTAATACTATCTTTTGAGTTTTAAGTGCTAAGCTTTTAGATAGCGTTCTAATTTCTAATGCAAGAAGACCAAGGCGATAAACTTTTCTATAGATGCTGTATAAAATGCTATATTTATCAAATACTTTTTTGTGAGATAAATTTAAAATTTGTACTATCAATTAAATTCCTTTAAAATGTAAAAGGTGACTAATGCCACCCTTAATTAGATAAATAATTTCTAAAATTTAAGTAAGCAAAATTAATTATTTATTGTCCAATATTTTCTTTAGTTCAACAACTGCAGCAGCTATATTATCTGTTTTAAATATTGAAGAGCCTGCTACAAAAACATCACAACCAGCATTTAGAATATCTTTAGCTGTTTCTTTATTAATTCCACCGTCAACTTCAATTAAGTATTTTGCATTCAATTTTTTTCTTAACTCAACTGCGCTTTTAATTTTCCTTAATGAATTTTTTATAAATGATTGTCCTCCAAAACCCGGATTAACCGACATAATCAATAATAAATCAATATCAGTTGCAATATCTTCAAGGGTTGATAAAGGAGTAGCTGGATTTAATGCAACTCCGGCTTTTGTCCCAAGGTCTTTAATCCTATGGATTGTTCTATGTAAATGCGGGCAATTTTCTTGATGTACTGTAATATAATCGCTTCCGGCCTTACAGAAATCCTCAAGAAAATCATCCGGATTTTCAATCATTAAATGAACATCGAGCTTTAGTTCTGTTGAATTGTTTGCAGCTTCTACTAAAATAGGACCAAATGTTAAATTAGGTACAAAATGTCCATCCATTACATCACAATGGATCCAATCTGCTCCGCCCATTTCAACCATTCTAATTTGCTGTGAAAGGTTTGAAAAGTCTGACGATAAAATAGATGGTGCTAATAGTGCCATTTTTATTGCCCTTCTTCGTTATCAGGACTTTTAGTAACAAAAAGATCTATTTGAGAACCAACGCTTACAACACTACCTTGGCTCGGATACTGATCAATTACTGTGTTAGGCAGCAATGAATTAGAAACTCTGAATGTAACAGTACCAACTCTTAATGAACTGTCAGCTAAAATTTCTACAACTTCTGAAAGCGACTTTCCTATAAAGTCCGGTAGAATTATTCTGCTGGAAAGTTTTCCTATTGTTAAAGATACACCAACTGAATCACCTCTTTTTAAAGGAGTTCCTTCTGCATATTGCTGATCAAAAATCATATCTTTTGGATTATTGGAAGGTAAATTCTGAATATCACCTAATTTAAGCCCTATTCGTTCAAGTGAAAATTTTGCTTCACGAATAGATTTTCCTTTTAAATTTGGAACATTTACAGTTTGTTTTCCACCGCTAATAAATAAATATATTCTTCTTCCGTCTTTAACAACTTGGCCTGGTCTTGGTTTTTGTAGTACTACAACACCTATATTATATTTTTCATTATAAATTGTATCTGCTACTACAGCTTGCAAATTTAATTTTTCTAAATCAGCAATAGCCTTTTCTTGCTGTTTACCTATAAGTTTAGGCACAATTTCTTCCGGCGAACTAACAAACCATGGTAAAACATATTTGTTCATTGCAAAAATTATTAATGCTAAAACAATAAGAAATAGAACTGATTTAATTAAACAAGATATTCTTTTATTTTTTTTCATTAGGCAAATATATCAAATGGAATTTTCTTAAACAAACAACATGATGTATGAAATTCTTGTTTTTTGAAAAATAAATAAAGTTTTTTTGGATTATGAAAATGTAAAAAAAACTTATATATTAAATACCAATTATTTAAGAGTCTAATATAGTGTATTGACCAATCTTTTTTTTAAATAAGTTGTACATTTATACACTTACCTTTTATAAAATAAAAATAAGGATCAGTTTATGTTTAGAAAACATCCAAAGGGTTTGTATATACTTTTCTTTACTGAAATGTGGGAAAGGTTTAGTTATTATGGAATGAGAGCAATCTTAACACTTTATATGGTTACTTCAGTAACAAAAGATAATCCGGGATTAGGTTGGGATAATGTTTTAGCACTTTCAATTTATGGATGGTACACAATGGCTGTTTATGTTATGTCTATTCCGGGAGGTATTATTGCTGATAGATGGCTTGGGCAAAAAAAGACGGTTTTATTTGGTGGAATTTTACTTGTTTTAGGACACTCTATTCTTGCCGTAAATGCAATTTGGGCTTTTGCTGCCGGTTTAATTTTAATTGTACTCGGAGTTGGCGGTTTAAAACCTAATATTTCCACAATGGTAGGAGGACTTTACAGAAAAGGAGACCCAAGAAGAGACCATGGTTTTACAATATTTTATATAGGAATAAATGTCGGCGCTTTCCTTGCTTCCTTAGTAGTTGGAGGTGTAGGTGAATTATATGGCTGGCATTATGGTTTTGGTTTAGCAGGAATAGGAATGCTTTTTGGTGTTTCTGTCTTTCTCTACGGGCACAAATATTTGAAGGATGTCGGTGAACCCCCAAAACATAGAACCGAAGAAAAGATACAAATTAAAAAGCCTTTAACTAAAATTGAAAAAGACAGAATGATAGTTTTGTTTTTATCATTTATAATTATTGTTGTATTCTGGGGTTCTTTTGAACAGGCAGGCGGTCTGATGAACATTTACACTAATTCAAAAGTTGACAGAATGTTTTTAGGTTGGCAAATACCAACTTCTTGGTTCCAGTCGCTTAATCCATTCTTTATAATGGTGTTCGGTACTGTTGTTGCAAATTTCTGGCTGAAAAAACAACGTGCCAACAAAGAAGCTTCTACATTATTTAAAATGGCTGTCGGAACAATGATTATGGGAACAGGTTTCCTTTTAATGTCTGGCGCTTCACTTCAATCAGAAAGCTCCGGACAGGCTGGAATGTATTGGCTAATTGGTGCATATTTGCTCCACACAATAGGAGAATTGTGTGCCTCACCTACGGCTTTGTCTTTTATAACTAAATTAGCACCGGCTAAATACGGATCTTTTATGATGGGCTCTTATTTTGCTGCCACCGGTTTTGGAAATAAACTTGCCGGACTTCTTGGAGAAACAGCAGAACACGCCGGTGAACTACAAGTATTTACAGGAATATTTCTTTTCACCGTTGTTTTTGGAGTCCTTTTACTTATCTTTTTGAAAAAATTAAAAGCACTTACACACGGAGCGGAAGATCTAATTGAAGATATACCCGAAATAGTAACTGAGCCTTAATTAACTTAGTAACTTGATGATATTCTAAATCTTAGCAGATATTTTATGTTCAAAAAACACCCGAAAGGTTTATACATATTATTCTTTACAGAACTTTGGGAACGGTTCAGTTATTACAGTATGCGTGCTATTTTGGTGTTGTTTATTATTTCAAGTGTTGAAAGCGGAGGCTTGGGCTGGACGAACACCGAAGCATTAGCTTTATATGGTTGGTATACAATGTCGGTTTATTTAATGTCCATTCCCGGTGGAATAATAGCAGACAGATATTTAGGTCAAAAGAAAACCGTTTTGATTGGGGGAATATTTCTCGTATTAGGTCACACTATTTTAGCTTTTCAAGGTTTGTATTTCTTTTACTCCGGGTTGATATTAATTGTAATCGGTGTTGGGTGTTTAAAACCTAATATTTCAACAATGGTAGGTGGTCTTTATAAGAAAGGTGATCCTATGAGAGATAAAGGTTTTATGATATTTTATATTGGAATTAACATTGGTGCTTTTTTAGCGGGTATTACTGTTGCTATAGTTGCAAAAATATATGGATGGCATTACGGATTTGGTTTAGCAGGTCTCGGTATGGTAATAGGAATGACAGTTTTTCTAAGTGGACGGAAACACATTAAATCAGTTGGTAATCATCCAAAAACAAGATACGATGCAAATAAAATTAAATTAAAATCACAGCCTCTAACAAAAATTGAAAAAGACAGAATTATTGTTCTTCTATTGTCCTTTTTAATTGTTATCGTATTTTGGGGCGCCTATGAACAAGCAGGTGGTTTGATGAATTTGTACGCGCATACTTTAACAAATAGAAATATTTTCGGTTTCGAAATACCTGCTGCCGCTTTCCAATCTCTTGCAGCTTTTTATATTATTGTAATTGGTACAACTGTAGCCAACTTCTGGTTAAGAAGAAGAGACAAAGGCAAAGAGGATTCTTCAATTTTTAAGATGGCAATCGGCAATATAATTATGGG
>Ga0114931_10005196_pt1 | contig 16100 bp, 7 predicted proteins | sample 2SBtaG_FD_89579 | JGI IMG/M metagenome (GOLD analysis project Ga0114931, IMG submission 89579) | Deep subsurface microbial communities from Kolumbo volcano to uncover new lineages of life (NeLLi) - 2SBTROV14_V59a metaG | ecosystem: Environmental > Aquatic > Marine > Volcanic | place: Kolumbo...
TGCTGGCGGCGGTGGCGGTGGCGGCGGTGCTGGCGGCGGTGGCGGAGCGCTTGCAGCGTTATTCGGCCAGCTTCCTACCTTCCTTGAAGGATTGCTGGAAGGGGTGCCTGCCTGCGAAGAGAACTGGGTCTGCAACGAATGGCCCTCCTGCCCGCCGAGCGGAGTGCGCAATCGCACGTGCTGGGACGAGAACGAATGTGGCACGACCGCGAACAAGCCCTTGCTCATCGAGGCGTGCGAATACGTCGCCACCTGCTTCGATGGGGTGCAGAACGGTGCTGAGACGGGCGTCGATTGCGGTGGGTCTTGCGCGCCGTGCCCGAGCTGCACGAACGGCGTCCAGGATTGCCAACTCCAGGCCAGCGGGGAGACGCTCTGCGAAGAGGGTATTGATTGCGGCGGGCCGTGTCGGCCCTGTGACAGCTGCGAGAATGGCATCCGTGACTGGACCGAGACGGATGTGGACTGCGATGGCCTCTACTGCGCGCCGTGCCGCAGGCCGCCCGTGCTCCAGGTGCCCCTGCCTGTCTGTAGGAAAGAGATAGACCCCTTGCGGAACGACCTCATCTTCTTCCTCCTCGTCATGCTCATCCTCATCGTCTCCCGCATCGCGTATGGCATCCGCCAGCTCAAGACGGTGCGCAAGCATGATGACCTCGATGATGTCGAGAAAGCGAAGGAGCGCTACCGCATCAAGCGCCGCATCTACACCTTTGTCGGCATCATTCTCGTCATCACCATCATCATCTACTTCTACTACTACTATTTCGTCCTCTGCGAGGCGGAGCCGAAATATCTCTGGTGGCTCGTCCTTCTCCTGATCGTCTTCCCGCTCGTCGTGCAGCTCATCATCCGTCATTTCGAGTACAACGAGAAGAAGAAGCTCCAGAAGCTCGAGCGTGCCTTCGACGCGCACCGCAAGCACCTCATCCGCCTGGTGGAGATCGAGAATCAGATTCTCCTCCGGCTGGAGCGGGAGCTGAGCGACGAGATCCACGGCCTGCTCAAGGATGAGGGCCTCCACGACCTCTTCACGGAATTCCCGGACCTGGGGCTCACCTACCGCAACATGATTGGGCTGTACGAACGCTACACGGACCGGAAGAACCCCTTCGGGCTCGAGCGGGAGCTCTGCGAGGAGGTCTACCGGCTCGAGACCGACGCGGACTTCAAGCGGTTGGCTGAGCAGCACCCTGGCGTCCTGCTGGTCTATCGCAAGCTCCGCCTGCTGTACAGCCATTACGAGACCAAGCAGCAGCTCTACGACCAGATTGACGCTGAGGACGAGGCTATCGAGCATGACGTGGCGGGCGTGGGAAAGTCCGGGAGCGAGCCGGAGGCCACCACGGGTTCGTCAGGCGCGACGACATCGCCACCACCAGTCCAGAGCGAGGAGTTGGATGACGACGAAGGCGAGGGCTTCCAGGGTTCTGGTACGACAAAAGAGAAAGAGTAATGCGAGGATGTTGAGGTACTGCAGGGATGTTGAGGTGCTGTGGAGATGTTGAGATAACGCGAGAATGACGACGGAAAAAACGCTTGGTTTGATACGAAGTCTGGAATTGAGAGGGTTGGTAACTTAGCGAACTAAGAAAAATATTTCTACATTTATAACACTAATATATTTAATAGTATTTATACTAAAGTATTTATATATAAAAATAGAAAAGTATTTAAAGCGTCAGCAGTATAGCATCCTGTCGACAGCCAGTCGACAAAACGCCTGGAGTACACGTTCTCGTGTACCCGTGCAGCAACGACAACCCGCCCGCTCCGGCGGCGCAGCGACGACAGATGAAACGGGTCAACATACAGTTGAGCGACGAGGCTCATACCAGAGCCAAGATCATTGCCGTCCTGAAAGGCGTCACGCTGAACGACTACCTCGCACGTATCGTAGAGGAGGCCGTCCAGCGCGACCGTAAGGTTCTCCAGCAGATGCCGAAGTAGCGGCAGCAAGAGGAGACTGGACACGACAGACGCACTCAGGACGGCACCACGAGCGACAGCCATGACACCATGACGACGACGGCACAGGGACGGAAGGAGACTGAAGATGCGAAGCCGGAGAGGGCGAGACGGGACCGGGTAGCGCTCTCGGCGACGCAATTCGGCAAGGCGCTCATCGTGTTCCTCTGCCTCTTCTTCACCATCAACTCGGCGTTCGCTCTCACCATCACGAACATCCAGGCGCCAGCCACCATCCAGGAAGGCAGTGCTCTCCAACTCAGCTTCACGACCGACCCACTAGCGGGATCCTACCGCATCCTCGAGAACGGTGGCCAGGTCAGTCCGACGAACAGCTACACCAAGCAGCTCGGCTACGACAGCGCCGGGCTCTACACCTACAGTTTCGAGGCGAGCCTGGCCAACCAGACCGTGAACGCCACCCGCACCATCGAAGTCCTGGACACGCCGCTCACTTTCCACCTCAGCGAGCCGAGCAAGGCAGACTACGCGACGGGCAGCATTCCTGTCGTGCTCGACACGAACATCGAGGCAGACGTGTGCTACACCGTGAGCGAGGCAGGAAGCCACACGCTCACCAAGCAGAACGCGACACGCCACAACGGCACCCTCACGCTCGCCGACGGCCTCCACCTCGTCCAGGTCAAGTGCAACAGGAACGGGGAGATCGCCGCTGTCAACATCACGCTCAAGGTCGACACCACGCCACCGACAATCGTTGCAGGTCCCTCAGGAACGGTCGACGACAAGGCCCTGCTGCGCGCGACCACGAACGAAGCGAGCGACTGCCGCTACGGCACCGTCCTGGCGCCCTACGCGCAGCTCCCTGAGGCTTTCCCACAAACGGCGAGTCTCACCCACGAGCGCACGCTCGACCTCGAGGAAGGGAGCTACACATACTATATCGGCTGCAGCGACGTCTACGGCAATGCGGCGCCCGTGACGAGCACGAGCTTCACCCTCCGTAAGGCACCGACTGCACGCCTCACGATCGAAGGGGAGAACCCGAGGAAAGCCGGCGACTACGCACTCACCCTCGAGACCAGCGAGCCGCTTCAAGGAATTCCCAGTCTTGTCCTCTCCTACCAGGGAGGCAGCAGCCAGAACCTGAGGCTCACTGAGAAGGACAGCACTACCTATGAGGGGGTGATTATCGTCGGGGACGACGCCGGGGAGCAGGTTGGGAGCTTCACTTGGAGTGGGACGGATGCCGATGGAAACGTCGGGACCCACTTTGAGAACGACGAGCTCTTCCTCGTCGACACGATCAAGCCAGGAAAGGTCACGACCTTCCGTGCGGTCAACGGCACAGCGGGTGTCAACCTCACCTGGTACTTCGACGAGGAGGACGACGTCCTCTTCAACATCTACCGCAGCACGGAAAGCGGAGTCGACTATACGGACCTGTACGAGACCACGAGTGGCGACCGATTCAAGGACCGCGACACGCAGCAAGCGGTTCGTTATTGGTATCGCATCGCGGCGATGGACGAGGCGGGGAACGTCGGGCCATTGAGTCATGAGGAATGGGCGAGCCCAGCATCCGCCAGTTATCACGAGCGAGGGAGCGGTGCAATCCTCGACCCTGTGCTGCAGGTCGATCTCGATACCCGACTCGACCGGCTCGATCGTGCCATCCTCGATGCAGAACGCGCTGCGAAGGAGCTCAGCGGAGAGCAGGCGAAAGACAAGGCCTGGCTCATCGCCACTCTCGATCTCGCCGACAGTGCTGCTGCGAGCGTGAGCGCTCTCAAGCAGGCACGGAGCTCCTATGAGGCGCTGCGCAGCCTGGACCTTGACCGTGGCGAGTACGACCTTCGCGTCACCGAGATCCAGGTGCGGACGGACGACGCAATGGCACGGCTCCCGGTCCGTGTCGGCGTCGACGAGCAGTCGGAGTATGACGAGACAGCAGAGCAGAGCGCGATCAGCGCGGCCGCGACACGTGCTCTCGGTTCGACAGTGCTTGCCACGGGCGAGCGGGCCGCGTACGAGCGCGAAGCTGGTGCTTTGCTCGAGCGTGTCAGGGTCGTCACAACGATGAGCCATGCCACGGTCGGCTACGCGAACGGTCTCGAGCAGCCCTTCACGATCGTTGAGAAGCGGCTCATCGCCGATGATGCAGAGAACGATGTCGTCGCAATAGAAACGATTCCCAAGAGAGTGGCGAAGAGCGCCGATGACATCGACTTCCTCAAGAACAAGCCGATCGTGCTCGAGCAGGATCCCGTCGTGCAATATGGCTATGACACGCTCACCGATGCCACTATTGCCTATGCGGTGAAGGGAACCATCCCTTTCCCGACGGTGCGGCAGAGCCGCCTCGTGCTTCTGCCGAAGCCGAGCACAACCGCGACGCTCCAGCCCGTCCAGGACGAGCATCTCACGGGCAGCGCGACGAACATCCTCGACGGCTTCACCGGTTCACAAGGTCTCCTCATCTTCCTCGGCATCGTCGTCATTGTCGGGCTCCTGACCTACTACTTTCGCCTCCAGGCGGAGCCAGAGATTTCTGGAGGAATCACGCAGGGCGCTCTTGCGGAAGGCGCTCCCAGCATGGTCCCTTCGCCGATGCAGGCCATGGCCGGAGGCGTCTTGCCGGGCGGTGCCCTGTCAGGAGGCGGGATGCTAGCGAACCCTGCTGTGGCAATCCAAGCGCCGGCCGTCACGCAAACAGTTCTGGTCGAGCGCGCGACCGAGCCAATCGTCGGCCTCTTGCGTCGCGGCCACGAGCTCATCGACGACGCACGGTACCTCGACGCCCTGTATTTCTACAAGCGCGCTCTCGAACGCTATGCGGAAGAGAAGTTCCCGAGCGAGCGCATGGAGTCCGCGGTGAAAGAGGAGCTCCAGCACCTGCATGCCAAGCTCGACTTGTTCCAGGAGATGAACAAGGCGCATGACGCCGCGGTCATCGACGACCACGAGGTTCTCAGTGCAAGCATGGACCGTATGCGCCGAATCGCGATAGGCCTCGGAGATGCGGAGACGAAGCTGTTCGACAAGGCGAAAGCGGCGTACCAGTACTTCTATGCACAGCACAACAGGATTCAGGCGGAGCGTCTTCGAGTCGTGCCGGACGCGAGCCTTGCTGCCGATGACGCGCCTGACACAGGAATGGTCTTCGGAGGAAACGTGGTCTTCGGAGGAAACAGCGAAGAGCGCCGACAGGAAGATCGACGGGACGACAAGGAGCGAGGGAAGGCGAGAGAAGACGGAAAACAAGCTTTATAAATCCCTTCTCGTGTGGAAGTCCCATGGGTGGTGGGCGACGTTTCAAGATTCGTAGCACGCTCTTCCTAGCGATGCTGCTCTGCTCCCTCTCGATGCCGCTCTTCGCCGGCCAGGCAATAGCCGTCGGTATCGGCGTCAACAAGGGTGAGATAGCCTTCCAGGACGTGCTCCAGAACGGCTACGCCCAAGAAAAGGTACTCGTCTCCACGGACAGCGAGCAGCCCATCACCGGCACCTATCAGTTCGAAGGCGATATCGCACCCTGGCTGCGCGTCGAGCCCGACACCAAATTCTTCGAGTTCAGCAAAGGCAACCCGTACGAGCTCACTGTCATCATCGAGCCGCCGAGCGATGCCCGCCTGGAGAGCTACCGTGGCGGCGTCCGTGTCCTCACTGGTGAGGTCGCCAGGAGTGGCGGTGGACTCATCGGCACCTCGACGAGGGCAGCATTCCTCATCAGGATTCTCGTCGGCATCTCGGGGACGGAACGGCAGGAATGCCTCATCGGCGGCGTCCAGATACGGAATACCGAAGTCGGTCAGCCTTACGAGTTCGTCGCGACCGTGGTGAACAAGGGGAACGTGCGAATCAGGCCGAAGTTCACGATCAAGGTGTACGACCAAAGCCAGACGAGCCTTGTCCAGGAGGCGAATGCCGTGATGGACCACGACATCTTGCCGACCATGACAGAAGAGTTCACCGCCGCAATCACGCATAGCCTCCAACCCGGCCAGTACTGGGCGCGCGTGGAGAGCCCGCTCTGCGGCGACTCTTCCTTGCTCACCTTCGATGTCCTCGAGCGCGGCGGCATCGCTGACCAGGGCGAGCTCCTCAGGATTGAGACCGAGCCGTGGGCGAAGACCGGGGACATCATCCCTATTCATGCAGTGTTCCGCAATCTCGGCTCGCGGACCGTGAGCGCGAAATTCAAGGGGACCATCACGACGCGAGGGGATTCGTCGCGCCTCATCAAGACGATTGACACCGACACGTACAACGTCCCACCCGGCCAGACAGCGAACATTGAGACCTTCTTCAACCCGACAGAGCCGAGCCAGTATATCGTCGCCGGCAAGGTCTTGTACAACGGCAAGCTCACCTTCCAGAAGAGCACGGTCATCAACGTCCAGGGGCCGATGCTCGTTGCGGCCAGCCAGTTCGGCGGCCCGGTGCTGCTGCTCATACTCATCGTTATCGCAATCCTCATCCTCCTCATTCTCATTGCGAAGAAACGGCGGCGCCGGGGCCGCTAGGAGGGGAGTCTTGTGCGTCAGAGGAGTTCGAGAATGGCAGCGCGCCTCGCCGTCGTGGACGCATCTTCTCCTCCGTTCTCTCCGTCTCCTTCGTTCTCTCCGTCTCCTTCGTTTCCTCTACTTTCATCGTTCTCTCTGTTCCTCCTGCTCCTCCTGCTCTTTTTGCTCTTCCTGACGCTCGTCAGCGGCGCCCGTGTTCAGGTCTCTCCCAGCGGTGCGCTCGATCCCGGGGGTATCGCAGCGAACGACAGCAACGCCTTCGACGCGAATGCCGCAACGTTCGCGAACATCACGGCTGGAGCATCGGGTGGCAACCTCAGCTTCCTCAACTACACGAACCAGTCGGGAACAGTGGCCATCGTCGACCTGCTCTTCGACCTGGAGACGAGCGGCTTCGTCGATGACCAATGGTCGATCGAGCACAGCTACGACAACGGCAGCTCGTGGAACGTGCAGCGCGGCTTCGGTTCTGCGAACCTGGCGCGGCAGATCCTGTTCTATGAGGATGTGAGTGCTGAGACTGCGTGGAACTGGACAGAGATCACGCGCAAGCTCCGGACGCGCATCCGCTACCGGGTCGTCGGCGCGCCAGATACAGGAGCCCAGCTCCTCCTCTACGAGACCTGGGTGAACGTCACGACTGACACCGAAGGCCCGAACGTCGTGCTCAACGACCCGACGAGCGGTCAGGTGCTCGGCGGCGGCGTCCCCGTCAGCTTGGTCTACTATCCTGCAGACCAGTACAACGGCCTCGGGAACTGCAGCCTGTACGTCGATGATGTCTACAATCAGACGAACCTGACGCCGACGCATCAGGCGCAGAACACGTTCTTCGTCACCCCGAGCGACGGTCCGCACAACTGGAGCGTCGCGTGCTACGACAATGTCAGTCCGCCGAATCTCGGCCAGAGCGAGACCTGGGACTTCACCTATGACCTGAGCCCACCAATCATCAGCCTTGTTTCTCCCCCGAACCGCTCGACCGCATCCGGCGGCAGCATCATCGCCTTGCGCTACGCGGTCCAGGACTGGAGTAACATGACGAACTGTAGCCTCTACCTGAACGGCTCGCTGAACCAGACGCTCTACGGCCTCGATGCCTTGTGGCCGAGCGGTGAGGCGGAGTTCCTTGTCGCGCTGGAGAACGGCAACTGGACGTGGCAGGTGAACTGCACTGACCTGTGGAACTATACGGGCTTGAGCGCCTCAGCCTGGTTCGTCCAGGACGTGAACGACGCGCCACAGGTGCACGACATGAACGTCACGCAGCCCATCGTGCTCCAGCTTGGGGCGAACGTCACGGTATGGTGCAACGCCTCGGTGAGCGACAGTCAGGGGCAAGGAACGATAGCCACGGTCACGGCCTACCTGCACCGGAGCGACTGGCCCTACGACCATGCCGACGAGCGGAGCGGACACCATACCCACACGAACTGCGACAGCGTTGGCGTCAACAGTACGACGATTGACTACCAATGCAGTTTCTCGCTTCCGTACTATGCGCGCGGCATGAACTGGACCTGCACGTACCAGGCGACCGACACGCAAGGTAGCGAAGGGTTCGGCGTGCTGACGACGTCGATCGAGCCGCTCTACGCCTTCGATCTCACCCCTTCCTCGATCGCCTACGGCACGGTGCGAGCAGGGAATGATTCCTTCGAACGGAACGTCATCATCAGGAATTTGGGGAATAGCGAGCTCGACATGGCGCTGGACGGCTATGCGCAGGCAGACGGCGATGGCCTAGCACTCGTGTGCGACATGGGCAACACGACGCTGGGGAACGAGCGTTACCAGATCGTTTCTGGCTTGTCGTGGAGCGCGATGACGCCGCTCACCGATAATGCCACCCAGGTTGACAATCTTAACCTCCCGCCCCGGAACGAAAGCTTCGACGGCAAAGCGCCGCTCTACTGGCGTATCCGCATGGGCCGGCCGCTCAAGGGCAATTGCTCCGGCTTTGTCACCTTCACGGGCGTGCAGTCCTGATGCTGGCGCGGGGATCCAGCTCCGAACGGAGGGAGTTCTATTTTCGTAAAAAAATAAATTCCGAAACTGGAGTTTTCTTTTTATTCTCTGTGAGATTATAAAAATCTTTATAAAGGATTACGGAAATTAGTAAATTACGAAACTCGAAAGGGTTTTTCAAGTCCTCTCGGGCAGACAGCAACGACTGGTGTACCTGTGCAGCGACCACCCTTGACGCGCGACGAAATCGCGCACCTTGATCATGAGGCAGCCCCGCGCGAACGCCTAGTTCTTCGGCTCCTCTACGAAACTGGTTGCACGGTCAGCGAACTCTGCAAGCTCAGGACGAGCGACTTCAAGGAAGGCCTGCTCCACATCGGCAAACGTCGGCTCAAGCTCACCGACCTGACCCGGCAGTTCCTACTCAAGACATGCCCTGCGCGTCGGGTGCGCCATGAAGCCGGGTATCAGTATGCAAGGAATGCAAGCAGTTTTCTCTTCACGACTCGTGAATCCACATCCATCAGTCCCCGTCGCGTCGAACAGCTCCTCGCGACACTCGGCAAGCGGGTCCTCGGCAGCAGCGTCACGCCCCAGCAATTGCGAGCCACGCGCATCAGCCACGACATCGAGGCCGGGCTCCCCATCGCCGAGATCGAGCGCAAAGTCGGGCTGCAGAGCCTCGGCCCTCATCTCTACCGACACGCTAAGGGGTGGCGGCCATGAAGCTCCCCGGCATGGCACGCTTCCAGCGCGACCTAGTATTGCCGCTGACAAGCCAGGAGCGCGAGGAGAAGGCGAGACGCCTCAAGGCGAGGATTGCGCAATGCCGACGCTACCAGGACGGTATCGCCAAAAACGTCGCGACGATAATGGATGCGGGTCTCGAACCAGATGCCGAGGCGGCGAAGCTGAAGGCATACCTCGGCGACAAGACGGCCGAGGAATGGGAGATGCTCTACACCGCCCTCATCCGCGAAGCCAAAGATGAATTGAGCGCGCTTGAGCGGAAGAAGGACTCCAAAGAGAGCAACAATGAACGCAAAGGCATCCTCCTCGCAGGCGCTGCGGTGGTCGGTCTGCTCCTGCTGCTCACCGTCTTCCTCTTTCCCATGCCCATCGCCGTGCTCACCGGGAACGTGATCGGCGGTGCATCCGCGACTCCTCTTGACATGCTCATTCAGGAGGCCCAGCAGAAGGGAGGGACTTTCCGCATCACGACGACGCACGGACTCTTTGAGACGCCAGAACAAGAAGTCCTCCCACCGGGCGAGAAGGTGTCAGTCGGCGAGAGGAAAGGCACCCTCGAAGTCGTCGTCAGCCCAAAGGGCGTCCTCAGCGCCTACGAGACGCCAGTCGAGCTCGTCAGCGAGCGAAGCACACCGCAGCACAGGCACGCGACCTATCGGGTCAAGAACGAGAAAGGCATTGAGACCGGCTATCTTGCCGTCACGCCGGGGACGCACCTTAGCGTCATTGATGAGCAGAAACGGGCCGTGTCCCTCGTCCCGCTCGGCACAACTTCAGACTTCGTGGATGAGTGGAAGATGCCCGACACTGTCCTCGGACGCATCCGCCAGCTCCTCGACGACGCGGGCGTGGAGACGAGGCCCGACCGTGCGTTCCCTACCTCGCTTCTCCCGGCCAAGGGCGAGCTCCTCGTCTTGTACGCGTACGATAACCCGTTCGACTCCTGGGCGACCATCATGACTGATGGCCCTTCGACTGGCAAGCTCTTGTTCCTCGACCCTGCAGCGGCATGGTGGGACTATGGGTGGGACTACCGCTGCAACCTCACGGTCTCGGAAACCCGCGGTATAGACAGGACGAACGAACCCGTCGAGCTCACGATGGACGAGCTTGCAGGGAACTGTCCGGAACTCATCGGCGCGTTGGAGAACTCCGTCAGGGTTTTCGACAACGAGACCGAGATCGCGAGCCAGATCGACGACTGGAACGCGACTGCGACCGGCATCAATGATTCGGGTTGGCTCCTGGATGCGAACGACGAGCTTATCTTCCTCGCGAACGTGAGCGCGGACGAGACGAAGACCTACTGGGTCTATTTCGACTACCAGGAGAACGCGAGCCCGAGCTATGCCAGTGATATGAATGCGAGTTTCAACGCCGGGAACGTGAACATCAACAACACCTACTATCGTGTCAGCTTGGATAACAGTGGCGTCATCGATGATATCAGGAGTCGTCTTGGCAACGAAGTGGACGTCACTGAGGATTGGTATTGGAACTACTTCCGCACCGTCGACAACTGGGACGTCCAGGACTTCGGTGCCGGTAATTGGGTCTACCGCTTCTGCGGCCCGGTCCGGTGTTCCATCAAGATGGATGGCATCACCGGTTTCATCGACACGAGCGCTGCAGATACGAGATATAATCTCTATGCTCGCTCACCCGAGATCAGGAGCTACAAGCGCTGGACCATGAGCGCCAATGAAGGCATGCAGATCGGTGACGACCTGAACGTGAACGGGGGCTACACGTTCAACGCGACCGGCTCCCATCCTTCCTGGATAGAGACCGACGTCATGGATGGTAATGGCGCGCAAGAACGCACCGATAGGTCGGGAGCATACGCGTTCGACACGGGCTGGTGGGCTTATCGCGTTGTCGGTGCGAATACTGATGCCTATGCAGTTGTCAGGAAATACGTGATTGACGTCTCTGATAACAGCAGCCACACCATGCAGGTCAACTGGTATGATGCCGGCGAGCACGCAGCCGGCTGGGAGAGCGGCTATGCGGGGAGCAGCGACTTTTTGAACGGGCAAACCTACGAAATCGCGAATTTCTACTTCGCTGCGAACGCGAGCGACGCCGATTACAGCTACGCGCAGGACTGGTACAACAAGACTGTCTACGCACTCAACCTCACCGTCGGCGGCAGTGAAGAGCTCGGCATCCTGAACGCGACGATGGACGAACCTTGGAACAGCACGAGAAAATACCGCGGCGAGGCTTTCACCATGAACGGCACGGTCTGGTGTCCGTACGGGACATGCGGCAACGTCAGCACCTACAGCCAATACTATAGCACGGTGAGCCCGCTCAAGACCTGGACCGAGACGACACAAGCGGATTTCTCCAGCTTCAACGAGAGCGTGAACATCACCATCCTCCAGGTTGGAACCCTGAAGCTCGCGACCACCACTTCCGACATCTGGTTCGATAGCGACTGGCCGGTCCGGATGCCCATCAATCTCAGCGAGCAGAACGGGACGTCCCTGACCGATTTTCAGGTCAACATCACGCTCGACACGGCCACGCTCATCGCTGCCGGCAGCATGGAAGGCGACTGCGCCGACCTGCGTTTCGCCGACGGGAACGGCACCGCATTGTCCTTCTGGATCGAGAAGGGATGCAACACGAGCGCGACGACCGTCTGGGTCAAGACGAGCCTCGCCGCTGATGAGAACACGACCATCTACGCCTACTATGGCAACCCCGGAGCGAGCAGTGCGAGCAGCATCGATGACGTCATGGAGACAGGGTTGCTCGTCGAGTACTGGAACGACACCGGTGTGCCCGGAACGTTCAACACGCTCATCGGCACCTGCACAGACACTGGCCTGAACTACAACTGGGGGACTGGCACTGTGGCAATCAGCGACTGCCCGAACAACCTCGCCAATTACGTCACGCTCCGCTGGACTGGCTGGCTCATCCCTGGCGGCAACGGCACCCATGACTTCTTCACGACGCACGACGACGGCGCGCGCTTCTATATTCCAGAGACAAACATGATCATCAACTCCTGGATCGACACGGGCCCGATCGAGTCGACTGGCAGCTACTCGTTCAACACGACGCAGACGATCAAGTGGGAATGGTACGAGAACGGTGGGGGCGCCGTCGCGCAGCTCGGCTGGACGCCGCCTGGTGGCAGCAAGGTCTACCCCATCCCGTCGAGCAACCTGCGCAGCCGGCGATACGTTGCGCAGCCGCCGCTCATCGTCGCGGGAAGTGAGGAGAACCTCAGCTATAGGACTGTCGCGACCTATGCAAGCAGCCCGTACGACACGGGCTCGAGTGGGAACAGCTTCGAGGACGTCTGGTGGAGCGCGACCATGCCATCGAACACGACGATGGGGGTGTACGTCCGTTCGAGCCCCGACAATGCGACCTGGAGCGCTTGGCTCCAGGAGATCAACGGGACGCAGGTCGACAGCCCGAGCAATCGCTATGTCCAGTATCTCGTGAACATGACCACGACGAACGCGACGAGAACACCGGAATTCAGGGAGCTCAATCTCCACTACCGGTTCGTCACGCAAGACTGGAAGGACATGGGATCGGGAGAGGCTTTCGTGACTTCGAACCCCTATGGCTGCGGCAACCTCAGTGCCGCGAGCGCGAACTGCACCCCTGCCTGGAGCGTCACGTCGCAGCAGCTCGGCACCTACGCAGTACGCATCTCTGCGAACACGACGAAGGACAAGGACCTAGTGGCCATGACCCTGAATAACACAATCGACATCTATGCACGCAGCTACCTGCTCGAGCTCCTCGCCACGCCCTCGACAGAATCCCGAGGGGGGCAGGTCACGTTCCGTGCGCGCCTCCTTGATGACCAGAGCCAGCCGCTCGCCGCCAGGCTCCTGAACTTCACCGACCAGACGGAAGCCTTGACTCTCGGGACGAATGTGACGGATGCACAGGGCTATGCCTTCTTCACAGTCATGCTGAACGACAGCTTCGCGCTCGGCGACCACATCCTCAATGTCAGCTTCCCGACGAATGACAGCGATTTCATCGAAGGAGACTCGAAGACGATTGGCTACCGCGTCAGTAGTACACCGAACGTGACGCAGGAGAACGCCTTACCAAGCATGGTCGGCATCCGCGATCCCGTAACCATCAGCGCGAACGTCACGGACATTGTTGGTGTGGACGCGGTCTGGGTGAACGTCACCTATCCTAACAGCGGCTGGAAGAGCTTCGACATGGCCGGTCCGGGCGGAAACGGCACCTACACTCTCGTCTTCAACGACACGTGGCAGGTCGGCCGTTACGTGTTCAAGATCAGCGCGAACAACACGGACGGCATCATCATGGACCCTCCCGGGAACTTCACGGTGAACGCGACCGCCGCGATGTATGTGGACGCTGAACGCGACGAGTACAAGAACTTCGAGACCGTGCATCTCTCAGAGACGCGACGCTCCGACTGGTGGAACGTCTCCTGGCTCTACCGCAAGGATATCCTCGTTCAGGGCGTCAACGACTCGCTCTCCGAATACCAAGTCCCGCTCTCACTCGACACGCAAGCCCTCGTCGCTGCGGGGAAGCTGAACGCGAACTGCAGCGACCTCCGCTTCGTCGCGAGCAAGCACACGTATGAGCTCCCCGTCACGGTCACGAACACGCTCGGCCGCGCGATAATGGATGAGGCCGTCAAGATTGTCATCACCGACGCCGACGCAATCAGCCACATGAGCGCATCCGGCAACGACCTCCGCGTCTTCGCCACGCCGCCCGCGGACCAGTACGCGACTCCAAGCGACACGTCCTTCTGGTTCGGCGGCATCTCCGGCAGCACGGCGACGGTCTGGGTCAGGATCGCGAGTCTTGCCGACGGGCAGAACAAGACATTTCATCTCTACTATGGCCATGCTGACGCGACGACGGAGAGCAACTACTCGGCCGTCTTCACGACGCCCATCGGGATCGCGGAGAAGACCGCCGCATCCGGCTCCTGGAACGCCACTACTTTCTCCGGAATCACGTTCAACTCCACACCCGTCGTTGTCGGTAGCCTCACCACAATCAACGACGCGGCGCAGGCTGCGCTCAGGCTCGCGAATGTCACGACGGGGAACTTCAGTGCCAAGGCTGAGGAGTCCGTCACGCTCGACGGCGTTCACACCGCCGAGGGCATCGGGTACCTCGCCCTGAAGCCAGGGACGTGGGTGCTCGGCGGTAAAGTCATCCAGGTCAACACGACGACGATGGACAACCCGACCGGCACGAGCTACAACACGGTGGACTACGGCTATGCCTTCAGCGCGACCCCTGAGATCATCGCGCAGGTCTAGACCTTCAACGACACCGACCTGGTGCATACGCGTATGCAAAACGCTGGGCTCACCTCCATCGATATCAAGCTCGAGGAGACTGCTTCGGGGGATACGAGCCATGGCTACGAGGACATCGGCTTCCTCGCACTCAAAGCGGGCATCTACGAGACTGGTAACGGGACGCTTCAGGCAGGAAATCTTGCCACGACGAACACGCCTGCCCCCATCCCGTACTCGTCCACGATTGCCGATCCCGTGCTCTCGGCAAAGATTGAGACCGAAGCAGGCGGCGACAACAGCCACGAGCGCATCAACGCCAATCCGTCAAGTGCCACTGTCTTTGTCGAAGAGGAAGCGGCGTATGACGGGGCGCACACGACGGAAACACTCTCCTGGATCGCCTCAGACCCTGGTATCCTGTACGGCGCGCCCTACGGGGCTGGTCCCTCGGTCAGCGCGGGGACCGAGAGCGTCTTCTCCTCGAACGATGTGCTCCTCGACCATTACCTCGACAGCGGTTGCAACACGACGAATACGAGCCTCCTCGTCCAGGTTCCCTTTATTCCCGCTTCCGGCACCACAAGCATCCGCGTCTACTATGGGAACCCGGCCGCGTCGTCCTCGAGCAACCTGACCGCGACGATGACCTACGACGCGCCGCAGACGATCGGCTACGTGGTGAGCGGAAACCTCGCGAATAATGGCTTTGACATCTTCAGCCTCGACGACGGCAACGCGGTCGTCGCAGGCACCGTCTCGACCGATCTTGACAAGGGCAGCAGCGTCAACGTGCCGAGCAGTGCCATCACGTTGGGCACCGCGGTCCAGGCGAAGAGCCTTATCCAAGCGGACAGTTCAAGCCAGGGTACGGACATTATCAGTCCCTCAACCTGGGCTGGCACCGAGTTCATCTACTTCTGGAACAGAGGGACGGACGACTTCTACCTGCTCAGCCCATGGGGAACGGCGAATGTCACGATGTATGACAACTCCTCGGTGAGTTACACCGGCACCGTGGACGCGAACGGCCTCTTCCTTGACAACTATGACATCGGGAACTCGAACGTGATGCGCATCGTGAGCGACATTCCCATCCTCGTCCAGCACACGACAGGAACAGGGGATTCAGTGCCCCTTTACCCGGCGCAGACCATTCCCGTCTATGGCGTTCCTGGCGGCAACCTCTACATAGGTGCCGGCCCGAATGGCGCGACGGTGCAGCGAACTACAGCAATTCCGGAAGCCTGGCAGACGCGGTGCTCGGCGTCAACGGCACCTATGGTCAGAGCGGCGGCGGCGCAGACGGCAGCGCGCCGGCTTATCGGCTCGCCACGAATTCCTCCTCTAATCCCATCGGCGCCATCCAGCAGGCGGACGGCGACGGCGGCGAGTCGACGACGTTCCTGCCTGCGAACCAACTCGCGTACAGGTTCGGCTCCTCCCGGGCTGCGGCGCACATCGCCATCGCCGCCCCGACGCTCGGGACGAATTGCACCCTCTACAACGGGTCGGGTGCTGTCGTCGCGAGCGCACTGAGTTCGGGTAACAGCCTCATCAGCAAGATTGGCTTTGGCACGGGGAACGACGCCCAGGTTGTCGGGGCGGACTGGATCGTCGAGTGTGACCATCCCGTGTGGGCCCA
>Ga0114931_10005197_pt1 | contig 16096 bp, 13 predicted proteins | sample 2SBtaG_FD_89579 | JGI IMG/M metagenome (GOLD analysis project Ga0114931, IMG submission 89579) | Deep subsurface microbial communities from Kolumbo volcano to uncover new lineages of life (NeLLi) - 2SBTROV14_V59a metaG | ecosystem: Environmental > Aquatic > Marine > Volcanic | place: Kolumbo...
GACATGGATCGCGATCAGGACCACAACGCACGCGCAATGGACAAAGAGGACCAGGACGCAGACGCTGCGGAGAACGTAACGGTTATTTCAATCGAAGCTGCGCCTCAGTTAGGAGAGCCGAGAGGCACAATCGCGGCAGGGTGTCCGTATCGGGCGGAAGATTGCGATAATTCTATTATGCCTATTAATATATAATAAGTTAGGCCCCGAGTTTTGAAAAACACACGTCAAAGAGCGCAGCGCGCGCCTGTGCGGACGTGTCTATGACAAACCGGATCGGCGCTGCGCAGTCGTCGAGCCGCTTTCGGCGGGCCAGCTGCGCGCGCCGTCAACGCATGGAGCCAGGTTGCGCCTTCTTCAGCGCCGTCACGCAGCAGCCTCCCGCGGTCTTACGAGCGGACGAGCGAGAGCCATTAGGGCGTCTTCCGTATATAACCAATCATCGCAAAGTGACATAGAATAATTGCATCCGAGAAACAGTGCAGGGCGAAGCGCTCAAGCCGATCTTTTCTCATCGGTGGGATGATCTTCCGCCAAAGCGCTGATCACGAGCATATCATTGGCCACAATCTCACAGAACGCATTTTTGTTAGGAAAGGGTTTGCTATGTTGAATCAACGCGCTCCCTTGAGAGAGTCCACGCAAACACCTCGGCCTTCACAGGGTTCCACTGGCGCACCGACCCCCATAGCCATGAACCATTCTTTTCAACCGCTCGCGCCGCACCCGCAGGCCCGGATCAAATGGGGTTACGCGCTTGCGCAGGTTCCCGATCTGCCTGCGACATGGGCGGACGCGGGCGATCGCACCAGGCTCGAGAACACCAAACCGCGCCGAAACGACTTGCTGATTGCGCAGGTGGAATTGATCGGTCGCCATACTCGTCTGGACTTCGCGGATCTGAGCAAATCCAGGCTGCTCGAGCACGACTTGGTCGGGCTGGCCTTCTCTCCCCGCTACGCCACGCGGCAATTTGAGGCGATCGTGCCGGACTCCCTGGACGAGGTGCATTTCATTTGTGCAGGCGGTGTGTGCGGGCAAGTCGTCGGCGTTCCAAGCGATATGAAACTCCCGACAGTCGTGCGCCCGCTGGGGTACCTGGTGGACCAGGTGGGCCAGCGGGTAAACCTGCGCGACTTCGCGCTGCCGTCATGCTCCGATTCGGTGAACGGCATCGACGTTGTTCTGGTCGTCGGCGCGTCGATGGATTCCGGGAAAACAACAGCGGCCTATTCCCTCGTCAACGGCTTGTCGCGGAGGGGATTGCAGACCGCTGCGGCCAAAATCACAGGGACCGCGTCGGCGAAGGACGTGAACATGCTGCGCGACGCTGGCGCCAGCAGAGTGCTCGATTTCACGAATGCGGGCTATGCCTCCACAAGTGGTCTGAACCAGAACGAACTCTGGTCGATTGCGCACACGCTCATGAGCCAACTCGCGCACGATGCGCCTGATGCGATCATTCTGGAGATCGCCGACGGCGTCACACAGCGCGAAACCATGATGTTGCTGGACATGTTCGTTCAGAAGGGCAGTCTCAAGGGCGTGCTTTACACGTGCAATGATGCGCTTGGTGTTGCGTCGGGAGTCTCGCGCCTGCGGGAGTATGGGCTCTCAGTGCTCGCGATCTCGGGCACGGTGACGTCTTCCCCGCTGTCTATCCGCGAGGCGGAGCAGGAGACTGACCTGCCCGTCTTGTCCAGCGAAGCGTTGCGCACGCCCAACGTGGTCCAACAGATTGGATTTTGAGGGTATATATTCTCAAACAGGATCACTGCACGGTGACAGGACGAGTCATTTCCTTCGACGGGACTTCTCAGGAAACTTCGTTCGATGACGACCCTGAAATCCTTGCGAACACTGGCTGATCCAATCCGGAGAGGCAGACGCGACTTGGCGCTGGCGATCGCAGCGGCGACGCTTGCTCAAGCCTCGGGCATCCCGTTGGCGCTGCTGATCCGCCGACTGCTCAAGATGTCCGCGCACGTGAATTCTTTTGATCCCATTGCGCTTGCGAAGTTGAAGCATTCGGTTTTCCTGTTTGCGTTGGCGCTGGTGGGGCTCTCTCTTGCGCGAGGCGCTGCGCGATTTGCACAAGGGGCCATCAGCGAGCGCTTCGCCCAGCGCGTCATCGCTGACATCCGGGCGCAGATTCTCGACCATCTGCACAAACTCTCGCTTGGGTATTTCGATCGACGCGCCGCTGGAAAGATCATCATCCGGTTTGTCGGTGACGCCCCCGGTCTTCGCACGTGGCTTGCGCGGATTCTTATCCGAACACCCGCTGACGTGTTGACCATCTCGGGTGTCGCAATCGCGCTGGGGATAATTGACTGGCGCCTGTTGATCGCTGCTGCGGCTCCCCCCATTGTGCTGCTGCCCTTGATTCTTCTTATAAACAAGCCACTGCGCCACTGGACACGCGAGGGACGCAGAGAACAGACCAAGCTCACGGGAGATCTCACCGACCAACTTGCGATGATTGCCCCGCTCAGAGCGGCTGGCGCCCAGAACGAAAGCCTGCTCTTGCTCACCATGCGGATCGACGCAATCGCCGATGCCTTCATCAAGCGTGGCCGACTGGACGCATGGTGCAATGCGATCTCGCTTGTCGCAGGTTCGCTTTCGCTGTGCGCCATCGGTATCTGGGGATCGCATCTGCTGATGCAAGGGCGAACCGATGTGGGCGACATGCTGGCCGCAGTGTGGTTCACTGTGCTGATCCGCGCACCGATCAATCGGTTGACGTCCGCGAGTCTGGTCCACCAGCGTTTCCTCGTATCGGCTGACCGCTTCAACGCCTTGCTCTCGCGCCGCCCAGAACCCACAGGGGGAGAGCCCCTCAGCCCAGGCGCCGATCAGGGAATTCGCATTCGATTCAAGAATATTGGCTACCGGGACAGGCGAAAGCGATGGATTATTCGTGGATGCACCAAGACAATCGCTGGGCCGGGGTCTGTTCTCTTGACAGGCGATCCGCACGTTGCGCGCACGCTGTTTGAGATCATTCTCAGACTCAGGAGACCGCACGAAGGACGAATCTCCTTCAATTGGATCAATGCGCGCAAACTTCGCGTCGCGGACATCCGCGATCGCATTCGCTGGGTAGACGGCCAGCGTGCGGTGATCCCTGCGACGCTCGCGAGCCGCGATATCAATGACATTCGTAGGGCATGGTCAGTTGTTGATCCAATAGCGCCGGATATTTCCCTTGATGAAGTCATCAACGAAGATTCAAATTCTTTGAAAATCCCTGAGGTGACAGGCGTCAGCGGGCTCAAACTTGCCATGGCCTGTGCGCTGGCGACCGAACCAGCGGTCCTCCTGATCGACGACCCGACTGACCAACTCAACGAACTTGAAGTCGAACGATTGAGAGCTTGGGTCAAAGACGCTTCACGCCACCGGTTGCTTCTGATCTTCAGCAATGATGTGCGAATGCGGCCCGGCCATATGCACGTGCTCGACATCGGACGAATGACTGCGCAATCAGACGACATCACTGATGCTGCCTCTCCGTCACGTACCAGCGATGATCGATCAACCCAGAGTTAAATGTGCTGTTGCATTTGCGCCTGATCCACCGGGTGTTGGAGCGTGCCTAATCGAACAGGCCCACCCCTTGCGATCAGTACATGCGCCGGCGCAGCACCAAGGTGGCTGCGGTCAAGCTGGCGCCGCCGATGAGCAGCATCGGCCACAACTGGTCGGCCAGCATCGGCAGGGAAGCCCCCTCAAGGAAGACTCCCCGAAGAATGACGACAAAATACCGCAGCGGATTGAGAAGCGTCAGCTTCTGGACCAATATCGGCATGTTTGCGATCGGCGTCGTGAACCCAGAGAGGATCACGGCTGGCACCAGGAACATGAAGGCGCCCAACAGTCCTTGTTGCATCGTGATAGAGATCGAGGAGATCGCCAGCCCCACGCCAATGGCTGACAAGAGGAAGCACCCGATCCCGACGTAGAGCGTCAGGAGGTCGCCTCGAAACGGGACGTGAAACAGAAGCACAGCGATAAGGACGACGATGGTCGCTTCGAATAGCCCGATGAACAATCCTGGAATGATCTTGCCAATGAGGATTTCGAACGGCCGAAGCGGCGTGACAAGCAGCTGATCGAAGGTTCCCATTTCTCGTTCGCGCGCGATCGAGAGGGACGTGACCATCGTTGTCACAACGAGTGACAGCAGGCCGACGATCCCGGGCACAAAGAACCACTGCGTCCGCAGATTGGGATTGAACCACGCACGAGTGACGATGGTCGAGGGCGGGCCCCGCCGCCCATGATCGGCCTGCCAACGTTCGTCAAAGGCAGTGATGATCGAATCGGCGTAGCTCAGTGCGATCAGCGCTGTGTTTGAATTCCGACCGTCAACGATGACCTGCACCTGCCCTGTTCCGCCGCTGAGCACGTCGCTGCTGAAGTCGGACGAAATGCGGACGACCATAAGCACTTTCTTCGATTCGATCAGCGACGCGATCTGATCATGATTATCGATAACCGCCTTGCGCTCGAAGGCGGGGGCGCCCTCAAGCCTGGCGAGGATTTCTCGCGCCACCGGTCCTCGGTCCTCGTTGAAAACAGCGTACGGCACGCTCGAAAGGTCGTACGTTGCCGCGAAACCGAAGACCAGCGTCTGAACAAACGGCGTAACCATAATGACGGCGCGGCTTCGATTGTCGCCGATGATGGCGAGCAACTCCTTGACAATCAGGGCGAAAAGACGTGCAATCATGATCGCGTCACTCCAGTCCCTTGCGCATGGAGCGGCGAACAAGCCCGAGGAACACGATGGACATGAGGGCAAGCGCGGCGGCGTTGGGCCAAATGACCACCCAGACATCGCCTGCAAGGAACACACTTTGCAGAATCGCCACGTAATACCGCGCCGCGATGAGATATGTCACGACCTGGACCGCCGCAGGCATGCTATGGATATCGAAGATGAAGCCGGACAGGATAAATGCAGGAAGAAATGTGGTTATAATAGCGATGTGACCAGCCATGAACTGGCTGTGGGCGATCGAGGAAATCAGCAGTCCCATACCAAGAGCAGTAATCAGGAACAAGGCGGACGCGAGAAACATCACGAGCAGCGACCCACGAAGCGGCACGTCAAAGAGCCAGACGGCCATCGCCAGCGATAGCGACAGGCCACCCATGCCAAGCGCGAAGTACGGAATAAGCTTGCCCGCGAGCACTTCCCACATACGCACCGGCGTGCTCAACAGCGCTTCCATCGTTCCTCGCTCCCACTCGCGCGCCACGACCATTGAGGTCAACATCGCTCCGATGAGCGTCATGATGACGGCAATGAGACCCGGAATCAGGAAATTGCGGCTTCTCACCTCGCTGTTGAACCAGACGCGCGACTCCATCGTGACGGCCTTATCGAGAGGCTCCCCTCCATTAGCGGCGCGTCGGGCCAGCCATCCGCGCCAGACACCATGAACGTAGGCATCGACCTGTCGCGCGGTGTTGCCATCGACGCCATTGATGACAAGCTGGATCGGGGCTGGCGACGGACCGAACTGGCTGCGCGCCGCAAAATCATCCTGGAGACGAAGGATGGCGTCGGCCCGGCGCGCACGAAGTTCCCGTTCGGCCTGGCGTTGGTCATCCATGGGAAGCACGACGAAATAGTGCGATCTTTCGAACTGGCTTACAAAGGACTGCGCGTCGTGGCTCGGGCGATCAATAACGACCGCCAACCGGATTCCCTGCGCATCGAGCGAGACGCCATACCCGAACAGCAGCAGGAGCACGACCGGGAGCACGAAGGCGATGCCGATGCTGCTTGGATCTCTGAACACCTGAATGAACTCTTTGCGGATAAATCCGCGGAGACGACGGGCCGAGGCCAGTCGGCGTGACCGGCTTTCTTCATGGTTTTCGATCACGGGTCGCCCCCGCTGTCCTGGGACGCCTGCACGATGGACAGAAACGCCTCGTTCATCGTGGGAGAAGGGTGGCCTGGTGTGCGAGCGAAGGACCGAATCTCAGCCGGCGTGCCGCTTGTCGCCAACCGGCCGGTGACCATGATGACAAGCCGATCGCAGTACTCCGCTTCCTCCACGTGGTGGGTGGTGACGAGGACCGTCATGCCAAGTTCGGCCAGGGCGGTGATCCGGCGCCAGAATCGGCGGCGGGTGAGCGGATCGACACCGGATGTTGGCTCATCCAGAAAGAGCACATCCGGTTTGTGCATCAAAGCGCAAGCCATGGCCAGTCGCCGGCCGAAACCGAGCGGCAGCGCGCCGCTAACTGCGTTTCGCACCGAGACCAGGTCGAATTCATCGAGCGCCCAGCCGATGCGTTGCGCTCGTTGGCGCCGTCCAAGCCCGTAGGCGCTGGCGAAGAAGCGTAGATTCTGAAACACCGTGAGTTCGCCGTAAAGCGAAAAGTGCTGAGAAACGTAGCCAATCCGCGCGCGAGCCGCCGCCGGCGCCGAGCGGAGGTCGATCCCCGCGACGTGCAGTTGTCCGGAGGTCGGGGGAAGTAGCCCGCAGAGCATGCGGAACGTGGTGGTCTTGCCCGCGCCGTTAGCGCCGAGTAATCCAAATACCTCGCCGCGCCGGACTTCGAAGCTGATCTTGTTGACCGCGAGAAAAGAACCGAACGCCCGCGTCGCTCCCTTAACCGTAATCATGGGCGTCAGCGCCCGGTGGGGCTGAGAATGCCCAGGCGCATCGCGCTCCGAGGACGTTGTCTCTTGGGCCGGACCCGGCGGCGTGAGCATGGCGACGACCGCGTCTTCGAGCCGCGCCGGCGTCAGCTCGACGATCGCCTCCGGCAGCCGTTCATGCGTCATTTTCGCCAGATCGGAAACGTCGCGAGCCGTGAGCACATGGAGAGAGTCAGCGAGCGTCGAGACGTCAACGACGCCCTTGATTGAACTCAGCTCTCGCTGCCAACCTCGACGTGTTTCAATGCTTGTGCGTATGGAGAAAGTTCGGCCTGCGACCGTGCGAGTCAACTCTAGCGGCGACCCCATTGCAAGGACCCGGCCGTCGTGCGCAACGATCACCTGATGGCAGCGCTCGGCTTCATCGATATACGCTGTGCTCACCAACACCGAGACGCCCTCATCCCGGATGATGCTGTTGATGATGGTCCACAGGTCCCGCCGCGAGACGGGGTCGACGCCAGCGGTCGGCTCGTCAAGAAGCAGCAGCTTGGGCGTGCGGACCAGCGTGCACGCCAGACCAAGCTTCTGCTGCATGCCCCCCGAGAGGCGCCCGGCGCGCCGGCTCAGGAATGGCGACAGACCCGTCATCTGCATGAGCTGCTCGTATCGCGCCGTCCGCTGTCGGTGTGGGACGCCTTGTAAATCACCATAAAGCCGCAGATTTTCCGCGACTGTCAGATCTTCGTAGAGCCCAAACCGCTGGGGCATATAGCCAATGTACGCGTGATCGGCCCTCGCGCCAGTGCGCGGGTCCATCCCGAAGATGGCGATTCGGCCTCGGTCGGCGCGAAGCAGCCCCGCGGCCAATCGCATGATTGTTGTCTTGCCAGCGCCGTCAGGGCCTATCAGCGCGGTGACGGCGCGGGCTGGGACGCTCAACGTCGTGCCTCGGAGCGCTGACACGGTCGATCGGCCGCGATGGAAACTCTTGTGCACATCCGCAAACGCGAGGGCGACCGCAGTCCGTCCTGGTGTCTCGGTCAGGGAAGGCGGCGGCACGATCATGGTTCGGATTCCGGTCCATCGGCTGGGCTTGTGGTCTGTAGTTTGATCGTGACCGTCGCCGGCATGCCCAGACGCAACTCGTCATCGGGATTGCGCACGAATACGCGGACTTCATAGACCAGGCTTGTTCGCACCCGATGCGATTCGACAGTCTTGGGCGTGAACTCCGCAGTCGGTGAGAGGTACCCCACCCAGCCCGTGTACGCCTTGCTAGGGAATGAGTCTGTCGTAACCGTGGCCTCCATCCCAAGTCGAAGGCGACTGAGGTCAGGCTCATCGATGTACGCGCGGATCCAAAGTGGATCGGTCAGCGCCAGCGTGAGCGCCGGCCGGGTCGGGCTGGCCATGTCGCCTGGCTCAAGCAGTCGATCGCGGATGACGCCGACTGACGGCGACCGCAGCTCGGCGTCGCGTAGCTCTTGACGCGAAAGAGCAAGATCTGCCTCATCGACGAGCAGCATTGCGCGCGCCTCTGCGATGTCTTCCTTGCGCGGGCCCTCAAGGACAAGCGCAAGAGTCTCAGACGCGACCCGCTGGGCAGCCCGGGCGACATCAAGGTCCCGTTGCGACCGCTCAACCTCCCGGATATTCGCCGAGTTTTGCTCGAACGACGTCTTAACTTCGCTGTAATACTGCTCAGCGTCGAGCATGCGGGCCTTTGCCTCATCGACCGCAGCTTTGGCTCGCCGAATCTCTTCGGGTCGGCTTCCCGCGACGAGTCGCGCCAGCGCCTGGCGCTGTGCCTCGACCCGGGCCTGCGCCCGCTGCATGGCCGGCTTGAGACGATGCGTGTCCAAACGACCAACGACCTGGCCCGCTTCGACGCGGTCGCCCTCTTCCACCAGGATCTCAGTGATCCGGTCGCTGCCGTTGAATGCGAGTTCGACCTCGCGAATGTCGGCGTTGCCGAACAGTTCGAGTTGGTCGTGGGCGCTGCGCTGTTGGAGCGTTTCCTGCTTCCACAACCAACCCGCCGCCACTGCCCCTAGGACAACAACCACAACGAACACCAGAAATAGTCTGAATGTTTTCATGTGATTCCTGACAGCCCGGACCGTGACAACCGCGCAGCGGTCGCAGGGCAATTGGTTCGAGCAGACCACGACGGCTCATAGAAATTGACATGATCGGCGCGCCCGATCTGGCCATCGGTCGCATCAAACCTGAAGTCGTGAATCGATGTTGCGCTGCGCAGAATCGTTCGCCTCCCGTCTGTGTGCTGATTCCGGATCAACGATGTTCAGGCGGTGGTGGCGCCCGCCGCTTCTTGCACTGCGCTTAAGCCCATTCCTGCACAAGGGCAAGAATGCGTCCTTGGCGACATTCGGCCAAGCATATCTGGCCGGATGGAGCGCGTTGGCAACAATATCATCTTCGATACACATCCGATGCTCCTCTCCGTTTCCGTTCGATCCGGCCACTTCGAATGACTGCAGTTCGCCCGATTCGTAGTCAATACATGTGTCGATTCGATAGGGGCCGCGCCAATAGCATGTTTCGCGTCATCGAACAGGTCGCGCAAGCGGAGACAGCAGCACTGGCGGTGTGAGAGAGGAAGGAGGCGACAATGCGGGTCCTTGTCTATAGCGCGCATCCGTATGACCGTGCGTTCCTGAGTCAGGCCAATGGCCAGTCGGGGCACGAGTTCGAGTTCACCGAAGCGTCGCTGAGCGAAATGACCGCAAGCCTGAGCCGCGATTTCCCCGGCGTCTGTTGCTTCGTCAATGACAATCTCGATGCGGCGGTGTTAGAGCAACTCCAAACTGGCGCCACGCGCTTCGTCGCTCTTCGCTGTGCAGGGTTCAACAACGTCGATCTACAGACGGCTGAGCGGCTGGGCATGATCGTCGCGCGCGTGCCCTCCTATTCGCCGCGGGCGGTCGCTGAGTACACCATCGGGCTCATCCTTTCGCTGTTGCGCAAGATTCATCGCGCGTACATTCGGGTTCGGGAAGGGAACTTTTCGCTCGAAGGATTGCTGGGAGCGGAGTTGCATGGCGCCACCGTCGGGGTGGTGGGGGCCGGGCGCATCGGCTCAGCGGTGTGCCGTATTCTCGCGTCTGGATTTGGCTGCAGGGTTCTCATTTACGACCCGTTTGTCGATGCACAAGCGCTCGGTGAAGGCGCCACGAAAGTTGCGTGGCCCGTGCTTCTGGCTCAGTCCGATGTGATCACGCTGCATTGCCCGATGACGCCCCAGTCGCACCACCTGATCGACGCATCAGCTATTGCGCAGATGAAGGCAGGCGTCATGTTGATCAACACAAGCCGAGGCGCCATCGTGGATGCGTCCTCGGTCATTGGAGGCCTTAAAAGTGGAAAGATCGGCGCCTTGGGGATGGATGTCTACGAGGAAGAGGGTGACACGTTCTATCACGATCTGTCAGAGCACGTCATGCAAGACGACACCCTCGCGCGGCTCATGACATTTCCGAACGCACTAATCACAGGGCACCAGGCCTTCTTCACCCGATCTGCCATGGAGGCGATCGCCCGGACGATGATCCATAACTTCAGTGACTTCGATCAAGGCGTCCCATCGCCCAATGCGCTGGCGCCTGCCCGGGTAGTCCGACCTTCCGAATCGTCGAGTCTTGAGCAATAAAGAAAGATATCGTAAAATGTTGTATTCGCGCGCTGTCACCGTTGGACTTCTCTTTGTGTGGATGCCTTGTGACCGCCCGGACAGGGCGACGGCCCGGTCGTACAATCCATGGGCGCGACGGCGACAGGATATGAATCACCACTGAAACAACAGCCCATTTGATCAACCTGGCGACAATTCATGAGCCACTATCCATTTCACTGCTATGTCGAGGCCCAGGCGCAGGTCGAAGGGCCAGTCACGCTCGTTCCGGCCGATGCTCCATCCCTTGGATCGGCTCCGCCACCCGAATTTGGCGGCCCGGGCGGTCTCTGGTCACCCGAAGATCTGCTGGTCGCCGCCTCGGTGGATTGCTTCGTTCTGACATTTCGCGCCATTGCCCGTGCGTCGAAGTACACCTGGTCACGACTGGCGTGCAAGGCCGACGGACGACTTGATCACGAAGAAGGCATCACACGGTTTTCATCAATAACCATTCATGCAACGCTGTTCATCCCGACCGGTTGTGATCCTGCGCGTGGCGAAGTTCTGCTTGAGAAAGCGGAGAAGAAGTGCCTGGTGATGAATTCCCTGAAGCTCACCGCCACACTCGACGCCCAGGTCGTGACTGCGTAGAACGCTGGTGTCGAATGTTCGGATTGAAGCATCGAAGACGCCAACGGCTCCGCGAGCGACCTTGGCCGCCCGGATGGTGGGAGATCGTGGCCCGAAGCGTCCCGTACGTTCGGGCGCTGTCGCCAGCCGATACTCGAAAACTGGAAGGCCTCACCCAGATCTTCCTCGCAGAAAAGCGTTTCGAGGGCTGTGGCGGATTGCAAGTGACCGACGAGATCCGCGTCACCATCGCCACCCAGGCCTGCGTGCTTCAACTCCATCGCAATGGTGATTGCTACCCGGGGCTCCATCGGATTCTCGTCTATCCCCATACCTATGTCGCCAACAATGTGCGACCGCAACCGGACGGAACGGTCGTGGAGTGGCCACAGGCCCGCCTCGGCGAATCGTGGACACATGGTTCAATCGTGCTGTCGTGGGATGCGGTGCTTGCTGGCGCCGCTGACATTCACGACGGGCATAACACCGTCTTGCACGAATTCGCCCATCAACTCGATGCGGAAACTGGATCCGCCAATGGGGCGCCGCGCCTGCCGATGCGATCCATGTACGTCGCATGGGCCCGGGTTCTGGGGCAGGCATACCAGACACTGATCGATGACCTCGAACATGATCACCGCACGCTGCTGGGCGAGTACGCAGCCACAAACCCAGCGGAGTTTTTCGCGGTGGCGACTGAGAATTTCTTCGAACGGCCGATCTCTCTCGCGCGCCGCCGTCCGGCTCTCTATGAACAACTTGCGATGTTTTACAACCAGGATCCAGCGGCCAGCGCGCGGCGCAATCCACGGGGCGGAGGAGAAGGCGCTGCGCCGTCGCCGGAAGTCTGACGACGCGCAGCGTTCGTGCCGCTTCGCTGTGCGCTAGTGTCCATTCACGGGCGACCTGCGCCCGTGCGATGGCCAATGACACCATAGGTCGAGGTCGTCTTTATGCAAGATCAAGCGTCCCGCATCATGCCAGCCCGACAATCTGAAGAACTGTCAGAGAGCCCGTCGCCTCACGACGCCCCCGAGCTGGCCCATGCAAATGGATCGCGCGGGCTGACGTCAGCGCAGGTGGAGGCGCTGCGGCTTGCGCACGGGCTGAACGAAATTCCTGAGAAAGAAGAATCCCTTATTTCGCGCGTGCTCAGGCGCTTCTGGGGCCCGATCCCATGGATGATCGAAGTCGCCGCGATTCTGTCAGCCGTCGTCCAGAAGTGGGAAGACTTCGTAATCATCATGATTCTCCTCCTTGTGAATGTCGCGATCGATTTTCGCCAAGAGGCAAAGGCGCTCGGCGCGCTGAAGCTGCTCAAACAAAAGCTCGCGCGCCGCGCCTTGACGCTGCGCGATGGAAAGTGGCGGGAGATCCCCGCGCAACATCTTGTCCCAGGAGACGTCGTCAAGCTCCGGATTGGCAACATCATCCCGGCTGATGTCAAATTGCTGGAGGGCGCCTATCTCCAACTTGACCAGTCGGCGCTGACGGGTGAGTCGCTGCCTGTCGATCGAGCGCCCGGGGACATCGGCTATGCCAACGCGGTGGTGAAGAAGGGCGAGATGATCGCCCTGGTGACCGAGACCGGACCAAACACTTACTTCGGCCGAACGGTCGCCCTCGTGGCCAAAGCAGAGCGGGAGCAGCGGAGTCACTTCCAGAAGGCTGTGATGCGAGTCGGGAATTTCCTCATCCTGTTCGCAGCGGCGATGGTGGTCATCATCATCATCACGGCGCTGTTCCGGCACGACCCGCTGATGGAGATCTTGCGTTTTTCACTGGTCCTGACGATTGCGTCGATCCCGGTCGCCATGCCCGCGGTGCTATCGGTCACCATGGCCGTCGGCGCTGTTCGGCTGGCGCAGCGCAAGGCAATCGTCAGTCGCCTGGTCGCCATCGAGGAGCTGGCAGGGGTCGATGTGCTCTGTTGCGACAAGACTGGCACACTGACGCAGAACCGGATGGAGCTCGGTGAACCAACGACGTTCAGCGACTTCGATGGGCTCGCGGTTATTAGATTCGCCGCGATGGCCAGCCGCGAGGAAGATCAGGATCCGCTGGAGGCGCCGATATTCGAGGCGCTCAAGAAAACTGCTGAACCCACCGCAGAGAAACGCCGGCCAACGCGATTCCTACCCTTCGACCCCGTGAGCAAACGCACTGAGGCATCGTACGACGATGGGCTGGTAATAACGAAGGGCGCGCCGCAGGCGATTCTGGCGCTGTGTCCAGACGAACGCGCCACTGCTGAGATCAGCGAGCGCGTACAGCAGCTCGCACAAAAGGGAGATCGCGCGCTGGGTGTCGCCGTCAAGCGCCCCGGAGATGCCGCCTTCCAGTTCGCGGGCCTCCTCCCCTTTTTCGATCCGCCCCGCGAAGATTCAGCCCAGATGATCGAGCAGGTTCATACACTCGGTGTCGACATCAAGATGGTCACGGGGGACAACCTTGCGATCGCTTCGCAGATCGCCCATGTGCTGGGGCTCAATGGCGCCATCCGCGACATCAGCGACCTGAAGAAGCAGAAGTCCCCCGCCCTCGCTCCCATCGCCGAAGCGATCACCGATTCGCTCTATGCAAAGCTGAAGCCGGACGCCGAGCCCAGCGAGGTGGCCGCCGCTCGGTCAGACGTCATCCAACGCCTGGAGTCGAAGCTGGAGACGCTTGGCCCTGACTTGCAACCAATCCGACGGCACGAATCCGAGATCATCGAGCTGATTGAATCGAGCGCCGGATTTGCACAGGTCTTTCCGGAGGACAAGTACCTCATCGTGGATCGGCTGCAAAGGGCAGATCGCATTGTCGGCATGACTGGCGACGGCGTGAACGACGCCCCAGCGCTGCGCAAGGCTGACGCGGGTATCGCTGTGTCGGGCGCCACGGACGCAGCGCGCGCGTCTGCGGATGTCATCCTCCTGAACCCGGGAATGGGCGTCATCGTCGAAGCGATCCGGGAATCCAGGCGGATATTCGCCCGCATGCAGAGCTACGCGATTTTCCGAATCGCAGAAACTTTGCGAGTCATCCTGTTCATGACGCTGGCGATCACGGTGTTCAATTTTTATCCGGTGACAGCCATCATGATCATCATTCTGGCCCTGCTCAACGATATCCCCATCATGGCTATTGCCTATGACAATGTCCGAGCAGACGAGGAGCCGGTGCGATGGGATATGAAAGAGGTTCTGACCGTCGCCACAGCGCTGGGTCTGCTCGGCGTGACGGCGTCGTTCCTCTTATTTTTCATCGTTGAATCTATGGGTCTGCCAATGAAAATGATCCAGGCGCTCATGTTCCTGAAGCTGTCCGTCGCAGGACACACCACCATTTACGTCGCCCGGTGCCGCGACGCCCCATTCTGGCGCCGGCCATTCCCGTCGTGGCGTCTGGTCGTCCCACTCACGTGCACCCAAATCGTTGCCACGCTTGCCGCCTGCTATGGCGTCTTCATGTCGCCCATTGGCTGGCGTTACGCCATCTACATCTGGATGTACGCAATCATCTGGTTCACCATCAATGACTTCGTCAAGGTTCAGGTGTACCACTTTCTCCGCAACCGCAAATGGCTGCTCGCTTCACAAATGCATCCAAGCCCCCTCGCCTGATGACGCGAATCGCCGTTGTAGCAGGTGCTTTCAGCGATCTTCGCCCGGTTCCGCCGAGACTGTCATGAGGGTTGCAGACTGGCGTAGCGGCGCGGTCCATGGCCCAGGTGAGAACGCTTCGCACAACAGCTCGTGGAGCTTCGAACACGACTCCTGCATAATCTCTCGCAAGAGCAAACTGTACAATCATACAGAATTACTGTGTGTTATAAAGGAATTATAATGCCTTCAGCTGCCACTTCAAAGCCACGGCGTTCAATTTCATGGCGTTCAGGTGACGATGGCGACAGGGCGGGGTTTGTATGGTTGAGATGCGTAAAGATCACGCGCAAGCGCCCCTGGTTGACTGCCTCCTGTAGCAAGTCCATGGTTTGCGTCATGAGCGGGTGACGCACTTTGTCTATGTCTCTGCCAGGCAGCTCAGCCATGGAATAGAACGTGCCATCAAGAATCGCGACATCAACGTCGCCGAGCGCATCGAGCAAGGGAGCAGGCCACTGCGACCAGCCGTCGGTGTCAGGCACGTAGAGCACCGTTGCATGGGGACCTGCGATTCTGTACCCAACCGTGTCGGAGTATTCGTCGCGATGGGGAACCGTAATGGGTGTGATGCGCAGGCCATCGAGTTCGTAGGAGTCGCCAGGTGACGTTTCAATGAGGCGCACCTCGTGCTTGTCGACCAGTTGTGACCACGGCCCGTTATTGTGCAAAAACGCAGCAAAACGCGGCGTCAACCGCACTGGCAGATTGCGTGTGTGGACGGCTTCAAACCCGAAGCGCGCCAGACCAAAGTAATGCCCCATATGCGCATGGGTGAGCAGTACACTGTCGACAGGCGTGCGATCGACCCTGCCCCGAGTGAAGACGCGAACATCTTCGAGCATGTGAATCTGGGCTGTAATGTCAGGCGTAGCGTCAATGAGGTGCGTCCGCCATCCACGCTTCGCATCAGGCGTCACGAGCGCAAGAGACGCGACGAAATGCTTGAACGCAGGATCGCTGCGGGCTGCTATGCACCGGACGCACGTGCAACCAGCGTGAGGCAGTCCACCATCTTGCACAGTCCCGAGCACACGAATGAACGGCGCTCTGGTTTGGGCGCAAGCGGGTTGCGCCGCGAACGACAGCGTCACGCAGGTCAGCAGGACGGAAATCAGTGTTCGCATCAGGAGCCGCCTTTCGTCATCGGGAAGAAAATAGAACGCGCGCAAGCGCAGGGCAAGGTCCCGTGAATCACCCCGATCTTACCATAATTGTGGGGCCCGCTGATGGAGATCTTCGCGCTTGCCCAGAACGCGGTCACTTTCGGACCGCGCCGAGCTCAACCGAGTTGCGGGCGACGCGAACGGCCCGATGCGCGCCGCACAATTAGCGTCAAGAGCGCCATTGCGCCCCAAACACCAACGAGTGCGCCGAGACCGTCAAGACGTCAAGAAGCCTGGTGAATGCCACTATATTGGCCGCCAGACAATCGCCTGCGCATTGGTGCAGGTCATTGAAATGACCCCACGGGGATTCGAACCCCGGTTTCCAGGATGAGAACCTGGCGTCCTGGACCGAACTAGACGATGGGGCCAGACACCAATGCTTGCA
>Ga0114931_10005198_pt1 | contig 16095 bp, 12 predicted proteins | sample 2SBtaG_FD_89579 | JGI IMG/M metagenome (GOLD analysis project Ga0114931, IMG submission 89579) | Deep subsurface microbial communities from Kolumbo volcano to uncover new lineages of life (NeLLi) - 2SBTROV14_V59a metaG | ecosystem: Environmental > Aquatic > Marine > Volcanic | place: Kolumbo...
CATGAACTCCAGATGGTGATCGTTACCAGGGCGGTCCCGTCCTATTTCCGCGACACGGATATTCTACATTCGGCAAGCGGAACGGGCGAAGGATACACGGCTGTCGATAGATTCCGCGTCTGGGGCCGCCCTCTTGAAAAACACCGCGGTGACGTAGACACGGTGAGCCCGCCTCTGAACGACAAACCACTATTTATCAACGATATCTTTGATGACCCGGTTTTCTACGGTTCGAGCGATGTCAACCTGACCTCGCTGAAACAGGAAGTCCTGCCTGTAACAACAGATGGTCAGACTGCCTTCACCCTAAGCGTACGTCCGCTGGATCCAACGACCGTCATGGCCTTCGTCAACGGGGTCAAGCTCAAATATGGAATTGACTATACAGTCGGAGGGACAACAGACCAGGATCTCACATATCTTGCCATTCCCGCTCCAAGCTCGAATCCGCCCCTGAAGACTTCGGACGTGCTCGAAGTCTGGTATGCTCTGCTCTAGTCTGTTTACGAATATTTGGGGGGGGATGAGGCGCCCTAAGTCTCGGGCGAAGATTTCCCGAGCGGTACTCTCTCCCCACGCCTTCACCGTAGAAGGGAAATCCATCCGCTCTAGGATTTCGCGAACCGTTCTAGGATTTCGCGAACCGCGTGGGGTGACCTGGAGTTCCGTGAAGCCTGGGCGATGGAATCCAGGGCGAAGGCGGACAACCCTAAATGGCGTTTGAAATGCGTCCCCCAAGAACCACACGAATTCGATGAAAACCTACTGCAAGAGAGGACACAAGCTTTCCGGAGAGAATGTGAGGATCTGCTGTGGAAGAAGGGTCTGCCGCGCCTGCAGAAAATCACGCGAACGCGGCGCAAGTCCCGCCTATATGGACCGCCGCCGGATCCGGACGGCCTGGACCGGGAAGTATAATGAGGAGATTCTAATCCAGAACCCGTGACGGAGCACCGATGACCAGGCCGCGTTCACAACAGATCAACAATCTAAAGACGAGGTACTCTCGCTTCGTCTATACCCCTACTCCTGAATCGTCACAGGATGTCATTGCTGGGACCACCGTCTTCGCAAGCGCCGTGACGGATGTGCAAGGAGGAGCGGAGTCCGACACCTTCGCTACCTTCAAGACTCCTTCCGCCGGACCATTCCCTATCATCGCAGGTGACACTTTTAGCGTCGCACTAGATGGGGCATCACCTGTCAACGTCGTGCTGGCGAACACGGATACAACCGCATCCCGCATCGCTGTCAAAGTCATTGCCGCTCTCGGTGGGAGTTATGCGTCCGCCTCGGCTGGTTTTTTGTCCATCTTCTCCACTACGCTTGGATCCGCCGGTTCAGTGACCCTGGCGGACGTAGTTCCTGGCACGCTAGCTAAGCTCGGGCTTTCCCCGGGGACGATCGTCGGGCTTACTGCCCCGGTCAGGGGAATAATCACGAAAGGTCCGCTCAACCTCGGAGGAAAGGTCCTCCTCAAGACCACTGATGGTCAGAATATAGTCACCGATGCCTCATCCCTCATACTCCTGTCTGAGGGTGTCCTACCTCCACTTCGGATGGTAGAAAAGCCTGGTGGTATTCCGGTCCACGCCAGACTTACGTGGGCGGGCAGTAACTTTACGTTCAAGTATTATGCGTCCCTTCCTACTAGACCGGAGCTCGAGACATTCGGGGGTGATTTTTCTCTTCTTGACGGGACCGACACGTTTGACATCACGGTAAATGACCCTGACGGAGGCCTTGCAGCCGGTCCGATAACGATCACCTTCCCTTCTGGTCCAGGGCTCACCAGGGACCAGGTCGTCTCCCGGATCAACGAACTATGGGCTAACTATAATAATACGTCGGGGAGTGGTAAGGCACATATTTCTAGCACGCTCACCGGTCCTTTTGCCTGGACTGGGATCGGGTTGTCAGATTCTATCGATGTGAGTGTGGACGGGGGGTCCTTCCAGGCCATCAGCTTCACTGGAGATATCTCGGCCACCGACGTGGCTAACGAGTTCAATACGGCGGTCACTGGGGCTACAGCCACCGTGAATTCCAATGGAACGATCGAATTCGCAAGTGACAACAACGACGGGACGACATCATCTCTGGAATTCCGGGCTTCTGGGGCCTCCTATGGGCTTTCGAACTTCTTCACGAATCTCGGAATCCAGCCCGGAAAGTACCGCGGATATTTTATCGCCCAGGCCTCTGGTCCATCCGAGATCAAGTTGTTCGGTATCGGTCGCGGAGTGCAAGCTACGCTCGATATCGCTTCCCTGAATCCGACCACGCTAACACGCATGGGGTTGGTCGTCGGGACGTACACGGGCAATGATGAGGGTGATGAGGCTGTCAATTTCCCCGTACAAGACCCACTCGCCCCAACTAGTGGATCTCCCATTGTCGCCCTAATCCCGGAGGTCATGGACTTTGGGGAGGTGCAGGTGGACGAGGGGTCCAACCTCGCCCAATTCGAGAATAAGGGTTCCGGATCTGCTAGAACCCAAAGTTCGAAGAATACCTACATCGCAGGCCTCCAGACCTATGGGCTCGGAATTCTAGATATAGGCAAACCCTCGGCGCTCGGCCCGGATGGAGGTATGCCTTCGGCGTCGTTGTTCCAGGCACGCTTCGAATACGAAAGGTTTTTCAGGCAGTTCATTAACGGCGATTTTTCAGCCAGGACTGTCGCGTCCCTTGTCGCGTACGGGATCGAGATGCCTGGGACTGGTGGGAATCCGCTTGCCCAGTCCAACGAGTTCGTGGTCGACGTCGATCCGGGAGATTCCTATCCGAACAAGACACTCACTATCAGGTTTGGTCGCGACGGGACATCCTTCAATCCACTCTCCGTCCAGCAATTGACTTCCTCCCTAACCGGAGGAACCAGACAGCTCATTGCCGCCGCCAAGAATGGGGTGGATCTGACCGCATTCTCCAATCCGACTGATTCGCTGATCCTGCACGATGTGAATACGCAGGCCGCCGGAACCGCCACGGGCGAGGTTCAGGCAATCCCTATGACGTCGGCGACCTCCGTGCAGGGTGATCAGTCCCTACGCATCATGGAGGTCGAGGAAGGGAACCTCGAGCCACTTACCCTATTCCGTCAGGTCAACAGCAAGTGGGTGGCCACTGTCGGGGACGGTTCCATCTCCTTCGGTGATTTCAACGGGACGCATGCCATACAGGACGCCATCGCATTCTGGACCGCACACGTCTCCGTTCCATCCACGCCCTTCGACCGGGCCATCCTGCGCATCAAGGTCAAGCGCGGAATGTTCAACATCTCGGCCGGGAACGTCCTCACGGTCCCGGACAACACGCACCTCATACTCGAGGGCGAGGGTCCGGACACCTCCTTCATCCAGCTTACGGACGGGACGAGCCCGGCCATCGTGGTGAACAACACCTCGACCCTGGACATCAGAGATATCGGCGTCGCCGGATCCGGGAACGACCTCAAGGTCCAGATCAACTCGAACTGCGACATGAGGGCGTCAGGCATGAAGTCAAGCCGGGTGCACTTCGAATTCAACGACGGTGTCGGCGCACACTTCACGAAGTGCCAGGTCGTGTCCAATAATTCCGGATCTCCACTCCTCTCAATCCTGGCTGGGGATGGCGTAGAGAAAAATAGGTTCACATTCCTCGACAGCGAGTTCGTCGGTGGGGCCGGGAACCCGATTCTGAAGGTCGGGCCTGGCGCCCTGTCGGGAATTACCCCGATCAAGCGCATATCGTTCACCAGGTGCGACATCACCTGCGCCGGGACGACCAGGGACGGAGCGACGGAAAACCTTCTCTACAACACCGGGGTCATCGACGTGGACCCCGGGCCGAATGGCTCCCTCACTGGCGCCGGCGGCCCCTGGATCAGGGAGGTCGAGTGGGTCGACTGTTTCGTCACGGGGAACCTCAGCGCCGCCCTCGTGACCGTCCTCATCCACCTCATACCGGTTGCGAACAACGTCTACACGACGGCCTCGTCCTTCGACGTGACCACGGACGCGGCCATGCGGATCGACAAGGTCACGATCAGGGGCGGACGCTGGGTGGCCCCCAGGTACAATACCGTCGTGAACCCGGTCACCATCGGGCTCGCCGTCACGGGGAACACTCCGGACGCCTACGAGTTCGGGCGCGTCGTCATCGAGGACTGGCAGTTCGAGTTCGACACCACGGGCGTCTCGCACGTGGAGCAGGGCGAGCCGACCCAGGACATCGACTCCTTCTTTTCCACCTGTTTTGCAAGCGAATCCGGACATCCTACCAATGAGCAATGGGGCGCCGTCGCCATCTCGGCCATGGACCTCGTGATGCGTGACTGCCGGCTCTTCGGCCTCAACCAGACCGGGGTGTGCGGCGACCTCTTCCTGAAGGTCGACAGGCGGGCTGACATCGACGGGATCCTGATCGACCAGTACGTGACGGGGGCTTCGGGCATCGCCCCGGATCAACGGATCCGGACCCGGTTCGGAGCGTTGCTAGCGATCGGGCGTGGGTTCCCGAACGTTATCATGAAGCGCGTCAGGGTCCGGGGCACGAATGCCACTAGTGGAAGTTGGGTGAACCACGCCATCTGGTATCACGAACCGTCCTCAACCCCGGTCGTGATCAAGGACTCGGAGCTGTACAACTTCCAGGAGGCCGGCTCAAACCATGCCCATTACGGTTTCCAGCTTGTAGATGCCGCTCAGAATGGGATCTGGGGATCGCTCTTCGGAAATACTGGGATCGTCGATCACCTGGTCATCGACGGGCTCAGGGCGAGCGGGCATAAATACGGGACATTTTTTAATCGCGCCTCCGGAATAGATTACTTTCGGAGAGTAACGATCCGGAATTGTGAATTCTTCGACAACACAGACTGTGGTTTTGTCTTCTTAGCGATCGGCATCGCCATAGGGGCGTTCGTTCAATAATAACGTGGTGACCGGAAATTCACCGTCCGCCACCGGTTTGAATTGTGGAGTTAACATCCAGGCAGGAGAATGGGTGTCGAGTGATCCACAGATAGATCCGGCGATCCTAGTCATGACCGGAAACCAGATCTACGACAACACGAACTCTTCAGATGGCCTCCAGTGCCGCATCATAACCGTCTTCGCAGTCTTTAGTAGGAGCCCGGCTGGAAATATTTCGGGAAACAATTTCTCGACCAGTGGGATTGATGGACAACTCGAAATCAATCAAATCGTTACTGGTAGTTCTAGTCCTCTAGACTCTCCGGCGAATAGTATTAGTACTCCGATTCGTGGTCCAGAAACTGGGTATCGTGGGAATGACGGAGCCACGTACAATCAAGAGCGTTATTTTGATAGTGGTATCAATATGATTCAGAATTCTGGCAAATTGCTAACTCCATGACATTTCTGAAATGGATATGGGAGTATTTGAAGGCCGTAGTCTCATCAGTCGGAAAGTGGTTTATCCGTTATCCGCTAGCCGCGGCTTCCGCGATCTTGGTTATCGCCGGCGGTGTCATGCTCCTGATTATGGGAAAGGACGTGCAGATCGGAGGCCTCCTCGGGAAGCTGTTTGGGAAGAATAAGAACAGCAACGCCCGTGGTATCCCACCGAAGGATAGGATTGATAAGGATGGTAAACCTATACAACCCGGACAGTCCGACGAGAGCGGCTATGTACAGGCCCCCGTCTATGAGATTAAAGACCCCGGCTTTTTCGATGACCCGGACACGGTCACCATCATCCATCCGGATAAAGGGAAGGTCGTCATTGATCTTCCAAAGGGCGTCAAGAATAAGGATGTCAAGGAGGTCGTGGAAATGGCTCCCGACATCTACGAAATCCGAAATAACGATAAAGGCGTCGACGCTGGCTCTCTTCTGAAGGATCTCGGGGAATGAAGATAGGCTCCCTGACCGGATTAGCGATTCTCCTAATTACGCCTAATGTGTTGGCAGGATCCAACATAACAGCCGTGATCGATCCCAGTGCCATCCCGACGATTTCCACTACTCCTCCCATATGTCCGCAGGGAGTTACGGATACTGGCGGGACATGCCTTACGAAGGATCAGAAGGAAAAGGTTGTCGAAGCACTCAAAGAACTTAAAGATATCCACGATTCGAAGGCGAAACTCGACTTTCCTCAGCCCATCGTGATCATCCGGGACTGGCAGAACAGTGTCTACATCAATGGCGGGGCGAAAAAGCCGATCCCGGCGAAGCTCACTATCGGACAGCATGTCGATCGGGATCTCGAGATCCAGCTCCCAATCCAGCTCTATTACCGAAAGGCTCCTCCTAAGCCGTGGTTCCGGTTCCGGATCAGGGCCCAACTCGGTGTCCTTGTTCCGGAAGTTGTGCAGGACATGTCCAGGTCAGGCGGGTCTTTTGTTGACGGTGGGATAGGATGGGACTTTTTCCATATCCCAGGAATCGAGCTCAACCTGGCGGTCTACACAGGAATTAGAAGTGCTGGGGGCGGACTCGGCCTCGATCTGACGAAGAATTTCGGCGTCTACGCTGGATATAGTTTCGTGTATGACGGCCTGAAGAGCAGCTCCCTAGTCGCTGGGTATTTCGCGTTCAACTGACATATCCGCCCCCGGAGCATTCCCAATCAGAGTTGTCGATGCGTCCGGAGGACCTCCCTCCAGCCGGCGCGTCCCATCCGGACTCACAACCAGCACGGGGGAATTCTTCGCCACGAAACGGACGGCGCGTCTGCCCCGACCCCTGTCCGACGCCCCTTTTTCCACCTCAAGCGCGATCGGGATTCTGCCTAGGTCCCCTCCGGACGTGATGTCGAACACGACTCCTATTTTATCAGGCCTGTCCCATTCCTCCATCGCTCCGACGAGCCACTGACAAGAGAAGTTCCGGCATCCGTCCGGCCTGGACTCGTATATAATACAGCGACTACGCCCCTCATGTTCGCAGCGCTCGTAGTAGTCCTTCCCGAGGTCCGGAACGCCCATGACGGTGCAGCACGCAGTGCACGTCCCGCACGCCCTCCGGACCATCCGGAGATGCCTCTTCTGGGCCTTCTCTGCCCTTCTCTGCCTTCGATTCATGCCCGGACCCTACCTAGGGCCGTAGATCTCCCAAACGCTTCCGTAGCGTCTTCTATGGACAAAACGAAATTCATCACATACATCACACTTCTGTCTACTATGGCTCTGACCGCCTGTAGCGGGAGCGAATTCACTTCTCAAGCTTCCGTGGACGGTGCTGCGGGCCAGTCCGGTACCTCCGGTACCTCCGGTTCGGCCGGATATCCGGATCAGGACAGTGGCTCCGGAGCCGGAGGTATGACCGGAGATTCAGGGGTGGATGGTCAGGCAGGAAACTCAGGGACCGGAGGTACTTCTGGATCTGGGGCTGGAGGAGGCGTCGGAACCGGTGGGAGTGCCGGAGATTCTGGAACGGGCGGTACCGCCGGAACTGATGGAGGATCTGGAACGGGCGGTACCGCCGGTATCGGAGGATCCAGTGGCGATGCGTGCGTCCCACAGCCATGCGCTAATGACGGCGTTACTTGCGGAGAAATGCCGGACGGATGCGGTGGCATGTCGAAATGTCTTCATACGTGCACGGCACCGGATACCTGCAACTCGAATCATAAATGCAATTGCGTGGAGTTTAGCTACACGGAGCTTGTCCAGGCGTGCAAGGGGAACTGCGGGTCGTTTCACTTTAAATGCAACGCTGGTTCCCACAGCTGCGCTCAAATCGACAGCTCCAACGCATGTAGCAAGTACCAATGGTGCGACGTCCAGTCGGACCAGTCCGGGATCTGCAGGGGATGCACGGCGGATCCTTCCTATTCTGCCTCGTGCGGAGGGCTGAGTCCGTGGCTATGTCAGCCCGGATTCTTCGATCAGATCCAGGACTATGGTGAGACCGACGTGGACTGCGGCGAACCGACGAACCCGAACAAATGCCTGGTCGGCAAGTCCTGCTCCAAGAATAGCGATTGCCAACTCCAGGCCTGCATGAATAATAAGTGTGCCAATTCAAGCAAGGCAAAAATCGGCTGCAACTATGCTTCTACGTTCGTGACAGGAGACCTGTTTTGCTGTCCGTGATCAGCACTTCAGGTCTCGACGAGCGTTGAGGCTCGACGAGCCATTCGGGCCCTTCGGGACGAGAACCCCGATGATCCGGATTTGCACGGAGGTGAAGTCCGATCCGATCTCCGCGTTCCCTTCAAGCGTCTTCGCGTTCTGAACGAACTCGTCCACGGCCTCTTGTACCTTGTTCCTAACCTCAGCTTCGATGCTATCTATTTTAGCCATTCCTTAGAACTCCTCAGTCGTTCTTCCTGAACTTACAAGAAATGGATGACGGCTCCTTCTGAGGGGCCTTCGATGTAGGCTTGAGATCATGGAGAGAGACTCCGCGTTGGAAAAGATCAGGGAGATAAGGACTCTCGAGAGTCCTTCCCTTAAACCATCCCCATATCTCAAAGATCGATATGTAGACGAGTTCGGGGTAGAAAGTCCCGTACGTGTTAGGGACTATCAAACACGGGGTATCATGAATCTGCTTCAAGTCCAGGATATGATCCTCGGGGACGATACTGGACTTGGGAAGACATTGCAAATCCTGAACGCTATCAGTTACGTCTGGATGAAGGAACCGGAATATGTCCCCGTTGTAATTACGAAGAAATCCAGTCTCTACCAATGGGCCGCCGAGGTGGAGCGCTTCATGCGCGGAATGGAGGTTATTACTGTCGACGCGGAGCCTTTTGAGCGGGATGCTATCTACCAAGACTTCTTTCTTAACCATGACCCATCACGAAAACGGATCATGATCATGACCTACGAAGTCATGTGGAAGGATATGGAAGAATCTGTCGTCCGGGATAAGACGAAGCCGGAAGATCAGAACGAACGGAAGATGATCCGGGAGACCAAGCAGGTCTTGAAGACACTAAGGGCCGGGCTCCGAAAAGATAAGGTCGCGTTCGAGGAAAAGAAGACTCTGTTCAAGGCGCACTTCGATGGCAGAACCTACGACGTCCATGCGTATCTCCAAGATAGGCTGAAGCCGCCGGAGAGCAAAAAGAAGAAAGGGGAACCTCCAGATTGGACCGGCGCTGACGAGATTGTCCTCTCCGATATAATTACTATCCGTGACAAAATCAGGGTCACGGAATTGGAAATTGATCGTCTCAAAGATGTGGTCGCGCCCCCGAAGATCATCCCCGGGATTCTGAACTATGCCAAGGAGATGGTCAAGAATCAAGGAAATGCAAAGCTCTTCTTGGTGATGGATGAGATCCACTTCCTCAAGAACTATCGTGGGAAGATGCATAAAGCCGCCGAAAAGTTCTCGAAGCTCGCCGATCGGAAGGTAGGGATGACTGCGACCCCGGTGCAGAATAGACTCATGGAATTCTTCGCCCTGTTTCGTATCATCCAGCCTAGGCTCTTTCCGAAAGTCACGTACTTCCAGAACGAATACTGCATTATGAAGCTCCAACCGATAGGCGGCGGTAGAAAAGTACCGATAGTCGTTGGACATTCGAAGAATCAACTCAAGAAGTTTGTAGATGCAATCGAGCCGTATTATCTCTCACGCAGGAAGCATGAGGTAGCTGAAGAGCTACCGGAGCTTATTACACAGGAGCTCACTTGTTTCTTGTCGTCGGAGCAGGAGGAGCTCTATGATCTATCGGAAATCGGGGCACTCGAAACTAGTTCCGACCCGGACGCTGACAAGACTGAACTATTGAAGGCTATGACGATGGTTCAGCAAGCGTGTAATGCTCCGCAATTGCTGACGGATGAGGATGGCAATTCATACGAGGGCGCCTCTTCGAAGATAGACACGCTCCTTGATATTCTCCAGGAGAACCTGGATACGAAGACAATCATTTTCTCGCGATTCGAGAAAATGATATCCCTGATCCAGATGAGATTACAGAAGGCGAAGATTCCGCATGTGAGAATCACTGGAAAGGAGAATAAAGCGAAAGATCGTGAGGAAGCGAAAACGCTCTTCCAGAATGCAAAGTCTGGAACGAATGTAATTCTCATCACTGCAGCCGGATCCGAATCCATCAATCTACATGCCGCGGAGCACATGGTATTCATCGATAATCCGTGGAGCTGGGGCGTATACGTTCAGCTCATCGGACGCCCGATCCGCATTGGGAGCAGAAATGAAGCCGTCTTGGTAACGCACCTCGTCGCCCGGCGTCGTGGTGGAGGGAAAACTATCGACGACTACGTCATCAAGATCTTGAAGTCAAAAAAGTCCCTAGCCGATGTCGTCGCCGGCGTAAGCCTAAAGGATGGTCTGAAGTTCACCGAACCTGATATGGCTGAGAGCATTCTTCAGATGTTGAAGAGCGGGAGACCTGAGGACGCAAAAGCCCTGGCCACCATCCCGACTCCGGAGAAAAAATCAGTGAAAAAAGCGAAAAAAGCGAAAGGCCCTGTCAGACCTCCTCCTGATGTACCATCGATCAAAATCACTGATCCTGATCTCTCAGACATATAATCCGTATTGTATAAAGGAATTTTGTTGAATCGTCTAATACCGTGCCCACCATGAATTGGGCGTCGCTATGCTGACCTCACTGAGATAATGACATTGAAGCTCTGGAGTCAGACGGAAAAGCGTGAGCTTCCAGGCACCTGATGGAAAAATGCGCAAAGTGCGGGGGCAGGGAGGTTGTGGAGCGAGAAGGAAAGCTTTATGAATGCGTCTGCGCATTCATAAAGCGGATTGCCACATCGATGCCTCCATATGTCCGTAAGGCTGAGATCCTTCCGGCTCATCTCGAACTTCCCATAATCAAATCCGTTGATCAGTCCATATATGTTTCCGCCGCTTGGTCCGACATGAAAGCCGTCATCAAGGCCGTCATGTTGAAGTACTCGAACAAGTTCACTAAAGTGAGTTCGGATGCTGAAATTAGGGACGTCTTCGTCGGCTCCAAGAGCAAAGCCTCCAAGACGGATGACTACAACGGTGAAGTGTTCAACAATCTGCAGGATTTGATGGATCCTCCAGATCTGATGATCGTGCGTTTGAACGAAATGGCGTACAAAAACAAGGCCGCCGCCGGGGCGCTGGAGGAGGCCTTATCGTACAGACTGGATAGGGATAAGCCTACCTGGGTCCTATCAGACTTGGATAAACGGTTTGTCCGGGGCAGCTTCTCGTATTCTGACTCTGTTGCAGAATTATTGAGCACAGGGTACTTCCGCATGAATATAGCACGAATCTCGAAACGTCCATCCATTGATGACGTCTTGTTCGTCGATCCCGCGGACGCGAACCAGTTCGTAAACCCGGGCGACGAGCATGCGTCGCCCCAACAACCTCCGCCACGATCGAAACATAAGAAGCAGGATCCAGAGGATCTACCGCTCGGAGTCGAAGCTGACTCCCCGCTGGCCCAATACGGATCTGGAATCGACAAGCCAAAGAGGTTCGGAGGTCGCGGCTGATATGGAACGAATCTTTAGAGGTGTTATCCAGATCGGAGGGGAACCGGAGACGGAGGAGGGAAACGCTAACTGGCTCCGACTCCAGGAGCATTCGCTCGAGTTTCCGACCGAGGAGGACTTGAAGGTATACGAATATCTGAAGACCTATCATGGCCAAATGGCATCTCCTCCGGATTTCAACCTGATCAAGGAGTATTTCGAGAAGCAGGATGACGTGGAAACCGTCACGCGTCTTGACGAAATTTCTAAAGCCCAACTCTATATCCGTACGAATTATCTGTCCATCGTCAGGTCAGAACAGGACCGCCAGCAAGTGAAGGCTCTGGTGCTGTTGTGTCGAGATGCCGGAGCCATCGCGGAGCAGGGGCGCAACGTCGACAAGCCGGTCAATGGGAAGAAGATCCTCCGCGGTGTCAACGATGCCGTAAACTATATATTCGAGCATCTTGGGGAGTTCACCCGGGTCGAGAGCGGGGAAAAGCTCGAGGGCGTCGTCTCGGAGGACGCAGAAGAGATCATCGATGAATATACACACATCGAGACGACGAATCAATTCGCGAATAGAAACCTCTTCGGCCTCGAACCGGTAGACACAGTCTGTAAGGGACACCGCATCGGGGAATACTGGGTCCATACTGCCTTCACCGGAGAACTCAAGTGCCTTGCTGGTGAGGCATCAGTGTTTGATCATGCCACCGGGAAGCGAAGGACTATGGCGGAACTCCATGACTCCATGGACGCACCGACCGTCACGGCCTTATACGGAGCTGGAAAGAGCTCGAAACTAACTCTTGCCAAGGCGTCTAAAGTTACCGAGAATGGGATCCGGCCCGTATTCGAATTGACCCTGGAATCCGGCAGACGGACCATGGCGACATCTAATCACGGTTTTCTTGGCCTCCATGGATGGAAGGAACTGTCAGAGTTCTCTCCAGGCGACTGGATCGCAGTCCCGAAAAGAACACATGTCTCCGATCCTTGCAGACACTTCCTCGATGAGGAAGTGAAAATGCTTGGTCATCTCATTGGTGATGGCACTATCCCTAAGGACACATGGCTTACGGCCTCGAATAAAGAAATCAGAGAGGACTTCAAAGAACTCTTGATGAAGATGGGCTGTGTCGTGGGATCAACGGACTCACATATGAGCCTCGCCTCTGAAACAAGTAACCAGCCTCATATATCACGACTTCGATCCATCCTGGAGCAATTCTCCCTCTACGGGCGGACGGCCCATACAAAAGTGATCCCGGACGAGCTCTACGGCCTTCCCGATCACCAAGTCGCCCTATTCCTCGGGGCCCTATGGTCGACGGACAAATCCACTAGCGATCATGGACGGTTCGATCAGAACCACATCGACATGCAGCATGACATCAGATATTACTCTATGTCGGAGCGCTTGTGTCTTGGAGTCCAAGCTTTTCTTCTTCGCCTCGGAATTCATTCCACCATAACTCACGAAAAAGCGGCATGGGTGGTTGACGTCAGATCAAAAACAGTATTCTGCGACCTTGTGCACGTCGCCGGAAAGGATTACCGGTCCGACGCCGTCCAGAAATGCGACATATTGTATCCGGTCGACATCATCCCGGATGGAGTCAGCGCCGTAGTCGGAACCAGGAAGCTCCATAAGTCACAGATGTGCGGAGAGACGATCGAGGGATCCGTGCTAGAGCACTTCCGGCATGTCCCGAGAGTCGCTTCGGAACTTGATGGAGATATTCTTTGGGAGAGGGTCCAATCCATCGAATTCGTCGGTGAGGAAATGACATACGACCTCGAGGTGCCGGAACACCACTCCTTCGTCGTGGATGACATCGTAAGCCATAATACGACGCTGGCTCTGAATTACGCATACAACAACGTAATGGTGTACGGCAAGAATATCTTCTATTGCATCCTCGAAATGCCGTACACACAGCTCCGACGCCAGCTTTACGCCATACACTCATCGCACGGGAAGTTTGTCACGGAATGGTATGACGAGGATGGTTACACGGGCCTTGATTACCGGAAGATTCGTGATGGTGAACTCGACGCTAGAGGTAAGGAGCGCTTACGCATAGTTGCGCAGGACTTCAAAGAGTCGGCGAAGGGTAGGCTTTATGTTTGGCGCCCACCCGGAGATGTAGCTATCTCTGATATCCAGCATAAAGCGGAGATGTTTCATAATCGTTGGGGATGTGACGGCATGGTGATAGATCATCTTGGTCTCGTCAAGCCGAGCCGCCGCGTTTCGGATTATGTCGTATCTCTGAATTCCGTCGTGCGGGAGGGCCGATTGATGGCACTGAACTTTGGCCGTGGTCGGGCCGTTCCAGTGCTGGCCCTATTCCAACTCAACCGACAGGGAAAGCTAAGGGCCGATAAAAACGATGGTCGCTATGACATCGCCGCTATCTCCTATGCAAATGAGATCGAGAAATCTGCGGATGTCATCACATACACGTACCTGAATGACGCCCTAAGGGCCTCCGGGAAATTCTTCATGGGGAACCTGAAGAACCGAGACAATCCATTGTTCGATCGCATGATCGGGAAGATCCTATGGCAATCAAAGCGCATACGAGCCATTGAATCCGGCTTGTTGGATCTCGACCATGATCAGATTCTCGATGCTTCCAGACAGATTTCGCAGGGCATCGGCCTCGGGCCCGATCTCAAGAGTATGCTTATGGCGAGCTGAACGATGACGGACAACCTAAATACGGAGCAGCAAGAGTGGATCCGGAGACGTGTAGACGCTGTTCAGAACGTATACACTGCATTTGATGCGATGACTGAATTTGGTTACGGTGACTCACTTATTGATCAAGACACTCCTATTCAAGTTAGCTGCCCCTTTCACGGCGTCGATGCGCGCCCATCTGCACGGTATTATCCGGCCCTCGGTCATAGATCAGATTATGTACGGTGCTACTTCTGCCGGGAGAATTGGGACGCGCTGAATCTGTTCATGAAGTTCCGTGGCCTCCACTTCGCGGATGCGCTTAAAGAACTGGAGAAGAGGTTCGGTCTCAAGATTCCGAAACGCTTGGATGGCACTCCGTTCGAGGAACCGAAGGACCGGAGCTCTTCGCGGTACGTATCCGATGCCTGGGGTGATGTACCGAGGGTCATGAAACTCCTGGAGAAGAAGTTGGCACGAGTAAGGGATAAGGCGTCTCTATCAGATTACGTCAGGTTTTGCCGCGTCCTCGATCGGATTTCCTTGGACTATAACCTCGCCAAGGGGAAACAGACGGATGCCATGGTGCAGGCTCTTGGTAAACTACGGGAAGCGATGGACCGCGTTCCGTCCACGGACCTGTCCAATGCCGTCGACAATTTATCCGATTGAGTACTCCATAGAGCTAAGCACAGGTGAATCTGTGCTTGTGTCAGAGCTCGATCCGGGCAGAATCTCGGGCCTTCTAGACCCGGCCGTAGTGGAGGCAGCAACTCCGGTCCTCAATCGATGCGCAAGAATGCCCCGCGCTGCACTCGAGGCTGCTAAGATGGGTCATTCCAAACACTTCGAGGAGCTCATGTCTACGCCCCCGATCGGTGCGCTCATGAAACTAGAACGGCATCTCTGCGCAGAGCGTTACGAATGTGCCATCGTCAAGCCCAATTGCACAACCAGGAATGTGGTGCGTCGCGGGCCTCCTGGACGTTTTCCAGTATGCTGGGAGTATGAAGTCCCGGACGGAACAGACCCTGTCGTTGCTTTCATGGCCCGTGATCTCGCCGGATGCGTCGTTCTTGCCTGGAGAGCTGGACGGATAGCAGTTATAGTCGAGGAATGATGTGGATTCTGTTATCCCCCCGCGAATGGTGGAACGAATAGGACGCAGGTCGCAGCTGGATCGAATTCCTGCATAGGTTCCCCCCGGTCTCCCCTCGGATTCATTCGGTATGCCTGGTAGCTGAGCTTCATGTAACGCTTGAAGACCTTGCCAGCGATTTTCACCTCGTCTGGATTGTCCTTGTTCCAATAGTGTTTCGAATCTCCGTTCGCCCCCATAAGGGAAATTTCGCCAGTTGCATCGTCAGGCCGGATCTTGATCTTCTCTTGAGTTTCCATCTACATTTCCTGTTCGTCTGAATGTTTCTGCCCGGCTGATGCATTCGATCAGCCATTCCTCCGGTTCATCCAATACGTCGTCCGGGACCCTGTCCCGGATATCTGAGTTCTCCACTTTCATATTCCGATGGATTTCATCAGGCCAGATATCTTCAAGCAAGAGTCTGCCTGGGAATGCATGACCTGTCTTTACGTTCATCGCGTTCGCCATCGACAAATATCGCCTGATATTACTCTCTATGGTCAGCTTCTGAGCCAACATCAAGTCATGGACCGGGAGCGCCTGGTTACCGCCCAAGTTCGCTACAGCGCAGAGCCTGAATCTCTTCTCCCCATCCTTCATCAGGAACACGTTATTGCACGTGCCTTCTGTAATAAGATAGTCCCTTCCGTCCTGGCCTGTGACCATTATTGACTTTGTAGCCCGAAGCTCCCACCGCTGCTCCTTTGTCAGGTGTCGATGAAGGAGTGCTTTCGCCTTCCGGTTTGCATATCTCCGCTTCCGCTCATTAACACGCCTCTCGGCCGCTAGGTTGCGATCATAAAGGTGCGTGTATGCGTCGCGGGATTCAGGGAGCATCTCTCGTAGAGAAGA
>Ga0114931_10005199_pt1 | contig 16094 bp, 13 predicted proteins | sample 2SBtaG_FD_89579 | JGI IMG/M metagenome (GOLD analysis project Ga0114931, IMG submission 89579) | Deep subsurface microbial communities from Kolumbo volcano to uncover new lineages of life (NeLLi) - 2SBTROV14_V59a metaG | ecosystem: Environmental > Aquatic > Marine > Volcanic | place: Kolumbo...
GGCACCCTCGAGGAACCAGACCCCGCGTTGATGTTTCCCCGCGATCCCTCGGCCGAGATGATTCTCCCGGTCGCCTTGATGGACGGAGCCGGGCTTGCCCGCGGACTGTGGTACGCCGAGTGGGATTTCAAACCCAGTTTCCCCACGAATGTTGACCGTCTGTAGTTCGTGGTCAATCGCCCCAGCGGCCCGCTGCCGACGGTTATTCGTCTGGTCTCGAAAGAGGGCCCCACGACGCTCTGCGACAGTGAAACACTTTCACCGGATGGCGAGGTGGTGCTGCGGATTCTCGGTGCACGGGATGTCACGATCGACTTGGAAGACGCCTTTTGGCGATTCCGTGCCGAGCCGAACAAGCTTTTTTTCACATGTGACGTGACGTCGCTGTTTGCTCATGTACCGGGCATCGAGTCGGCTCGGATCTCGGTTCTCGATCATTTCGGCTCGCCGGTTCTGTTGCAGAACGCCGGCTTTTGGTCGCTTGCCCTGGCACGCTTGATCCTGTGTGGCCGCGAGCGGGAATCATATAAGGCCATGAACCGACCTCCGCTGGCGGTTGCCTCGTGGTTGCTGGGCCGCATCGTGGTCAAAGACGCCGTCCGGCGTCAAGTCGGAGGCGAACTTTGCATGGCGGACGTGGAGGTGATCAACGACCCGCACGGCTGCCCCAAGGTCGATTTGAATCACGCGAGCCCCCCCCTGGTGAGCCTGGCGCATCGCGAGTACGATGCAATCGGAGTCGCCGTCGACGCGGTGAGTTGCGCCGGCGTCGGCATTGATCTGGAGCCGATTCACCCGCTTAAGCCGAGCGTGTTGGCGGATGCTTATGATCGGCAGGAACGTCAGCGGTTCGTTTCGCTGGTTGGCGACTCCGAAGACGGGCTTGATGTTTGGCACCTGGCTGGCTGGTGCTCGAAGGAAGCCGTCGGCAAAGCGCTTGGTCGCGGAGTGATCGGCGGACCGCATAGCATACGGCTGGTCGATCTTGATCCTGGTTCACGTCGATTTTCGGCCGTGTTGGCCGGTTCCATGGCTGAGGCCTTTCCCCAGTACGCCGGCGGTCGCGACGCAGAGCCCGTGCGGATTGACGTTTATTGGCAACGCCTCGATGACGCCGTGGTTTCTTTTTGCCTATTGCCCCGTAGGAGTTAGTCTGGATGTGTGCACAAGGAGTAACCGCCTACGAGGCGGATGTGACCGAGGTTCTCAAGGATCTTACCAGCGACTGGGAAGACGCGTTTTCCGGCGACGTCTCGCGTGATACGCGTCTGATCGACGATCTCGGCTTCGAGTCGATCGACGTGGTTCATTTAATCACCGCGATCGAGCAAAAGTACGAACGGCGCGATCTGCCGTTTGAAAAGCTGCTGATGGTCGAAGGCCGTTATAAAGACGAGCTTACCGTGGCCGAGATCGCCGAGTTCCTCAACGAACATCTGTAAATCCTTTTCCGTTTTGTAAGGCACTCCTCGGCGGCAAAAAACGATCCCACCGAGCTGCTCCGATGGGCGTGTCATCCGTGGCAAGCAAGAGCATGCCGGGCGCGGCAGCGTCCGGTGCGGCTTTCAGACAAGTTTCGTCGCCGCGGCGGACGGCCGCGCGCAATCGCGTGTGACGTTTAAGATCAAACCATCCATCTCCACAACCTTTGTGACTTTCGGGAAAACGTAACGATGCGAACTGTGCTCTTTGGTCTCGATGGCGCTACGTACACCGTGTTGGACCATCTGATGCGGAAAGGCATCATGCCGAACCTTAAACGGTTCTGCGAAGAAGGAACACGCAGTGAGCTGATGTCCACGCCGCTGCCCATCACGCCGCAGGCATGGACCACGCTGGCCACCGGACGCAGCATGGGGAACCACGGCATTCACGACTTCATCCGCGGCGAGGTCGGCTCGCAAGGCATGTACTTTCGCATCAACGACTCGCGCGATATTGATTGCGAAACCGTCTGGCACTATGCCTCGCGGTGCCATCGGCGCGTCACCGTGTTGAACTACTATGGCGTGGCCCCGCCCGAGCCGATTCTCGGTCACTCGATGCCCGGCTTCGTCTCGGGTCGGCACTTGCGGCGTAGCAGCTATCCCTCGGATCTGTTCGCACGCTTGCAGGAAGTCGAGGAGTTCGACGTCGGCGTGTTGGGGATGAACCTGGATATCGAGAAAAAGTCGCTTCAGGCGATGGACGAGGATCAGTGGCTCGAATGGATCAACCATCACATCAAACGCGAGCGCGTCTGGTTCGGCGTGATGGAGCACCTGATGATCAACGAACCGAGCGATCTAACGGCCATCGTGTTCGACGGCGTGGATAAAATTCAGCACTTGGCCTACGCCTTCCTCGATCCGGATCTGTTGCCCAAGCAGCCCACGGCGTGGGAAAAAGAGGTTCAAGATCGCTGCGAAGCGTATTTCAAGCAGATCGATGATTTTCTTGGCCGCACCATTGAACTCCTTGGCAAATGGGGCCGTGTTTTCATCGCGTCGGACCATGGATTCACCGGCACGCACGAGATCGTGTACATCAACAAATGGCTGCACGACGAAGGGCTTCTCGTGTGGCAGGAGTCGGCCCAGGACGAAAACGAATCGATCATCGTCGACCGGATGAAGAACCACGCCAACCTGATCGATTGGGAAAACACGACAGCCTATGCCTTCATGCCAAGTTGCAACGGCATCTTTATCCAGAATGTTCCACAGGCCGAGTATCTGGGCTTTCGTGATAAGCTGATCGAACGGCTCTACAACATCAAGGCCCCTGACGGGGGCAACGTGGTGGTCGATATCAAGTGCCGCGAAGAATGGTTCCCCGGACCTCATATGAATCGCGTGCCCGACCTGACGCTGACGCTGCGGGACCACGGATTCATTTCAATTCTTAATTCTCGCAACGTCGTCGTGCCGCGGACCCGTCCCGCGGGAACCCATCATCCACACGGCATCTTGCTTGGCCGAGGACCGGGAATCCCGCAGGGTGCCGAGGTCGAACTGCAAAACATCATCGACGTGACGCCGCTGTTGGTGCACAGCTTGGGCCTGGAAATACCGGCCGAGTACGAAGGCACGTTTCCAGATAGTTTTTACGAGCCGGAGTACCTTTCCAGCGATCCGCCCCGGCTCGCCGAACCAGTGGAATCCGCGTTGCGGGAAGTCTCGGCTTCTTCCTCCGCGACGGATCCCTCTTATGAAATGGACGCCGAGGACGAGCAGGCCGTGCTCGAGCGGTTGAAAAGCTTGGGCTATATCGAGTAACCATGCCATGCCGCAGGTCGAGCACAACGGAGTCAAGCTTAGCTACCGCCTTGTTGGTTCGGGTTCCACGGCCCTGTTGATTCATGGGCTAGGAGCCAACATGGCGTTTTGGCATCCGCTTCTGGTGCGCGCGCTTGGCCAACGGCGGCAGTTGCTGATGTACGACCTGCGCGGGCACGGCTATAGCAGCCTGGTGCCCGATGGCTACACCAGCGGTGATTTGGCCGGTGACGCACTGCGGCTCGTCGAGTCGCTTGAGGTCGAGTCGGTCGATGTCGTCGCACACAGCTTCGGCGCCGGCGTGGCGTTGCAGTTGTTGCGTCTCGCGCCCCAGTGCGTGCGAAGCCTGGTCATTCTGGATGGCCGTATCCGCCTGCTACAGCCGGTGCAAAAACTTCGCGACTGGGAGCATTGGCATACGTGGTGGCGTTACTTCGAGGCGGCCGGGGTTGTTGTCGACGACGATCAGGAGCTTGATTTTTCACTGCTTACCATCATGTCCGATCCGCGTTTTGCCGAAGTGCGGATGAACCTCGAGGCGGACGGCTTCTTCGTGCCCTTCGGGCTTTGGAATGCCGGCCGGCGCAGCGCCGCCAAGTGGCGACGATTGATCGAGGAAACCACGGCCCCGGTCGACTTTCAAGACGCCTCGGGGCTGTCCGTTGAGTTTCTCGAGCAGATTCGCATCCCGACGACCGTCATCTACGGCGAATACTCGCACTGCCTGCCCACGCGCGACGGGCTTCTGCGTCACGTGCCGGATTGCCGAAAAGCGATGCTTGCCGGCGTGGGCCACAATTTTCCGGTTCTGCGTCCGGAGGAAACGGCCCGACAAATCGAAACCTTTTGGACAACCTGCTGTTCCGCGAAAGCCGCTTCTTGATTGCCAGAACCCCACATCTCCGTCGTCCGACCGGCCTGGGAGCCGGCAATTTTCGCAAGGTCGCCGTGAACGGCTTCGGCGATCCACACAACTGCTATGCGTACAGTTGCGTGTGGTACGACGACCATCTGTATGTCGGCACCTTTCGCGACGCGTTGGTGCTGATCAAGCTGCGGTCTCCGTTCGATGTGAAACTTCCGTTTTGGCCGATTCCCGTGCCGGAGTCGGTCTGGGACGCGGACCTACGCGCACAGATTTGGCGTTACAGCCCGAAGGCCGATCTGTGGGAGCGTGTGTATCGTTCGCCGATGATCGTCGGTCGCGAAGGATTCGAAGTTCCGCTAAGTGTCGGCTTTCGCAACATGGCGGTGTTTCAAGGCAAGAGCGACCCCAGCCCGGCCATTTATACGGTGACGTTTTCCAGCTCGCAGGGCTACGGTCCGGTCGTCTTGCGTTCGAGCGACGGCCTGCACTTCGAGCAAGTCAGCGAACCGGCGCTCGGTTTGGGTGACGAAAACCTGCGTTCCTTCCGCGGCGTGCAACCGTTCAAGGGCCGGCTGTTCGCCACGCCGTCGGGCTCGGGTGGAGGGCAAGTCAACGTCTCGTACAACGTGGCCATTCTTTGTAGTGACGACCCGGCACGCGGCAACTGGCAGATGAGCAACGAGTCGGCCTTTGGCGACCCGACGAACTTGACGGTTTTCGAAATCGCGGTTTGGAACGATCATCTTTACGCCACCACGCTGAACGTCCGGCACGGTTTTCAGGTTTGGAAGACCGACGGCGAAGGCCCGCCGCCGCACCGATGGACCAAGGTACTGGACCAGGGCGCCGACCGTGGCCCGCTGAATCAGGCCATTTGCGGCTTGGCCGGTTTTCAGGGCGCGCTTTATCTGGGAACGGGCATTCAGGGTGGCGGAATCGATCGGCAAAACGGCATCGGTCCGGCGGCCGCCGAGCTGATTCGTCTTTATCCCGATGACAGTTGGGATCTGGTTGTCGGCCAGCCGCGCGTGACACGGCAGGGCCCCAAGTTTCCCGCCAGCGGCATGGGGCCGGGCTTCGACAACTTTTACGCCGGTTACTTTTGGCGAATGTGTCAGCATGACGGTGCCCTGTATGTCGGCACCTATGACTGGACTACCTTCCTGTCGTATACGCCAAGCGACGAATGGCCCGCGGCGGTGAGAAACGTTCTTTCGACCGACGCTGTCGAGCGGCTGGTCGAGGCTCGCGGCGGGGCCGATCTTTGGCGCACCACGGACGGCGACCGATGGTCTTCGGTGACGACCAACGGCATGGGCAATCGCTTCAACTACGGCATTCGCTCGCTGATCTCGACGCCCGCCGGGTTGTTCGTCGGCACGGCGAACCCTTTTGGCCCGAAAGTCGCCGTGCGCAAGGCCGGTGGATTTGTTTATGAAGACAATCCGCTCGGTGGGTTGGAAATTTGGCATGGCACGCATGACCACCAAGGCGGCGTTGGCGACGCCGCGGGAACGCTGGGACGCGAAGGCCGCCCCACGTGGCACATGCCCGATGGTTCGACTCCCGACGATGTGGATTCGATCCCACAGGACGTGGCGCCGCCCACGGACGATCTCTTCCAAAATCGCTTTTCTCCGCCCCGTCGACTGGCGGCCGAAGGCGAAACAAGCATCGTGCCACGTTCGGCGAGAGACGCCACCGACGACCGCCGCGTTACGTATCGCGTGGCCGACCGCCGCCGGTTTGACCCCGAGCAGACCCGCCATCCTTTGGTTGAGCTCGCTCGGGCCGATCGCAGTCTGTTGCTTCCGTGCGAGAACGCTGAAGAAGAAGTGGCCGAGTACTTCGCCGACAGCCCGTTGCGTTCGGTCGGCTACTGGCGGGAAGTGACCGTTTCACCTCATCGGGCGAGCCTTGATCTGTTGGACGAGATGATCTCACTGCTTCCCGGCCGCGCGGCGATGTCAGACGGCACCCTGGATGAAGAATCAGAAGGCGACACGGAATCATCCGCTGATGCAGAATCGCCCATAGACATTGAACCGCCCACGGATGTAGCCACATCCGCCGACACAGCGTCGCTCGCGGACGCGGAATTTCCCACTCAGGCTGAACCACCGTCAGACGTGGAACCATCCGCCATCGTCGAACCGCCATCGGCGGATTTACACGGCGAAGCCACGCCCTCCGCGGAGCCATCGACCGACGAAGCCGATGAACCCGGCGCTACCGCATCTCCGCTGACCGAGCCCGAACCGCTTGACTCGCTGTTGGTCATCGTCGATGGCGATGCCGCGGCGGTTACCGAGGTGCTCGAACGGAAGGAAATCGCGCGGCGGGTGGTTGTCGAGCCAATCGGCCTTGATAAGGAACCCTTTGAATCGTCGGAAGAGGGGCCTTACGACGCCGTGTTCTGGATCGAGGGGCCGTCGACCTTCGACCGCGGGCGGTCCTTGGCGACCGTCGGCCGCCTGCTAAAACCTGGCGGTCGGTTCGTGGCGGCCGAGCTGCTTGGATATCCACTCGACCAGCCCCAAGCATGGCTGGCGGTTGACGGCTCTCGAGAAGACGTTTTCGAGTCGTATCGAAATGACTTGGCCAGCGCCGGTTTTGTCGACGGCGTGGTGCTTGATATTGCGATGCACGGCTGGCTGCGGTTCTTTCGACACAGCCGAAGGTATTTCGCGATCAAAAAACTGTTTCAACTGATTGACGATGAGCAAGAGACGGCAATTCTCGAGTCGCTTCCTGGTGGCCGGTTGGCCGTCGACGCGCACGTGCTGATTGCCGCCACCCGGCCCGAGGAGCAACCTAGCGAATGAGCGAGATCCAGCCCGTCAACACGACCTATGAACCGTTTAGCCGAGAGCCGGAGTATGTCGAGGCCAACCGCAACTTTATCCAGAGGCAAAATCTGGCGGAGGTCAGGCGTTTCCTGGACCTGGCCTGCGGAACCGCCACGGTGAGCGAGCTGCTGCTTGCCGCCTCGCCCAAAGCGCATCTCAGCGGCGTTGACTACGACCCGCAGCAGATCGAGCTGGCCACCGCGCACCTCGAATCGTTGGGCTATACGGTTCGCCGCGGTCACGAGCTCACCGAAGATGTCGTCGATGGCAAGCCGGTTTGTGTGTTGGCCGTGGGCAGCGCCGACGAATTGCCCTATCCGGACGAATCGTTCGACTGTGTCACGATCGCCAACGCGATTCACATGATGACCGAGCGTGACAAATTTCTCTCGGGCGTGGCCCGCGTGCTCAAACCCGGTGGGGTGTTTGGGTTCAACTCATCGTTTTATGCCGGCACTTTTCCCGCGGGAACGGAGCATTGGTATCAAGTGTGGCTGCAAGAGGCGCTGCGTTACGTGGATCGAATGAACGAAGAACTCAAGGCATCGGGCCAGCCGCCGATTCGCCGCGTGCGTGGCAAGACGCGGGCCGCATTCAAGGCCCGTTGGCTCAGTCCGCAAGAGTGGAGCGAAGCGTTGGCCAGCCACGGCTTGCAGCCGCATGATGTGAACGAGCGGCGAGTCATGATGGACCGCCGCTGCATGCGTGCCGTGGGTGCCTATGGCGGTCTGGCCGAAGTGCTGATGAGCGGCTACCCGGTCGAGGTCGCCTCGCAAGCGTTGCAGGCGGCGGTTGATCCGGCCTTTGAATCATCCGAGTGGGACGCCATCCCCAAGAACTGGATGGAGATTTGGGCCACCAAGCGTTGATTCGCCCGGCGAATGGGCGGGAAACGGACGGACCGACGTGCATCCAGATGCGGCAACCATGCTTTCGCCCTGGCGGCGACCGGTCGAACTTCGTGGGCAGGTCGCCATCGTCATCGGCGGCAGCCGCGGAATCGGCCGCGCGACGGTCGAAAGCCTCGCCCGCCGCGGATGTCCGGTGGTGGTCGCCGCGCGCGGCGCCGATGCGGTGCGACAAACCGTGGCCGAGGTTTCCGGCACGGTCGGCTTCCCTGAATGCGACGTCCGCGACGTGCATGCGGTCGAGGCGCTGTTTCAGTTCGCGCTTGATCGCTTTCAAACCGTGGACATTTTGGTCAATAGCGCCGGCATCGGCTTGAGTGAAAGGTCCGCCAGCCGCACGCCACAGGCCGTGGTCAGTCTTGACGACCATGGGTTTGACGATGTTCTGGAGACAAATCTTCGCGGCCTTTTTCTGGCCGTACGCGCCGCAAGCCGTATCATGGTAGCGCGGCGGCACGGTCAGATCATCGATATTTCCTCGGCCCGCGGCGCCCGGCGCGGTCAAGGCTACGGGGCGGCCTATTGCGCCTCGAAGATGGCGACCCGCGAGATGGTGGAATCTTTGGCCGACGAACTTGCCCCGCGGGGCATTCGTGTCATGTCGCTGCTGCCCGACGCCGTGGACACCTCGCTGATCGCTGGAACCACGCTCGCCCCTCGTGGAGCCATGCAGCCCAAAGTCGTCGGCGAATTTGTGGCCGAAATGCTGTCGTTGCCCATGGACTCAACGTTCGACAAACCTTTGTTGGCGCCGCTGGGCGCTCGCACCGGACATCGTAAACAGCCAACCTCTCGGAGAGATCGATCGTGAACCCGCTCAGTGACTTGCACGTCATCGTCACCGGCGCCGCGAGCGGCATCGGTCGGGCAACCTCGGAGCTGCTCGTTGCCCGCGGGGCGCATCTGCTGGCATGTGACTTGCGACCGCGGGCGGTCGAGCAAGCCGTCGAACGTCTGGCGGCGATTGACGGTCCGCCTGCCTAGGGGCTAGCGGGCGACGTGCGACACGCCGAGGATTGCGACCGCATCGCTGCCGAGGCGAAATCGCGTTGGGGCCGGATCGACGCCTTGGTCCATTGTGCCGGCGTCTTGCGACCCGCCGGCGGACGGCCACGCCCGCTATACGAAATCGACGATGAGGAATATGATTTTGTGATCGGAACCAACCTGCGCGGCACGTTTCTGATGAATCGCGCCGTTTTGCGGGAAATGGTTCCCCGCAAGTCAGGCCAAATTGTTAATCTTTCGTCAACCAGCGGTCGGCGGGGAAGAGCGCTCGATTCGGTCTACAGCGCTTCGAAAGCCGGGGTGATCGGACTGAGCGAGTCGATCGCCGAAGAGGTTCGCCCCTTTGGCATTCGTGTCCAAGTGCTGCTTCCCGACGCGGTCGACACACCGCTGTGGGAACAAAACGGCCCGCTCCCCCCGCCTCCCGGTTCGCTGCCGGCCGAACGTGTGGCGGAAGTGATCGCCTTTAGCCTGGCGTTGCCGGAAGACACGTTTTGTGCAAATCTGGTGGTCGCGCCGCTCAGCGTCAAACGCATGCGGCGCCGCGGGCGTAAGCCCGGGTGATTCGTGTGCGATCGTCGTGAGGATCCCTAAGTCGAGGCAGAAGCAAGGAAAAGGATGACTTGGCTGCGCAGCGTATTCGTGAATACGTGAGCAAAGACATGTCGCTGTTCGACGAAGCAGATGCCCGATTTAGGGCTACGTAACAGATCGCTCATGAATCATCCGGCGTAAGGACAATCGATGAAACGCCACCGCCGGTGGAAAAGGCTTTTTGTTTTAGCGGCGGTCGGCACGCTGGCCGTCCTGTTGTTTTGGAAACATCGTGACGCGGGTGCTACCGCCGTGAGCCAGGATCGCGATTTTCATTTCAAACTCGCCGGACGCACGCGCTATTACAGCATCCACCTGCCGCGAGGATATGACGGGCGATACCGGCTACCCGTCGTGCTCGTGTTGCACGGCGGCGGCGGTGATGCCCGGGTGACGCGGCGACAAACCCAAATGGATCGCGTGTCCGATCGCTTCGGCTTTCTGGCGGTTTATCCCGAGGGTACGGGGATACTGCGGCATAAGCTGCTGACTTGGAACGCGGGAAGCTGTTGCGGATATGCCGTGAAGAAGCAAATTGACGATGTGGGCTTCATCGCCGCGGTGCTCGACGATTTGAATCGCCGCTTGCCGATTGATTCAAAGCGTGTGTACGCCACCGGGATGAGCAATGGGGCGATGATGTGTTACCGGCTGGCGTGCGAGCTTTTCGATCGCATCGCCGCCATCGCCCCGGTTTCCGGAACGATGGGCGTTGACGGCCCCCGACCACCGCGGGCGATGCCGATCCTCTTGTTTCACGGACTGATGGATCGTAACGCGCCGTTTCGCGGCGGCGTCGGCGCCAATGCCATCAGCAACGTCGCCCATCGAAGCGTTCCTGACACCGTCGCATGGTGGTGCCGCGTCAACGGCTGCGATGGCGGGCATCCACACGTTATGCGTGGCAGCGAATTGGTGCTTAAAACCTACACCCCGCCGGGAAAATCTTTCGAACAAGCACCGGCGCCGATCGTGCTCTACGAACTCCTCGAAGGCGGACACACTTGGCCCGGTGGCGTTGACGTCACCCCCCGGCTCAACACGGGCAAGCTGGTTCAATCGGTCGATGCCAGCACGATCATGTGGGAGTTCTTTCGCCAATTCACCACCGACGGCCGCGCGCCGGTCGCGGAACAATGACCACCGAACGTCCGCCGTATCGCGCAATCGCGATCCCCTGGCGATCATTCGGAAGCGTCACCCGCCATTCGCGGCGATAACCCCCAACAAAAAAAGCCGCGCGATCTCTTCCACGCAGCTTCTTAAGGTGCCGGAGAGAGGACTCGAACCTCCACTCCCGTACGGGAACATGGTCCTGAACCATGCGCGTCTGCCAATTCCGCCACTCCGGCAAATGGTGCGGTCAACCGGTGTTTCCGAGACGATCCGCAACCATCGTGCCCGTTCTTATAGACTTCCGTGCAAGCGACTTCAAGCCCTCCGTGATCGTTCGTCGGCAAGCCGCGGCTGAAAAATCGTATCTCGAGTGGGCTTTGTTGCGGCAATGCTCCCGCTGCGATTCATGGCACGCCGGCACGTTTAAGGATGGCCGTCGTTTCACCTACACGGCACGGTGCGTCAATCGCAGACCACCGGTTGCCGCGGGCCATTCGCTCAAGCCGCCGCGCTCGGCGTTGGGGTTTTTTTATTGGGCGGCGGTTAGTAGCGTGGTAGCGCGGGATCGATCTCGAGCGCCCAACGGTCGATTCCTCCGGCCATGCTTTGTGCATTGACAAAGCCTTGTTGCCGAAGCCACTCGACCACCTGTAGGCTGCGACCGCCGTGATGGCAATGGACAACGATCGCGGTGTCGCGGTGCGGTTCGAGTTCCGCCTGGCGAGAGGTCAACTGACTCATCGGCAGTAGCTTGGCTTCGCGCAGGTGAACCGTCGCGTGTTCTTCCGGCTCGCGGCAATCGAGAAGCAAAAATGCTCGGTCCGTATCGAGCCACGCCTGAACCTCCTGGGGTTCAATTTCCAAGGGCGGCTGTGATGCCTCGTTCACGGGTTAGGGTTCCTCACATTGTGGCGGGTGCGTGGTCGGTGGGATGGACGAAGACCTAATCGTTGGCTTGGCGGGGCCGAGCTTTGTTTGCCCCGCACTCGCCACCGGAGACTTCGTAGCGATTCGCTCCATGGCACGGGAAGCCGGCAGAAAGATTAGACGAAAAAACGAAGCTCCTGCCGAGGGGATATCCCACGGCAGGAGCTTCCCAAAAGGTCTACCGATACAGGCGCGGTTTACGGCTATGCTGACATTGCCGCCGTTACTGGGCACCCAACTGATCGCCGGTGTTCGGCTCCTTGCCTTGCAGCGTTGTCAGCGCGTAATAGACCGTGATATCGATCTGGTCGTTGATGAACTGCACGCTGGCATCCCCCATCAGATGGTGGGCGCCGCCGGAATGCTGACTACTGGGGCCCCATTCCCAGTTCTGCGTTAGACTGCCTGTTAATGGAAAAGGCGCCGTGCTCACTACGTTAACCGTGGTCACCGGCGGGCTCTGAAGATCGGTTAATTTCAGATAGAACATGCCACCTGTGTTGAGTGGATCGGCCGGATTAAAGATCGTCGGATTACGCGGATCGGCCTGAGCGCCGCCGACGTTCAAACCAACCAACAGCCGGGTTTGGTTTTGGAACGGCGAACTCGAATTCACGCTCGGCACGTTTGGCAGAAAGTAGGCAATCACCTGCACCGGCGGGCTGGTATTCGACAAAAGCTTCTTGACGGGGAAAAGGAAGGAGTTAGGGTCGGGGCTTTGCGCTGACCCGCTGCCAAAATCTAAAATGTTTAGCCACTTCATCGTAAAGACAGACGCCGTGTTGCCGTCCCACCAGGCGGCGTAGCGCTGCTCGCGAGTTTCACAAGCCACAAAGGTGTTTGAGGTACCATCCAAAAAATCGCGGATCTTCACACCGGCCCGTCGTCCTGGAGCCGGGGGATACAAGGCCCCGTCGGGGCGCGTGCTCCACATCTTCTGAAACGTGGTTCCGCCGATCCCCACATAGTTGGTCAGCGCCGGAGGTGGGCCATAAGCCTGGATGAAGCCATAGTCGTTTGCCGAGGACGCCTTATCGCCGCCGAATGAAGGACAAATCAGGCCCGGCAAAGGCGTCGAGGCGATTTTGGCGTAAATCGACTTATTCGTTGAGGGATTCTGGTAGTTCGCCATATCCCAAGGGCTGCGATTAAAGTCGATTTGGCTGGTGATCGCCGTCCCTTCCATATATGGCAGCAGCAGCGCGATCCAGCTATACGTGTGATTTTGATCGATGCCGGACGGAGTAGCCGGATTCCCGTCGTCGGTCATCGATGGACTCGCACTCTGGGACGATCCCGGCGCGTTCCAGTAGCCGGTTGACGAGGGCGGGAAGATGTTCAGCGCTGAGTGGTAGTTTTGCAGGGCCAAACCGAGTTGCTTCATTTTATTGCGGCAACTCGCTCGTCTGGCGGCTTCGCGGGCCGCGTTGATGGCCGGCAGCAGCAGGCCGATCAAGATGGCGATGATGGCGATCACCACCAACAATTCAACGAGCGTGAAGCCTTTCGGCTCTCGACGCTTGAACAACATACGACACCTCCTTAAGGGAAAAACAACAAAAACAAATATGAAGACAAAATAAGCTCAAACGTTCCGGTTAAAAGAGCCGCTCATTCACGTAGAGTTGCGTCTGCCGGCACCGCCAGAAGGCATCGACTTGAACCCTCGGTCTCGGTTCGGGAAACGGCCTGCCCTCGCCGCGAATCGCCAAAAGTTCCTGTCGCGAAAATCGATGCACTTGGCAACTCGTGAAGAATCGGAATAGCTCGCCCGCCGCCAGCCGTTTCGGGTAGACTTCCCCGCTCACCCAGGCAACAGGATGGGCTGGACCCTCGCGAAGGCGCCGTAAAAACGGATTTCACCGTTAAAGTCAAACTCTACATGGTGTTGAGTGTAGCGGCACGTTGGCGATCGTGTCAAATGTTTGGGGAATTATCTGGCGCATCTCTTCCACTTCTAGGCGCTTCTCGGCAATCTGTTGTCGAGAGACAGCGGCGCTTGCCCCCCCTCGATCGGAGGTTTTTTTGGCGGGCCTATCAGGCAACATGTTCGGGACGCCCACGGCGGGCGGTCCGTCGTGCGTGAAGGGCCGAAAAGGCGTAAACTCAGCGGTATGGCTGCCCTGATTCATCTTGTTTGCGGTCCGGCGCGCACCGGCAAAACGCGGTTCCTGCTGGCCAAGTATCGACAGGTGCTTGCCACGGGCGGCGGCGCGGGGCTTTGGCTGGCTCCCACCGAACGCAGCGCCGCCGACATCCGCGGGCGGCTGCTCGGCCCGGGATTGTCCGCTTGTCTTGGTCCGGGCGTGACGACCTTCGACCGATTCGCCACGTCGATCCTGCATGCGGCGGGCGGGCAGGATCGGCCGATCAGCGATCTGATGAAACGACAGCTTATCGCTGATTTGGTCAAAGCCGCCCGGCACGAGAAGCGGCTTGTCTATTTCAACCGCGTGGTGGAAACGGCCGGTCTGATTGATTTGTTGGCCGAGTTTATCAGCGAGTTGAAGCGCCTGGAGATTTGGCCCGACCAGCTTCGCCAGGCGTGCCAGACGAAGGGGCTAACGCCCAAGGACCGGGATCTGATTTATTTGTACGAGGCCTATCAGCAGCGGCTCGTCGAACATGGGCTGTACGACGCGGAGGGACGTTTCTGGTCGGCCAGAACTATGCTGCGAGAGCAAGGCGACGGCGTGGTCGGCGATTTACGGACGGTGGTCGTCGACGGCTTTACCGACTTCACACGCACGCAACACGAAATGCTCGAGCTATTGGCCGAGCGGTGCCGCGAAGTGTACCTCTCGCTTTCGCTCGATCTCGCGGGGGATCGCGAGGAACTGTTTGCCAAGAGCCGACAGACGCTCGACCGGCTACGAAAACGTCATCCGCGGCTGCGGGTCGTCGAGATGTCACGTCCGAGCGAGACCCATTGGCCGGCAATGGCGCACTTGGAGGCCGAGCTGTTCCGTAACCCGCGCGACGCGCGCCCGGCTGGCGAGACGTCGGGCCTCGAAATCATCGCCGCCACGCGATCCGTGGGTGAAATCGAGGCGATTGCACGGCGGATCAAAAAGTTGCTGATCTTCGGTGACGAATCGTCGGGCGATCAAGCGGTGCGCCCGCAAGACATCGCCGTGGTGTTCCGTTCGCTGGGCGATTCGGCCCCGTTGGTCTCAGAAGTCTTCGGTCGTTTCGGCATTCCCGTGGCGATCGAAGCCGGCACGCCAATGTCGCGGCATCCGCTGCTCAAGGCGCTGTTGGGCTTTTTGGAACTTCAGGCCGAGGATTGGCCATTTCGGCGTCTGCTGTCGGTGGTCTCGAATAACTTTTTCCAACCGTCGTGGCCCGAGGCGGCGGAGGCCGAGGCCTTTAGCGCCACGGAGCGCATGGTTCGTTGGCTGCAAATCGCCAGTGGTCGCGACGCGTTGCTCAATGCGCTGAAGCGATATGCCGACGAGCCGAACGAAGATGCGGCGGGCGATGCGGCGCGTGAAGCGCGGCGAGAGCGTCGTCGCCAACAGGCCCGTCGGGCCGCCACGCTGCTGTCGCGGTTGGCGGAAGCTCTGGACCGTCTGCCCTCGCGCGGCACGCCACGCCAGTGGAGCGAGGCGCTGACCAAGCTGACCGAAGAACTTGGCTTGCTCCGCTGCGAGACGATTGAAGAACGGGGCGAGCCTGGCATCGACCGGGACGAGGCATCCCTGGCACGCGTCGCGTGGGATCGGTTGATCTCCGGGCTCGAAGGAGAGCAACAGCTTGCCGCGTGGCAGGGCCAGCGGCCGCCGCGGTTTGGTCTGAGCGAGCTGCGCCGCCGCGTGATCGACCTGCTGCACGTCGGACAAATCCCCCCCTCGCACGATGAAGTCGGGCGGGTTCGCGTGCTGTCGGCCATCAGTCTGCGTACGCTCTCCGTTCCGTATCTTTTTGTCGCGGGGCTTTCAGAAAAGGCCTTTCCCCCTTCGCAGCGAGCTGATCGGGTTTACAGCGAAACGGAATACCAACGCCTAGCCGACGCCAAGTTGCCGGTTGTTCTGCGGGCCGAACAGAGCCAGCAAGAGATGCTCTTGTTCTACGAGGTGGTCACGCGTGCCGAAAAGCGTCTGGTGCTCAGCTATCCCGCCCTTGATGAAAAGTTGCAACCACTGCTTCCCAGCCCTTATCTGCCGGCCCTTCAGCGGGCATGCGGGAACGTTGCGGTGGATGAACAAGTTGAGCTTAGCCCGGTGCCCAAGGGCCCGCCGTTGCTCAATCGTGATGAGCTGCGTCTTCATGCCGTCGCCGCGGCGCTCGATGGCCAACCGGCCGAGTTGGCCGCGATGCTCCAGTCGGCGGAGTTGACGCCCGTGGCTCGCAATGTGTTGGCGGCGATCGAAGCGATCAAGTCGCGGGCGGATCGGAAGCAATTCGGGCCGTTCGAGGGGCTGCTTACCACCGACGCGGCCCGCGAGCAGCTTGCACCGCAGTTCGGGATCGACAAATGTTGGAGTCCTAGCGAACTGGAGCGGTACGCGATGTGCCCGTTCAGGTTCTTTCTCGAGCGTGTGCTTCGCGTGGAGCCGCTGACCGA
>Ga0114931_10005200_pt1 | contig 16090 bp, 24 predicted proteins | sample 2SBtaG_FD_89579 | JGI IMG/M metagenome (GOLD analysis project Ga0114931, IMG submission 89579) | Deep subsurface microbial communities from Kolumbo volcano to uncover new lineages of life (NeLLi) - 2SBTROV14_V59a metaG | ecosystem: Environmental > Aquatic > Marine > Volcanic | place: Kolumbo...
AGGAATCCACCTGTCTGCTCAAACATCCCTGTGATGAGCCCCCAAATTTTTGAGATCTGATCACCTGCCCATTTGAATCCTGTGACAATCGAGTTGACAAGTCCGTCCCAAATTTTAGATACTTGATCTCCAACCCATTGCCAAGCAGATACTACAGCATTGGTGAATCCATCCCATAAATCTCCAAACCAATTAACTATCTCTCCCCAGTGCTGGATAGTCTCATATACTGCGACAATTGCAAGGACAATCCAGCCCAGTGGACCAAGTATGATCAATAGTACTGAGACAAGTATCTTGGTCATCGTGCCCCATTTATCCCACATGTCAATGATCCACATTGATGCAACAATAACTGCCGCAATTGCTGCAGATATGGCAAGTATAGCACCAATGAGAGGGAGCGATACAGAGGAGAGTACTACAACTGCAACTCCTAGTGCACTTATTGCAGCAGTGAGAGCAATGGTCAAACCAATAAACGCTTTAAGAGGGGTCGGAAGACTCTGAAAATATGAGATGAGATTCGAGAGCATGTCCAGAAGAGGAGTTAGCACAGGTGCAAGTGCCTCCCCAATCTGCATGGAGAGTATATTAAACTGGAACGTAATCTCAGCAATTGACGCACTGAGGGTCGGGCTGTTGGTGATGATTGCAGCCATAGCACCACCTGCAACAGCTCCGAGTAATGCGAAGCTTTGTGCAATCTTTGACATGTCGAGTGATATTGACTGTTGCCCCTCCTTGGTTGTTGTCTTGAGTACTCCAAAAGACTTCCCAATCTTCATCAATCCGTCACTGAGCTTGGATAGACCCCTCAAGGCTTGAGAGAGGTCGAGTATCAGTTTTTCTTTAATTGTCATTGTCTCATCCTCGCCTTAGATTCAGAATCTCGGATATTCTGGCGGTCGTATCTCTGCTTACCTCTTGTTACACCAGCGAGGATTAGTGGCAATTCGGGAGTACTTGGTAGACTGAATCCTATACGCTCACAGTTATCGAGCGAATATCCCCTCTCGATCATATTGTCGATGGTCAGGACCATTGACACGTGAGAATCAGGGATATCACTATCATAGTAGAGAGATCGATATACCATTCGTTCTACCTCGGAGATTCGTTTTGCAACACTTTTAGTGTGCTCCCGCAAGATTCGAAAAAAAGGGTGAAGAATATGTCTGCTGGCATATGCTCTAAATCATATTTTCCATTTTTCCGATATTTATCAGGACCAGATATGATGACTTTTTGGAGAATCTGCTCAATGGCAGCAAAGGTCTCTGTTGAATCCAGGTCATGTATGTCTAATTTGGAGAGAGACATAATCTCTCGAGCAAAAGGTTTTCTGACTTCCCATGTTCCTTCGTCGGTTTCAACTTTCATTTCTTGGCCTCCAAAACTTCTATATTCTTTCTTCTCTTCAATTTGCTAAGGTAACTCTTCTTCAAAGTTCCCACATCATAAATCTGTCTCCCTTCTGCAATCTCTCTTGCAATCTCAAGGGATGATGTAAAGACAGTTTTATGGTTAAATATAATCTTATACCATTTCATTTCTCTCTCTCTCCTAATAGCTACTATAATCAGCAATCGAGTCAATCACAGTTGTAGTCATTAATGTCTGACCTGATTTTGCATAAGGGATAATCGTGAAGTTTTCTTTCAGCACATCATCACCAGGAAGATCCTGACCAGGCTCAAATATACGGCACTGGTTGAAGGTCATGGTCATCTCATCACTGCTTGCAGATTTAACAAATTTGACCTGCGTAGCAAACTCAGTCTCATTTGCGACAATATCATAGATCTCTGTATCATCTTGGTACTGATCGACAGAGATTTCCCAAGGTCTCTTACCCTCTTTTACAAATCTAGGAGTATTAGACCCAATCGTCTTACGTGGATTCAAATTACGATTGCATTTGATTGTCAAATCTGACGCAACATCTATTTTTGACACACTGTTTATGGTGAAGATGCTTGCATGGTCATACATCCAAGGATCGGTTGTCAACTCTGCTGCAGATTGTGGGGTTGCATCCTTGTTATAGTCCATACCCTTGAATCCCATGGTTGACTTAATCTCCTCACCCTCTGCACATCTTATCTCAAGATTGTTGGCTTTTGCACCCAATATCTTCCGAGAGATTCCGAGATCATCTGCTATCAGCTCGGCACTGCTCGATAGCAGAGTGTTTGATTGAGTAAGTGTATGAGTGTAAGGTCCTGTACCAGTGACAGAGTGACCCCCCATAATCAAATAGAGGAATTGGAAGTTCTGGATTGTGAATCTGACATCAAACTCTGCAATCTTGCCTGCTGATTTTGCATATCTCCTATCTTGGGACATTGAGCTATATCCCTCCTTCATATCAAATCCCGTCTTTGGAGTTATGCTCTCGATCAGCCCGAGTTTTGTTGATATACTGGTAGCCTCCGTCCCAGGTGTTGACTCATTACCTATGAGTGCGCTTAACCCATCTTCACCATGCTTGTAACCCATTATTCAACTACCTCCCAATCTTCAGCAAATACATCCCATACAGAGGGCATCCAACCCACAAAATCAACTCCATTATAAAAGACAAAATACTGAGGGACATCTCTGCCTATGAATCTGCTGTGGACATAGACGTACATCTTCCGTCCTAATTTTATGCCATTCCAGCCTTTTCTATAGAGTTTCTTTCCTTCCTTCAGTAGAGGGAGTGCTTCTTCAAATTTCATATAATCACCTTAACTCCAAATATTCGATCTTCCGAATATTGTATTTCTTACTTGTGAAGTCAAATGATGCGTATCTCACATATGAATCTCGTCGTAGGACCATTGTGAAGATAAGCATTGCAACCTCAATAGTGCCAGTGAGCACTACTATTGATCCAGTAGTGATTTTTTTTGCAAGACTCCAAGCAAAATCTACCACATTATCTTTGGATTCAAATGATGGGTAATTAGCATCGGTGAGGATTGTTATAGTAGCAGCAGGATACTGCTCTCTGATTTTGTCTGGCACCATGTGCCTCGAATCGTTAAGCACTACAAAGTGCATTTGTTGTTGTTGTTCCATATTCGTGCCTCATTGCATATAATATACAAATTGATATGTGGCTGCTCTCATGTGTACCTCATCAGCATCTGTCAATGTAGGAGATACATCCAGACAATATGGATTTGCACGATTCATACTGTACCCCTTGAAGGTCGATCTACTTGATCGCATTGCCTCAAGTATTTGGCTAAATATTGTATCCACATCCTTGATGCTTTTTGTAAATACAGATATTTGCACCAAGACAGAGATCTTAAGCTGATCTCCTTGGATAGATAGCAGAGTTTGAGACCCGAGCATGGACTCAATCACAATATGAGGATAGTACTTCCCCTTACGTGCCCTAGTTGTACGCACAAATGGTTGATTGGCAGATCTAGATCCAGATTTTGGGTCAATGATGGTTGTCCCAACTTTTGACTCCAATATTGATTTTACATTTAACGTAGCTCTACTGAGCACCGTTGTATTTGTCACTGCCGACATAGTTTAACCTCTTGATCGCAGCCACGACCAATTTGTATGTATGTCATATTTACATCAGTGATATTTATATGTATGTGCTATATAATTACTAGTATGAGCAAAGAAGAACTTCTCAAGGAACGGAAGAAACTTATCGAGCAGAAGAAGAAAAGAATCAAATCATTGAGCAAAGAAAAGAGAAGGCTCGATCGAATTGAGATGCAAATGACATTACTGAGTTATGATATGGACAAATGTCCAAAATGTAAAATCCTGAAGACTATACATGCAGTAGATATAACTCAGATACCTAAAAAAGGTAGGTATTTGAGGATTCAGACTACATGCTCTCCAGGATGTGAGCAGTTCAACCTGTGGGAGGAGTATAGAATCCTCTCAGAAAAGCAGATTGAGAAGTTGAAGGGAAAGAAAAAGGCAGATGAGAATGAAGAAAAATCCTGAAGAATTTGTGCTACCCCATTTGAGAAAAGCATTTACTGAATCTATAGCTGACTTTGAGAAGCAGGTAAAGATCCGCACACCTGTAGATACTGGCAGACTCCGTAATAGTATACATGTTGAATCTGTAAATACAGACGGAGAAGTATGGGAAGGGATAGTAGGGACAGATGTCGAATATGCACCATTTGTTGAGTATGGTACATCTAAAATGGCACCAAGAGCCATGTTCAGGCATGGAAAAGGAATTGCAGAGAAACGTATGAGAAAGAAAATACAGCAAGCATTGAAGATGGGGATCCAAGAGTATCTAAAATAAATATATTCAGAAAATATGTATATAATTGGACAAATTAATAGGTTAGATGCAAAATCCCCTGTATTTTTAGAAGACCTGTTTAAAAATACATATTATTTTGAGACAGTTGTACAGATCATCCCTGATCTCCACCTTTTATAGCCTCTAAAAATATTTTCTTTTTTGTGAATCCAAGGATTGAATCTATGTCCGTCCGATTCACTCGATAGCGCTCTCCCGTTGATACAATCTCGACAACATCTGCATCATACCCATTACGAGGACTGATGTCTATATCAGATGGAAAAAAACAGATGAGCAAAGGATCTTGGTATAGCCAGCCTGAATCTGATTTTTCAAGGGATGGAGCTTCGCTCTTCCGATTCCCTATCACCATCTTTGTATCTGTTGTAGTCTTTGTGCTACTATCCCAATCTAGCGCATCATAGTCTGTATCATAGACTGCGCTGGTGATTGTATATATCTTGACATCGATCCCGTTGGACGAGATGAACGAATCTGATGATAGACTCATCGTACCTCGCCTATGACATCATATGTACCACCTGTATTGACGGTTACCTCAAGTATGAGAGCGTTGTCCGTGATTGTGGTAATTGTATCCGCAGCAGGGGTACTATGTTGCTCAAGATTAGCTACGGTGTTATCTACCCCAATCTTGAGAGTAAATGTCCCAGTGCCTCCATGTGTAATTACACTTACACTCGTGTACTCGGATATGTTGTATGATGCCGTTGCGCTTTGCGCCTTTGAAATTACGAATTTTGCCATTTTAAGTATCTCCTATGCTTTTATCCTCCGCCTGCGATATTGTTTGAGCATGGGAATAAGATCTTCAGTCAATACTGCTCTTCTCACAAATTTGACTGAGAAGTCTGCCATACTCATGCTTGTCGCACCTCCGAGATTCACAAATCTCTTGTAATCTTCGAACATGCTCACAACCATCTCTATAATCCCCTGTTTGACACCTGCAGGGACAGAGGCATTCCCCCAAGTGTACACAATTTTTAGTGCTTTTGGGTCATCTGCATAAATCTTACCACTCTTCACTCTGATGAGTCCAAGCTCTGGATAAACCCAATAATCTGTATTTTCGGTACCTAATGAGGTCCCCCTGAACTCGATGCTAGATATGGCATTAATAGGGGCTTTTGAGAGCCAGACATCTTCCTGCTCATCCTCGGGATCGACATAGTCTGTCTGACTGTTGGACGAATCCCCGAATTTGGTCTGGCAGTACTCATCGACGAGACTCTGTGCAGCTGCAATCATATCTTGTATCAGAGTAGATTCAGCAAATCTGATCTTTGCTGTTGCTGCACTAGATGATCCAGTTATTGTCTCACCTTTTTGATACTTACCTGTAGACCATATGATTTTGAGCTTGGAATTGGTGGCATCATATGAGGATACTATCGCTGTTGCTGCAGAGGTACCACCTGTGACCGTCTCCCCAGCCGTGAATGTCCCAGATATGCCATATAGATTCAGATCGAGCGTGAGAATACCTAGTCTGGAGGTCACGTCATCTATAGTAGCATAATCTACCATCATTCAACACCTTTGAGTTTCCTTTTGATAGATTCGAGTTGATCTGGAGTGAGTGAATCCAATATACTTGCTCCATTTGGATCCGTGGAATCTTCTGCAGGTATCTTATCAGGTTCGACAGAATCTGGCTCAATATCCTCATCCACTGAATCTGCTACGATCTCCTCACGAATTTGGTACTCCAACAGTTTAGCACCTCTCGGCAATTTATCGAGAGCAGTGAGCTTAGCTCCATTATGCTGTGCTAATCTTGCCAACTTGGCAGATTCAGTGTACACAATATGATTCTTCCCAGGTACGATTGATACCGTTTGATCATCAATTTGAGCAGTTATTTGAGAAAATGCAAGGATCTCGAATACAGGACTATTCTTCACCAAAGCTTTTTTTTTCGTTTTTTTTGCCATGATCAGTACCTCCCGAAGACAACAACTGATACAGTAGCAGTGCTGGAAGCATTATCACTGTCGATTGTGATTGTAGATCCTGACAAACTCCAGCTGAAGGATTCCGTCAATGCAGTAGCTCCTTTTTGTGTAATAATTATTGCGTCAAGATCACCTCCTGCAAATGGATTAGTCATAGTTGCAGTACCTGTTGCAAGAGTGAGCTCTTCGATAGCTACAAGGTACTGAGTCCTAGGGTGCTTTATCTCGGTCATAATATAACCTCATGCAGCATCCACATATGCATAGCACCATTTAGCTATCCAAGTCGCAGTCCAATAATTTCGAATAAAGAACTCAGCTCGATCTGCAAGATTCTGAGCAACTGGTACTGCCTCAGGTGCTAGACTCACATGCTCTGCAATAGCTCTAAAGTCAACCGTGACTGCAGCTCTCTGACCAGAGGTTGTACTCAGCCCATGAGTCCAGAGGACAGGGATACCGTCAATATTGAACTCATTCAGACCGAATCCGAATTTCGGAGTATCGGGGTCCATTCTCATGGCTGCAGATGCCTCCTTCCTGAGCCTGGTATACGTTGATCGATCGGTAAAGACAGCAGCAGGATAACCACCATTATCTTCCACTGTCTCAAAGGAGGTCTCTACATCTCCGAGATTAATACCTCTTGCACCTGCAAGATCTGTGAGCTGACCCTGATCCTCAAGCTCAGGAAGTATCCCCTCAACACTTGAAGTTTCTGCCGACAAGTCTATTGCAGATGCTACCGCAGATGTGCCAGAAGGATCACCTCTAAACAAAATCTTCTCTTTGTAGAACATGAAGTCATAGTAATACTTCTCCGTCCTCTTTGCATAGATGTCAATTGTCTCCTTTGCAACCTGTTTTGCAGGATATGAAATAGCGCCTGGGAGATATGTATATGCAAGATTTGCAGTGACCTCAGTTGGAGTAACATCTACTGCAGTAAGATCTGCACCATCTCCACCCTGCCATACAGGAGTGGCATTTGTATTATCATAAGGTCTTCTAGCCTTCTTTCCCATGAGTGGGACCTTCTGGATGGAGGTACTAAATGGGAATCTCTTACGATTGATGTCAATGAGCTCTGGCATCACAAACTCAGGTGTGACTGCTGCAACATTTGCAACGCTCAGAGTTTTCTTTATCTCTTCATATGATTTGGCAATCTCTGCTAGTCCATTTGCATTCCAGTCCCGTAATGTTTTTGGAGTGCTATCTGCAGGAGCTTCAACCCCATAATAATTCTTCTTTATAGCACCCTTGAAATTGTTGAGCGTCATCTCAATGAGCTCTTGATCACTCAGTGCCATTGGTTTGAATCCAGACATCTATTTACCTCCGAATTTCTTCGCAAAGGTTTCTAGATCCCATTTATCGGGTTCTTTTTCTTCATCTGCAGGGGGAACAGATGATAATGCCTTCTGGATGGTGTTAAGCTCAGTAGATTCACTGATTGTCTTCTTCACTGTATCTTGTACAGTCTTTGTTACCATTGCCAGAAGCTTACTATTGTCATCTGCAGGGGGATCTTCAGTTTGATCTTTTTTTGGATCTTCAGTTTTTATCCCCTTCTTGATGTCCTCTAGGGTTTTATTCAACTCCTCAAATTTTGAGGTTAGCTGTTTCTCAATCTCCGTTGAGATTGTCTTGCTTATGTCCTCTTTGAGGACTTTCATATCTTCTTCGGTCATCTCATCACTTTGTGATACTGATTTTGACACGACATCAAAGAGTGAGTCTTGATTGGAGCCAACAGACACAACTGACAACTCAAGTATGTCATTAAGACCAATCTTTCGCACTCTGCGACCGTCTTTTTTGATATATTGCACTTTGGATGGTTTGCCTCGGATTGAAAAGCTACGAAGTATACCTTGCTTGATGAGAGACCATGCCTCATCAGCATCCTTCGCATTCTTGGCGATCTCAACTAGTACCTCAACTTTTGATGAATCGGCAGAGTATTCCAAGGTCTTCCCGATTGCCTTCCTTAGATCGTGATCTCTAAGTACAACTGGATTACGATCCATGTATGATTCGAAGGACTTAGCTACCGAGCTGACGTCAATGATCTCGTCATCTCTATCCACCAAATCTACTGTGGCATAACCTTTGATGAGACGTTTTTCGTCATCATGTATTGCTGCCTTAAGTACATAATCAAAAGTACGTGTCACTGTATATATGTTGCATGTGTATCTATATATACTTGGTGTCAAAATAGCCGTCAAATTATATTACAAGTAAATTTGACAGATATGATTATTGAGATAAAGTATCAGACCAAGCCTTTGTTATTTGCTGCCAATTTGAGACAGTCTGTCGGCTTATTCCAAGAGATTCAGCTAGCTTTCGAGTGCTGCCATCTAGTATCTTGACAATTGAGTCATCTTGCTCCAACTCGATATTTGCCATCTTTGGTCTAAATGGAAAAGGAGCAGTAGAGGATTCAGAATCCACGGATAAGATAGTGCATCGGCAATTAGGATGCAGAGGAGGCTTGAATTCTAGATCGTCGATCGAGTAGATCTTCAAATGATGCGCCATGCAGATGGGGCAGGTACGTTCATCTTCAGTAGCATAGTACTGCCACCTCTTCCCACCCGAATTACGAATCTGATTGATCTTACCCCAGGTGCTAGCATTTGTGACCTCGGTCCGTGCAATTGTCTTTGCTCGATTCTTCGTTGTCTCAAATACTGATTCAATCCGCTTGGATAGTTTCGGTATGGACTCTCCCTTCTGCATACCTTCATACAATTCTCTTTTCAATGCATTCTGGACATCATCACCCACTTTTTTAGCGATGAGCAACGGATAGTCTTTGATATAATCTAATGCTCTACGATCTGTACGATCTAGAGAGTAACCAAGCTCAATATCATTGTTTAGCTGCATACCTTTTTTGTATGCGGCTACAATCCCATCTCGTATCTCAGTAGCAAGATCATTTGGATCCACATTAGTTATCTGCTGAATCTGGGATAGACTGTTAACTGAATCTACTTGGGAGATTCGTTTGTCAACTAGTTTTCTCCATAAAATCATGACTTTATTAAGCCCATTAGCGATACTATTCACAAGTGAGTCAAATAACTTTGCTAATCGGGAGTCCATGAGTGCATCGGTTATCCCCTTTTCAATATCTTCCAGATATTCTTCCCTTATCTCAACTGATTTTGAGATTTTTTTTTTAGGAGGATCGTTTGAATCATCTGGATTTTGTGGATCTGGTTTCTTGGATTCTGCATTAGGATTATCTTCTGGATGATTAGGATCATTTTGCTGATTCTCTGTTTGTTGCATACGTTGGATCTGTATGGGTGCATCTCCCCATTCCACAGGATCAAGACCATGTTCTCTCCTCCATTCATTGATTGTAATTTGCATATTATTGAGTTGAGAAGCAGCAATATCCTGTTGTAATTTTTGCACCTGAGGATCTGCATCATAGATATATTGAAATTCAATCTCACCCTCGGGATCGATCTCTGATATAATCTCAAGATTTGTCCTATACTCAATCATATCGAGCAATACCCGATATTTTCGCTGGAACACCTGTGATTGTTGCTCTGCAGATGATTTATTAACAGCATCAGTTATCCCGAGCTCTGCAGGAGTACCTCCAAACACGCTTATAACAAATTTTTGCACAAAATCAAGACCATCCAAAAATGCAAGATCCTTGACATCCAGCATGAGGGGCTTGAAGTCAATACTTGTATCTTTTCCGCCATGAAATATCCCAAATTTGTGCTTCTGTTTCCGAAATTTCTCATGCACAAATTTCTCAAGATTCTCTTGCTCGGTCTGATTTAGACCGTTTGTAGTGATGAATCCTTGGAAGACTGCCCCCGATTTATAAAATTGTTTAGTTTGGACAATTTGCGAGAATACCCACTCAAGCATATCCTGAATCTGCTTCACCCTAGACCGACCATAGGTGAAGTATGTCGTAGGCTGATCCCTAAATACAATGAGCTCACGTGGGCTAAAAAATTGTGGTGCATTTCGCACAAAATTAAATTGCCAGTGACCTAGAGTGCGACCATAATCATCGATAAAAGCATTAAATTGGGAGGCATCATAGGCTTGTATTGAGAGGAGTTGAGCCGGTGCAGATCTCGGGACTATGGGATAATTATTAACCTTGACATATGACGATTGATCGAATCCCTTTACAAGGACACCCTCTCCAATCTCAAAATAATCTGTTAATGCCTTGCGTAGCTCTTTAAAGTAGGTCTCCTCATTGGTATTACTTTTGAGCAATAATGCCTTGCTCATTGCAATCTTGGCTTTTACTCTTGGAGTCAATACTCCATCTTTTGGGAGTATATCCCAAGGCATACCAAGTACTTGATCAAGTACTAGGTTTATACTCCTCTGCACAATACCCATCTGTGCGAGAGTGCGAAGAGTAGCTATATCATCAGTACGAGGTCTGCCGTATGGGTGTTGGAGGAACCAATCAGGGATTTTTGCCTTGCGGAGAGTCTGATCAATTGGGATAAGGAGACTCTCATCCATCCCATAACTCCCAGGTACAAATTGGTTTGAGACTAGACGAACGGGAAGATTACTAACACGTTTTCTCAGACCGATTCGCTCCAAAATACCCACAAAATCACCTCATTTCCTCTGGCATAAGCTCCTCAATTTCGGGCTTTTTTGGGACTGGAACTTTTGTCAGAGTATCCACAAAATCAACAATTGGGCTGACCTTCTTCTCGACCTCGGACAGGATTGATTGCCTCATATCTTCAAGATGGGTAGATATGGTCGTCATTGCATCACCCATAATTTGGAAGCCAGAAGCCATATCCTTGCGAACACCTGAGATTGTGATGGTCCCCAGGATGGACGGGAATCTCTCGATGATATCCAGCACTTTATCCTCGGACGAGTTAGGGAGTACAATATCAAAGAGGTATCCAATTGCAGCACTCTGCATCTCCCCAATTTTCTGGATAAGACCTGCACTCTCCTTACGCTTGTCCTCCCACCCGTTGAACCATTTTTCAAGTGCGAAAAATATGGTGAGAAGAAAGGTGAGAAAAGCAGTGAGTAAATATCTGTTGAGATTTGCAGGGATTCCGAGTTGCTGACTCTGCACCTCAGCGGTCAACGTGGATCCAATGAGTGCAAGGAGCGCACCCTTAGTAACAATAAATTGAAAATTTGTCCAATTGCGAGTAGATTCTACTGTTTTACCTTGCAGTTGTCGTAATTTAGCAGCCACATATAATATGAGTAATTGTCATTTATATATGTATGTACAACGTATGTATGATGTATTTATGATAAATCTACAGTGATAAATCTTGCACGTCCACTCTCAGCATCCCTTGCTGCAAGTACTGCGAACCAAAATGCCATAGTTGTATCATCATGTCTACCTTTGCTTACAAATTTACCTTTAGCTGAGTCATATTGCCATGCAGCAGTCTCTTGTATTAGGATTGACATCATCCTACGAGTGTAATCGACATCTGCTGCAGAGTGAATCTTGGGATCTCCCCATGGGATAACCACTTTTCGCGTCTCGAATATGCCTCTTACGCTAGGGATTCCTGTCTGCATATCATGCTTGTTGCTACCGCTAGTAGTATGCGCTTCAACAGGCAAGTTAGGATACTGATCTTCAAGGATTTGAATCAGAAAACTCTCAAAATTCTTCTCGATTTTTGCCACTTGAAAGTTATATCTCTGATGTAATGAGTTGAGAGCGAGCATCTGAGCATCATATCTCCGTCCTCTGAATCTCACCATGTCCAAGATTCGGTATTTGTTTTGTACAAGCTCCAAAGACAGGATGACGGTCCAATCTGCATCAGAGGAAGGACTTGCTTGGAGATCCATACCAGCTACTGTGAGTGTATCAGCCAAGTTTGGTCTGCGAAGTATAAGTGAGGTATCCTTGCACTGGTCCATGAGCCTCTTTGGTACGAGCGCAAGCTCATCAGAGAGTGGATTGAGTAAAAATTCGACCTGAAATGCATAATTGCCGAGATCCTCTCTCCATTCGATGAGTGTTTCTAGAGGATATTTTTCGGGCCATAATGCTCGAGGTCTGGGGGGTTCAGTGTTTGTAGTGTAGCGATATTCCTCATACCAATCTTCCAATTTTGGAGCATCTTTATCCTCCAACATGACTAATTCCGCATATTTTTCTCGAGCCTTAGCGTACCATCTGTGCCAGTCATCAATGAGATGCCAGTCTTCCTCGGGTATGGCGGGATAATTATCCCCCACAAAATTCCCAAACTCATGCCTCCTGAGTTTGTCGAGAGCATCACCCTCCCTGAGTATTGTACCAACATAGAGGGTGCGAGTGTGAGGTAATCGTGATGCAAGGATAACCCGACGGATGATCATCTCTGCTTCTGCAAATGATAGATTCTGCTTTTCATCAAGCAGATCATCTAAGATGATGACATCAGGATTCAGTCCACGAAATTTACCAGTCAATGATCTGATGTAGATGATAGATCCATTGGATAATGTGATCTCGACACTGTTGTAAGTAAGTATCTCCACATCACTCTGAATCTGCTTCACATAGTATTCGAAAAGTTGCACAAAATTACGGACCCAATCTTTGGTCTGAGGGAGTGAGTTCATAGCCACGATAATTCTTGTTTTCTTACGTTCGACCTCCCAAGCAGCTATGAGCTGTGATATTGTGGATTTTATATGACGGCGAGAGCAGGATATATACGTGGATTTTTCTCGTAGATATCGACTTATCCACTCTTGATGGAATCCAGCTATATCTACCCCCATGACTTCCTTGATCATATACGGTAAATGAGTACGAGCAGCTATACGATGAGCTGTAGTTCCAGGGAGAGATTTAGTATGAATCTGAATCTGAGGGGCGAAGGGCTCATATTCTGCTGAGCTCATTTATTAACCTCCCTCAACAATTTTTACAAAATCTGCTAAGAGCTCTGGATTCTTTTGACTTATTATCTCGATAGCCATCATGAATCTATCTTCTAGTTCCCTCATACTCTCAACAGTATCCAAGGATTGTAACATGCCGAACATAGTCACCCGATCCTCAACTAATTTACGCTGTGCCTCGACCATGCGGACAAAGATACTCAAGAATCTAGGATCATCCCGCTTTTTGATCTCAATTAATCGACCTTCTCCGCCGCCAACCCACTTCTCATACTTACCAGTTAATATCTCTTGGATCTCTTTGCCGACAGTGATCAAAGTTGACTGATGTATTGCAGCCAGTGATTGTGTGTCAAGTGGTTGCATTACATCAATCTCAATAGGTATTGCATCAGTAACTTCCTCTGCAAAACTTGCTGCCTTTTGGATAGCTTGGAGATTTTTGCTGGACTTCTTCTTTGCCCTGCGAATCGAGTCACTTACCTGGATTTTGGATTGCAACTCGTACTCTCTCCGTCTACGATTGTACAAAACTTGAACAGAGGTCCCAAGCTCTCTCGCTAATTTAACCAGATCCTGATGCTGTGAATCAGGATCTTTGTTGTCAATCACCTGCCTGTATCTCTTATATAACTCATACCCGTTCTCATGCTTTCGAAACACATTATGGGATCTAAGGGATTCCCAACCGCTCTCTACTGTATTCACGTATGTATAAACGTTTCTGGAGGTATAAACGTTTGGGAAACATTAACTAAAAATATAGAGAGATTAAGGCTTGGTGATGTAATATATACAATCTTCACATGCTTTCATTTCGCTATGCTTTGGATAGCGAAAATATTTTTTGTAGAAACGAGCTCTCCTTGTCTCCTCTCTGAACATTGCCTCCTCGGCAAGATCCAGAAACTCACTAAGAGTCTCCACAACCAAGTAATATGGATGGTCTTCTATGCGAATCCCAGTCTTTTGATTCCTGAATGTCCATATCCATTGATAATGGGCTCCTTTTTTACAAAGGGGGTAATATGTCTCATGCTCCAAGAAAATTGGATTTGGAGCATGGAATTTTCTGTTCCATTCGTACTCAACTTTTTCATTGATTATTCGGGGATAATACCCCGATCGATCCTTCAATGTTCGTTGCATAATATAATAACCGTTAATTGAATATATAAATGTTTTGGCAGTAGGATGAACAATTGAATCCTGCCAAGTTGGCAAAGACTAATAAGATCTGTGTCAATCAGTAGATTCCTATCTTAAGAATTGAAACATAATTTGCATAATATAATGAATCAGATCCACCTGTACCTATTGTAAACATAAGAGTTATATATTCAATTAACAGTTATTATATTATGAAGAAAATAATCGTCGAAAATATAGAACAAGTATATGAGCACCTTGAAGAGGATTCTTATTATATAAGATTCTGTGACACTGAAGTACCTGTCGCAGAGCAAATTTCGGGGCATATGTGTCCAATGTGCAGTCAAGAAGACTGTGAAAGTGGTAACTGTGATGAGTACTGTTACTCTCATCAAAATGATCTCGTTAAATGTGAGTATATACCCTGGATGAATCAATCATTACTTTTTGTCGAGGGATATGTTTGCGCCTGTGGTTATGATGAAGACGGGTATACGGACGAAGATAATCTCGAGCCTGGTGCCTATTATTTTTTCATTTTTACAGGAATTGAGGGAGCGAGAAGCACTCTAGACATCTACGATGGTACATACGTCAAACCAACCCGAACCGTTGCGAAGGGCACACACCTCTCGAACGGAGATTGGAAGGTCACAATCTTCTAAAATTTCTTGAAATAAATTATCTTTGAGGTGGGTTATACCACGTAACATTTATATACAATAAAGAGTAACATAGGGTAACATGAGATCAAAGGTAATCCGTGTGCCGAACCCTGTATATCAGGAACTGAAAAAGAGAGCTGCAAAAAAACAGCAGCTCCAACAAAGAAAAATCACAATAGGAGAAATCCTTTTTGATATAATAAAGGAGGTCTCCAGCAAATGAATCAACTGAACCACACATCTATCAATCCAGACATTGAAGTCTGTCAGCATTGCCACAGAGAGACTGTGGATTGGGTGGAGACTACGTTTTTTGGGGAGTGGCTACTGTTATGTAGCAAATGTAAGCAAGAGCTGGAGGGAGAAGAATGAGTATCACGATCGAAACTATAGAAATAACTAAACAAGGTCACCCTGCTATGTGGGAAAGTGGGGGTGGATACACAAACACAGGCAGAGCTACAATCATAACTTCAGCACAAGGTAAAAAATTGCAAGCTGTTTACACCAGAAGATCGGGTATGCTAGCATGCGAAAATCACGCATTATTCGTAGTTGATCATAATCACGTAATAATCATGGTGTCACACCATAGGGCTGATTTCCGGATTAAAATTTATCAGATAGTGGGCCTGGATTTACATAGCAAAAAAGCATCTCTTGCACTCAGAAATGAATATTCGATGGGTGAATGGGACATTGCGCCCCCAGCAACACTGAACGATGCAATTGCTGCTGCAAAGGATAAGGCACTTTGCTACCACTGCCGATCTCCACACTTCATACAGGAGGAAGAAGCATGAACACCACGGTCTGTGAGCGTACTATATGCGGATACAATGCAACCCACATAATCAGTACCAGCCACATCAGAGATCTGCCGGTGTGCGAGTACCACTTGCAGCAACTCCTAAGTCAGATCCCCGCCAGGAGAATCCGGCTCGTCAAGGAGGTCAAGACATGATGGAAAGAACAGAAGACCCTTTGTGTAAAATTTGCAATTTTAAAACGGCTGATTATGGCTACTGTATAACATCTGATTGTTACGAGTGCACCAGATGTCATTATGCTCATGAGGATGA
>Ga0114931_10005201_pt1 | contig 16084 bp, 9 predicted proteins | sample 2SBtaG_FD_89579 | JGI IMG/M metagenome (GOLD analysis project Ga0114931, IMG submission 89579) | Deep subsurface microbial communities from Kolumbo volcano to uncover new lineages of life (NeLLi) - 2SBTROV14_V59a metaG | ecosystem: Environmental > Aquatic > Marine > Volcanic | place: Kolumbo...
GCCGTGGCCATCGCTATCATATTGAACGTCTATAAAAGAATGAAGAGTATAGATGTTGAACATGTTAACACCATGAAATATTGATTACTGCTATGAATACCTCACTTTTAGCATGGTCGGTTTGGGTTCCAGTTCTGTTATTTTCCTCATTTGTTGTCGTCGCCCTTTTTGGTAAATGGCTCAAACCCAAGCTTGCCGGAGTGATCTCGACTCTGACGATCCTGATTTCCGCCATTATTTCTTATGGTGCCGCATATCAGTATTTCTTTTTGGTTGGGAAAGTAAATGGGGCCTATCAGGCTATCATTCCTATGGATGTGGAATGGCTTCGATTTACTGAACATTTGATCATCAAAATGGGTGTGTTGCTGGATCCGATTTCAGTTATGATGTTGGTGGTAGTCACTACAGTATCCGGCATGGTCCATATATACAGTTTCGGTTATATGAAAGGGGAGAAAGGTTTCGAACGTTATTATGCCTTCCTTTCCTTGTTCAGTTTCTCAATGATTTCGCTGGTAATTTCAACCAATATATTTCAGATGTATGTCTTCTGGGAATTGGTGGGTGTTTCCTCTTACCTTTTGATTGGATTTTACTATCAAAAACCTTCAGCGGTTGCGGCTTCAAAAAAGGCCTTTATTGTTACAAGATTTGCTGATTTAGGGTTCCTCATTGGTATTCTTCTTCTATCCTACTACACTGGTACTTTCGATTTTCAGAAGCTACTGGATCCTCATGGTGTAGCTGTGAGAGAAATTTCCAGCTTATCATTTATGGGCATGTCAGTGCTCTCATGGGCACTGATACTGATTTTTGCCGGTGGGGCGGGTAAGTCGGCCATGCTACCTTTCCATATTTGGTTACCTGATGCTATGGAGGGGCCTACCCCCGTGTCAGCACTTATCCATGCTGCCACTATGGTGGTAGCCGGGGTGTATCTGGTAGCTCGATTATTTTGGCTCTATGCAGCCTATGCGCCCGATGCGCTGTCGGTGGTAGCATTTATTGGAGCGATTACTTCTCTGTTTGCTGCCGTCATTGCTGTGACTCAAACGGATATAAAACGAATCCTGGCTTTTTCTACTATTTCTCAAATTGGTTACATGATGTTGGCGCTTGGAGTTGCGGGATTTGGTGGTGAAGAAGGCTTAGGATATACGGCCTCTATGTTCCATTTGTTCACTCATGCCATGTTTAAGGCATTACTTTTTCTGGGTGCAGGAGCCATCATCCATGCGGTTCACAGCAATGAGATGGGAGATATGGGAGGACTTCGAAAATATTTGCCAATCACACACATCACCTTCCTGATCGCAGCCCTGGCCATTTCTGGTATCCCTCCATTTTCAGGTTTTTTTAGCAAGGATGAGATCCTTGCAGCTGCCTGGATGCACAACCGGATGTATTTCTGGATAGAATGGTTTGTGGCCGGGTTGACGGCTTTCTATATGTTTCGGCTGTACTTTTCGGTCTTTTGGGGTGAAAATAGAACTTATGAACAAAGACCAAAGGAAGCTCCGGCCTCCATGCTCATTGCCCTGATCTATTTAGGCATTGCAGCGGCTATTACCGGATTTATTCCCTTCAATCAATTTGTTACCTCTGATGGTCAACCCTTTAATTCAGAGTTCCACTGGTTCATCGCGATTCCTTCCGTGGTGATCGGATTGGTAGGGATTATTGTGGCGGCCTGGCTTTATTTGAAACCAGGTGAAGCGGCAGATAAGCTTTCGCGTAATTTCCCCATGCTGTATCGCTTGAGCCTAAACAAGTTTTATGTGGATGAGTTTTACCTCTTTGTCACACATAAGATCATCTTTAATGGTATATCGACCCCAATGGCATGGTTCGATCGACATGTGGTAGATGGTACTATGAATGGAATAGCCTGGACGACCCAACAGGTTTCGAAGCGCATAAAAGGAGTTCAGTCGGGGCAGTTACAGGAGTATGGTTACGCTATGGTGCTGGGGGCTGTTGGCCTGGCCCTGTTGCTTTTGTATTGGGGGACGAGATAATGAAATACAATGGATAATTTAAGCTTACTTCTGGTAATCCCTTTTTTAACCATGTTGGTAATATCGGCTGTCCGCAACCTCAAAATGGTTCGGGTGGTTGGAGCCATAGGAATGGGAGTACAACTCTTTTATGTTGTTTATCTCCTCTTGGTTTTTCTGGGTGAGCGCTCTTCCGGCAACACTTCGGAAATGTTGTTTGTCCATGACGTGGTATGGTATCAGTCTTTGAACATACATTATGCAGTTGGTGTTGACGGGGTCTCCATTTCCCTCTTGTTACTTACAGCCGTAGTAATTTTTGCGGGGATATTTGCTTCCTGGGAAGTAGAATACCGGGTCAGGGAGTTTTTCATTACATTGATTTTGTTGGCTACAGGGGTTTTTGGCTTTTTCATCTCCATCGATCTTTTTACCATGTTTTTATTCTATGAGCTTGCCGTAATTCCGATGTATTTGCTAATAGGAATATGGGGTACCGGACCCAAAGAATACTCTGCGATGAAGCTCACCCTGATGCTGATGGGCGCTTCGGCGTTGCTGTTGGTGGGGGTCCTTGGAATCTACTTCAATTCTGCGCCTGATGATGGCGCCCTCACCTTTAACTATATAGATATTTCCCATATCCATCTTCCTCGAAGCGCTCAGATGTTCTTTTTCCCACTCACCTTCATTGGTTTTGGAGTCCTGGCTGCCTTGTTCCCGTTTCATACATGGTCGCCAGACGGTCACGCCTCCGCGCCCACGGCTGTTTCAATGCTTCATGCGGGTGTATTGATGAAACTAGGTGTCTATGGGGCCTTAATAATTGCGGTGATGTTAATGCCCCAGGCAGCAGTGGAAATGGCTTGGCTCTTTATCATTTTGGCTACAATAGGTGCCGTGTATGGAGCGATGGGGGCTATTGCTCAGAAAGACCTGAAGTATATAAATGCATATTCATCCGTTAGTCATGTCGGACTCATCCTGTTTGCTACCTTAATGTTTAACCAGGTAGCCTTTGAAGGGGCTGTGCTGCAAATGATTTCACATGGATTGATCACCGCCCTCTTTTTTGCATTGATAGGGATGATCTACGGGCGAACTCATACCAGAAACATCTATGAAATGGGCGGACTTATGAAAGTAATGCCGGTACTTGGGGTTGCTTATCTCATCGCCAGTTTTGCTGCTCTCGGTCTCCCAGGCTTTAGCGCTTTTGTGGCAGAAATGACCATTTTTGTCGGAGCCTTTCAACATGCTGAAATATTTATCCGGGTCGTAAGCATTTTGGCCGTGTCTTCCATTGTGATCACTGCTGTATATATGCTCAGGGCAGCGGCCATTTTGTTGTTAGGTCCTTTGAAAAAACAAGAGTATGCGCAACTGCCGGATGCTCATTGGTATGATAAAATAGCGGTTTTCCTGTTAATTGCTGTCATTACAGGCATAGGAATGTTTCCGGGATGGCTATCAGATATGGTCTATTCAGGTTTGGGTCCAATGTTCAGTCGGTTTATCTCTAACTAGTATTTTGAGCTAATTATGGAACTGTCAAAATTCTTAATAATGCGAAATGAGTTATCGCTCATACTGGTAGTGCTTTTGCTTTTGCTGGCTGAATTGTTTTCTAACCGGCAGGGGAAAAAAGCCATTATTACCCTTGCTGTTGGACTTTTCCTTGTTCATACCATTGTTGGTTTTTTGCCAACAAGTCATGGTGAACTGTTTGGTGGTATGTATAGAAACACACCCCTGATTGTACTAATGAAAAACCTGCTTAACGTGGGTGTTTTAGTGGTGTTTCTTCAATCATCTTATTGGCTCCGCCTACCTGAAAACGAACACCGGTTCACCGAATTTTTTCTATTGACATTGTCAACGCTTATTGGGATGTCCTATATGATCTCATCGGGCAACTTTCTAATGTTCTATCTCGGACTCGAGTTGGCTTCCATCCCAATCACAGCTTTGGCTGCTTTTAATATCCGTAAGATGGAATCCATAGAGGCAGGTGCAAAATTTATTTTGTTAGCAGCATTATCCTCAGGGATTATGCTATTCGGTATCTCTCTGATCTACGGCACTACGGGAAGTATTTATTTCTCAGATGTCATGGCGGGAATGTCAATGCATCCGGCCCAGATTGTGGCTACTACCTTCTTTATTGCTGGTCTCGCCTTTAAAATCTCGCTTGTTCCTTTTCATCTTTGGACAGCGGATGTTTATGAGGGCTCTCCGACCTCCGTAGCGGCCTACTTGTCCGTTATTTCCAAAGGGGCATCAGTATTCATCTTGATCATTGTCCTGTTCACAGTGTTCAGGGATGTAGTTACAGCGTGGAAACCACTTTTAGCCGTTATTTCAATAGCTACCATGACTACAGGTAATATTTTTGCCTTACGGCAACAAAATATTCAACGATTTCTGGCCTTTTCTTCTGTCGCTCAGGCCGGATTTATTCTTTTGGGCATCATTAGCGGGAGTGAGTACGGCATGGCGGCCGTTGTGTATTTTGTACTGGTGTACGTTTTCTCCAATCTCGGCGCTTTTGGAGTAGTAGCTGTGGTACGCTATCGTACAGGCAAACAAAACATCGGTGACTACGATGGGTTTTATCAGACCAATCCGAAGCTAAGCCTGGTCATGCTTCTGTCATTATTTTCTTTGGCGGGCATCCCTCCTGTAGCCGGATTCTTTGGTAAATTCTTCTTGTTTGCCGCTGCTGCTGAACAAGGAATGTACTGGCTGGTGATCATCGCCGTACTCAATACCATTATCTCCTTATACTACTATCTTCTGGTTGTCAAAGCCATGTTTCTCCATAAAAGTGAGGAGCCAATAGAGAAAATTCAAGGAGATTTTATGATGAATATCGCTCTGGTAGTAATAGTGTTTGGTATTTTGTTTATTGGTATTTATAGTCCTGTTTTCGAATGGATTTAGGCGGTTAGTTGGGGATTATAAAGTTAATGTTATGGGATTAGAATCAGGGAAACATCTTGAAAAAGAAATAAATGAAGTTCGCTGCCGGGTAGTGGAGTCAGGAATTGATAAAAATCGAGTAGATTTTTTAAAGAATTTGCTGGAGTTTAATGGATATGAAGTTCAATATCAGGAAATGCCGAGAAAAGAGGATCACGAGCCAACCACCTACCTCCTTGGGGTCACCGACATTACCTTTAATCCTGTGTTAGCCGTTTATAAATTTGCCCTTCATACCCCTGATGGTAGAAAAGTATCACCAACTTATTGGAATCAAATTAACGACAATACTAATCCTGCCTACTGGGAATAAAAATGATCCGGATCACTGATATCTGTGATGCATCGTATTGTGAATTTGATGAAGCATAGGTGTCGGTTATTTGACAAAATTCACATCAATTTAAAGATATTAATGTAAGTTGTTGATATTCAGATATATATGAAGTATATTCCATACTCTAAGTTTTCAATCAACTATGACAAGGGTCATTTTTTATAGCAGAAGAGAAATTTACCTTTACTCGAGTATTTATTAAAAATTTAGGCAACATTATCATGGATAGTAAAACAACCCAGCAAAAAAGAAAATACAAGTATCCGGGTAAAAGAGTTACGACAAACGGCAACCTGTTGGTTTCATCTGTTGAAGCATTAGTAGCGGAAGCGGGTGTGTTTTATCCAATCACTCCGTCAACCGAAATGGGTGAAAACTTTCAGAACAGTTTTGCCAAGGGGCAACTAAATGCCTTCGGTGAGAACCTTATGGCTATTGAAGCGGAAGGCGAGCATGCTGCTCAGGGTGGAGCTATTGCCATGTCAGTGACCGGGAAGCGGACGGTAAATTTTACTTCAGGACAGGGCGTTGTTTATGGTCTGGAACAGTACTATCATGCTCCCGGGAAACTCAGTACAATGGTATTGGAACTGGGTGCCCGTGCTTTAACCAAGCATGCGCTGAATGTTCATTGTGGCCATGATGATGTTTATGCTGCCATGGATACTGGCTGGAACATATGTTTTGCAAAGGATGCTCAGCAGGCGGCAGACCAGGCTCTCGTCTTGCGTAAAGTAAATGAGCTGTCTTTGAATCCGGGAATTAATGCTCAGGATGGTTTTCTAACCACCCATCTTGAGCGTACTTTCCTGATGCCTGAAGCTGGATTGGTTAGGGCCTATCTGGGAGCTCCGGATGATATCATAGCCTGCCCTACACCTGCTCAAAAAGAATTGTTCGGTGAAACAAGGAGGAGGCTGCCCGTTATGATGGACCTGAAAAACCCGATTGTTCTGGGACCGGTACAGAACCAGGAGCACTATATGAATGGGGTGGCTGCACGAAGGAATAATTTTTCCGAGGCCATTTTAGGGTTTTTTGAAGAGGCATATCTGGAATATGGTCGACTGACAGGGCGATATTATGGCCTAGTATCCGGGTACCACCTGGAAGAAGCTGACACTGTTTTTGTTGCACTTGGTAGTGCGGCTGAAAACATTGAAGCAGTTTCAGATTTGCAATTTGAAAAAACTGGTGAAAGAATTGGGGTCTTACACATCAACGTTCTTCGTCCATTTCCCGAAGCCGCTGTTGTGGAGATGTTGAGAGGGAAAAAGCATGTTATTGTTATTGAGCGAACCGATGAGCCGCTTTCCGGGGACAATCCGCTAACCAGAGATATCAAGGTTGCGTTGAGCAAAGCTGAGGACAATTACACCCGAGTGGCCCATACGAATATTGGCAAATTAGATCCTTCAACAGATAAACCTGCCATAATTTCAGCTTCATACGGGTTAGGATCCAGAGACTTCAGGCCAGAGCATATTCTGGGTGCCTTTGAATACGCAAAGGGCAAAATAGCGCGTCAGGATGGCAAGTTGGCCAGCGACGGAGAGTCTTTTGTCTTCCTTGGGATTGACCACCCGTATGCTGTTGTTTCGCAAGAAACGCCCTCCGGTTTGCCTCAGGGTTCTATTGCCATAAGATTTCACTCCATTGGAGGGTGGGGCATGATCACTACCGGAAAGAACCTGGGGATGATCATTGGCGAATTCTCCAATTATATTGCTGAGCGAGATAATTTGATCGATGAAGATGGCACTCCTAAAGAACTTATCCATGTAAGTGCCAATCCAAAATACGGATCTGAAAAAAAGGGAGCACCTACCAATTACTTCATGGTGGCCGCTCCGGAAAGGATCCGTGTCAACTGTGACTTAAGGCATGTGGATGTTGTCCTATGCTGCGACCCTAAGGCCTTCTTACATACTAATCCTTTGATTGGACTTAGAAAAGGAGGAGCTTTTGTTTGGGAATCCAGTGAGCATAATTCAGAGAAGGCATGGGAAAGGATCCCTAAAAAATTCAGAAAACAGATCATTGATCAAGAAATCAAGATATATGCCTTGAATGGATTTGAAATCGCCAGGAAAGCAACAGAGCGAGAAGACCTGCAAACCAGAATGCAGGGCAATTCCTTCCTGGGGGCCTTTTTTGGCGTTTCGCCTTTCCTTGAGGAGTACAACATTCCAAAAGATGAATTTTTATCAACCGTTCGGAGACAATATGAGCACAAGTTTGGAAGATTTGGTGAGGCTGTCGTCGAATCAAACATGCTGGTGATGACGGATGGATTTGAAAATGTATATCCCATTACGTATGGAGATATCGATGCACCGGATACATCAAGCTTTCTTGGGGATGTCATCAATCCCTGCGAGCTAGACCTGTACAGTCTGAAGAAAAATGGAGATGATAAACGAAACAAGAAATCTCCTTTGTTTAGCATGAAAACTTTCGATAAGGAGTTCAGGGCAGGCCTCGGCTATGATCAACCTGCAAGCCCGTTGGCATCTGTAGGTATGATGGCGGCCGCAACCGGTGCTACTTCAAGCAAATATGTTGCCAGAAGGGAGGTACCGGTATTTCTTGCTGAAAATTGCACCCAATGCATGGAATGCGTTGTGGCTTGTCCTGATTCTGCTTTGCCTAATACGGCCCAGGATGTGGATGCCATCTTAAGGACGACTATCCGAAGTTATGTGAGTGACGAGGAGGTAAGAAAGGAATTGATTGAGAAAGTGCCGGAATTAACCAAAGCCGTTCGTGCTGACATGCTGGAAAAAGCCGCCATCAAAGGAGATACCACAACCTTTCATGCGCTGGTGATGAGTGAAGTAGAAGAATTGAATCTGCTGGAGGTTGGAAGTAAGGCTTTTGAAGAGATAAGTGTTATCCTTGAGAAGCTTCCGATTGCCTATCATAATGCCAGGGCCATATTTGCTGGGAAAGAAAAGAAAGAACCGGGAGAAGGGGGAGTGTTTGGTCTTTTTGTGAGCGATCTCTGCAAAGGCTGTGGTGCTTGTGTAAGTGCCTGTGGAAAGCATGATGCGCTTCGAATGCAGCCTGAGACAGAAGAGGTCCATACGAATTATAAATCGGCGTTGGGTTTTCTCAACCTGATGGGCAACACTCCTAAAAAGTATTTGGGAATATATGACCCAGAAAACCCTCAGGAATCTAAGGCTGCTGCTCTGAAGTTCCATTTAATGCAACGTTCAAAATATGAAGCCCTTGTAGCCGGCGATGGTGCCTGTGCCGGTTGCGGAGAGAAATCAATCCTTCATGCAGTCGCCACTATCACGGAAGCCATGATGCGTCCGATGTATCATCATAAAGCAGACAGATTGGCTCAAAAAGCCAAAGATCTTGAAAAAGTAGGCATTAATAGCCTTGCAAAGCTCAAAAAAAATGATCCCACCGCTCATGAGATATTTAAAAGAGCTATGGTACATATTATCATTGGTGTTGGAGCAGAAAACTCCACAGAGGCAGATCTTCGTATAGCCAATGAGTTTCTTGGTCATGACCGGGAATTGATCAAAGCCCTGATTGCCATCCTGAAAACGGAGTCCTTTAACTTAAAGGAACTTCAAACCATTGAAGGAAGATCTGCAAATGGTATGTCGGTCATGGCAATGACTGCGAATACAGGTTGTAATACCGTTTATGGGTCCACCCCAGCAAACAACCCGCATACCTATCCATGGATGAACTCCCTCTTCCAGGATGGCGCCACCATAGGCTGGCTTGTTGGGGAAAGCTTTATTTATGATCATGCACGTCGATCAGTCATCCCTGAACGGTTCACTGATATGATCCTTAATGATTTTGAAAATTCTTTTGAAGAAGAAGATTACTTCAGGTTCACCCACTTCTCTGATATGGATATGACAGATCAGGAAATTTTAGAGTTGCCTAAGGTATGGGCGATTGGTGGCGATGGAGGTATGGGAGATATTGGCTACCAGAATGTGTCAAAAGCAGTTATGCAAAATCGTCCTAATCTGAAGATTCTCATGCTAGACACTCAGGTGTACTCAAATACAGGGGGACAAAACTCAGAATCATCACCCATGCCGGGTGGTTTTGATATGAACCAGTTTGGTAAGGCAACAGAAGGAAAACATTCTGAACGCAAGTCGGTAGCTGAGTCCTTCCTTGGAGGTCATGGATCCGCTTATATCGCCCAAATATCCCTTGCTAACAGTGGAAACTTGTACAAATCTATCCTCGATGGACTTTTCTACCGAGGTACGGCCTTCTACCAGACTTATACGGCATGTATGCCCGAACATGGGGTTCCGGACTATGCCGCAGAAATCCAGGCCCTTCGCATCAGGGACAGCAGGGGAATGCCGGAATTCACCTTCAACCCAAGCCTTGGAGAAACTTATCCGGATGCGCTCAACGTTAAAACAAATCAATCGTATCAGACCGACTGGGCTAAGAAAATCGCTCCTGTGACGAAAAAGAAGTATGTTTATACAACGGCACATTGGGCCTTTTCCGAAGCAAGGTTCAGGTATCATCATAAAAAGATTAGTCCAAAGGATGCTGAAGGTATGGTGTCCCTGGAAGAGAAAATCAAATTGATTACGATGGATGATATAATTCATCGACGACATACCGATCCTGGACATCGCTCCTTTGTGAAGGACTTTGGGGTTTACGCCATTGATTACAATGAAAACGGGGAAGAAATTTATAGAGCCTTGTCTACTCAAATGGTGCTTTTCGTGGTAGAACGAAGGAAAGCCTGGAGGCTTCTACAAAGTAAAGCGGGTATCGTCAACGAAGACTACCTGAAACAGAAAGAGTTGCTAGCCCAAAAGGATAGTGAAGAGAAAACTCAGGACTCACCAAGGGGTAAGATGGTGGAAGCCTGATATTATGATCATTAAAAATAGAACAAGGGTATTGACAGGTATTCCCTCGTTCTATTCGATTACTTTTAATATCTCCAACTCGTTAAATCAGCCCCTTGTGGTGCTGTTTCTCTTATGCGCTTTAGTATCTTTGACATATACATGGTATTGTAATGCAATCTGGAAACCGCATTGGGCAGGTCATGATCACCATTCCAGCAATGTTCATCCCGGGCGCCATAATCTACCTCACCGGCATAATATGGGTTGGATGTATTTTCTAAAAAATCCTCCATCAGATAAACAGCATTGTTCAGGTAGTAATTGTCCATTTCACCACAGTAGATATGTATTTTCCCTACGAGATCAGGTCCCAGCTTATCCCAGTTTTGCTCAAGAATATTTCTAAGATCATAGTTTTCCTTCCAATATTCAGCAACGTCATGATTGATTACGCCAGTTTTTTTATCCCATATCCGGGCCGGATACCCGTCCTCTCCCTGAGGAGAAAAGACCGCCTCCCAGATATCCCACTGCTGGCCAGAGCGACTCTTACTACCAAGGGCTAACTCCCGATAGTTCATGTCCCGGAGGGTTGTACTCACATGTCCCAGGTAGTCACGCATACCGGGCCGAAGAATTTTCCTGTGATCTCCCTGAATAAAGTAAGCGTTCTCGTCCTTATATATATCTACTACCGTGTACGCCCGAAAGTCAATGGGGTCAGGACAAGCGGCAAAACATCCGTTATATTCTTTAGGATACTTCACCTGAACACCCAGGGCTTCCCATCCTCCTGTGGATCCGCCATACAGAAAACGACTCCACCCTTTCCCAATTCCTCTGAATTTTTTCTCAATATAGGGAACTAATTCATAGGTGATGGCATCTCCATAAGGGCCAAGATTGGCTGAATTGACTGCATAGGAATCATCATAGTACGGGTTGGCATGTTGCACCTCAATAATGATTACACGAGGGAAATCTTTTGAAATCCATTTTTGATAAAATTTATATGCTTCCAGTTGCTGGATCTTGTTATATCCTTTAAGATGAAATCTCTCACTGTAGTCCGGTTCAAGGTTTTCATCGGGAGGTTCAGTTCGAAATCCTCCAAAATTTCGGGGGAAATGTCCATGAAAAATGATGAGAGGATAATGGGCTCCCGGATGTTCATCGAATCCTTCCGGCAGCAATACATGGGCTCCTAAAGTCATGGGTCTTCCCCAAAATTTTGAAAGCAATTTGCTCTCAATCGTTACATGTTTGATGTATTTGGTATCTTCAGGTGGAACAATTGGTGGGATCACTTCGGTCATTTCAATAGCAACATTGTTTCCCGGTTGGATGTCAATTTTCATGGGTTGGCTGTAAATATTTCCCGGTGAAGTATTCCAGTGTTGCCCCTCTCCATTATCCATGGGCAGCTTCACTGTATGACCAGTTGAGAGATGAAAAGTCTCATATTTGTTGAGCAATGCCTGCACATAGTATTCTCCAGGTTCGAGGTCAGATAATGATTGTACAGGATAGCCGAAAGCATCTTTGCCCAGCGTCAATGATTCTCCTGACTCCCAACCATCTACATCCTGACCGAAGACCAGTTGGGTATGAGGACCATCAGAAATCTGGAATCTGGGCTCCTGGTCCGGGTTGGTAGACAGGAGCAGTAATAAGCGACCATCCAACGGTTGGTTAACAAGTCCTGGAGCCAAAGAGATGATAAAGGAGGGAGCATCAGGCTGACGTTTACAGCATGTCGCCAGTACCAGCGACATCAAAAAAAGGGTAGTATATATCGTTCTCATAGTTGGATTGATTATATATTCTGATTTAGGTCAAAGTCAACAAGAGGCTATTTTAAAAGGTCCTCTATCTTCTTTTCCCATTTCATTTGTTCTGGTTTATTTTTGGAATGATCCGTTTCATCATCATACTGTTTTTGAAAATCCTCCATTTCTTGTACGGTTTTCTGGAAAATTGCTTCTATATCCTGCTGAAACGTCTTTTTGTATTTGTACTTCGTAAAGGCTTTGTGTAGTTTTCTGGCAAATACCTCACTGATATCGAAATGCACCTGCTCATGAGCCAGTAAGGCATCGGATGCCTTGTCTTTTTTTACCCATGAGTCGTCTTTATCAAAATATGAAAATACCTCAAAGCTAAGTGAGATTTTTTCACCTTCCTGTCTCATTCCAAACGAATAACGCATTCCCGAATGAGTAAGCGCCCCATAGGGACTCGACTGATCCGCGGGACCCTTAAAATCTTTCCATTGCAGATCATGTCTATCTGTCCATTTGATGATGTTATCATCTTTGGGAACATCGTTTAACCAAAGGAAGCTTAACAGGAGTATAAACATATTCATAGTAGCATCTATTTGTAAGGAGTAGCCAATATTGTAGTTATGGTCATGATACCTTCCCTAAAATTTCCTATTCTTAAATTTTCATTTGGACTATGCTGATTGTTATCCCGGTTTACAGTAGGGACAGTAACAGCCGGTATGTTCAGGGTTGATACAAACGGAGAAATAGGAACCGACCCTCCGGAGGTTCGTATTTTAATGGGATCGTGACCAAACGCTAATTTCATAGCTCCGTTGAGCCATTCTCCCATATCCGAGAGGATGGGGGTACGAAAGGCGGGATAGGAATATGTGGACGAGAAATAAAGCAATTTATCATAATTCATCCGTTCACCTTCCGTTGGTTGAGAGCCATTGATTATATGAAAACCCTGTTGAATGGCATAATTTTTCACTAAATTGATCAGGCGGGGCCCCTTGCTTTCAACCACTAGACGGATATCGATTTCAGCAGTGGCAGTGGCAGGAATAATAGTTCTCGAGGCAGGACCGACCCAACCTGAATTGATTCCCCGGATATTAAGAGAAGGGTATTGGAGCGCTTCCTGGTAGGAGGCTCCTACATTATCGATCGACCTTATACCTAGATTCTTTCTAATGGTTTTTTCATTATCAGGAACGGCGGAAAGCAATTGTTTTACATCAGCTGTCAAATTAACTCCATCGTAAAATCCAGGAATTACCACTTTCCCTCCTGCATCTTTCATCCCTCCAACCAACTGGGCCAGTTCCAGAGCAGGATTAGGAGCATAGTTGCCGTAATGTCCACTATGCTGAGGGACTCTGGGCCCGAAAACGGTCAGGGTAATGGTCGCAATGCCTCGGGCGCCGAATGTCAGCGTAGGAGCGTTGCTGATATGTCTTGGACCATCATAGATGATCAGCCTATCTGCTTTAAGATCATCAGCATATTTAAGGACAGCATCTGGAAGGTGAGGGGATCCCATCTCCTCTTCAGGGTCCATAATGACTTTTATATTGTAGTTGGATGAGCGATTATGTGCATCCAGCAAGTCAATGGCTGAGAGAAACATAACCACAGGCCCTGTGTCATCTGAAGCTGAGCGAGCAAAAATCCTCCATTCGTCATCAAAGCCGTTCTTTTGTTCTAAAGGAGAAACATCTTTCCAGGTAGTGCCTACATGTTTTCTAATTACGGGTTTATATGGACTATCCTGGTTCCACTTTGACGGATCCACCGGCTGACCATCCAGGTGCATATAGAACATGACCGTTTTTTTTGCTTTTTTGACCTTACGTTCGGCCAATAACAAAGGAGCGCCTGGTGTTGGAAGTTCACGTTGAGTGAATCCCCGTTTCTCGAAGGCATGATGTGTCCATTCCAGTGTTTGCTTAACGTTCTCAGGGACGAGGGCGTTATTGGGTATACTCAGTGTAGCATCCAATTCCTGGATGGCTTTGGGCAACTTTTCCCTGGTCCAGGTTGTAATTTGATCGGACGAAACCTTTTGAGCAAAACATGTGGATGTGCCAAATAGCACGAACATACTAAAGATACATTTCTTCATCAGGCTAGAGATTGGTTATTTGCCTTAAGGTAGTAATTTATTCCAATAACATTACCCCTGATTCCAAACAAGGCAACATAGACCCATAGCTGGTATGGTCCTGTTTTTAGATCGGGGGCTATTCTTTTTTCCTTCCTTATTCGTATTTGTGCATTCATGGAAAATCCTGGCAACTCCAAATAATCCTGGTTCTCGAGTAAGGTGAAAAACACTAGCTTTATCCGTCCAACATTAATTACGATCATGCGAATAGCTACAACTTTCTTTATTGTCCTCTTATTTTCAGCATTCACATTAAAACCTCCCAAAACCAAACTTCAACAGAAAGTGGAAGATCTGGCGGAGAAGGTGAATCCACAGTTGATCAAATGGAGGCATCATATTCACCAGAACCCAGAACTATCCAACAGAGAATATAAAACCGGTGAGTATATCGCAACATATCTAAAATCACTGGGACTGGAAGTCCAGACAAAAGTTGCCCATACAGGTGTTGTAGGTATTCTTAAAGGAGGTAAGCCAGGACCTGTGGTGGCCTTGCGGGCTGATATGGATGCCCTTCCTGTTCCTGAGCGGGCCAAATTGCCCTGGGCCTCTAAAGCAATAGGTGAATATAATGGCCAGGAAGTGCCAGTGATGCATGCCTGCGGTCACGATACGCATGTGGCTATGTTGATGGGAGTAGCAACCGTTCTTTCACAGGTGAAGTCGGAGTTGAAGGGGACGGTAAAATTTATTTTTCAGCCTGCTGAAGAGGGAGCTCCTGCCGGAGAGGAAGGTGGAGCAAAGTTGATGGTGAAGGAAGGGGTGCTTAAAAACCCGGATGTTTATGTTATATTTGGACTGCATATTCATGCAGGGACTCATATAGGTGAGCTTAATTATCGGCCAGGTGGAACCATGGCAAGTGCCAATAGCTTCAAAATTGTTGTCCATGGTAAACAATCGCATGGTTCTCAGCCATGGTTAGGGATCGACCCTATTGTTACGGCTGCACAGATCATCAACAATGCTCAGACCATTGTAAGCAGATCAATGCCTCTGACAGAAGATGCCGCTGTGGTAAGTTTTGGAAGTATCCATGGAGGCGTCAGAAATAATATCATTCCTGAGACGGTGACAATGGTTGGCACAATTCGAGCCCTTGATGATAATATGAGAGAAGAAATATTTCGTAAACTGAAGCTGATTGCTACCAAAACTGCAGAAAGCAATGAAGCTACTGTGGACGTGACAATCAATGAAGGAGCTCCGGTAACTTATAACAATGTGGAGCTTACCAACAAAATGGTGCCCACGCTGCAAAGTGTCATGGGTCCGGAGCATGTGCACCTGATCCCTGCTATTACGGGGGCAGAAGATTTTTCATTCTTTCAGAGGGAAGTTCCTGGCTTCTACTTCTTTATTGGAGGGACTCCCCTTGATGTGGCGGAGAAAGATGCCGCTCCCCATCATACACCTGATTTTTATGTGGATGATGCCGGCATGATCTATGGAGTAAAAACTATGAGTCGTCTGGTGGTTGACTATGAAAACATGAAATAAGTTATTCTTGGTTGGCTTTTATATAATTGACCCATCCTATCATCGTGATGGGTCTTTTTTTTAACCCGGAAAATTCAACAGAATATTCCATCCAGTGGGCTGCCCAATGTTAAATGATTGATAATCTGTTCATTAGGTTTCAGATAAACTTTATTTATAAAAAACATAATACCCAAATATGGGGGTTCAATATTAGGCAATATGCAGGGTTAACCCTTTCATAAGTAATAATAATCAATAGTTATCAACCATTTTAGATCGTTATTCTTGAAAGTGTCATGAATAATGCGCGTTAAATGCCTCATTTTCCACTTTAATCTATAAACAGCTGTGAAAGTTTGTTAAAAATGAACTGACAACCTGACAAATGGTCCATTCTGGAACAAGATTTGGGGCACACTATTTTACTGAACAAAGAAGTCCAGATATATGACAAAAAAAGGAGGTAAAAA
>Ga0114931_10005202_pt1 | contig 16080 bp, 29 predicted proteins | sample 2SBtaG_FD_89579 | JGI IMG/M metagenome (GOLD analysis project Ga0114931, IMG submission 89579) | Deep subsurface microbial communities from Kolumbo volcano to uncover new lineages of life (NeLLi) - 2SBTROV14_V59a metaG | ecosystem: Environmental > Aquatic > Marine > Volcanic | place: Kolumbo...
AGAGCTGGTGATAACGTAGGTATACTTTTGCGTGGAATTAAACGTGAAGAGATTGAGCGTGGTCAGGTACTTGCGGCTCCCGGAACTATTACACCTCATACCAAGTTTAAGGCTGAGTGCTATATCTTGAATAAGGAAGAGGGGGGGCGTCATACTCCATTCTTTAATGGTTATCGACCACAGTTTTACTTTCGGACTACAGATGTGACAGGGGTTGTAACCCTGCCGGAGGGTGTTGAAATGGTAATGCCAGGAGATAACGTATCGGTTGAAGGTACATTGATTACGCCTATCGCCATGGATGTAGGCTTACGCTTTGCCATTAGAGAGGGCGGCCGTACTGTTGGCGCCGGTGTTATTAACGAGATTATTGAATAAGGGAAAATATCATGGTGCAGACTCAGAAAATTCGCATCAGGCTCAAGGGTTATGATCACAAGTTGTTGGATCTTTCAACCCAGGAGATTGTGGAAACCGCCAAAAGTACAGGTGCGATGGTCGCAGGGCCTATTCCGTTGCCTACAGTAATTAATAAATATTGTGTTTTGCGGTCGGTACATGTGGATAAAAAGTCCAGAGAGCAGTTTGAAATGCGGACTCATAAGAGATTATTGGATATTCTCGAACCAACTCAGCAGACAATTGACGCTTTAATGAAACTTGAGCTGTCGGCTGGTGTTAATGTTGAGATCAAATTATAACCTCTTTGCCGCTCTATTTTTAATTTTTTAACGGATTGTTACAATGCCTAAGAATATAGGATTACTTGGAAAAAAACTTGGGATGACCAGGGTTTTTGATGCCGAAGGTCGGGCGATACCCGTAACCGCCCTGGCCATGGAGCCTTGTGTTGTGTTGCAGAAAAAAACTCAAGACAAGGAAGGTTATAATGCCATCCAACTAGGCCTCGTCAGTAAAAAAGAATCGCGGATGAATAAACCGGAAATTGGCCACAGTAAAGCGGCTGGTAAAGGCGGGTTTTATCACATAAAGGAATTTAGAGTTGAAGATCCAGATCAGTATGAAGTTGGCCAATCCATAGGTATGGATGAAGTGTTTAAGGTTGGTGACCTGGTTGATATTAGTGCTACTAGCAAGGGAAAAGGGTTTCAGGGTGTTATGAAGCGTCATGGTTTCCATGGTGGCCCTGGTGGGCATGGTTCAATGTTTCACCGCGCGCCTGGATCCATCGGTACTTCAGCTTGGCCTAGTAGAGTTGTTAAAGGTAAAAAACTGCCCGGACAAATGGGTAATGTTAGAGTTACCAAGAAGAACATGATTGTGATTGACATTCGTAATGAAGACAATGTCATGGTTGTTAAAGGGTCAGTACCTGGTGCGAAACAGGGCTTATTACAGATATTTACAAAATAGGCTTTTCTTTGCATAAGGGCCTGTTATACCGATTTGGGGGTGCCATAAAATGGCAGTAGCAGATTTATATAATATAAAAAAAGAGAAGGTGGGCGAGGTCGAGCTCAATGATGACCTTTTTGCCGTTGAAGTTAAACCTCATATTCTCCACGATGTTGTTAAGATGCAGCTTGCAAATCGACGGGCTGGTACAGCATGTACCAAGACTCGTGTCGAAGTAAGAGGTAGTTCTATCAAGCCTTTTCGTCAAAAAGGTACTGGTCGGGCGAGAGCTGGTAATAGACGTTCCCCATTATGGCGGGGTGGTGGGGTTACTTTTGGCCCTAAACCTAGAAGCTATGCTTATAATCTGCCTAAAAAGGTCAGAAAATTGGGCTTGAAGATGGCGATTAGTGCACGTTTTTCTGAGAATAATGTTGTTGTTCTTGATGATTTTAAGCTGGCAGAAATCAAAACTAAATCGTTTGTTTCAGTGATGAATGCTCTTGAGGTAGGTAATGCGTTGATCGTGGTACCGTTTAACGATGAGACTCTTGAAAAATCTGCCAGGAATGTATACGGATTTAAAGTTATCCCGAGTATTGGAGTTAACGTTTATGATATTCTGCATCATAAAAATCTCGTAATTCTTCAGTCTAGTATTGAACAATTGGAAAAGAGGCTGCTATCATGAAACTATATAATGTTATTCAAAAACCGTGCCTGACTGAAAAAGGTATGAAGCTTCAAGAAAGTGAAAACAAGGTAGTTCTTAAGGTTGATCCAAGGGCCAATAAGATAGAAATAAAGGATGCTGCTGAAAAGCTTTTTAATATAAAGGTATCTAAGGTCGGTACTGCAAACATGCATGGCAAGCAGAAGCGGCTTGGCAGGTATGCAGGCAAGACCTCTAATTGGAAGAAGGCCTATGTCACCTTGGCAGATGGTCAAAAACTTGATTTTCTTGAAGAGCTGTAATTATCGTCTATTTACGATAACAATTAAATAAAATTTATAACACCCCATAAGGGGGTATAATTGCTTTATAAATTGTTTTCTAAAAAAACAGGTAAGCGGAGCGGAGCGTGGACTCCGAGAAAACAATCTGTAAGGCTCTAATAATCGTGAAATTGAACATCGGGGTTTGCAATGTCAACTAAAACCTATAAACCGACGTCACCAGGAAAAAGAAATAGGGTTTCTATTTTTAATCCGGAGTTGTCTAAGAAAGGGCCAGAGAAAAGTCTTTTATGTTCCTTAAATAAATCAGGTGGTCGTAATAATTACGGTCGCGTTACCGCCAGGCATATTGGTGGTGGACATAAGCGAAAATACAGACTTATTGATTTTAAACGCAATAAAGTCAATATACCTGCAAAGGTTTCCTCTATTGAATATGATCCTAATCGGTCTGCCAATATTGCCTTGTTAGTGTATGCTGATGGTGAAAAGAAGTATATTCTTTCGCCTGTTGGAATTAAGGTTGGAGATGTAGTGGTGTCTGGTGAAAGTGTAGATGTTAAACCTGGTAACTGTACATCCATGGGTAATATGCCTCTTGGTAGTATCATTCATAACATTGAAATGAAAATTGGCAAGGGTGCACAGATGGTTCGCAGTGCTGGTGTTTCTGCGCAGCTTATGGCCAAGGAAAATGAGTATGTTTTGATTAAACTGCCTTCCGGCGAAGTTCGTAAATTTAATAAGAGCTGCCGTGCTTGTTTTGGACAGGTTGGTAATGCTGAGCATGATCGTCAGAAACTAGGTAAGGCAGGTCGTAACCGTTGGAAAGGTAACCGCCCTCATGTTCGTGGTGTGGCGATGAATCCACATGATCATCCTATGGGTGGTGGAGAGGGTAAAAGCTCTGGTGGACGTCATCCTTGTTCTCCATGGGGTATGCCTGCTAAGGGATTCAAAACCCGTAAACGAAAAAGTTCTGATAAATATATTGTCACAAAAAGATCCTGATAGGAGGAGATAATGGCACGATCAATTAAAAAAGGTCCTTTTATAGATGATCATTTGATGAAAAAAGTGATGAAGGCCAAAGAGACCAGTTCACGTAAAGTTATTAAAACATGGTCAAGAAGGTCTGATATCTTTCCTGATATGGTGGGTATGACTTTTGCCGTACATAATGGTAAAAAATTTATCCCTGTATTCATTTCAGAGAATATGGTTGGTCAGAAACTTGGCGAATATTCTCCTACCAGGACCTTTTACGGACATGCCGGTGGCAAAAAGGGCAAGAAATAAATTATAGTACTAGGAGTACAGAGCAGATGGAAGCTAAAGCCGTTTTAAGAGGAACCCGAATTTCACCGCAGAAGGCCCGGCTTGTTGCGGATCTGGTGAGAGGAAAAGACGCTGGTGAGGCAATTATTGCCCTTAGATTTATGCCTAAGAAGGCAGCGCGTATAATTCGTAAATTATTAGAGTCTGCTGTCGCAAATGCGAGCCAGAATGAGGCTATTGATATTGATACATTATATGTAAAAAAAATTTTTGTTGACGGTGGTGCAACTCTCAAAAGAATTAGACCACGGGCAATGGGCCGTGCATCTCGAATTCTTAAAAGAAGCAGTCATATCACTATCGTTCTTGAAGAACAATAATAGCTAATACCCCACGAGGGGGTATCGGAGTCTACGCTTACCTGGTTCCTTATAGGTTCTTTTCTAAAATACAAGTAAGCGAAAATTCTGAGAAAACAATCTGTAAGATAATAATTTAGTTGATAAATGGAGGAAGGTTTTGGGTCAGAAAGTCAATCCAATCGGTTTACGCCTCAATGTCGTAAAAACGTGGGATTCCACGTGGTATGCAGGAAAAGATTACTCAAAGTTTCTTCTTGAGGATCAGAAGTTAAGAAAATTTTTGAAGAAACGTCTTTTTCATGCCGGACTTTCAAAAATTAATATTGACCGGACTGGTGACAAAGTTAGGATTAAACTTTTTACCGCTCGTCCAGGGATAGTTATCGGCAAAAAAGGTGCTGAAATTGAGATACTGAAAGGCGAACTGCAAAAATTGACCCAAAAACAATGTGTGGTTGATATACAGGAAGTACGCCGACCGGAAGCGGATGCGCAGCTGGTGGCCGAAAATATTGCCTTGCAATTACAACGTCGTGTTGCGTTTCGTCGGGCAATGAAGAAAGCTGTTAATATGGCCTTGAAGTTTGGCGCAAAAGGTATTAAGATAGCCTGCTCTGGTCGCTTGGGTGGTGCCGAAATGGCAAGGCGTGAGTGGTATCACGAAGGTCGTGTGCCATTACATACCCTGCGGGCGGATATTGATTATGGCATAGCTGAGTCCTTAACTACCTATGGTATAATCGGCGTGAAGGTCTGGATTTTTAATGGTGAGATTCTCTCTGAAAAAGAACAACCTCAAGTATAATTAAGGCGGGAAAAAGATGCTTAGTCCAGCTAAGGTAAGACATAGAAAACAATTTAAAGGCAGGATGCGGGGGGCAGCTCAACGTGGTTCATCCCTTTCATTTGGCGTGTTTGGCTTGAAGGCCCTTGAATGTGGTAAATTAACTGCACAACAAATTGAAGCAGGTCGAATCGCAATTAATCGTAAGATTAAGCGTGGTGGGCAGATGTGGATTAGGATTTTTCCTGATAAGGCTTTTACCTAAAACCAGCTGAAACCAGAATGGGCAAGGGGAAGGGAGCACCAGAAGGTTGGGTAGCTGTAATCAAACCTGGTAAAATTTTGTATGAAATTCATGGTGTTGATCCAGAACTTGCAAAACGTGCGCTAGTTCTGGCCAGTAATAAGTTTTCTTTTGCCACAAAAGTTATAGCAAAGGAGGATACCATATGAAAATTACAGATATACGCTCCTTTAGCGATGATGAATTGGCAGCGAAGTCAAATGATTTAGCAGAAGAACTTTTTAAACTAAAATTTAAACATGGCATTCGGCCTTTAGAAAATACTGCGACACTTAAGGTGCTTCGTCGGAATATTGCCAGGGTTGAAACTGTTAGGTCTGAAAAACGCCTTGCGGCAACAAACTCTTGATTTGCAGGCTAATAAATTGGTGAATAGTAAGATGACAGATAATGTAAAAGTTCGAAAAACACTTGGTGGTGTTGTTGTTAGTGATAAAATGACTAATAGCATTGTTGTTATGACAGAAAGAATCGTGCAACATAAGTTATATGGTAAAAGAATTCGTCTCCATAAAAAGTATATGGCCGATGACCCTGCTAATGTATGTTCGCTCGGTGATAAGGTGCTTATAGAAGAATGTCGACCGCTAAGTAAAAACAAAAGATGGCGTCTGCGTGAAGTGGTTTCAAAGGCAGTTTAATACTTACGGCGTAGTTGTTGTGGGTATGCAGGCATGGAAGGTTGTTGATTGATTTATTATTATTCTGATCTCTTTATTATTCTAACACTAGGATAGTTGTTTGGTTAGATAAACACTTGGTTATTGAGTTATGATCCAGAGCGAGACTGTTTTAAAGATTGCAGATAATTCCGGGGCTAAAAAGGCTCTTTGTATTAAGGTACTTGGCGGTTCAAAACGACGATATGCAAGCGTTGGTGATATCATAGTCGTTACCGTGAAGGAGGCTATTCCTAACGCCAAAGTTAAGAAGGGTGATGTTACCAAGGCCGTTGTTGTACGAACTGCTAAGGAGATTCGCAGAGTGGATGATTCAACGGTAAAGTTTGATGAAAATTCGGCTGTTTTGCTAGGTCAGAGTGGTGAGCCTGTTGGTACTCGAATCTTTGGTCCGGTTGCTCGTGAACTTAGGGCAAAAGGATATATGAAGATTATTTCATTGGCACCAGAAGTACTTTAATTGCATAACAGATATCTACATTTGTTCTTTATGGAGGCCTTAGCCTGATGATAAAGAATTACATTATGAATTAATAAGAGGCAGATAAAGATGCAGGGTGCATGTAATATTAAAAGCAATGATCAGGTAGAAGTTATTGCCGGTAAAGATAAAGGCCGGGTTGGTAAAGTACTTCGCATTGTTCGTGGTAAAAATATGGCTATAGTTGAGAAGGTAAACATGGTCAAAAGGCATACCAAGCCTAATCAGGCTAATCAGCAAGGTGGAATATTAGATAAAGAGGCCTTGATTGATATGTCTAATCTTAAGTTTATTTGTCCTAAATGTTCCAAGACCACTCGCTTGGGTCGCAAATTTATGGATGATGGTAGTAAAATTCGTTTCTGCAAGAAATGCGGAGAGCAGGTAGAGCAGTAATTGCCTGTCCTTCTTTTAAGGAGATCATAAATGTCTAGTATGCAGGAAAATTATAAAAATAATTGTGTACCCAAATTGATGGAAAATTTTGGATATAAATCAATTATGGAAGTACCAAAAGTTACCAAGATTGTCTTGAATATGGGACTTGGTGAAGCAGTTCAAAACCCTAAGATGGTTGATGGAGCTGTTGATGAACTGACCCGTATTGCAGGTCAAAAAGCCGTTGTAACCCGGGCTAAGAAAGCTATTGCTGGTTTTAAATTGCGTGAGGGTGTTGCGATTGGTTGTCGTGTAACTCTCCGTAAGGACAAGATGTATGATTTTCTTGCTAAACTGGTTAATATCGCCTTGCCACGAGTTAGAGACTTTAGAGGAGTTTCTTCTAAATCCTTTGATGGTCGTGGAAATTATGCGCTTGGAGTTAAGGAAGAAATTATTTTTCCTGAAATTAATTACGACAAGATTGATAAAATCAAGGGCTTTAATATCGTTATAGCAACCAGCGCTAAAACTGATGATGAAGGTCGTTATTTGTTAAAATCATTGGGAATGCCTTTCCGAAAATAAGTAGACGCTCGAGGTAAAAAGTGGCTAAAAAATCAATAATTGCAAAAAGTCAGAATAAACCAAAATTTAAAGTAAGGGCGTATAATCGTTGTCCTTTATGTGGACGTCCACGCGGTTTTATAAGAAAATTTGGCATTTGCCGTATTTGTTTTCGATCTCTTGCCAATAATGGTCAAGTTACAGGAGTGACTAAATCCAGTTGGTAGGTATAAATTTAGTCTTTATTTAGTACCTTACAGATTGTTTTCTCCGGGTCTTTGCTTACCCGGAGTCTACGCTTACCTGTTTTTTAGAAAAGAATCTATAAGGTGCTTGTCCCCGAATGGGATAGTGATATTATCAGGCCTCCAAGTGATGCTTAAATTAAGGAGTTAGTTCCATGTCGATGAGTGACCCTTTGGCAGATATGCTGACCAGAATTAGAAATGCCGGAATGGTGCATTTTGAAACTGTAGATATACCCTTTTCTATAATGAAACACAGTCTTGCGCTTATTTTGCAGGATGAGGGATATATAAATGGATCTCAGATTATTGAGGAAAAAGGCCCGCAGAACACCTTGCGGATTAATTTAAAATATGATCAAGATGGCCATCGGGTTATTACTGGACTGTGGCGGGTTAGTAAACCAGGTTGCCGAGTTTACGCAAAACATGATTCATTGCCTCCGGTTATGTCTGGTTTGGGAATATCAATAATTTCTACCTCTCATGGTGTTATTAGTGGTCGGCAGGCTAGAGCAAAGAAGATTGGTGGCGAAATAATTTGTGAAGTCTGGTGATCTTTTCATATGAATGTTAATAGTATTAATTTGGAGATAACCAATGTCCAGGATTGGTAATAAAGATATCATCGTTCCAAGTGGAGTAAAATGTGAGATAAAGGATAGTTATGTAAAGATAACTGGTCCTAAAGGCTCTTTAGAACGTACTCTGCGTCCGGAAATTAAGATTACTGCGGAAGGCAATGTTTTGTCTGTTAACGTGCTTGACGATAGTAAAACAACAGATGCTTTTCGTGGTTTGAGTCGATCTTTAGTTAATAATATGATTGTCGGCACTGATAAAGGTTTTCAGAAAAAACTTTTACTTGATGGCGTTGGCTATAAAGTTAAAGTTTCTGGTAGCAAGCTAACTCTGAATGTCGGTTATTCGAATCCGGTAGAATTTATTCTGCCCAAGATTGTTAAGGGCTCTGTGAATAATAATGAAATTATTCTTGAGTCAATTGATAAAGAAGTGCTGGGGCTGACTGCCGCAAAAATTAGAGAGATTCGTAAGCCTGAACCATATAAGGGGAAAGGAATTCGTTACGAAAATGAATATATTGCCAGGAAGGTCGGTAAGGCTGCTGGTAAGAAATAAGCGGGGCGTAGATAATGGCAAAAACAAATAAAAAAATTGTTGCAAGGCTGAAACGTGTTAAGCGTATCAGAAAAAATGTAACAGGAACAACAGAGCGTCCACGTTTACGAGTGTTTAAAAGTGGCAAGCATATATACGCTCAGATAATTGATGATACCAAAGGACATACTATGGCTGCAGCATCGGACTTAAACAGTGAAGTTGTTGAAGCTGATTTGTCTGACAAGACTTCTAAAGCCAATAAAGTTGGTTTGGTGTTGGCTGCGAAGGCAAAGGCCAATGGTATTAAGGAAGTTGTATTTGATCGTGGTGGTTATATATATCATGGTCGTGTTAAGGCTTTATCTGAAGGGGCGCGCGAGGGCGGCCTTGTATTTTAAATTTGTAAACATCAAGGGAGGAGAAATCCTTGGCACATTTTAGTAATAATGATAAAGACGATCAGTTAATTGAAAAGATAGTTTTCATTAATCGAGTCGCAAAGGTGGTCAAAGGTGGCCGACGTTTTAGCTTTAGTGCTATAGTTGTTGTTGGAGACGGAAGCGGTTCAGTTGGCTACGGTCTTGGTAAAGCAAATCTTGTCCCCGAAGCAATTCGTAAGGGAGTAGAGAGAGCAAGAAAAGATATGAGCAAGGTTTCCACCTTTGAGACATCAATACCTCATGAAATTACGGGTAAGTACGGAGCTGGCAGTGTAATGCTGAAGCCGGCATCTGCAGGTACTGGAGTTATTGCGGGTGGTGCTGTTCGCGCTGTTCTTGAGGCCGCTGGTGTACAGAATATTCTTACAAAATGCCTTGGATCTCATAATCCTCATAATCTGGTTAAGGCTACCTTGGATGGACTTAGACGTCTTCGCACTCCGCAGCAGATTGCCGCAATCCGGGGCAAGGATCCTGAGAATATAATCAGCAAGTAGATCACTGTGTCGAACAATAGTAATTAAGTTTCATTTAAGGACAATAAAATGGATAAGCAGGTCAAGGTAACATTAAAGAAAAGTTGCATAGGTAGTCCAAAAAAAATTCGGGCTACTCTTATTGGGCTGGGCTTGACTAAAACAAACAAAACGGTAATTCGTAAAGATACTCCTGAAATACAAGGTATGATCCGTAAGGTTCAGCACCTGGTAAAGGTTGAGGATTAGATATGTTGAATCTTAGTAATTTGTCTCCCAACCCGGGATCGACAAAACAAAGAAAAAGACTTGGACGTGGTCAGGGTACGGGTCATGGTAAGACTGCTGGACGTGGCCAGAAGGGTTATAAATCGCGCTCTGGTAGCTCTATAAGACCTGGATTTGAGGGCGGTCAGATGCCTTTGCATAGAAGATTGCCCAAACGAGGTTTTACTAATATTTTCAAGACTTCATATGCCGTTGTTAATGTTTGCGACCTTGAGCGTTTTGATAATGATGCAGTTATTGATCGTCAAGCATTAGTCGATAATGGCTTGATTTGTAAAAAGTTCTCTCTTGTCAAGATTTTGGGAACGGGTGAAATTTCCAAGAAGGTAACCTTGAAGGTCGATAAGGTAAGTAAATCAGCCCGAACTAAAATCGAGGCCGCTGGCGGCACAATAGAGGATTAGACTATGGCAAGTGGTCTGCAGGGTGCAGCAAGAATCCCCGAGTTAAAAAGACGCGTAATCTTTACATTATTGATGCTTGCTGTTTATCGCATGGGAGTGCAAATTCCTACCCCTGGGATTAATGGCGAAGCACTGGGGGATTTTTTTGCTAAAAATGCCAACACAATTTTTGGCATGTTTAATATGTTCTCCGGCGGCGCTCTGAAAAATTTTTCTATATTTGCTTTGGGAATTATGCCGTATATTAGTGCGTCCATTATTTTCCAATTGCTGGCTGTAGTCGTTCCTGCTGTAGAAGCCCTGCAAAAAGAGGGTGAGGCTGGTCAAAGAAAAATAACACAATATACTCGTTATACTACGGTAGTTCTTAGTGTTATTCAGGCCACTTTTATTAGTATCGGTCTTGAAGGAATGGCTGCGCCGTCGGGTAACGCCATGATTGTTATTGATCCAGGCTGGTCATTTCGACTTATGACCATTATTACTCTCACATCAGGTACTGCCTTTATTATGTGGCTTGGTGAGCAGATGACTGAGCGAGGTATTGGTAATGGTATTTCTCTCATTATTTTTGCTGGTATTGTCGCAAGGATGCCTGCTGCTATTGTAAATACAATTAAAATGGCTTCTGCGGGGGAAATGACATTAATAATGATCCCGATTCTCCTGGTAATGATGGCTGCGGTTGTCTGGGTCATAGTTTATTTTGAAACAGCTCAACGTCGTATACCAATTCAGTATGCCAAAAGGATGGTTGGACGACAGATGTATGGCGGCCAACGATCACATTTACCTCTTAAAATTAATATGTCTGGGGTTATTCCGCCTATTTTTGCTTCTTCGATAATGATGTTTCCGGCCACAATTGGTGGTTTTATCAAAATTGACTGGGTTCAGCGCGTATCTGCCTTATTGGTTTGGGGGAGTCCACTACATACCCTCCTTTACGTTATCATGATTGTATTCTTTTGCTTTTTTTATACAGCTGTAACCTTTAATCCTGTCGACGTTGCCGAAAATTTAAAAAAGAACGGCGGCTTTGTTCCGGGGATAAGACCTGGAAAGAAAACTGCCGATTTTATTGATAAAATTATTGTCCGCTTAACTGTAATTGGGGCAATTTATGTCTCATTAGTTTGTGTGTTGCCGACAATATTAATTAGTAAATTAAATGTTCCTTTTTATTTTGGTGGTACAGCTTTGTTGATTGTTGTGCAAGTTGCCATAGATACTGTTAGCCAGATAGAGTCTTATACAGTTATGAGAAATTATGATGGTTTCTTAAAAAGTGGCAAGATCGGTTCTCGTTAGAGATCCGAACGATAAAGTAATGAGTGCCATAACAATTAAATCAGCAAAAGAAATTGAGTTGATGTGCCGTGCTAATGAGATAGTGGCTGGCGCACTTAATTTACTTCAGCTTGAGGCTAAGGCTGGTGTAAGCACAAAGCATTTAGATGATTTAGTTGAGTCATATGCTCGAGAGCACGGCTCAATTCCCGCTTTTAAGGGGTATCGAGGTTATCCAGCCAGCTTATGTGTTTCAATTAATGAACAGGTCGTACACGGTATCCCTTCTAAAAAAGTTATTATTAAGGACGGTGATATTGTAAGTGTCGATTTTGGGGTTAATTATAAAGGCTATTTTGGAGATGCCGCAATAACAATTCCTTTGGGCTCTGTTAGTTCCAGTCGTCTGAAATTGTTGGAAGTTACTAGAGCATCTCTTCTTTGCGGTATTGAACAGGTTAGGGTCGGCAATCGTATCTCTGATATTTCTCATGCTGTTCAACAATATGTTGAGAAGAATTCTTTTCATGTAGTTAAGCAGTTTGTGGGGCATGGAATTGGTACGCATCTGCATGAATCACCGGAAGTGCCTAACTATAAAAGAAAAGGCCGAAGTCCGAGACTTATTGCAGGCATGGTTATTGCGATTGAGCCCATGGTAAATGTTGGAACATCTGATGTGGATGTTCTGAAGGATGGTTGGACGGTTATAACTAGAGATAAAAAAGATTCCGCTCATTTTGAACACTCCGTTGCAGTTACTAATGGGGAACCTCTCGTACTGAGTGGAGATATTATTGAGCAGAATTTTTCTCATAGGATGTTAAGATAATATGGCTAAAGAAGAGGCAATCCAAGTTGAGGGCAATATTTTAGAGCCTCTACCAAATGCGATGTTTAGAGTTGAACTAGAGAATGGGCATAAGGTTCTGGCCCATATTTCAGGTAAGATGAGAATGCATTATATTAAAATTCTTCCGGGTGATAAAGTAACAGTTGAGCTTTCACCATATGACCTTTCTCGAGGCAGAATTATTTTTCGTGGTAAGGGTGGAAAGAAATAAGTTGCGATTGTTAGTGTATTTAGTGTATCTATGCTGTTTCTTTTTTTGTGGAATAGCTTTTAGTGCCTCGCTCCAGAAAGTCTGTCATAAAAAACAGATAAGCGGAGCGAAGCGTAGACTCCGAGAAACTGGATAAATGCTATTGAATTTGTGAAGTTAAGCAAACCATTAAGGCACTTATCCAGGTATTGTTATCAAAGTTTGAACCTTTCCCAGTTTATCCGGGTTAGATGTTAATAACATATTCAAGAAGGCGATAGAGATGAAAGTAAGATCATCGGTTAAAAAAATTTGTGCTGATTGTCGTGTATTTAAACGTAATGGCGTTTTAAGAGTTTCTTGTAAAATTAAGAAACATAAACAACGGCAGGGCTAATTGTCATAAGTTCAATTTAATTTTTTTTTGAGTTGAGTTTAAAAGTAAATTTCAAATTGGGAGTATTACCTTGGCGCGTATAGCTGGTATTGATTTACCAAAAAACAAGCATATGGAAATTGCCTTGACTTATATTCATGGTATAGGCAGAACAACGGCCCGTAAGATATTAGATGCTGTTGAACTTAAGTATGATTTCAATAGTGATAGTCTTGATGATAATCAGGTCGCCGCAATCAGAATGGTCATTGAACGTGATTGTACCGTTGAGGGTGATCGCCGTCGTGAAGTCGCCATGGATATTAAAAGAATGATGGACTTAGGCTCTTATCGTGGTCTTCGACACCGTAAGGGCTTGCCTTGTCGTGGTCAGAGAACTAGCACCAATGCTAGAACGAGAAAAGGCCCCAGACGTCTTGCCGGAAGAAAATAATTAAGTAAAAAGATTTCATTTAATTTCCCGGCAGTGCTGGGGTAGGAGTTTTGTATGGCTGTTCCTAGAAGAAAAGCAAAGAGTAAAGAAAAGAAAAATATTCCTGAGGGTATTGTTAGCATCAAATCCACATTTAACAATACGCTTGTTACTTTTGCAGATAAAAAGGGTAATGCCGTTTCCTGGTGTAGTTCCGGATGTTTAGGTTTTAAGGGATCTCGTAAGAGTACTCCTTTTGCGGCTCAGAATACGGTTGAAACTGCCGCCAAGAAGGCCATGGATCAGGGAATGCGTAAAGTCGAGGTTAATATTAAGGGGCCAGGTCCTGGTCGTGATGCGGCATTACGGGCTTTGCAGCAGGTAGGTTTGGAGGTAAGTCGCATTTGTGACGTTACCCCGATCCCGCATAATGGTTGTAAACCACCTAAGAAAAGAAGAGTTTAAAACCAACCTTAAGCGAAGCAAGATTGTATTCGCAGGATAAACTGGAGGAAGTACATTGGCAAGATATACTGGTGCTTTATGTCGGCAGTGCAGGCGTGAGCAGATAAAACTTTTTCTTAAGGGCGATCGTTGTTATTCCGACAAATGTGCCTTTGAAAGACGATCGTATGCTCCTGGTCAGCAGGGACAGTCTCGTATGCGTGTACGCAAGATGTCTGATTATGCGATTCAGTTACGTGAGAAACAAAAAGTTAGAAGAATGTACGGAATGCTTGAGGGACAGTTTCATCGTTACTTCGTTAAAGCAGATAGTGCAAAGGGTGTTACTGGTGAGAACCTCTTAATGTTGTTGGAAAGACGCCTTGATAATGTAATTTATCGTCTTGGATTTGCATCTTCACGTAATCAGGCTCGTCAATTGTTACGTCATAATCATTTTACGATCAATGGTAAGAAGGTTAATATCCCCTCGTACCAGGTTTCTGTTAATGACGAGATTAAGGTCAAGGAAAAGAGCCGTAAGATTGAGTCGATTGCTGACAGCTTAGGCGCCGTTGTTCGTCGTGGTGTTCCCAGCTGGCTGAAGCTTGACCAGGATAAATATACCGGAACTATTCAGGCTTTGCCTAATCGTGAAGAAATTACTATGCCGATTCAGGAAAATCTTATTGTTGAACTTTATTCTAAATAATTGATGATTATGACTGATACAGAAATGAACATGCTATTGGAATCTGATCCTTTTTACCGGAATTGGACGGAATTAATCATTCCGAATAGATTGGAAGTTGATCCGGCAACTCATACTGAGCGTTTTGGTAAGTTTTCGTGCCAGCCTTTAGAAAGAGGATTCGCTACAACAGTCGGTAACTCTTTAAGGCGAGTTTTGTTGTCATCAATTCAAGGCGCCGCTATTACAACTGTTAAGATGGATGGTGCGCAGCATGAATATGCCATTTTGCCTGGTATTCTTGAGGATGTTACTGAAATTATTCTAAATCTTAAAGAAGTTAGGCTGCATTTGAAATCTGATAAGCCTGCTGTTATTAAGATTGATAAATCAGAAAAAGGCCCGGTTACCGCTGCAGACATTACGTCTCCAGATGGTAGAGTAGAGGTCATGAATCCAGAGAAACATATTTGTACAATCACTGGTGATGAAGGTCATATCAATGCGGAGTTTCAAGTTAATTGGGGCAAAGGATATAGTCCGGCTGAAGATAATAAATCTGATGATATGAGTATTGATACGTTTCCCATTGATTCAATCTTTTCTCCTATTCAGAAGGTTAAAATTATTGTTAGTCAAGCAAGGGTTGGACAGCATACTGACTATGATAAGTTGATCATGGAAGTTACCACCGATGGCAGTATTACTCCTGAAAATGCCTTGTCTTATGCGGGCAAGATAATGAAGGAGCAGATGCAGATTTTTATTAATTTTGATGAGGATCAAGCTGAGCCTGTCGTTGAACAAGCTGTTGAAATCAGTGGTGTCTCTAATAATGAGAATTTGTCTAGAAGTGTTGAAGATTTAGAACTGTCTGTTCGTTCAGCAAACTGTTTACGTAATGCTGATCTGAACTATATCGGTGAGTTAGTTCAGAAGTCTGAGGCAGAAATGCTTAAGACTAAGAACTTTGGACGAAAGTCACTCAATGAAATTAAGAAATTACTATCTGAGATGGAATTGACTTTGGGGATGAAGCTGGAAGGCTGGGAAGTACCTGCAGAGCCAGTATCTGAAGATAAGTAGAGAGTTAATAGAGGCATATTATGAGACACAGAAAAGCAGGAAGAAGACTTGGCCGTACGACATCACACAGAAAGGCCATGGTTAGAAATATGGTTACATCTCTTTTTGAGCATGAAAGAATTTTTACTACTACTCCTAAGGCCAAAGAGGTGCGGAGAGTAGCTGATAAGATGATGACACTGGCCAAGCGTGGTGATTTGCATGCCAGGCGTCAGGCCCTGTCTTTTATGCAGGATAAAGCTATAGTTGCCAAGCTGTTTGATTCCTTGAAGGACGATTATATGGACCGTAATGGTGGCTATACCAGGATTATTCAGACTGGTCAGCGGATTGGTGATGCCGCCCAAATGGCAATACTTGAGTTGGTTAATTATCGTGAGGAGCTGGAAGCAGTAGAGGAATAATTAATTATTCGTAAGTTCCCATGAATACCCCTGCATTCCCCAAAAAACCGATGCTATTTTAGCATCGGTTTTTTTGTTTTATTTGGGTAACTGTTCATGTGGGGCAATTAACTACCCTACACTCAGAGCCGTAACTGTTTAGACTGAAGTTCCGCTCGGCGGAAGGCATATTTGTCCTGTAATATCAACAT
>Ga0114931_10005203_pt1 | contig 16080 bp, 10 predicted proteins | sample 2SBtaG_FD_89579 | JGI IMG/M metagenome (GOLD analysis project Ga0114931, IMG submission 89579) | Deep subsurface microbial communities from Kolumbo volcano to uncover new lineages of life (NeLLi) - 2SBTROV14_V59a metaG | ecosystem: Environmental > Aquatic > Marine > Volcanic | place: Kolumbo...
CTGGGGCATTCGATCACCTACCGCTACGGCATCGGCCTGATCACCTTCAGCATGATGTCACGCGTGACTCTGGGACATACCGGGCGGAACGTGCAATCGCCAACCAACGCCATGCAGATCGGGATGACTTGGGCACAGCGCCTCAAACGTGTATTCAACATCGACATCGAGACCTGCAGTGTCTGCGGTGGCGCCATGAAGGTGATTGCCTGTATTGAAGATCCGGTAGTGATCAAGCAGATCCTCGATCACTTGGAGCACAAGGCAGAAGCCAGTGAGCCCTGGGCGCTACCTGAAAGTCGGGCGCCGCCGGTCGGACTGCAGTCAGGGCTGTTCGACTGACGAAGCCGAAAACCAACAATGCCAATCAGTATGCTTCGCTCACGCTATCGCGGCAGGTGTTCGTAGTGCCGGATGTCGGAAATGGAGCCGATTGTGGGGAGTCGAGGTCAAGTTTTCAGCGTTGCTGGCTCCCCGTCAGCGGATTCGGGGTGCATGGCACGGTTGCCGAGAGAGTCAACAGCAGTCCAAACCTGTTGGACGTGGGTGAAATGGGTGTTTATTCTTCCTATACTACCGGGTATTTATGTGGATGTGGTGTCTGGCGAGCCGCTGTTTGCATCGTCTGATAAATTCGAGTCCGGTTGCGGCTGGCCGAGTTTCACCAAACCCGTTGATGCTGAATTTATCAGGGAGTTGCACGACACAAGCCATGCCATGATTCGCACGGAAGTGCGTTCGGCCCACGGCGACAGTCACCTTGGGCATGTCTTTCCGGATGGGCCACAGGACCGGGGTGGTCTGCGTTACTGTATCAACTCCGCATCACTGCGTTTTATCCATCTGAATGATATGGAAGCAGAAGGCTACGGCGATTACATCAGCCAGGTTGAAGCTGGAGAAGTATGGTGAGTGTTGAACAGGCCATTCTCGCCGGCGGCTGTTTCTGGGGGATGTAGGATCTTATACGCAAAAGACCCGGCGTTGTCACTACACGGGTTGGATATACCGGTGGTAGTCTACCAAATGCCACTTACCTCAATCATGGTAATCACGCCGAGGCCATAGAAATCGGGTTTGATAATGAGATAACCCGCTACCGCGATATTCTGGCCTTCTTCTTCCAGATACACGATCCCACCACGGTGGATCAGCAGGGGAATGATCGCGGTTCTTCTTATCGCTCGGAGATTTTCTATCTCGACGAAGCACAACGGGCCACAGCGCTGGAAACCATTGCGGCCGTGAATGCTTCCGGTTTATGGCCGGGGCCGGTGGTGACCCGGGTCAGCCCTGCCGGTGAGTTCTGGGAAGCAGAACCGGAGCACCAGGATTATCTTGAACGGTTCCCGCAGGGATACACCTGCCATTATCCACGCCCGGACTGGGTATTGCCTGATCCTTGATCACCCGTTCGGCGACGGCATTTTGCCGCACCACCGAGTCCAATCAGCCCCGAGATAAACAGCATAGCCGCCGCCGGCAGCGGGACAACGGCAATGTTATCGACTACCATGGTGGCCGTCACCAGCGAACCGGTCCAGTCCGGTGTCGGGCTGTTCAGCAGGCGTAGTTCCAGCACATTGGCCAGGGTGGCATTGACATCATTCCCGGTGGTGCCGGAATTTCCGCTGACAGGCGTCAAATCGCCCGGCGCCAGAGAGAACACGGCATGGGTCCAGTCACTACCGCTGGTCAGGGTGATGCTGGCTGTGGTGGCAAACAGCCCGCCGATAAAATTGGAAGCGCTGTCGGTATGCCCGCCGTTGATGGCAAGCCTCAGGTTCAGTGGCGCACTGGAACTGAAATTCTTCAGGTCCATGCTGATGGTACTGATACCAACGCTGGTATAGTTCCCCGCCCATTGTTGCTTGTTGAAAAACGTAATTTTGTTGCCGCTGCTGGTCTCGTTCTGGTGTGAAATGACCTGTAGATAGTTGTCATTTGCGCCAGCCGGTCCACCGGTAGCAATGTTGGTCATATGGTTGTTTGTGACCAGTACCTTGCCCATCTGCCAGCCTTGCAAGGTGCCATCCGAGAAGTTATCGATTTGCCCCAGGCTAACGGCGGAGGCTGTTAGCGGCGTCAGTAGCGGTATGTATAACAGTAGTCGCCGTAAGGCTGTGTGTCGGGGTTGGGTATGCATGGCCATAGTTACCTCAGTACCTGGCCGGAGAGGGTCTCAAGGTGTGTCTGGCGCCCCAGGGATCTCGCGTGTACCCGCCGTGTTTCGTTCTGAAGATAGGTGATCAGATGCTGAATATCCGAATCGATCAGTTTTACGTTGGGCATGGCAACCTGCTTATAGCGGTTGAACAGCGCCATGGCGACAGGGTCTTTCTCCCTCAGCATGACATCGGGCTCTTTCAGCCAGCGGATCAGCCACAGACGGTCTCTCCGGTCTGCCACACCGAGCAGGTCCGGCCCGATTTCATCACCGGCACCCACTGTATGACAGGCGGAACAGCGTGAACGGAACAGGTCCTCACCCTTGGTGATATTGGGTTTCGCTCTTACCGCCGCGTAGTTTCCACCGCGCTGCGCGCGTCCTGAAACAGTTTGCAGCCGATCGACCAACGCGGTGACCAGTGTCTCCGGCGCATCGAAGGGAGTGCGTTTCAGCCACTGCCCGGTTTTTTCGTTACCGATGATATAGTTGACATTGTGTTCGGTAATATCGGACTCGCTCTCCCGGTACATGTCCAGGCGCTTGCGTATCATCTTGATGTCCGATTCCTTTCCGGTCAGAAACTGCCAGCCCGGACCGACCCGGTATTTCTCCATGTATTCCTTGAGTACTTCCGGGGTATCTCTGTCCGGGTCAACGGTGATGGAATACATGAACACATCCTTGCCGACATGGTCGCCCAGCATCTTCTGTAAATGGCGCAGTTTGGCCGTCTCCAGCGGACAACTGTAACCGCAATTGGTGAACATGAAATTAATGGAGACAACCTTGCCCTTGAGCACATCATCGTAAAAATGCAGGATCTTGCCGTCCTGGTTAGTGAGCGGGGCATTGCCGAAGTAGCTTGCGCCACGTTGGCCGGCGTATAGCGCAGGCATGGCGAACAGTGCGCTTGCCAGCATCAGGACACTGGCCGTCCTGCGCCAGCCGGTTTTTATATTGATCGGGTACGGATTGTTCATGTGACTTCTTCCTCTTGTACAATCCGGGCGGGGCTAATGAGACTAAAGCAATATCATTATACCCACCCGTGTTAGCTTAGGGTGCCGGGGCAGGCGCGTAACCGGTGGTCTGGCGGTACTGTCCCCGGAAGCTGAGGTAGTCGCTCAGGCCAACGATCTCATCCTCATCCAGGTCTGCGTCATACAGCCCACGCAAGCGGTACTGGGACCGGAACGTGAGGTAGTCTGACAGGCTTACGATACCGTCCTTATCCATGTCTGCAGTAAGCTGCCTGGGTGGCACAAAAGTCGCCGCTGCGATTGCGTCACCGGTTACTGCGGTAGGCAGCGTGGTGGTCGGAATGTAGTTGACCCCGGACCAGGTGGGCGAGGGCGTTTCCATACGCACGGTCTGGTTCGGGTGTTCATTGTCCCAGCGCACCAGCATGGCGTTATCCTCGTGCTGGGTATTGTGGCAGTGTTCCATGAAGGTGCCGGCAAATTCACGGAAGCGGATCAGCACATCGACCTGCATACTGCTGTCGGGTACGGTGATTACACCGGTGATCGGGTCCGGTTTGCCAAGCGGTGAGATGCGGTAGACATCCTTGCGCGCCCCGACCTCCCACACGGGCGGGATATGCTTCTCGGCGCCATTACCACGCAGCAGGATCTGCCCTTCCTCGAAATGGATATGTATCGGGTGGGCCCAGCCGCCGCCGGCATTGATGAGGTGCCAGATCTGCAGCTGGTTGAACTTGGGCGCCGCGGCGACACGCGTTGGGTCTGCGTTGAATTTCGCGCCGCCATCGGTGGCAACACTCCACGGCAGGGGATCGCCACCGCCTTTACCAAATTCAAAGGTGTGGTGTACCGCCCCGGCAATCTGGGCGTCGGTGAATTTCACCAGCGGGATCATCTGTTTCTTGCCCAGTTCGTAGTCGGCCGGGTTCATGCTGAGGTCAGTGCCGTCATAGGCCTGTACGCGCAGTTCGAGAAACTTACTGACGGCAGGGTCCGCTTTCCAGAAACCGTTGCCGTCCAGCGTCGGCGCATAGGTGCCATCGAGGATCTGCGCCAGCGGGATAATGCCCTTGGGGCCAGTGCCATCAGCATGCTCCAGCGTGTTGACCAGGTACAGTTTGGTGCCTGGAGCAAACTGGCTGAAGTCGACGACGATGTCGTAGCGCTCGGCGATGCCCTGGATCGGCAGATCCTGTGACTGGGCATTGGGGAAGGGGACAGCATGCTGCATGATGTTACCGTCATTGGCGATCATGTGGAAAGGAACACGACTGTAGGATTTACCCGAATTGATTGGGCCGGGCATACTACCACTGGTGGCATCGTTAAACTCGCGCACGACAGCGATTTTGAAAAAGCGCGATACACTGCCATTGAGGATACGGAAGCGGTAGCGGCGTGCGCGAACGTCCAGGTAGGGCTTGTACAGCCAGTTGACCGTCAGTAAATCGCCGAGGAAGCCATCGAGGTTCAAGGTGTTGAACGTCAGCTGGCCGGCTGCATCCACAGCCTTGTCAGCGACCAGCAGGTTGACGTCATAGTCGCGGTTGCCCCAGTCGAGCGCCGTGCCGCTGGGTAGACACAGGTTAGGGTTGGCGGAATTGGTGTAGTTGCAATTGAAACCTTCCTTCCCGCGGTCGATGGCACTGTAGTAGTTCATCATGGCCGCGTTGCCCTTGTAGACGTTCTGTGCGGTGCGGTCGATCATGTGGTCATGGAACCAGTGAGTACTCATGGTCTCGTGCCAGTCACCGGCAATCTTGACGGTGCCATTGGCTTCGCAGGTTTTGGCGATACCATCGATCATCAGTACCTCGCCGGGAGAACAGGGTGTCGCTGCACGTGGGTGCGAGGCGTTGGTATTGATGGTGTCGTGACCGGCCAGCTGTATCGGCCAGCGGTAATCATAGTACTCACCGGGGAAGAAGTAGGAATTGAAAAAGCCGTCACTTTCGGCCGGCGTGTGACCATTGTGTTCGTGGGTAGTGATGGTGTGTTCACCAAAACCACGGTTAGCCGCAATATCAATGGGCAGCGCGTTGTAGTGGCGGAACAGCAGTGGCACGCCATAGCGGGCCATCAGCAGCTTGGGTGGAAAGGTGCCGTCGAAGGTCCATAGCGCCAGCGGGTCCTGCGTGGGCCAGATAGACCGGAGCTTGACGGCGATCCCTTTGGTGCTGCCGTCGAATTGATGGTCGATGACGCCTGTGACAGGGTCCGGTCCAACGGTGTTGTGGTAGAGTCCGGTGTGGCCTTCCTGATTCATTAGTGCAGGGCCGAACTCGCCAGCGGCGTACTGGTGACGTTGCAGGTTATCACGGAAACCGCCATTGATACGCGCACCGGCCTGTGCGCTTTGGAAATACTCCTGGGTGAAAAATTCACTCCAGCGCTGGTGTGCGAACGAGATGCCTGGCGGACGGCCTTCCATGACGCCCTGGAATCCGGCGCCCAGGCTTGGGATGCAACCGAGAATTGTGGCGGCCCAGGGGTTGGGGTCAGTGATGTTGGCCATTTCCGTGGGTGTCGGGTGCAGTGGCTGGGAGAGAAAATTATCCAGCTTGGTGGTATCCGGTTGACCGCCGCAAGGATTACTTGCAACAGGTGGTGGTAGTGTATTTGAGGTCCCGGTGGTGCTGCCGGGCGCCGGCAGCGGCTGGGTGCCAAACTCCTCAAAGCGCAGCATCTGCTGTTTGAAGGGAACCACCGGACCCAGTGGACTGGCGGTAAAACCGGTTGGAATATCGACGCCTCCCGCCCAGGCCAGGCCGGTCAGCCCTTCGAGACCAAGGAGCGTGGACAGGGCCGCCATGACGGTTCCGATGGCCAGTAACCGTCCCGGTTTGTGTGAGCGTGGCGTATGGATGTATTCATACTCTCTCCGACATTTCATCGCTATTCTCCCATTGTTGGATGCCGAATCGTGTTCAGCAATATTATGTTGTATTGCATACTGCTGTTACGGGGCACAGCAGGACGGCCCCGGCATTTTTCTGTACATACTCCGGAATTTCAGGTAGTCACTCAGGCCGACTGTGCCATCACCGTCAAAGTCGGCATTTTCCGACAGTGGCGGGTTGGAATTTGCCGGGGTCCTGTAGACGCTGCGGAATGCGAGGTAATCACTGAGGCCGACCGGTCCACCGCTGGTATCGATATCACCATCACATAGATTGCCGTAGCCATTGCCGTTGGTATCACGCTGGCTCAGCGCGCTCTTCCCCGCGGGCAGCAGCGTGCCATTTGCAACCAGGGTGCAGTTGTCACAGACATCACCAATGCCATCGCTGTCGGTGTCGGCCTGGTCAGCGTTGGCGAGCAGCGGGCAGTTGTCGCTGATATCGGCTATGCCATCATTATCGCCATCGCTGCTGTCGATGACCCTGACCAGCCGCGTATCACTGCCACCTGCGGACGATGTCACGGTGACAGTACCTGGTGGTTGTATTGCGACGCCCGGTGAAGCCTCGGTAACGGATACGCTACCGGCCGCCAGGGGCAGGTCCAGTTCAACCAGCTGAAGTGTCGGCGGAACCCGGGTATCGCTGGAGACCGCTTCAACCGTCAGGGTAGGTGGTGTTTTCAGATCGTATTCGGCACGTGTAATGGTAATCTGGTCTGTCAATGTCGTGACCAGGTGTGTTGCGTCGGTTGGTGTGGCTGCGCCGCCATCGGTGGCATCAATATTTACATTTGTCGGTAGTGTGTCGGCGTCGGGTAACAACAGCTGGCTGCCGGAGAAGGTCCCTGCGTTGTCACTCTGCAGTGCATAGGGGCCATTCACATTGGGGCCACTGACAAATGTCGCGTTGGCCGTGTCAGCGCCATGGCCAAAGACATCCACCTGTGCAGTGCCGCCTGCCAGGTTGCGTGCGTAGGTGACGCGATCCACGGCCATTGGTGTAGCCAGCCGGCCGTCGTAAATCTTGCCCACGACCTGGAAGCGGTTGGTCTGAAGTCCGTTCAGGTCGCACACACCGATGCCGCTGCCGGCGGGCAGGTCACATTGTGCGTCCAGGCTGCAGGCTGTATCCGGCCCCAGCGATGTTGTGCCATCACCGCTACAGTGGTTGTTCACACCGTTCAGGTCGATCGGCACGGTGAGCGCCGCATCGCTGAACGCCTCGATACGAAGGTAATTTGCCCCTGCCGGGCTGCCGGTCACTGTATGGAAGGTGGCGCCGTCGCCAATAAAGTCGGCTACGCCATCACCGGTATTGTCCAGTAATGGATCATTGGGGAAGGTGTACCAGGTCAGCCAGGGACCTACGCAGTTGCTTGTATCGACGGCTTCCGTGATAGTGCCGCTTGCATCGATACTCCCCGGGCTGAATTCGACATCGAAGCTGTCATTGATTTCATTGCCAGGCCCCAGCGCATTGACCGGGTAGATGTGCTGCCCGTACGGCTCAGTGATCCGGTAGAAACCGACCTGCGGGACATCCACGCGGATCCGCAGGCGGGTGAAGGGGAACTGTCCCCCTTCCACTACGCCACTCAGGAACGCCGCCTCGGCGCCCAGCACCATCACAGCTTTGACATTGGCAGGAAAGTTTTTCGTATCGGGAGCAGCCAGCCACCAGAAGGCTTCGGTGTTAAATCCGGTCTGAACCGATAACGGGTTGGTCGGATCCGGCGGGTCGAAAAAGCAGAACGGACCGGTACCAACCGGGGAGATCTGTTTTCCTGTTGCCGGGTCGATGGTGGGTTGACTGGGACTCAGGCACAGTTCCAGCGACAGGCCGGAAGCATCCGTCAGGTATTCCGCAAAACCGTTGTTGGGGTTTACCGGGCCGGCCTTAAGGCTGGTTGCCGCATTACCAGGTACCGTGCAGGCCGCATTGGCTACAGGGCTCAATCCGCTGCAAAGCAGGGCGAGGAGGATGGCTGTTTGTCGTTTTTTATCCATGTGCTTTGCCTCACGGTACCGGGTTGATCACGGTGACGGGGTAGCTTGCTGAACCCCCGGCGGATGATGTGACGGTGATGCGTGCCGGTACCGATGACAGGGTGGTTATCAGTGTGCCGTTACTTAGCGTCTGTCCAAGCGCCGTGAGTGTCGGTGGGTTGAGCAGGTCACTGGAACTGGCTTCAACCGTCAATACGCCGGTGGCCTTGACGTACTCGGCCCGTGTAATGGAAACTAGGTCAACCAGTGGCACATTGATCGTGGTTGGTGCGCTGGAAGGGTTGTTGGCGGTATCGTCGGCAACGACGTCAATGGTGGCGGGTAGCACGGCGCTGTCCGGTGAGACAGCCACTACACCAAAGTGGCGGTCAGTACCGTCGCTGGCCAGGGCATGGTTACCCGGCGGGATGTTTGCGCCACCACTGAAGTGGATATCCGCGGATGCCGGCGCGGTCGCAAACACATGCACCAGTCCGCGTGCAGAAGGCCAGCGACCGTAGCTGGCTTCTTCAACGCGTAATGGCGTGGGTAGTGGTGCGCCATTATAGATTTTACCGGTGACCGTAAACAGATCCGTCTGTAGTGTGTTGATCCCTGGGCCACCGATGCCAGGGCCGTCGATGCGGAAGACATTGGTGCCACAGGGACTGCCTTTGACCTTGTGGGAAACCGCTGGTGTACCGATGTAATCAGGTTTGCCATCCGCGGGGCCGAGTCCATAGGGCGGGTCATACTGGAAGGGTGGCCCGTACTGGTCCAGGAGCGGGTCAGCGGGGTAGGTATCCCAGGTCAGGATCGGGCCGATACGGCCCTGGTAACCGCTCTGGTCGGCGGTGAATGGGAGATCGAAGGAGTCATTAATGGCTCTGATACCGGCAGTTGTGATGTTGTAGGTGATCTGTCCCCATGGGTGTGTGACGACATAAGTGCCGGTTTGCGGGACATCGATGCGTATACGCAATCGGGTGAACGGGAACTGATTGCCATTGTTGAAGTCAGGCAGGAAAGCCGCCTCGAGACCGGTAACCAGGATGGCTCGTCCGCCTGTGGGTAGCGCTCCGCCTGCCGGAACAGTCAGCAATGCATCGGCCGAGGCATAGAAGCCTTCGTCACCGAAACCGATCTGCGCGGACAGGTCGTACTGGGCCTGGGTGAGACCGGGATCTGTCAGCGGTGTAAACGGCGGTACCGAAATGCAGTTGGCCTGGTCGGTGCCTGGGCATATCTCCAGGGCCAGACCTTCCGAGTCCTGCGCCCAAAGCGGGAAGGTGGTTTGTGGATTGTGCGGCCCGATATTCATGGGCTTGGCACCATCCTGTGGGCAGGCGGCGTGTGCTGTCGACGCCAGTCCTGCCAGTATTGCCGTGCCGAGCAGGCACGCCCTGGTATTGCATCTGTCCATCGTTCCCCTCCCGTTGCCTTTTATGTACTGCGATTAACCGCAGCTCTAGTTTTTTACTGCCTGCTGTTGCGATGCGTGATGACTTACGCGCCGCAGCAGGAGGGTCCTGGCATTTTTCTGTAGAAGCCCCGGAATTTCAGGTAGTCACTGAGGCCTACTGTGCCGTCGCCATCAAAGTCGGCATTTTGTGATAGTGGTGGGTTGGAACTTGCGGATGTTCTGTAAACACTACGGAACGCGAGGTAGTCGCTGAGGCCCACCGGGCCGCCGCTGGTGTCGATATCACCGTCGCACATATTACCGTAGCCATTGCCGTTGGTGTCACGCTGGTCCGCGTTGGCGACCAGTGTACAGTTGTCGCAGGCATCACCGATACCATCGCCGTCACTATCAGCCTGGTCCGGATTAGCATTTGCCGGGCAGTTATCGGCCGTGTCCGCGATCAGATCCAGGTCCGCATCGGCGATGATGCTGTCACTGCGTGGATCAAGGCCAAGAAAGGTGCCCAGAGGTGGCAGCCCCATCGAACTGCGGCCAGCAGAACCCACTGCCGGAATTTGCTGGAAGTTTGTTGTATCGGCCAGTAACAGGGCACGACTACCCGGGGTAACCGGTGCCGTACCTTTAACAGCAACAAATATCTCCGGGTGATCAAACGGTTCCGACTCATTGGAGACACGGCTATCAGTCAGCGCTGCCAGGAACTGGGTCAGGTCGTCTCTCAATTGCTCAGGTGTCGGGTTACCGGGTATAGCTCCGGCATCACGCAACAGACCGATCGGTGCGACCTGGGCATCAAAATTATCCTGATTGGTCGTAGAAAAATCACCGCCACGCACATAGAAGTCCACCACCTGGCGTAAGGTCGCCAGACCGCCGTTGTGCATATAAGGCCCGGTGAGCGCAACATTACGCAAGCCGGGGGTTTTGAAAGCACCAAAGTTAGTCACCCGGCCTGCAAACGGTGTGGTATCGGTAGGCAGGAAACCCAGCGGCAAATCAGGCACCCAGCCAGCCATATGTGGGGGCAAAGGTGCCAGGCTCGGCGTCTGTGGAGTAGGGCCGCCAATATCCTGAAGCCCCAGAATACCGATTGACAGCGATACTTCTGTCAAACCGGCACCAAGACCTGAGGTACCGCCACGACCGACATCTTCATTGACAGCGAGAAAATCCGATGCCAGAGGATCAGGATTACCACCCGGACGAACACCGGTATTGTGAAAGCCCTGGTCATACAGTCCAAAACCGGTTGCGGTCAGCATAAAGTCATTGGCATTGATCGGATTCTGATCGAGCGGAACGGGAATATTGGTCACCGGGTCTCTGCCTTGCAGAAGCACGGTATCATTATCCATCAATGTGCCACCGGCATGACAGACCAGGCAGCCGCCGGCGCCGGTAAACACATTCATACCAATGGTTTCTTCATTGGTCAGAAAACCATTACCCTCGAGGAACTGATCCAGGCGTGAATTATCTGCCCGTAATGTCGCAACGTACTGCTGTACTGCCATAGAGAAGAAGAAAGAAAAGTTGGCTTCCATCTGCGTGTATTCATCGGTATTTGCCGGCGCACCCGGTAAAAAGCCAGGGATGCCGTTGGCATCAAACACGACTTTGTCTGTGGTGTTATTCCAGTATTTTGCCGGGAACGCCGCCTGGATCATGGCCGCATAGGTGGTGGTGAGGCCGGTGCCAGAAACCTGGTCTGCAAGAAAACCCAGCTTACTGTCAGACGTTGATACCGCCTGTTGCGCCAGCGGTCGCAGGCTAAGCATTTTTTTACCTATTTTGGGCCAGGTGCGGCCAATCCAGGACATTTCATCGGTTAACGGCGGCCCCGATGCCTGTGATGCCAGTGCAGATTGACGTAAACGCAACTGCTCTGTTGTCAGAGCACCCGTTACATCTGTTGCGATCAGATGTGGCCGGGGATCCGCCGGACCAAACGGGTTATTGCCGTTGAAGATATTGTTGGCACGACCATCGTGGAAGTTTTCAAAATTAAACACGGCATTGATCACCGAAGGCACATTACGTCCGGTGACCCGACGGATATTTGTACCATTAACATTAAACACTGTATCGGGTATTGACGTGCCCAGATCAACCGGGTTACCGGGAACGATATCGATAAACTGTCTTAGCGCGACACCCATGGAACCGATAACATCATTGGTGTCTCTGACTACATTCGCCGGGTTACTTAACGGGTCACCCGTGGCCTGCTGATCGGCCAGGCGGTGCGTCGGAAACATGGTCGGCGTCAGTTTCTGATCTGCATGCATGGCGCCTGCCGCTGGCTGCGGCAAGCCAAGGCCGTTATTACCAAACTGGCCATCTTTCGGATTAACCATGTTTGTTTCCCTGTGATCAGCACCGGCATGGAAGTGACAGGAAGCGCAGGCCTGAACTCCATCACTACCTACCTGCATATCCCAGAACAATGCCTTACCCAGTTGCTGTGCGGCAAACTGGTTGGAGACATAGTTACTGATATCCAGCGCCTGCGGTGGCTGAACGGTTTTCAGGGATGCGAGAACAGCGTATGAGGAACCGGGCGCACATAGCAGCGTACTGGCGAACATCAACCGTGCCAAGGCCGATCGAGACAATCTTTTTTTAGTGCTCTCTGGTACTGGCGCGTCCATCACTTTATAAAATTTCACTTTAAACTACCTCTCTTATTGTTTTCGCTCTGGCCCTACCCTTCACGGCTAGCCACGTCCTGTATTATCGATGAACTGCGTCAGTGTGATGCCCTGCGACGACACGACATCATTGATGTCGCTGACAACATCGCCCGGGTTACTGAGCGGTTCGCCGATGACATCCTGGTTAGACAGTTTGTGGAACGGGAATTGTGTGGCGGTCAAGGCCTGGTTGGGACCCGGCGCCCCCGGCGCCAGTTGCGTGAGTCCCAGCCCGCTGTTACCGAACAGGTCATCACCGGAGTTGCTGCCGGGATTGAGGGTATTGGTACTGCGGTCATCAGCGCCCGCGTGGGAATGACAGGAGGCGTAATAAGCCTGCATACTTTCGCTGCCTACCTGCATGTCCCAGAACAGCGCTTTGCCAAGACGTATTGCGGCGGACTTGTCCTGGACATAGTTGAACAGATCAAGCGGCTCCGGCACCGGTAGCGTTTTCAGCGAAACCAGTGCAGCGCCTGAGCATGTGGCGGTATAGACCAACGCTGCCAGCGTGTACTTCAACTTCCCGCCCACGTACTTACCCACGGCTCTTTTCGAGCTCATTATTACGGGCATTATTACTCTCCTTCCGACTTTATAGCCTGGTTTTTTGTTCGTTTTCCTTTTTTGGGACTTCTCCTGTTATGTCTCGTTGCTGCTCGTTAATGTGACAGCGGTTAATCCCGCTTGTCAGCTCTGTATCAGGGACAAATTTTTAATGTTTACACTTAACACTAGTAAAGTTTCCACGCTAGTCAAGGTCAGGGTGCCGAAATAGACAAAGGTATGGGTTGTGATCAAGCTATATCATCCGGTTTTTTCGCAAGTTTATGTATTGTCCCAGTACGGCCACGATCAACCATAACAGCAGTAGTGCGTCCTGTTTTCTCTGCGTCGATCGGGACTGTAATACGCATCCACCTCCGCCTTTGTTGTCGCTACCCTGTTCAGTGCTCGTACTACCGCCCGTGTTACCATTAGCCATTTCGGTGGTTGCGCTACCGGGTGCAGTGGCCTGTACCGTAACCGGGTAGTAGTCCGCCAGGCGCTGGCTACGACCGGACAGGGCGTGCAGGCTGTCGACCTGCAGGCGCAGCGTGTAGTCGCCGGGTGTCAGGCTGGTGGTATCCAGCGTACCGAGTTCCGCATTTTCACTGCCGCCAGAGCCGCTAATACCGGTAGCTTGCCAGGACTGTAGCTGGTCGCAGGTAAAAAAATCCCGTCCCGGGCAGAGGTCAACGCGATAGGTGGTGGTGACTTGAGTGAGATCACGTCCATTCACCGTGCTGCCATACAGCTCGACAAAACCACTCAGGGTATCTGTGTTATTGACGGGGTTCAGGCGTACAGCAACGGGTGAATACAGCGGGTCGCCGTACAGGATGCCACTGTTGTTAGATTCATCGAACCATACGGCATCGCCCAGCGGCAGTCCCCGCATGAAATAGATCATGGTCTCCAGACCGTTGGCGCAGAATGCGCAACCGCCTGACTGGTGGTGACTGACACTGCCCCAGCTGGCGACGCCCCCGAACCGGTCGAGGAAGGTAGCGGCATGATCACCAAGGGCGACCTGGTTGTGGCCCTTGTTGAAGGAACCGTTTATGGCCAGTTCTGTATTGTCGCCACTGCGCTGTACGCTGATGGTATCGAGGCCAAGCGTGCCGCTGAAACTATTCGGCGTATCGAAAATAAGCCGGATGCGGTCATAACCGGCTGAGGTTTGTTGTAAGGGGTCGAGCGGGAACTGTACCTGTGCCAGTGTCCACGGGCAGTTACCTGATGCGAGTATGGCGAGTGTTGCCACGCCATAATCGATTTCTTTGCCAGTACCGCTGTCGCGTACGAACAGGTGGACGCGCAGGGGGGTGCTCGGGTTTATTGCCATGGCCATATAGCGCAGGCTGACCTGGATGACAGGTGGGTTGTTCGGGTCGAACGGCAGTTTGCCCGGTGAAATAGTCTGGGTGAGAAACAGGCGGCGCGCATCCAGGCAGGGTGTATTAGCGGGTTGGGTAAAGTCGCTGCTGGTATAGCAGCGTGGGTTTGCGACCTGGTCCGCATTGCGGAACCACAGGCTGAAGTTGTCATCGAAGCCAAAGTCGCTGCGCACTTCGGGAAAGGCCAGCTGGTTCATGTCGCCCCCGCCGGCTGTCGGCCCGGTCCAGCCGGTTGGCCACAGAGTGAAGTAGGACAGGGGATAGGACTGGTGGTTATAAGCCATGAACCCGTCAGCGGCGCCGACACAACGGGTATCGAGTTCGCTGAAAACATCGCTGGATGCCGCGCGGCATGCCGCAGGGTCGGTAGCAGTATCACACAGGGTGCTGGCGCACATGGCATCCTTTCGCCAGTTCAGCAGGGCGTTAAAGCTGCCGATGCTGGAGCTGCCGTCGAGCCAGCCCTGGTAGACCAGCGCATCGACAACCTGCGGTTCGCGCGCGTCCGGGTTACCCGGCGCACGGTAGTTAATGCCCAGCGTGGTCTGTCTGGCGGGGTTGCTGTCGTCATTGAATTGTACCCGGCAGTGGGCCGGGGCCTTGCCTTCCGGCAGCTTACCGTTGAAGTCGAGATAGGCGGCACACTCCGGGAGGTCTTCCCGCCACACGCCCAGCAGGTAGCGCCAGCCAGCCACGGGGGAGCCGCTGACGGGGTAGATCCTGGCGCGGGTAGCCGCATTGCGCCAGCTGAAGAACTGGGTGGAGCCATACAATGTGCCATAGATGCCCTGGCGTTCAGCCTTCAGGGTACGGTCAAGCAGGGTTTTTGCTGCATCCAGGTTCAGACCGTCAATGCGGCCGACGATAAGTTCCTGGTCAACGGCCGGGTTGATGGTGCGCATGCCCCGGCCATCACCGAAGGCCACTTCGCGTTCAGTAAACTTCAGTTGCACATCGGCGGTGAAGGTATTGATCAACCAGTACTTGAGATAGTTATCGACGGAGGTTGGCGCTGTGGCGAATGGCAGGGTCGAACCGGTGACGGTCATCCTTGTCGGTACGCCGGCTGTTGTGACCAGGTAACGGATGCGTGAATGCAAGCGCAGTTGATCCGTCGCCGCCGTGCAGTAGTAGGGCGGTTCACCGTCGAGACACAGGGCCGGCAGCAGGGTGGGATCGTCCAGGGTATTGAGCTGCATGAAACGGATCAACTGGTCACGCAGGCGACGGAAATCATTCCAGCCGATGAAGTAGCTGTCGGGGACGTGCACGTGCACGATATTGGCTGGATCGATGCCGCGTTGCTGTGCGTAATACGCACCGAGCTGCGGGGAGTTGACAGAGTTGTCGTTGACGACGATCAGCACATCATTACGCAGCGCCATTGCCCTGGCCTCGTCGCAGGCAACGAGGAGGGCCATCACGATCATCAACAACTCAAGTCTAACCATGTCGGATGTTACTCCACAGGTTATGATTGTCATTGCCGGCGTTCACTTGCCTCTCGCGCGGCTCTGATCCGGGAGTGTGGCGGTTAGCGACCACCTTCCGGCAGACAACTTGAACCAGTTTCAGTATTCAGGCAAGACAGCGGGGCAGGAAGTTCTGAATCCGCGGTATCGCCGGGTGGATCCGGATGTTGTCCAGTGTGAGCTAGCGGCTGCGTTGCCTCGCCCTGAAGGCGGAATAGGTAAAGATTTCTGGCAGGTGTGAGAGTTGTGATCCCTGTCGCAACTGCCGGTACGCGACACATGGTTATGTCACGTACCGGGGAGGAACCACACAGCAACCGCGAGCTTTTTATCAGGCCGCTGTCTTGCCACGGCGGCGTGCGACGCCTGCCATGCCCAGCAGGCCACTGCCGAACAGCCAGACGGCTGCCGGCACCGGTACAGCACTGGTTGCGGTGACATTGATTGTTGCCGTGCCGTAGGTTGGCTGTGGTGCCAGCTTGGCAGGGAACGCCCCCCCGCCAAACCA
>Ga0114931_10005204_pt1 | contig 16080 bp, 11 predicted proteins | sample 2SBtaG_FD_89579 | JGI IMG/M metagenome (GOLD analysis project Ga0114931, IMG submission 89579) | Deep subsurface microbial communities from Kolumbo volcano to uncover new lineages of life (NeLLi) - 2SBTROV14_V59a metaG | ecosystem: Environmental > Aquatic > Marine > Volcanic | place: Kolumbo...
CCGCGCTGCGACAGTATCCGCGTGATCGCCGCCGTCAGCGTCGTCTTCCCGTGGTCCACGTGACCGATCGTCCCGATGTTCACGTGCGGCTTCGTCCGCTCGAACTTCTTCTTCGCCATGGCTGCCTGCTCCGTCCCCTCGAGTCTTCCGTGCGTTGTTCCGTGCGGTTCAGGCGAACCGCGCCTTGACTTCCTCCGACACCATCTGCGGCACCGGCTCGTAATGATCGAAATGCATGCTGTAGGTGGCGCGCCCCTGGGTCATCGAGCGCAGGTTGTTGACATAGCCGAACATGGTGGCGAGCGGCACCATCGCCCGCACCACCTGGGCGTTGCCCCGGGGCTCCATGCCGGTGATCTGGCCGCGCCGCGCGTTGAGATCGCCCATGACGTCGCCGAGGTAGTCCTCGGGCACCACGACCTCGACCCGCATCACCGGCTCCAGGAGCCTGGGCCCGGCCTTGAGCGCGCCCTCGCGGAAGGCCTGGCGGGCGGCGATCTCGAAGGCCATCGCGCTCGAATCGACCTCGTGATAGGCGCCGTCGACCAGGGTGGCGCGGAAGTCGATCATGGGAAAGCCGGCGAGCACCCCGGTCGCGGCGGCATTGCGCACCCCCTTCTCGACCGCGGGCACGAACTCCTTGGGCACGGCGCCGCCGACGATGGTGCTCATGAAGACCACGCCGGCGCCGGGGTCCAAAGGCTCCAGCCGCAGCTTGACCCGGGCGAACTGGCCGGCGCCGCCGGTCTGCTTCTTGTGGATGTAGTCGACGTCGGCGGTGCGCGAGACGGTCTCGCGATAGGCCACCTGCGGCTGACCGACGTTGGCATCGACCTTGAACTCACGGCGCATGCGGTCGACGATGATCTCGAGATGGAGCTCGCCCATGCCGCGAATGATGGTCTGGCCGCTCTCGACATCGGTCGAGACCCGGAACGAGGGGTCCTCCTCGGCGAGCCGGGCCAGCGCCGCCGACATCTTCTCCTGATCGGCCTTGGTCCTGGGCTCGACCGCGACCTCGATGACGGGGTCGGGGAAGGTCATGCGCTCCAGCACCACCGGATGCGCCGCATCGCACAGGGTGTCGCCGGTCGAGGTGTTCTTGAGCCCGGCGAGCGCCAGGATGTCACCGGCACGGGCCTCCTTGATGTCCTCGCGCGCATTGGCGTGCATCAAGAGCATCCGACCGATCCGCTCGCGCCGGTCCTTGACCGAATTCAGCACCTGCTTGCCGCTCTCGACCACGCCCGAGTAGATGCGCACGAAGGTGAGAGAGCCGACGAAGGGATCGGCCATGACCTTGAAGGCGAGCGCCGCGAAGGGGGCGTCGTCGCTCGAGGCCCGGCGCACCTCCTCATCGCTGTCCGGCTTATGCCCGCGCATGGCGGGAACGTCGGAGGGCGCCGGCAGAAAATCGACCACCGCATCGAGAAGCGGCTGTACGCCCTTGTTCTTGAAGGCAGAGCCGCACAGCACCGGAACGAAGACACCGGCGATGGTACCGACCCGCACGCAGTGGCGAAGCGTCGCCGGGTCGGGCTCCTCGCCGCCGAGATAGGCCTCGAGGACGGCGTCGTCCTGCTCGACCGCGGCCTCGACCAGCCGGCGGTGATAGCGCTCGGCGTCGGCGGCGAGGTTGCCCGGGATGGCGGCCTCATAGAACTCGGCCCCCAGGGTCTCGTCCTTCCAGATCACGGCGCGCATGGTCACCAGGTCGATGACCCCGGCGAAGCCGGCCTCGGTGCCCACCGGAAGCTGGGTCACCAGCGGGGTCGAGCCGAGGCGATCGGCGATCATGTCGACGCAGCGGAAGAAGTCGGCCCCGACCCGGTCCATCTTGTTGACGAAGCAGATGCGGGGCACCCCATAGCGGTCGGCCTGGCGCCACACGGTCTCGGACTGGGGCTCGACCCCGGCGACCGAATCGAACACCGCGACGGCGCCGTCGAGCACGCGCAGGCTGCGCTCGACCTCGATCGTGAAGTCGACGTGGCCAGGGGTGTCGATGATGTTGATCCGATGGTCGCGCCAGAAGCAGGTCGTGGCGGCCGAGGTGATGGTGATCCCGCGCTCCTGCTCCTGCGCCATCCAGTCCATGGTCGCGGTGCCCTCGTGGACCTCGCCGATCTTGTAGGACCGCCCGGTGTAATAGAGGATGCGCTCGGTCGTGGTCGTCTTGCCGGCATCGATGTGGGCCATGATGCCGATGTTTCGGTAGCGATCGAGCGGGGTGGTGCGGGCCATGACGGGAAACCTCGGGCGCTCGCCTACCAGCGGTAGTGCGAGAAGGCCTTGTTGGCCTCGGCCATGCGGTGGGTGTCTTCGCGCTTCTTGACCGCCGCGCCGCGGTTGTTGGCGGCGTCCATGAGCTCGCCGGCGAGCCGGTCGGTCATGGTCTTCTCGCCGCGCTTGCGGCAGATCCCGATGATCCAGCGGATCGCCAGCGCCTGCCGGCGCTCCGGCCGAACCTCGACCGGGACCTGGTAGGTGGCGCCGCCGACCCGGCGCGAGCGGACCTCGATCATCGGCTTGACGTTCTCGAGCGCCTCGTGAAAGACCCGCACCGGCTCCTGGCCGGTGCGGCTCTGAATCCGGTCGAAGGCGCCATAGACGATGCGCTCGGCGACCGACTTCATGCCGGAGCGCATCAAGGAGTTCATGAACTTGGTGAGCACGATATCGCCGAACTTGGGGTCGGGAAGAATCTCCCGTCGCTCGGCGGCGCGTCGGCGCGACATCCCTCGGTCCTCCTATTTCGGCCGCTTGGCGCCGTACTTCGAGCGCCGTTGCCGCCGGTCCTTCACCCCCTGGGTGTCGAGCGTCCCGCGGATGACGTGGTAGCGCACGCCCGGCAGGTCCTTGACCCGGCCGCCGCGGATCAGCACCACCGAGTGCTCCTGCAGGTTGTGGCCCTCGCCGGGGATGTAGGTGGTGACCTCGAAGCCGTTGGTCAGGCGCACCCGTGCGACCTTGCGAAGGGCCGAGTTGGGCTTCTTCGGGGTGGTCGTGTAAACCCGCGTGCAGACCCCGCGCTTCTGGGGGCAGCCCTCCATCGCCGGGACCTTGTTCCGCGCCTCCTGCCGCTGGCGCGGCTTGCGGATGAGCTGGTTGATCGTCGGCATCGGCGTCGGTCCTCTCGACAAAAAACTCGCCCGGGCTTGTCATACGACAATCCGGGCAGCGCGAATTCGGCTCGCTACCTCTGGGGGCGATCGGCCGGCCCCTGCGGCAAAATCCTCGAAATCACGCGACCATATGCGTGACGCTGCGTCTGAGACGCACAGGCCCCACCGCCAGCGCCATCGAAGAGGGCGGCATACTATGCACGCGCCACCCCCTCGTCAAAGCCAATCGGGCGCCCCGATCGCCTTGGTTTCCGCGGCCTCGACGACCCTGGAGAGGGGGCCGCCGAGGGTCGCGAAAGGGCCTCTCAGGCGATCCGCGCCTCGCCGTCGTCGGGCTCGGCGTTGGCGCCGGCGATGGCGGCCTCGATCTCGGCGCTCGCGGCCTCCTGGGCCCGCGCGATCTCGCGGTCGCGCTCGCTCGCGATCTTCTTGAAGCGGGTCATCATGCGTCCGGTTCCGGCCGGGATCAGGCGGCCGACGATGACGTTCTCCTTGAGCCCGACGAGGCCGTCGACGCGCCCCGCCACCGCCGCCTCGGTGAGCACCCGGGTGGTCTCCTGGAACGAGGCCGCCGAGATGAACGAGCCGGTCTGCAGCGACGCCTTGGTGATCCCCTGGAGCACCGGGATCGCCGACGCCGGGCGCCGTTTCTCGGCCTCGTTGCGGGCCTTGACGGCCTCGAACTCGCGCCGGTCCACGAGCTCGCCGATCAGATAGGTGGTGTCGCCGGGATCGACGATCTCGACCTTCTGCATCATCTGCCGGCAGATCACCTCGATGTGCTTGTCGTTGATCTTGACGCCCTGGAGCCGATAGACCTCTTGGATCTCGCTGACCAGGTAGTTGGCGAGGGCCTCGACCCCCAGCACCCTGAGGATGTCGTGGGGGACCGGATAGCCGTCCATCAGAAGATCGCCGCGCTCGACGTAATCGCCCTCCTGCACGGCGATATGCTTGCCCTTGGGGATGAGGTACTCGAGGGGCTCGGCGCCTTCCTCTTCGGGCTGGATGATGATTCGGCGCTTGTTCTTGTAGTCCTTGCCGAACTCCACCCGTCCGGTGGTCCCGGCGATGATCGCATGGTCCTTGGGCCGGCGGGCCTCGAAGAGCTCGGCCACCCGGGGCAGGCCGCCGATGATGTCGCGGGTCTTGGAGCTCTCGCGGGGGATGCGGGCGAGCACGTCGCCGGCGTACACCCGGGCGCCGTCCTCGACCGAGAGGATGGCGTCCACCGACATGAAGTAGCGAGCCTCGAGGCCGTTCGGCAGGTGCACGACCTCGCCGTTATCGTCGCGGAGCGTGATCCGCGGCCTGAGATCGGCGCCCCGCGGCTGCTGCTTCCAATCGACCACCACCTTGTTGGAAATGCCGGTGGCGTCGTCGACGACCTCGCGGAACGAGACCCCCTCGATCATGTCGACGTAGTTCGCGATGCCCTCGCTCTCGGTGATGATGGGGAGCGTGTAGGGGTCCCACTCGGCGATCCGCGCACCCTTCTTGACCGCGGCACCGTCCTCGACCAGAAGCCGGGTGCCATAGGCGACCCGGTGGCGGGCCCGGTCTCGGCCGGCCTCGTCGGTGAGCACGATCTCGCAGTTCCGCCCCATCACCACCAGGCGGCCCGACGAATCCATCACCACGTTGCGGTTACGGATATGGACGGTGCCGTCGCACGCCGCCTCGATGCTCGACTGCTCGGCGCCCCGCTGGGCGGTGCCGCCGATGTGGAAGGTCCGCATGGTGAGCTGGGTGCCCGGCTCGCCGATCGACTGGGCGGCGATGACGCCCACCGATTCGCCGATGTTGGCCGGGGTGCCGCGGGCGAGGTCGCGGCCATAGCACTTGCTGCACACCCCGAAGGCGCTCTCACAGGTGAGCACCGAGCGAATCTTGACCGCATCGACACCGGCGTGATCCAGCCTGTCGACCGCCGCCTCCTCGATCATCTCGCCGGCCGGGGCCAGGACCTCGCCGGTTTGCGGATCGACCACGTCGACCGCGGCGAAGCGGCCGAGCACGCGCTCACCCAAGGGCGCGATCACGTCACCGCCTTCGACCACGGCCCGCATGGTCAGGCCCTGCACGGTCCCACAGTCCTCCTCGGTGATGGTGCAATCCTGCGAGACGTCGACCAGACGGCGGGTGAGATAGCCCGAGTTCGCCGTCTTGAGGGCGGTATCGGCCAAGCCCTTGCGGGCACCGTGGGTCGAGTTGAAGTACTCGAGCACGGTGAGCCCCTCCTTGAAGTTGGAGATGATCGGGGTCTCGATGATCTCCCCCGAAGGCTTGGCCATCAGCCCGCGCATGCCGGCGAGCTGCTTCATCTGCGCCGCCGAGCCGCGGGCGCCGGATTGGGCCATCATGTAGATCGAGTTGATCCGGGCCGGGCTGCCGACTTCCTGCTCGGGCTCGGCGATTCCCCGCATCATCTCCTCGGCGACCCGGTCGGTGCACTGGGCCCAGGCATCGACCACCTTGTTGTACTTTTCGCCCTGGGTGATCAGGCCGTCCTGGTACTGCTGCTCGTACTCCTTGACCTTGCCCTCGGTCTCGCCGACCAGCTTCTCCTTGGCCGCGGGCACCACCATGTCGTCCTTGCCGAAGGAAATCCCGGCCCGGCAGGCCTGATGGAAGCCCATCCGCATGATCCGGTCGCAGAACAGCACGGTCTCCTTCTGGCCGCAGTGGCGATAGACCATGTCGATGACCTGGCTGATCTCGCGCTTGGTCAGAAGACGGTTGATCAGGCCGAAGTCCACCGCCTTGTTGCGCGGCAGAATCTGCGACAGCAGCATCCGCCCGGGCGTGGTGTCGACCCGCCAGGTGCCCTCGTTGCCGTCGCTGTCGACGCCGCGATAGCGGCACTTGATCCTGGTGTGCAGCGTCACCGCGCCGGCGGCGAGCGCGTGCTCGATCTCGGCTACGTCATTGAAGACCATGCCCTCGCCCTTGGCCCCCTGGGCCTCGTGGGTCAGGTAGTAGAGGCCGAGGACGATGTCCTGGGAGGGCACGATGATGGGCTTGCCGTTGGCCGGGCTGAGGATGTTGTTGGTCGACATCATCAACACCCGGGCCTCGATCTGGGCCTCGAGCAGCAGGGGCACGTGCACCGCCATCTGGTCGCCGTCGAAGTCGGCGTTGAAGGCGGCGCAGACCAGGGGGTGAAGCTGGATCGCCTTGCCCTCGATCAGCACCGGCTCGAAGGCCTGGATGCCGAGGCGGTGCAGCGTCGGCGCCCGGTTCAAGAGCACCGGGTGCTCGCGGATCACCTGCTCGAGGATGTCCCAGACCTCGGGGCGCTCCTTCTCGACCATGCGCTTGGCCGCCTTGATGGTGGAGGCCATGCCGTAGAGCTCGAGCTTGGAGTAGATGAAGGGCTTGAACAGCTCGAGCGCCATCTTCTTGGGCAGGCCGCACTGGTGGAGCTTGAGCTCGGGGCCGACGACGATGACCGAGCGGCCCGAGTAGTCGACCCGCTTGCCGAGAAGGTTCTGCCGGAAGCGCCCCTGCTTGCCCTTGAGCATGTCGCTGAGGCTCTTGAGCGGGCGCTTGTTGGCGCCGGTGATGACCCGGCCACGGCGGCCGTTGTCGAACAGCGCGTCGACCGCCTCCTGGAGCATCCGCTTCTCGTTGCGGACGATGATGTCGGGGGCGCGCAGCTCCATCAGCCGCTTGAGCCGGTTGTTGCGGTTGATCACCCGGCGGTAGAGGTCGTTGAGGTCGGAGGTGGCGAAACGCCCGCCGTCGAGCGGCACCAGCGGCCTGAGCTCGGGCGGGATCACCGGGATGACCTCGAGGATCATCCACTCCGGCCGGTTGCCGGATTCGAGGAAGGTCTCGATCAGCTTGAGGCGCTTGACGATCTTCTTGCGCTTGGCCTCGGAACCGGTCTCGGCGAGGTCGACACGCAGGTGCTCGCGCTCGGCCTCGAGGTCGAGCCCGCTCAGCATCTCGCGCAGCGCCTCGGCGCCGATGCCGGCGCGGAAGCTCTCCTCGCCGTACTCGTCCTGGGCGGCGACGTGCTGCTCTTCGCTGATCAGCTCGTTGAGGCTGAACGGGGTGAGCCCGGGCTCGATCACCACATAGCTCTCGAAGTAGAGGATGCGCTCGAGCTCCTTGAGCGTCATGTCGAGCAAGAGCCCGATGCGCGACGGCAGCGACTTGAGGAACCAGATGTGGGCCACCGGCGAGGCGAGCTCGATGTGGCCCATGCGCTCACGCCGGACCTTGGACTGGATCACCTCGACGCCGCACTTCTCGCAGACGACACCGCGGAACTTCATCCGCTTATACTTGCCGCACAGGCACTCATAGTCCTTGATGGGGCCAAAGATGCGGGCGCAGAAAAGTCCGTCGCGCTCTGGTTTGAAAGTTCGGTAGTTGATCGTCTCCGGCTTCTTGACCTCGCCAAAGGACCACGACCGAATCTTCTCCGGGTTCGCGATCGAGATCTTGATCTCGTCGAAGCTCTGAGGTCCCGTGGTCTGGCCGAAGATCTTCATCAACTCGTTCATGGACATACTCCTCTTAGACGACCGGGCGTTGCCGCGGACGACGCCGGTCGATTGTCCGATCGCGTGGCGATCACGCGCGCTCCCTGAGCTCGACGTCGAGGCCCAAGGACTGGATCTCCTTGACCAGGACGTTGAAGCTTTCCGGGATGCCCGCCTCGAAGGTGTCCTCGCCCTTGACGATGGCCTCGTAGACCTTGGTCCGGCCCGAGACGTCGTCGGACTTCACCGTCAGCATCTCCTGCAAGGTATAGGCGGCGCCATAGGCCTCGAGCGCCCACACCTCCATCTCGCCGAAGCGCTGGCCGCCGAACTGCGCCTTGCCGCCCAGCGGCTGCTGGGTGACCAGGCTGTAGGGGCCGGTCGAGCGGGCGTGCATCTTGTCGTCGACCAGGTGATGGAGCTTCAACATGTAGATGTAGCCCACGGTCACCAGACGGTCGAAGGGCTCGCCGGTGCGCCCGTCGACCAATCGCACCTGGCCGCTGTTGGCGAGCCCCGCGAGATCGAGCATGGTGACGATGTCGGCCTCGTGGGCACCGTCGAACACCGGGGTGGCCATGGGCACCCCGGTCTCGAGCCGCTTGGCGTAGGCCATCACCGTGGCGTCGTCGAGCTTGGCAAAGGTGCCGCCCTTGACCGGTTCGCCATAGGCGCGGGCGAGCAGCTCGCGCAGCGCCTTGGGCGCCTTGGCCCCCCGTGCGGCCTGAACGAGGTCACCGATCTTGCGGCCGAGACCCGCCGCCGCCCAGCCGAGGTGGGTCTCCAGAATCTGCCCCACGTTCATCCGCGACGGCACCCCGAGCGGGTTGAGGACGATGTCCATCGGGGTCCCGTCCTCGAGGTAGGGCATGTCCTCGACCGGCACGATGCGCGAGACCACGCCCTTGTTGCCGTGCCGGCCGGCCATCTTGTCGCCGGCCTGGAGCTTGCGCTTCACGGCGACGAAGACCTTGACCATTTTGAGCACCCCGGGCGGCAGCTCGTCGCCGCGCTGGAGCTTCTCCACCTTGTCCTGGAAGCGGCCCCCGAGGCGCTGGTTGGCGGCATCGAGGTGCTGCTTGAGGCGCTCGACCTCGGCCATCACGGCGTCGTCCTTGACCCCGATCTGCCACCACTGGCCGTGGCTCAAGCCCTCGAGCAGCGCCTCGGTGACGGTGGCGTTGGCCTTCACCCCCTTGGGCCCACTCGCGACCTTCTTACCCAAGAGCAGGGTTTTGAGCTCGCCATAGATGTGGCGCTCGATGATCGCGTGTTCGTCGTCGCGGTCCTTGGCCAGGCGCTCGATCTCCTCGCGCTCGATGGCCAGCGCGCGCTCGTCCTTCTCGACCCCGCGGCGCGAAAAGACGCGGACCTCGACCACCGTTCCCGAGGCCCCGGGCGGGACCTTGAGACTGGTGTCGCGGACGTCCGAGGCCTTCTCGCCGAAGATCGCCCGCAGCAGCTTCTCCTCCGGCGTCATCGGGCTTTCACCCTTGGGCGTGATCTTGCCGACCAGGATGTCGCCGGCGTTGACCTCGGCGCCGATATAGACGATCCCGGCCTCGTCGAGGTTGCGCAGGCCCTCCTCGCTGACGTTGGGGATGTCGCGCGTGATCTCCTCCTGGCCGAGCTTGGTGTCGCGCGCCATCACCTCGAACTCCTCGATGTGGATCGAGGTGAAGACGTCGTCCTTGACGATGCGCTCCGAGATCAGGATCGAGTCCTCGAAGTTGTAGCCGCCCCAGGGCATGAAGGCGACCAGCACATTGCGCCCGAGCGCCAGCTCGCCGCGTGAGATGCTGGGGCCGTCGGCGACGATGTCGCCGGCCTCGATGACGTCGCCCACGGTCACCAGCGGCCGGTGGTTGATGCAGGTGCTCTGGTTCGAACGCTGGTACTTCAGCAAGTTGTAAATATCGACGCCGAGGCCGCCGTCCCCCTCGCCGCCGGCGCGGATGACGATCCGGGTGGCGTCCACCTGATCGACCACGCCGCTCCGCCGAGCGACGATCGCGGCCCCCGAATCGCGGGCGACGACCTCCTCCATGCCGGTGCCCACCAGCGGGGCCTCGGTGCGGATCAGGGGCACCGCCTGGCGCTGCATGTTGGAGCCCATCAGCGCCCGGTTGGCGTCGTCGTTCTCGAGAAACGGGATCAGGGCCGCCGCCACCGAGACCAGCTGCTTGGGCGAGACGTCGATGAAGTCGATCGTCGCCGGCACCGCGATCACGAATTCCCCGTTGCGCCGGCAGCTCACCAGGTCTTGGGTGAAGCGGCCCTCGTCGTCGAGCGTCGCATTGGCCTGGGCGATGGTGTAGCGACCCTCCTCTATCGCCGAGAGATAGACCACCTCCTCGGTGACGTGGCCCTCGACGACCCGCCGGTACGGGCTTTCGATGAAGCCGTACTGGTTGACCCGGGCATAGGTCGCGAGGCTGTTGATGAGGCCGATGTTGGGCCCCTCCGGGGTCTCGATGGGGCAGATTCGGCCATAGTGCGTGGGGTGGACGTCGCGGACCTCGAAGCCGGCGCGCTCCCGGGTCAGCCCGCCCGGCCCCAGGGCCGAGAGCCGCCGCTTGTGGGTGATCTCGCTCAGGGGGTTGGTCTGGTCTATGAACTGCGAGAGCTGGGACGAGCCGAAGAACTCGCGCACCGCGGCGGCCGCCGGCTTGGCGTTGATCAGATCATGCGGCATCACGCTATCGATCTCGACCGAGCTCATGCGCTCGCGAATCGCGCGCTCCATCCGCAACAGCCCGACGTGGTACTGGTTCTCCATCAGCTCGCCGACCGAGCGCACCCGGCGGTTGCCGAGATGGTCGATGTCGTCGATCTCGCCGCGCCCGTCCTTGAGGTCGACCAGCCCCTTGACCACGGCGACGATATCCGAGCGCCGCAGCACCCGGACCGAATCGTCGGCCTCGATGCCGAGCCGCGCGTTGAGCTTGACCCGACCCACCGCCGAGAGGTCGTAGCGTTCGGAATGGCTGATGATCAGGTCGTCGCGGGCGACCCACAGCGGTGCCGGACCGGCATCCCCGCCGCCCCAGGTGACGAGCACGAAGGCACCCGCGTCCTCGATCACCCAAAGCGCGCCGTCGACCGACGACTTGTTCAGCACGCTTGCGGGCGCGCCCTCCGCACCGGGGTGGAAGTGCGCCGCGACCTGAGGATGGGCGAGCTTCGCCGGGGCGAAGAACATGTCGTAGAACAGCTTGGCTGCGGTATCCAGCGTCGGCGGCTCGCCCGGGCGCATGACCCGGTAGATCTCGAGCAGCGCCTCGAGCCGGTTGGAGCACTTGTCCATCGCCACCGTGTTGCGGATGTAGGGACCGACGGTGATGTGGTCGATCGCCAGCGTCGGCAGGCTCGCCACCCCGGCCTCCTCGAGCCGGGCGAGGGTCTCCTCGGTGATCTCCTCGCCGGCCTCGGCGTGGATCTCGCCGGTCTTCTCGTTGATCAGGTCGCACGCGACGTAGCGCCCCTCGAGGTCGGTGGCGGTGACCCGCTGCTCCTCGAGCCCGGCCGCGGCCAGCTTCTTGATCAGCCGCGGCGTCATCTTGGCGCCGGCGTGGGCCACGGTCTCGCCGGACTCGGCGTCGACCAGGTCGCGCACCAGCTTGGTGCCGCGCGTGCGCTCGGCGTCGAAGGGCACCTTCCATCCCTTGTCGTCGTGGTGGTAGACGACGGTGTCGTACATCGCCTCGAAGATGTCCTCGGTGCTCATTCCGAGCGCATAGAGAAGGGTCGAGACCGGAAGCTTGCGGCGACGATCGACGCGGACATAGACGAGGTCCTTGGCATCGAACTCGAAGTCCAGCCAGGAGCCGCGATAAGGGATGATTCGGGCGGCGAAGAGAAACTTGCCCGACGAATGGGTCTTGCCCTTGTCGTGGTCATAGAAGACGCCGGGCGAACGGTGCATCTGGCTGACGATGACGCGCTCGGTACCGTTGACGACGAAGGTGCCGTGATCGGTCATCAGGGGCATGTCGCCCATGTAGACCGTCTGCTCCTTGATGTCGCGGACATCGCGCCGGTTGATGTCCTCGTCGACGTCGAAAATCCAGAGCTGGAGCTTGACCTTCAACGGCGCCGCATAGGTCATGCCGCGCTGCTGGCACTCCTCGACATCGTACTTCGGCCGCTCGAACTCGTAGGACACGAAGTGGAGCTCGGCCCGGTCCGAGAAGTCCTTGATCGGGAACACCGACTTGAAGACGCTCTGCAGCCCCGCATCGGGGCGCTCGTCGGACGGGACGTCCATCAGCAGGAACTGAGCATAGGACCGCTTCTGGACCTCGATCAGGTTGGGCATCGGCGCAACCGTGCGGATTCGCCCGAAGGTCCTGCGAACGGGCCGGCGATCGGAAAAGCTGTCAGACATGCCTGCTCCTCGATACTTTGAACGGTGGCCGGGGGCGAGGGCCGGCACCGTGCCGACCCCGCTCAAACCCCGGCGGCTACTTGATCTCGACGGTCGCGCCCGCGTCCTCGAGCTGGGCCTTGATCTTCTCGGCCTCGTCCTTCGAGACCGCTTCCTTGATCGGCTTGGGCGCCGCCTCCACCAGGTCCTTGGCCTCCTTGAGGCCGAGCCCGGTGATCGCGCGCACTTCCTTGATCACGTTGATCTTCTTCTCGCCGTAGGCGGTCAGCACGACGGTGAACTCGGTCTGCTCCTCGACCTCGGCGGCCTCGGCGGCCGCCGGGCCGGCGGCGGCGACCGCGACCGGCGCGGCGGCGGAGACGCCCCATTTCTCCTCCAGCATCTTGCTCAGTTCTGCGGCCTCGAGCACGGTGAGGCCGGAAAGCTCTTCTGTGATCTTGGCGAGATCAGCCATGGTCTTCTCCTTGGGTTCGAACGTTGGGTCGAAAGGCCGGCGGCAGCGCGCTCACGCCGCCTCGTCCTTGGTGGCATAGGCATCGAGCACCCGGGCGAGCTGTCCCGCCGGGGCCTGCAGAACCCGGGCGACCTTGGTCGCCGGGGCCTGGATCAGGCCGACGAGACGCGCCCTGAGGTCGTCGAGCGACGGCAGCGCCGCCAGGGCCTTGACGCCGTCGACATCGAGCGCGGTCTCGCCGAGGGCACCGCCGAGAACGATCAGCTTGGCGTTCTTCCTGGCGAACTCGACCGTCACCTTGGCCGCCGCCACCGGATCCGCCGAATAGGCGATGGCGCACGGCCCCGAGAACAGATCGGCGAGCGCCCGATAGGGCGTGCCGTCGAGCGCGATCCGGGCGAGCCGGTTCTTGGTCACCCGGAAGACCGCTACGGCGGCACCCATCCGCCGTCGCAGATCGGTCGCCTCGGCCACCGTCAACCCCGTCTGATGGGTCACCACTACCAGAGTGGTGTCGGCGAAGATGCGGTGCAAGTCCGCGACGATCTGTTGCTTGGTGGATCGCTCCACTGGCCCTTTCCATGACGCGACATCGCCGGACCCGCGCGGGGCGCGGCGGACGCCGGTTGCACTAGGACCCCACCGACGAGCCGGTCGGGTCCGGTTCGCCTGTCCCAGAAGCTCGAACCCCGGCCCGGGGACCCCCCCGGCCGATCGTCTCCACTCCTGTCTGTACGGGCGGGGCGCACCCTTTCGGCCGCGCAGCGCAAGGCCCCGCGGCACCCGTAGTCTCGGACAGGTCTCGCGGGTGGGCCGTGTGGCCCCCCCGCCGGCCGCCCAGCCGCGATCGCGGAAGGGCCGCCGAAGGCACCGCAGCGCTGCGCCGTCACCCGGCCACCGATGCGATCTCAACCTTGATGCCGACACCCATGGTCGAACTCATGGCCATCCTCTGCAAATAGGTGCCCTTGGCGCCCGCAGGCTTGGCCCGGTTCACGGCCTCGACGAAGGCGCGCACGTTCTCGGCCAGCGCGGCCTCGGCGAAGCTCGCCTTGCCGACCCCGGCGTGGACGATGCCGGCCTTCTCGACCCGAAACTGGACCTGGCCGCCCTTCAGCGCCCCGACCGCGGCCGCGACGTCCTGGGTGACGGTGCCGAGCTTGGGGTTGGGCATCAGCCCGCGAGGGCCGAGGATCTTTCCCAGCCGGCCGACGATGGGCATCATGTCGGGGGTGGCGACGCAGCGGTCGAAGGCGATCTTGCCCGCCTGGACCTCGGCCGCCAGGTCCTCGGCCCCGACGATGTCGGCGCCGGCCTCCTTGGCCTCGTCGGCCTTGGCGCCGCGGGCGAACACCGCCACCCGGACGGTCTTGCCGGTGCCGTGCGGCAGCATCGCCACCCCGCGCACCATCTGGTCGGCGTGGCGCGGGTCGACCCCCAGCCCCAGCGCCACCTCGATGGTCTCGTCGAACCTGGCGCGCGCCCGCTCCTTGACCAGGCGCACCGCCTCGTCCAACGGGTAACGGCGGGCCCGCTCGATGGTCTTGGTCGCGTCGATCAGTCGCTTGCCCTTCTTCGCCATGGCCCTACTCCACCACCTCGATGCCCATCGACCGCGCCGAGCCGGCGATGGTCCGGCAGGCACCCTCGAGGTCGATGGCGTTGAGGTCCGCCATCTTCTGCTCGGCGATCTCGCGGACCTGCGCCATCGTCACCCGCCCGGCGATGGTTCGCCCCGCGATCTCGCCGCCCTTCTCGAGCTTGGCCGCCTTCTTGAGGAAGTAGCTCGCCGGCGGCGTCTTGGTGACGAAGCTGAACGAGCGGTCGGCATAGACCGTGATCAGTACCGGCACCGGCATGCCCGGCTCCATCCCCTGGGTCTCGGCGTTGAAGGCCTTGCAGAAGGTCATGATGTTGAGGCCGCGCTGGCCCAGCGCCGGGCCGATCGGCGGCGACGGGGTGGCCTTGCCGGCCGGCACGTGGAGCTTGATGTATCCGGTTATCTTCTTCGCCATGTCTCTCCCTCGCATTGGGGGGATCGCGGTGCGGCCATGGCCGGCCTCCCGCGGGGATGTGCGGCGGCGCCGCGCGTCATGCCTTCTCGACCTGCGAGTACTCGAGCTCGACCGGGGTCGGCCGGCCGAATATCGAGACCGCCACCTTGACCCGGGCGCGGTCCTCGTCGACTTCCTCGACCAGGCCGTTGAACGAGGTGAAGGGGCCATCGCAGATGCGCACCGCCTCGCCGACCTCGAAGCTGATCGAGGGCTTCGGTCGCTCGACCCCCTCCTTGACCTGGCGCATGATGCGCTGGGCCTCGGCATCGGGGATCGGCGACGGCTTGCCCCCGGCACCGAGAAATCCCGTGACCTTGGGGCTGTTCTTGATCAGGTGCCAGGTCTCGTCGGTCATCTCCATGTGGACCAGGACATAGCCGGGGAAGAACTTGCGCTCGCTCGCGACCTTCTGGCCGCGGCGCATCTCCACCACCTCCTCGGTCGGCACCAGGACCTCGGTGATCGCGTCCCCCAGGCCCTTGAGCTGGGCCTGCTCGCGGATCGACTGGGCGACCTTCTTCTCGAAGCCCGAGTAGACGTGGATGATGTACCACCGCGCCGCCATGCTCTCAGCCTCCGATGCCGAGGACGAGCTTGACGCCCCAGGCGAGGATCTCGTCGACGACGAGAAAGAAGATCGCCATGATCGTCACCATCAGGAAGACCATGCCGGTCGTCACCATGACCTCCTTGCGGCTCGGCCAGGTGACCTTCGAGGCCTCCTGGCGGACCTGACGGAAGAACTCTGCCGGGGTCGTCTTGGCCATCACCGCCCTCTCAGAGCGCCCAGGTGGCAGGAGTGGAGGGGCTCGAACCCCCAACCCCCGGTTTTGGAGACCGGTGCTCTACCAATTGAGCTACACTCCTCCGTGCGCGCGGGCTCAGCGGGCTCACTCGATGACCTTGGTGACGACGCCGGCGCCGACCGTGCGGCCGCCCTCGCGGATGGCGAAGCGCAGGCCCTCGTCCATCGCGATCGGCTGGATCAGGGTCACCACCAGGGTCGCGTTGTCGCCCGGCATCACCATCTCCACCCCCTCGGGCAGCTCGATCGAGCCGGTGACGTCGGTCGTTCGGAAGTAGAACTGCGGCCGGTAGTTCGAGAAGAACGGGGTGTGCCGGCCCCCCTCCTCCTTGGTCAAGACGTAGGTCTCGGCCTGGAAGCGGGTGTGCGGCGTGATCGACCCCGGCTTCGCCAGGACCTGGCCGCGCTCGACCTCGTCGCGCTTGGTCCCGCGCAGGAGAACCCCGATGTTGTCCCCCGCCTGCCCCTGATCGAGGAGCTTGCGGAACATCTCAACCCCCGTGCACACCGTCTTCGCGGTGGGGCGCAGGCCCACGATCGCCACCTCGTCGCCGACCTTGACGATCCCCCGCTCGACCCGACCCGTCACCACCGTCCCCCGCCCCGAGATCGAGAACACGTCCTCGATCGGCATCAGGAACGGCCGGTCGATCGGGCGCTCCGGCGTCGGGATATAGGCGTCCACCGCCGCCATCAGCTTGAGAACCGAGGGCTCCCCCAGCTCGCCCTCGCGGCCCTCCAGCGCATAGAGCGCCGAGC
>Ga0114931_10005205_pt1 | contig 16079 bp, 15 predicted proteins | sample 2SBtaG_FD_89579 | JGI IMG/M metagenome (GOLD analysis project Ga0114931, IMG submission 89579) | Deep subsurface microbial communities from Kolumbo volcano to uncover new lineages of life (NeLLi) - 2SBTROV14_V59a metaG | ecosystem: Environmental > Aquatic > Marine > Volcanic | place: Kolumbo...
CCCTGGGCGATCTGGTCTACTCGACCACCCTGCTGCCTGGCGAGAAGGTCCGCCTGTTCAGCGCCAGCCGGAAGAATCGCTTCACTTTCGATCGCGAGTCCCAGGTCAGCTACCGCCATGAGCAGACCTCCGAAGAGACCTACTACATGAGCTCCATGAGCCGCTTCCTCTCGGATCTCTCGGTCAGGGAGGATGTGGAGGCGGACCGTTCGAGCTCCGGGTCTTTCCGCACCGACGGCAGCGTATCCGGCGCGATCGAGAGCTTCTTCGTCGGTCCCTCGGCCAGTGCCAGCGGCTCGTACAACGGGTCGTCGAGCTTCGACTTTACCCGCGAGCTGAGCCGCCACGCCGAGGCCTCGCACGAGCGCTCTATCCAGGCCACGCGCGCGTCGAGCTCGGTTTCCGTGGGCGAGGTACAGAGCCGCGTCCACGCGGAAGGCGAGTCCGAGAGCACCTTCGAGGCGGCGACACGGTCCATCTCGAACCCGAACCGCTGTCACGCGGTCACCTATTTCGCCTATCAGATCAACAAGACCCAGATCGTCCGCTTCAAGGTCGTGGCGATCACGCGGCGCGTGGTGGACCCGGCCGGCGACAGCAAGGTCGAGACGGTTCCGCCGCGCTTCGCCGGCGAGGTCGCGGTCATTCCCCAGGGTGTCCTGGCGACCGACAGCAAGCGGGTCGCGGTCGAGTCCGTTGCCCGGGGCAGCTCGGTGGCCGACCGGGCCGGTCTGATCTCGACCGGCGGCGAGGCCGCGCAGCCCATCCGAGGACAGCTGCTTGGCACCCAGATCCGCGCCGCGCAGCGTTTCACGGGCGCGCAGCCGATCTCCCAAACCCAGCGCAGAGAGGCGCTCGCGGCGGTCGACAAGGACCTGGTCTCCGCCGGCCTGCTCGACAAGGTCGGTGGCAACCTCAACCCCAAGCTGGCGGCCGAGCTGTCCTTCGAGATCAGGTCCTGCCTGCCGACGCCGGCCATTCTGATCAAGGGCTGCCTCGACGACTGCAATGTCTGCGAGCCCGAGCGGAAGGCGGAGATCAAGCTGGAGCTTCAGCGCAGCGAACTCGAGAACAAGCTGCTCGCGCGGCAAATCGAGCTGCTCGAGAAATCGCAGGAGTACCGCTGCTGTCCCGAGGGCGAGGTGGAGGAGGACGACGAGGACTAGCCGTGGGGCCTCGATAGGTGGTCCCCGGATAGGCCGAGCCGGTAGCGCCAATACCCAGCTTTCCGCTGTGAAGGCTCGGGAAGACGGGGCCACTCTTCAACACGGCTATTTCAACCAAATTGTCCATTCGGCTGAATCCGGCGGGGCTGGTCAGACCCACGGAGTAGGATTAGGGGTCTTAGCGAGCCACGGGCCTTTGATTCTAATCTGCCGGGTCGAATCGAATTTCTCGAGGCTCCTATTTGGCCCCCAGTGGGTGGTGCGGACGGCGGGAGTCGAACCCGCACGACTGTTAAGTCATTGGATTTTAAGTCCAATGCGTCTACCAATTCCGCCACGTCCGCAATGTTTACATGTGCTTTTAAGTCCGTCGCGTCCACCGGTTCCGCCACGCCCGCGGGTGGCGCGCCTTTCGCGGGCGCGGGTATTTGTCGCCCATTTGGCGCTGTCTCGCAACGGGCGGTATCGACAGCCGGCCGTGCCGCGCGAGCCTTGGCCCGGCGGGGGTGGACGCGGCATACTCTGCGCCAGGGAACCGTAGCAGGCGCATCCGAGGGGGACGGCGGGCCATGGACGACCGGCTCAAGGACAAGACCGCGATCATCGTCGGCGCCGGCTCGGTCGGGCCGGGCTGGGGCAACGGCAAGGCGACGGCGGTGCGCTTCGCGCGCGCCGGCGCGCGAGTTCTGTGTGTCGATATCAACGAGGCGGCGGCGGCCGAAACGGTGGCGCTCGTCGCCGAGGAGGGCGGCGCGGCGGTGGCCCACGCCGCCGACGTGACCGACGCGGGCGCGGTCGCGGGGCTCGTCGCCCGCGCGCTCGATCTGTGGGGCCGCATCGATATCCTGCACAACAACGTGGGCATCGTCGAGGTGGGCGGGCCGGTCGAGGCCAGCGAGGAAAGCTGGGACCGGGTGATGGCGGTCAACCTGCGCTCCATGTTCCTGACCTGCAAGCACGCGCTCCCGGTCATGGAGCGCCAGGGCGCGGGGGTCATCGTCAACATCGCCTCGGTCGCCGGCATCCGCTGGCTCGGCGTGCCCTACATCTCCTATGCCGCCAGCAAGGCCGCGGTGATTCAGTTCACCAAAGCGGTTGCCCTGCAATACGCCGCCAAGGGCATCCGCGCCAATGTCATCCTGCCCGGCTTCATGGATACGCCCATGTACATCGAGCCCCTGAAGGGCGCCTACGCGCAGGGCGACATCGGCAAGATGAAGGATATCCGCGACGCCCAGTGCCCCATGGGCCACATGGGCGACGGCTGGGACGTGGCCAACGCGGCGCTCTTCCTGGCTTCCGACGAGGCGAAATACATCACCGCCGCCGAGCTGGTGGTGGACGGCGGCCTGACCGCGAAGATTTCCTAAGGCGCCCCTGCGTCGCGCCTAGCGCGGGCGGCGGATTAGGCGGTAGGCGAGCGGCGCGAAGACCACGACCAGGAAGATGCGCACGATGTGGTGGGTGGCGACGAAGGCGGCGTCCGTGCCGAGCGCGACCGCGATCAGGCTCATCTCCGCCAGGCCGCCCGGCGAATAGGCCAAGACCAGCGCGATCGGCGGCAAATCCAACGCCGAGCCGAGGGCGAAGGCGAAGCCAACCGTCGAGGCGAGCAAGATCGCCGTCGCCCCCGCCGCGCCCACGCCCGCGCGGACCATGGTCGCCAGATCGACCCCGGCGAAGCGGCCGCCGATGGCGGCGCCGACCACCACCTGCGCGGCGGCGACCACCTCGAACGGCGGCTTGGCCGCGGTCCAGCCCACCAGGTGCACGGCGGCGCTCAGGATCATGGGCCCGACAATGGCGGCCGCCGGTATCTTGAGCGCCCGCGCGCCCAGATACCCCGCCGCCGCGCACGCCGCCAGCACCGCCAGCGCCCCGGGCGCGAGCTCCGCGAGCGGCAGGCCCACCGGCGGCCGGTTGGCGGGCTGGTAGCCGGCGAACGCCTGGAGCGCGAAGGGTAAGAACATCACCACCAGAAGCAGGCGCGAGGACTGGGAGAGGGAAATCAGCCGCGGGTCGCCGCCCATCTCGGTGCCCACCAGGATCATCACCGACAGGCCGCCGGGCATGCCCGCGAAATAGGCCGTCACCGGGTCGTAGCGGCACACCACGCGAAAGTAGAGCCATGCCGCGCCGCCGGCGAAGGCGGTGTAGACCCCCAGCACGGCCAGACTGATCGCCCACTCGCCCATGCGCCCAACCATCTCCGGCGAGAAGCCGCTGCCCAGCATGACCCCCAGGACCGCCACCATGACGGCGCGCAGGACCGGCGGGACCGTCACCGGCAGGCCAAAAGCCGCCGCCGCCGTGGTCACGGTCATGGAGCCGATCATCCACGGCAGCGGGAGGTGCAGGGCGCTGGCCGCCCAGCCGCCGGCCGTGCCCAGGGTCACGGCGAGCAGGGTGCCGCGCCAGGTGACGAGCACCGGTGCCACGCGTTCGGCGGCGGAGATGGCCGCGATCCTCATGCGGCGGGCATCACGCGGCGGGCGCTCCGACCCGCTCCAACAGGCGCTCCATGAACCGTTGGCACAGGGCCACCTGCTCCAGGGACACGAACTCGTCCGGCTTGTGCGCCTGCTCGATGGAGCCGGGGCCGCACACCACGGCCGGAATGCCGCTCTCCTGGAACAGGCCCGCCTCGGTGCCGAAAGCGACCTTGCCCGTATCGTTGGCCCCGGTCAGCGCCTGCGCCAGGGCCACCACCTCGGCGTCGGTCGCGATGTCGAGGCCTGGGTGGAACGAGGTCTCGGTCCAGGAAAAGCCGGTCTCCGGCGCGATCGCGTGCATGGCCGGCTCCAGCTCGTCTCGGGCGTAGGCCTGGATCTCCGCGAACAGCGCCCGGGCGTCGTCCGCCGGCAGGCACCGGAACTCGATCTCGAAGCGGCAGGCGGCGGGCACGATATTGGCGACCGTGCCACCGCGAATGGTGCCCACATGCACGGTCGAATGGGGGATGTCGTAAGCCTCGTCGAACGGGCCCTCGGCGGCCTTGCGCGCGGCCATCTCGCTCAGGTGCCCGATCGCCCGCGCGGCGTATTCCACCGCGTTCACCCCCTTGGGGGCGAGGGAGGAATGGCACTCCAGGCCGCGCACGTCGCCCCGGCACGACAGCTTGCCCTTGTGGCCGGTCACCACCTTCATGTCGGTCGGCTCGCCCACGATGCAGGCAACGGGGCGAATCGGCCGCGCGGCCAGGAAGCGCAGCAGGCGCGGCACGCCCAGGCAGCCGATCTCCTCGTCATAGGACAGGCAGTAATGGATGGGCAGGCGCAAGCCCCGCTCCAGAAAGCGCGGCGCGAAGGCCAGCGCCACGGCGATGAATGTTTTCATGTCGCATGTGCCGCGCCCATAGAGGCGGCCGCCTCGTTCGCGCACGGTCCAGGGGTCGTCGGTCCAGTCCTGCCCGTCCACGGGCACCACGTCGGTGTGGCCCGAGAGCGCGATCCCGCCCCGGTCGTCGGGGCCGAGGGTGGCATAAAGGTTGGCCTTGCGCCGGTCGTCGTCGAAGGTCAGGTGCGAGTCCACCCCCAGATCGGCCAGGTAGTCGCGTATGTAATCGATCAGCTCCAGGTTGGAATTGCGGCTGGTGGTGTCGAACGCGATGAGTCGCGCGATCATCGCGCGCACGTCATCGTCGACCGGTGGAATTTCGCTCACCCGGATCTCCTCGCTTGTGAATTCACGCGGCGGCCGAATCGCGCCGCGCGCGGCGCGGCAAAGTTTGGCAGACGCGCGCGCGCGGCGCCAGTGTGCCCTACGTGGGCTCGGTTCGGCTCTGTTCGGCTTTTTCGAGCAACCAGTCGCGGAACGCCTTGATCTTGGGGCGCTCCGCGTTGGCGTGAGGCGTGACCACGTAGCACGCCCAGTTGCCGGGGAGCACCGGTCCGAACGGGCGGATCAGGCGCCCGGCCTCCAGGTCCAGGGCGACCAGCGATCCGCGCGCGAGCGCCACGCCTTGGCCATCGACCGCCGCTTGGATCACCAGGCTGGAATGGCTGTAGCGGCGCCCGCGGTCCGGGTTGACGCCGGTGACCCCCGCCGCGGCCAGCCACGCGCGCCAATCCGGCAGCTCGCCTCGGCCCACCTCTTCGTGCAGCAAGGTGTGCCGGCGCAGGTCCCCGGGCGCGCGCAAGCCCTCCCGAAGGCGCGGCGCGCAGACCGGAAAGACCGTATCGCGCATCAAGAGATCGACCTTGAGGCCCGGGTAATCGCCAAGACCGTAGCGAACTCCCATGTCCGCGTCGTCGCGGGCGAAATCCACCAAGCGGTCGGACGCCGAGATGCGCACGTCGATCTCCGGGTATCGGCCGTGGAAATCCGGCATGCGCGGGAGCAGCCATTTGGCCGCGAACGAATTGGCCACGCTGACGTTGAGAACCCCGGTATCGCCGCCCGCGCGCAGGCGCTGGGTCGCCATGTGGATGCGGTCGAGCGCGTCGGTAACGTCGGGCAAATAGATTTGCCCATCGTCGCTCAGCATCAGGCGCCGGTTGAAGCGCCGAAACAGGGTCGCGCCCAGCGCCGCCTCCAGGGTCTTGATCTGATGGCTGACCGCCGCCTGGGTGACGTTCAGCTCCTCGGCCGCCTTGGTGAAGCTGAGGTGGCGGGCGGCCGCCTCGAAGGCGCGCAGGGCATTGAGTGGAGGCAGGCGGCGGGTCATCGCATGCGATCATTAGAAAACCTTATCCGAAGCATGAAATAACATCGTTTGTGAGGTCGATCAACCGGGCGTATCTGTAAACCCAAGAGAGCCAACATGAACCGTGTGACAGATGCTTAACAGGCAATTGGCCGTTTACGGCCGGATGCCGCGGTCGGATAAGGAGATTACAGATGAACAGGGCGCAATGCATGAACCGCGAGAACGCGATCCCCTTCCAAGGTCGGTCTTGGGCCGATCTGGCGAGGCGGTGGACCGCCGTGCCGTTCGCCGTCTTGGAAACGCTGCTCATCTGGCAATAGCGGGCCGAGCAGCGGGAGCACCTGCGCAGCCTCGACAACCGGTTGCTGAGCGATATCGGCATCAGCCGCGCGGATGCGGAGCGCGAGGCGGCGATACCGTTCTGGCGCGCCTCTTGACGCGCCTTGCCGGCGGCCGGCCGGGGGCATTCTCCACGCCCTCGGCCGGTTACGGCAGGAACTGCTCCTTGATGATGCGCTCCTCCAGGTTGTGCTCCGGGTCGAACAGGAGGCGGAACGCGATGGACGTGTCCTCTCGCACCGAAACCCGGATGACATCGCGCACCTCGGTAAAATCGGCGGACGCGCTGACCGGGCGCTTGTCGGCCTCCATCACCTCGATCTCCACCGCCGCCGAGTTGGGCAAGAGCGCCCCACGCCAGCGCCGCGGGCGGAACGCGCTGATCGGCGTCAGCGCCAGCAACGGCGCGCCGATGGGCACGATCGGCCCATAGGCGGATAGGTTGTAGGCCGTGCTGCCGGCCGGCGTGGCGACCAGCACGCCGTCGCAGATCAGTTCCTCCAGGCGGACCACCCCGTCGATGCCGATGCGCAGCTTGGCCGCCTGATGCTCTTGGCGCAGCAGCGAGACCTCGTTGATGGCGATCGCCTGGATGGTGGCGCCGTCCCTGGTGTGGGCGTTCATGGCCAGGGGATGCAGCACCGCCTCCTCGGCGCGCGCCAGGCGCTCCGGCAGGTCGTTCTCGTGATGGCCGTTCATGAGAAAGCCGACCGTGCCGCAGTTCATGCCGTAGATCGGAACCCCACGGTCGAGATACCGGTGCAGGCATTCCAGCATGAACCCGTCGCCGCCCAGGGCGACGATGATATCGGCTTGATCCGCTGGCACGTCGCTATAGCGGGCGCGCAGATGTTGCAGGGCTTGGCGCGCCGCCTCCGTGTCGCTCGCGACCAATGCGAACTTGCGATCGTGCATATCGGTGGAATCCAGGTTCGGCGCCGGCGTATCCGGCCGGCCGGGATCACGCGGGGCTGAGTATACCGGCACGGCGCGCCCGCGCCAGCGGTGGGGGTGCTCGGGTACGGCTTTACAGCACCGGGCGGTTCGGGATTAGCTTCGCAAGCGCGCCCGCGCGCCACTCAACCAGACAGGAGACCCGGAATGCGACCAACGAGATATGCCGTCCTCGTGCCCCTGGCGCTAGCCCTGGCATGGGCCAGCGCCTTTAACGACGCCAAGGCCGGCGACCGCCAAGCCGGGTATTACTATCCCGATCCCACCACCAGAGAGGTCTATACGGCGCGCGCCGATACCCTGCCCCAGGCCAACCGCGCCATGCGTATCGGCTTCGTCACCGGGATCGCCAATCAGCAGTTCGAGCATCCCTATCCGCCGCAGGTCGCCATGTTCGCCAAGGGCACAGAGGCGGAGAAGCTGATTATCGTGGCGCTGGTGGACGGGCGGCTGGATACCCTCTACCGGGCGCGCGCCGTTTTCGCCAACATGACCGCGGCGGCGCGCCTGCTGCCCGCGTTCTCGGATATGGGGGTGCAGGACCATTTCACCTTCTTCGACCTGGCGAAGATGCTGGGCTTCAAGCAGATCACCATCTCCGACGGGCGGGCGTTCGCCCACCGGGTGGTCCTGGAATGAACGAGACTTGGGATTAGCCGCCGGTCACGCTCATGTGCCGGCCCACGGCCGGGCCGGTGCTGTGCCGGTCGATGATGAAATCGTGGCCCTTGGGCTTGCGCGCGATGGCCTCGCGGATGGCCGCGTCGAGCAGGCCGTCCTCGGCGCTGGCGCGCACCGGAGCGCGCAGGTCGGCGGCGTCCTCCTGGCCGAGGCACATATAGAGCGTGCCGGTGCAGGTCAGGCGCACCCGATTGCAGCTTTCGCAGAAATTATGGGTCAACGGCGTGATAAAGCCGACCCGGCCGCCGGTTTCGGCCACGCGCACGTAGCGCGCCGGCCCGCCGGTGCGGTAATCGATCTCGTCCAGGGTCCAGCGCTCGCGCAGGCGGCTGCGCACGAGCGAGAGGGGCAAATACTGATCGAGCCGCGACTCGCCGCCGATGTCGCCCATGGGCATGACCTCGATGAAGGTCAGGTCGAACCCGCGCTCGCCGCACCAGGCGACCATGCGGTCGAGCTCGTCGTCGTTGACGCCCTTCAGGGCGACCATGTTGATCTTGATACCGAGGCCCGCCGCGCGCGCCGCCTCCAGCCCCGCCATCACCTTGTCGAGCTTGCCCCAGCGGGTGATCGCCGCGAACTTGTCCGGGTCCAGGGTATCCATGTAGACGTTGATCCGGCGCACGCCGATCTCGGCCAGCTCCGCGGCGAAGCGCCCGAGCTGACTGCCGTTGGTGGTGACGGTCAACTCGTCCAGGGCGCCGGTGCCCAGATGCCGGGAAAGGCTACGAAACAGGGTCATGATATCGCGCCGCACCAGGGGCTCCCCGCCGGTCAGGCGCAGCTTGCGCACGCCCATGCGCACGAACGCGCCGCACACCCGGTCCAGCTCCTCCAGGGTGAGGATATCGGCCTTGGGCAGAAACGTCATGTCCTCCGACATGCAATACACGCAGCGGAAGTCGCACCGGTCGGTGACCGAAACCCTGAGATAGGTAATCGCCCGCCCGAACGGGTCGATCATGCTGGACAAATCGAACTCCTCCCCAAAGACCGCTCTGGCGTGGCCGCATTCCTAGGCGGCCATCGTGCGCCGGTCCTTGCGCTGGATCAAATGATAGCCGGAAAGATCGGTGCTTTCATCCATAACGTCATTGGGGCCATTGGGGCGGTCACGGAAAGGGCCGATATTCAGTCGATATTCATGAGACCCGGTGTATCGTACTCTCATGACCGAGCTACGTTCCGATTCCCGGCGGATGGCGGGGTTCCTCAACTGCCAAGCCGCGCGCTGGGCCGCGTTCGGGGTGTTTCTGGCCATGGCCGGGGCGCTGGGCTGGGTGCACCGGGAGGATATCCTGCCCACGAAGCCGGCCGCCGCGCCGGTCAACGCCGAACTCGCCCAATGCCTGGCCGGGCGGAGCGGGCAGATCGAGCGCATGCGCGCCGATGGGGTCATCGACGAGGCCCAGGCCACCCTGTTCAAGGGCCGGGCCGAGGCCCTGTGCTGGGGGCGCTTCGGCCCGGGCGCCGGCCCGCCGCCCCCGCGAAGGAATTAGCCAGCCGCCAGGCGGCGCAAGCCGGTGATGCCGGTGCCGCCGGTCTCGTCCTTGACCCGCGCCTCCAGCCCGGCGAGGGGCTCGATCGCGGTCAACATGGCCCCGGCATTGGTATGCACCACCCGGCTCCCATCGAGCGCGATGGCGACGTGGCCGGGGAAGAACACGAAGTCCCCCCGTCGCGGCACGCTCTGGCCCGGGCGCCATTCGACCGCCTCGCCCAGGGCGCGCGCCTGGGCGGCGGTGTCGCGCGGGCACGGCCGCCCGGCGCGGGCCAACGCCAATTGGACCAGGGCCGAGCAATCGAGCCCCAGGCTGGAGCGCCCGCCCCACAGATAGGGCGCGCCCAGAAACCCAAGCGCCGTGGCCACGTAATCGGGCGCCTCCTGGCCCGGCGCCGCTAGATGGGCGGCATGGACCCAGCCCCGGGTGGCGCCCACGACGATCTCGGCGAAGTGCCCCTCCTGGCCGGTGACGCGGACCCGCGACATGAGGCCGAGCGCGTCCAGGGGCGGCGCCTTCAGGTCCGGCTCGGGATAGAGGAACGTGCGCGGCACGCTAACCGTGTGCGTTGCCGGTGCGATCTCGGCGGCGAGCGCCCCGGCCGCCACGTATCCCACGTAATCGTCGGTCCCGTTCTGGACCCAGGCCCAGCCGTCGGCCTGGTCGTAGACGGTGACCGTCTCGCCGAACAGAAGCTGGGTATCGAGCGGCGCCGTGGGCGCCGGCCGTCGGCGCAGATCGGCAACCCCGCATGCGACTTGCGCCGGCCGGCCGGTCACGAAGCGCGCGGCCTCGACCCGCCCTTCGAGGGAAACGGCCGCGAGGTCGGGCCGGTAGGCATTCAGGCGCGGGTCGAGCTCGGTCATGGGAGGCGGATCTCCATCCGCTCAGTGTGGCGGAGGTGGCTTAACGTTTGGCTAGCTTTCGCCGCCGCGCTCGCTTGCCGCGCGTTCGCGTAGCACCTTCTGGCGCGCCTCCTCGATCTCGCGTTCGCGCAGGTCGTCGTCCGTCGAGCGCGGCACCGGCCGGGGCGCCCCCTTGAACGGGTCGTCCGGGGCCTCGAACTGCACGATCACCCGGCAGTCGTCGCACATCTTCAGGCGCGCGATCTGCGCCTCGCTGGCGAACATGGCGTTCTGCCCGGCCAGTTTCTCGGTAATGTGCTCGATCGTGGCGCGCACGCCGAACGGCTTGCCGCAGCGGATGCACTCGAACGGTTCCTGCTCGTTCAAGGCTATGGCGCCGCGCGCCGACTCGGTAAAATTGAGGCGCGGCTCCAGGGTAATCACCGATTCCGGGCAGGTCTCGCGGCACAAGCCGCATTGCACGCACGCATCCTCGGCGAAGCCCAGCCAGGGGCGGTCCGGGTCGTCGCGCAGGGCGCCCGTGGGGCACGCGCCGACACAGGCCAAGCAGAGCGTGCAGCCCTGGATATCGACCCGCACCGCGCCGAAGGGCGCGCCAACGGGCAGAGGCAGGGACTCGAGGCGCCGCGGCGCGTGGTCGTGCAGGTGGCCGAGCGCCAGCAGGGTGCGCGCGCGCTTGCTCCCGGCGGGCAGGAAGCTACCGGCGGGCACCGCCGTGGCGTCCGACGGCAGGTCGTGGAGCGCCGCCTCGATGGCGTCCGGGTCCGCCGCGTCCAGGACGTGAACGCGCCCGCCGCCGTAGCCCAGGCCCTCCATGACCGTTTCCACGAGGCCGATCTGCGCGGCCAGGCCGGCGAGCTCGTCGCGCTTGCGCGGATCCACCAGGATGGCGATGTGGGTCGCTCCGTAGGCCAGCGCGGCGGCCAGAAAATCGAGGCCTATCTGGGTCACCTCGTTGACCGGGAAGGGTAGCACCGCCGCCGGCAGCCCGCGCCCGGCGCGCGCCATGGCGTCGATCATCTCCGTGCCGTGGCGGGTATCGTGGACCAGCACCACCGGCGCCGCGCCGCCGGCCGCCAGATAGGCGCCGAGGAGGGTGCGCGCGCGCCGCAAGATCGCATCCCCGGCGGGGAGTTGATAGGTCGCCGCGCCGGTCGGGCATACGCTGGCGCACGCCCCGCAACCGCCGCACAGATAAGGGTCGATCTCGACCCCGTCCCCGGCGGGCACGATGGCCGAGGCGGGGCAGACATCCAGACAGCGCGTGCAGCCCACCTTGCCACTGCGCGCATGGGTACAGATCTCCGAATCGTAGCGCACGTAGCGCGGTTTTTCGTAGTCGCCCACCATATCGGCGATGGCGAAGATCGCTTTCTGTACCGCCAGGGGATCGCCAGGGTCCGGGCGCAGATAGCCGTCGCGCTTCTCGTGGGCGGGAAACAGCGGCGTGCCGCCGGTCAGATCGAGAATCAAATCGCACTCGGAGATTGCCCCGTCGCGCGGCGCCTCGAAGGCCAAGGCCCCACGCGAGGACGGCGCCGCCGGGGCATAGCCGTCGACCGTGACGCGAAACGCGCCCAAGTGGCCGCCGGCTTGTGAGATGGTGCCGCGAAAGATGGGCACGTCCATGATCGCGGGCGGCAGAACGTCGTCCCCGTCGGTGACCAGCACCGTCGCGTCGAGCCGCCCGGCGAGTTGCCGGGCCGCGTCCAGGGCCGAGGCGCCGGGCCCATGGATCAGGCACACTCCCTGGGAGGCGAGCGCGACGGTCGGTGTCGGTTCGATCTCAAGGGTCGCCTCGGCGATCAGCGCGGCGATCTTGGGGATTGCCGCGTCCGCCTGGTCGGCCCAGCCGGCGCGCTCGCGGATGTTGGTGTAGGCGATGTCCGGCGCGTCCGCGTCGTCCGTCGCGTCGTCCGCCATGCCCTCTGCCGCGATCTCGCCGAACAGGGGCGCTTCCTGGGTGCAGGCCACCAGCAGCGGCTTTCCATCGCCCAGCGCGTCTTGAAAGTTGGCCAGTTGCGCCCGGCAGAGCTGGGTGTTGAGGGTCAGATCCCCCGTCGCCCCCGCCGCGTGGCACGCGCGGGTCAGCTTGCCGCCGTCGAGCGGCATGCTCGCCTCGCAGTCGCAAATCAGCACGCGGCGGCCGCCGATATCCATCCATCACCTCCCCTACGGTCCCGGCGCCAGCCCATGGCCGGATTGCGCGTTCCGCGCTTTGTTTGCCCGGCGCACCGGCCAGCGAAATTGGTAGGACCAATTGCCGCGCATTCTACGAAGCCGCCGGCGCGGATACGACCCTAAAATGATTGCGGCCATGTCGGATAGGCGCGCCATTCGTCTATACTTGGCGCCATGAGCAGCACCGATCACGCCAATGCGCCGCCGGGCCCCGCGCGGGAGTTCATGACCACCCGGGAAGTGGCGGCCTACTTGCGGATCAAGGAGCGGCGGGTTTACGAACTGGTGCGCCAGCGCGCGATCCCGTGTACCCGGGTGACCGGCAAGTGGCTGTTTCCGCGCGCGCTCATCGACCTGTGGCTGGCGGAAAACGCCGATGGCGAGGCCGCCGCGCGGCCGGTGCCGCCCGGCGCCATCGCCGGCAGCCACGATCCCCTGCTCGATTGGGCGGTCAGGGCGTGCCCGTGCGGGCTGGCGCTCCTGCCCGGGGGCAGCCTGGACGGGATTCGCCGCTTCGCCGCGGGCGAGGCCGTGGCCGCGGGGCTGCACCTGCTGGACGCGGAGAGCGGCGACTACAACGTGCCCGCGCTCGGCGCCAGCCTGGCCGGACCCACGCTCACGCGCGCCGGGGTCGTGCTGGTGGAATGGGCCCGGCGGCGCCAGGGGCTTGTGGTCGCCGCCGGCAATCCCCACGGGATCCAATCCTTGCGCGACCTCGCCGGCGAGGGCTTGCGCGTGATCCCGCGCCAGCAGGAGGCGGGCAGCCATCTGCTGTTCGCCCATCTGTTGGAGCGCGAGGGCCTCGCCGCCGGCGATCTCGCCATTGTCGACGAGACCGCGCATACGGAGACCGACCTGGGCCTGGCCATCCTGGAGGGGCACGCCGACGCGGGCCTGGCCATCGAGGCGGTGGCGCATACCCTCAAGCTCGGATTCGTGCCCCTGGCCCGGGAGCGCTACGACCTTCTCTTACGCCGGCGCGACTATTTCGAGCCGCCCCTACAGGCGCTGTTCGCGCTGACCCGCACCGCCGGGTTCCGCGACCGGGCGGCGCGGCTTGGCGGCTACGATATCTCCGGGTTGGGCACCGTGCGCTACAACGGTCCGTAGCCGGTCAGTTGCCGCCATTCATGGTCAGCACCGCGGCGCCCTGGAGGCGCCCTTCGCGCAGGCGGGCCAGGGCCTCGTTGGCGTGTTCCAGGGGGAAGGTCTCGACCGTGGTCTCGATCCCCACTCTCGGGGCGAGGGCCAGGAATTCCTCCCCGTCGCGCCGGGTCAGGTTGGCGACCGAGACCACCTTGCGCTCGCGCCACAGGATCTCGTAGGGGAAGCTCGGGATGTCGCTCATGTGGATGCCCGCGCACACCACCGTGCCGCCGGGCGCGATCGCCTTGAGCGCAGCGGGCACAAGCGCGCCGACCGGGGCGTAGAGGATGGCCGCGTCCAGCTCCTCCGGCGGGGTCTCGTTCGAGTCCCCCGCCCAGACCGCGCCGAGGCCCCGCGCGAACGCCTTGGCGTCCTCGTCGCCCGGGCGCACGAAGGCGAAGACGCGCCGGCCCTGATGGCGCGCCACCTGTGCCACGATGTGCGCGGCGGCGCCGAAGCCGTAGAGCCCGATGCGCTCCGCCTCGCCCGCCATGACCAGGGAGCGGTAGCCGATCAACCCGGCGCACAGGAGCGGCGCCGCCGCCGCGTCGTCCATGGGGCCCGGGAGCGGAAAGACATAGCGTCGGTCGGCGAGCGCATAGTCCGCGTAGCCCCCGTCCAGGGTGTAGCCGGTGAACTTGGCGGCGGGGCACAGATTTTCCCGCCCCGAGGCGCAATAGCGGCAGGTGCCGCAGGTCCAGCCCAGCCACGGGATGCCGACCCGCTGGCCCACCTCGACGCCGCCGGCGTCGCGCCCTAGGGCGGCGACCTCACCCACGATCTCGTGGCCCGGCACCAGGGGCAGCTTGGGCGCGGCAAGCTCGCCGTCAACCACGTGCAGATCCGTACGGCACACGCCGCAGGCGCGCACCCGCACCAGAATCTGGTCCGGGCCGGGCACGGGAATCGGACGCTTCTCAAGGCGCAACGGCTCGCGCACCCGCTTCAACACCATGGCGCACATGGTGGGTTCGGTCATGGCCCTTTCACCACCATCACCGTCATGCGCGGGCTTGACCCGCGCATCCACTGCTCAGCGGCACAGACCGTCGAACATGTCGTCCCACTGCGGATTCTCCCGCTCGATCAAGGCGATTTTCCAGTCACGCTTCCAGTGCTTGATGTTCTTTTCACGCTGGATCGCTGTCCTCGCCTCGTCGTAGGCCTCGAAATACACAAGCGACTTGACGCCGTATCGCTTGGTAAATCCGTCGGCGACTCCTTGCCTGTGTTCATAGGCGCGCCGGATCAAGTCATTCGTCACGCCAACGTACAACGTCCCGTTGGGTTCGCTCGCCATGATGTAGACGTAGTATGGCACGGTCCGAGCATGGCACGGCGATGGATGCGCGGGTCAAGCCCGCGCATGACATCATGACAAAAGGGAATTCGTCGAGACGCCCCGTACGCGGGCTTGATCCGCCGATCCATGGAGCATCTCGGGCGTCTCACGACCCGGCCTTGCGCGCGTTGGGGTAAAAGAGCTGGTGCCCGTTCACCTTGTAGCTGGCGATGGCGCGCTGGCCCGGCGCCGAGGTCAGCCAGTCGATGAACGCCTGGCCCGCGCGCGCCTTGACGTGGGGGAAGCGCGCCGGGTTGACCAGCATCACGCCGTAGGGGTTGAACAGTCGCTTGTCCCCCTGCACCAGCACCTCCAGATCGCCCTTGTTCTTGAAGCTCAGCCAGGTGCCGCGATCGCTTAGCGTGTAGGCGTTCATGGCCGAGGCGGTGTTCAGGGTCGCCCCCATGCCGGAGCCGGTCTCCCGATACCAGGTGCCGCTCGCCGCGGCGACATCCACGTTCGCCGCGTGCCACAGGGCGCGCTCCTTCTTGTGGGTGCCGCTATCGTCGCCGCGCGAGGCGAACGTCGCCTGGGCCTTGGCGATGCGGGCCAGGGCGGCGGCGGCGTCGGTGGTGGCCCGAATCCCAGCCGGGTCCGCCTTGGGGCCGACGATGACGAAATCATTGTACATCACGTCATAGCGCTTCACCCCAAAGCCATCGGCGACGAACTTCTCCTCCGACGGGCGGTGATGGACGAACAGCACGTCCGCGTCGCCGTTGCGGGCGATCTTGATGGCCTGCCCGGTGCCGACCGCGACCACCCGCGCCTCGATCCCGCTCGCCGCCTTGAACAGGGGCAGGATGTAGTCGAACAGGCCCGAGTTCTGGGTCGAGGTGGTCGAGGCGACGATGATGCTTTGGTCTTGCGCGGCGGCGGGGCCGGGCGCGCCCAGCCATAACGCGACGAACGCGAAGGCGAGGACAAGTCTTCTGGTCACCATAGCAGGTCTCCCTTGATGAACGCCGCCGCCTCGGCGGTGCCCGGGGCGGCGAAAAACCGGCCCACGGGCGCGCGCTCCAGCAGGCGGCCGTGATGAAGAAACAGGATCTCGTGGGCCAGGCGCCGCGCCTGACCCAGGTCGTGGGTGGTCATGACGATCTTGGTGCCGCTCGCGTGCACGGTCGAGATCAGGTCCTCGACCGCGCGCGTGGCGGCCGGGTCCAGGCTGGCGGTGGGCTCGTCCAGGAACAGGACCTCGGGCCGGAGCGCCCAGGCGCGGGCGATGGCCAGGCGCTGCTGCTCGCCGCCGGA
>Ga0114931_10005206_pt1 | contig 16076 bp, 12 predicted proteins | sample 2SBtaG_FD_89579 | JGI IMG/M metagenome (GOLD analysis project Ga0114931, IMG submission 89579) | Deep subsurface microbial communities from Kolumbo volcano to uncover new lineages of life (NeLLi) - 2SBTROV14_V59a metaG | ecosystem: Environmental > Aquatic > Marine > Volcanic | place: Kolumbo...
AAAAACGAAAAAACGAAAATACCCTGCCAGCAGCCTCTCCACAAAACATCAATCGACTTAACAAACTTCTCCTAGGTAGCTATAATGGCAGAGCCCCCAAACCACAAACCTCTTGCGAAAGAGTCTGAATGTTTCCGAAGTTCTCTAAGTTTAGTTCCCACAATTTTTATTCGCTAGCTTGTCTGCTCGTTTATTTGTGTGCCCTAGCCTTTAATTTTATTTGTTGTACGGCAATTGGCGAAACTAGCAATCTACCTGACGCCACGGCATCGAACGAGTCGGAAATGAAACCCTATGCGGAAGTGATTGCGCAAACCGAGGTGAAAATTGAAATGGTCCCCATTCCCGGCGGAACTTTTCTCATGGGTAGTCCTGCAACCGAAAACAATCGCGAAGAGGACGAAGGTCCGCAGCATGAAGTCGACATCAATCCTTTCTGGATGGGCAAGTACGAGATTACCTGGGATGCCTACGAGATCTGGGGAGATGAACTCGACATTCTTCGTCGCAAGATCATGGGCAAGCGTCCTACCGATCGCGACGCAGCTGCCGATGCGGTGACTCGACCCACCGAACCGTATACTGACATGAGCTTTGGTATGGGTAAGGGCCGATTTCCCGCGATCAGCATGACCCAACACGCCGCGCGCACTTATTGCCGTTGGCTCAGTGCAAAGACCGGACGCTACTATCGTCTGCCGACCGAAGCCGAATGGGAATACGCCTGTCGCGCCGGCACCCAGACGGCCTATTATTTTGGCGACGATCCTGCCGAGCTTGATAACTATGCTTGGTTCGAGTCCAACAGCGACGAAACATCGCATAAGGTAGGCCTCAAACTGCCCAACCCCTGGGGCCTGTACGATATGCACGGTGGCGTCTCTGAATGGGTACTCGACCAATACCTACCCGATTATTATAGCACTCAGGCAGCGAATAATCCGCTGGCCATACCTACTGAGCTCTATCCGCGAGTTACCCGTGGCGGAGGTTGGGATGACGAGGCTCCTCTGCTGCGTAGTGCCGCCCGAAGGGGTTCCTCGGAAGATTGGAAAGAACAAGATCCCCAAATCCCACAGAGCATCTGGTATCATACAGATGCCCAGAGTTTGGGATTCCGGGTCGTGCGTCCGTTGGTCGAGCCTTCGGAAGAAGAAAAAGCTACCAAGTGGGAGAAGACCGAACCCGAGCAGAAGGACCCCGACGACGAATAACGACGACGAATAACGACGACGAGTAACGACGACGAATCAGTAGCCCAAACCTTAACCACCCACCTTTTTCACCCACCCCTCCGCATCGAATTTGATGCCGCCCAATCCGGATAACACGTTTCTTAGCACGGAGATTTTTATCATGGCCCAGTCAGAAAAAAACAGTTCATCACGACGCGAGTTTCTCAAGCAAGGTGGTCGTGCGGCAGCAGTGACAACGATTCTTGCCAGCGCCGCCCCCAAAGTTTTCGCCGGCGAAGACAATACGATCCACCTAGCACTTGTCGGCTGTGGCGGACGCGGTACCGGCGCGGCCCTCAATGCCCTCTCGGTCGACAATGGACCAATTCAACTCATTGCAATGGCAGACGTCATGGAGAAAAGGCTCTCCGATAGCCATGATCACATGGCCTCAAAATCTGAAATCGCAGGGAAACTTGCCGTTCCCGAAGATCAAAAGTTCATCGGTTTCGACGCGTACAAGAAGGCGATGGACTGCCTCCGACCAGGCGACATCGTCATTCTTACGACCCCTCCTGGGTTTCGCTGGGTTCACTACACCTACGCGATCGAAAAAGGCTTGAATGTTTTCATGGAAAAGCCTGTTACGGTCGATGGTCCTACATCGGTTCGTATGCTCGAGATCAACAAGCTTGCCATGGCGAAAAACTTGAAAGTTGGCGTTGGGCTAATGTGCCGACACTGCGAGGCGAGGCAGGAATTGTTTGATCGTATCCAAAACGGTGAAATTGGCGACGTGTCTATGTTGCGTGCTTATCGTATGGCAGGCCCCACGGGCTCGGCAGCCGTAGGCCCTTGTCCGGCAGGAAAAAACGAGCTCTTGTACCAAATCGCCAACTTCCATGGCTTCTTATGGCTTAGCGGCGGCGCTGTTAGCGATTTCTTGATCCATAACATCGATGAATCGTGTTGGATGAAAAATGCTTGGCCCGTACGCGCGAAGGCTATAGGTGGTCGGCACTACCGCGGCGATAACGTCGATCAAAACTTCGATTCTTATGCGATTGAATATACTTTTGAGGATGGAGCAAAATTATTTGTCGATGGCCGAACCGTTCCCGGCTGTTACGGAGAATTCGCCAGTTACGCACACGGCTCAAAAGGCTTGGCCGTCATTTCTTCCCAAGCCCACACTCCCGCGAAAAGCCGGATTTACAAAGGGTACAACCTCGACAAGGCCAACCAACTCTGGGCCTACCCCCAGCCCGAAAACAACCCTTATCAGTTGGAATGGAACGATCTCATTGCCGCGGTCCGCAACAATCATTCCTACAACGAAGTCGAACGTGGCACGATGGCCAGCCTAGTCACTTCGATGGGCCGCATGGCTGCTCACACGGGGCAAGTCATCACGCTCGACGAGATGATGAACTGCGAACACGAGTTCGCACCCGGCATCAATAAGCTAACACTAGGTTCTGCATCGCCACTCCCTGCCAACGATCAAGGCAAGTATCCCATTCCATATCCTGGTTTGGTAAAAAATCGAGAATACGCCTGAGTCGTCGAAAATTGAAAATTTCACCAGCCGAGTGGGTTCGCGCCGTCGGCCACAACGGACTACTTCAATTGTGATCAATTTTCAATTCGGGTAGCACCGACTTCAGCCGAGCAATCCCTTCGGGAGTTGCCCTGGTCGATTCGATATTCAAATACTTCAAGGTCTTGATTTTCGCGATCGAAGCCAACCCTTCGTCCGTCACTGTCGTACTCCAGACGTTGAGCGACTTCAAAGCGGGCAGTTTTGTTATTTGCTCCATCCCTGCGTCGTCGGCACCCGATTCGCTTAGATCGAGCTTCACTAGCTTCGTCATTCCACTTAGGTGCGACAGCCCCTCTCCTCCCGCATACGTACTTCGCAAGTTGAGCTGTTTCAGTTTTGTCAGTTTCTCCAAGTGAACCAATCCATCATCCGAAACTGCTGTTCGCATTAGGTCCAAATCCTCCAAGTTCGTTAAACTTGCGAGATGAGCCAGCCCGTCGTCAGTCACAAAAGCATCTTCCAATGCCAAGCCCTTCAGCTTGGTAAGAGCAGCCAAATACACAAGCCCCTCGTCGGTGACTGCCGCACTCCGCAACTTTAACGCGGCCAAACTTTGGATTTTTGCCAAACTCGCCAACCCTTTGTCGCTCACATGGCAACCGCGAACATCAAGCAGTCGCAACTTCTTACATTCCGAAATGTGTTTCATGCCCCGGTCGGTGATGCGTGTAAAGATTAACTTCAGATATTTCAAGTTCGGCAGCTTTGCCGCAACGGCAATGCCATCGTCGGTGAGTCCCGTACTTCGATGTAAATCCAACGAAGTAAGTTTCGTAAGTGCTTCCAGCTTGGCAATTCCTGCGTCGGTGGCTTCCGTGTTTCTCAGATCCAGCGAAGTCAGATTTTCTAGTTTGACAAGATAATCAATCCCAGCATCGCTGATCCCCGCTCCCCAAACGCTAAGTTTTTGCAGCGATCTGACGCTGCTAATCAGCTCTAGGTCGGAATCTTGAGTAGGCCGTGAATCAAGGTCGATCGCGATAATCGCCCCTGTATTGTTCAGCTTAACTGCCCCCCCCAGCGCCTGCACGCGAGCCACGACTGCCGCGGATTCGGCTCCTGCAACTGATGAAAAACCCGTCAAACCACTGGAAATAAGCAACGTCAACAGCAAAAACAGTTTCAAGCGAGGCATCTGATAATCCTTTGAGACAAATATTCTACGGAGGGGATACTGCGTCAAACGTGGCAGAACCCGGTAATTTAAGCCTAGTCATTGATCTTGGCCAAGGCAATCGTACTGCCTGGGCCCCCAATATGTCGCGAAGCAGGCCTGAAGACTTTCGATTTGCCTGCCAAGACGCTATCCTAGAGGTAAATCAAAAGCTATCTCACTCGACGAATTCACCTATATTGAGGAGCCTGGATCAATGTCGCAGCAAAGTAATCGTCGTGACTTCCTAAAAACGTCTACAGCCATTGGAGCTGGATTTTGGATTGCTGGAGGAGTGCAAAACGCGCTTAGTGATTCGCCTAACGAAAAAATCCAGGTCGCTTGTTTTGGAATTCATGGCAAAGGCCGCACTGACTCGATGAATGCCGAACAGTACGGCAAAGTCGTCGCCGTTTGCGATGTCGACCGGCTGCGTCTCAAGCTGGCCGCCAAACACTTTAAGACCGAGCACATGGCCACCGACTTCCGTGAGTTGCTCGACAAGATGGGCGATCGCATTGATGCTGTCACGGTCAGCACACCCGACCACAACCACGCCGTCATTGCCGCCAAGGCAATGAAGATGGGAAAGCACGTCTACTGCCAGAAGCCACTTACCCACACCATTTGGGAAGCACGTCGGCTAGGCCAGATTGCTCGTGAGACAGGCGTCGTGACTCAAATGGGCAATCAGTTCACTTCCTACAATCCCATGCGAAAAGCGGCCTACCAGCTACGCGCTGGACAAGTGGGCAATGTCAAAGAAGTTCACATTTGGACCAACCGTCCCGTATGGCCACAAGACGAGCGACGCAAATATCTCTCGCCCGTACCAAAGAATCTCGACTGGAAATCCTGGATCGGTCGAGCCCCCTATCGTTCCTACGCCGAGGGCTACCATCCGTTCGCTTGGCGCGGCTGGTGGGACTTTGGCACTGGGGCGCTCGGCGACATGGCCTGCCACACCTGTAATCTTCCCTACATGGGGCTCAACATGCGGGACCCAACTGCGGTCGAAGCAGAGCATTCGGGCCACGATGGCGACAGCTATCCGTCTTGGTCGCGCATTCAATACGATTTCCCTGAACTCGATGGCCGTGCTGCTTTCAAGATGTCTTGGTACGACGGGGGGCAGTTGCCAGCGCAAGAGATATTCGACGATATTACTTTGGCTGACGGCAAGGCCCTCAAACCCGCTTCCAGCGGTGTTCTGATCATCGGCGATCAGGGCAAAATGTATGCAGCAGGCGATTATGCCGAAAAAGGCATCGAGATCATCGGCGCAAAAGAACTCGACGTCGATTATCCTGCCGCAGTAGGTCCTGAGAACTCCGATGAACGCCAAAAGCTTGAATGGTTCACCGGAATGCACGATCCGTCGAAGACCCCGGTCAGTAATTTTCCTGACTACGCTGGCCCACTTACCGAGACTATTTTGCTCGGTAACTTGGCCGTCTACAAGGGCGGACGCGTCGAGTGGGACGCCAAGAATCTTCAGGCGACCAGCGATCCCGACCTTCAACGGATCGTCAAGCCATTCATCCCTGAGGGCTACGAAGTTTAAGCGGTAAAGTCAGAAAAAACTTCCTACTAGCGAAAAACCAAACAGGGCGTTCTTCTTTGCTAACCCAAAGCGGACGCCCTGCTTTTAATAAATACTCAGCCAAATGCAGGAGGCGAAGAGGTTGCTCCAAAGTAAATAATAGCCGCAGTGACCTCACAACAAAAATTCAATGAATTGCGTTTACTTATGATAAACCGACTAGTGCTGCTTTTTTTGCTCTGCCTGTCCTCCACTGTTCTCGTTGTTGAATCGGCCTCTGCCGATGACATTGTCATTGATACCAGCATGAGTATCGAGACCCACCGGGTATTCGGACCAGAGCATCCCGGTCTCTACAAGCATCCCGCGTCGATTACTGAGCTTGCGGGTGGTGATCTCTACATTGCTTACTACGGTGGGGCCGGCGAATACAGTTCAGAGACCGCGGTTTTCGGTTCACGCCGCCGGCACGGCGAGACGAAATGGTCGATGCCCGTTACGATCGCCGACACTCCCTTTCGAGGCGACGGTAACCCGGTCGTTTGGCAAGCGCCCGACGGGATCGTCTGGCTCTTCTACGTAAATCTCTATGGCGAAACGTGGTCTGAAGCATGCGTTAAAGCAAAAATCTCGACCGATGGAGCAAAAACTTGGTCCGATTCCTTCATGCTTACCATGGAAAAAGGGACCATGGCTCGCGGCAAACCCATTGTGCTAATGAATGGCGATTATCTGTTGCCCATGTATTTCGAAACAGGCTATGACCGCGAAGGTACCGCCGCCGACTCGGCCAGCTATTTCTTGCGTTACAATCCAAAGACCAAACAGTGGGCCGAAACCAATCGCATCCGTTCGCCCAACGGCAACATCCAGCCCCAGGTGGTGCAGCTTAACGAAAACGACCTCGTCTGCTTCATGCGTCGCGGCGGGGGCTTTGGTCCCGAATCGAGCGGCTACATCCTGCGGTCAGAATCACACGACGGAGGTTTTAAGTGGAGCGAGGGCACTGACACTGAATTCAAGAACCCTAATTCTGCCATCGATGTCGTCAAGCTTAAGAATGGACACATCCTGCTCGTATACAACGACCATATGTACCGTCGAACGCCGCTGTCGGTCGCAATCTCGACCGACGGGGCCAAGACCTTCCCGCACCGACGTAACATAGGCGGCGGCGACAACACGTTTGCCTACCCCTACATGATTCAGACTTCAGACGACAAAATCTTAGTTCTTTACACAACCAACAACCGTTCGACGATCATGCTCGCCGAGTTTGAAGAAGCGGCTATCCTCAAGTACGAACACGAATAGCGCCGCCAGCACTCCCCTGCACGATTCTTACTTATTGGAGAAAAACCTTGAACGGATACGAACTGGCTCAATCGCTCCGAGCCGGGCAACGTGTGTACGGCACCTGCATCGTGTCGTCGGCTCCCCAGTGGCCCCCAATGATCGCGAGCGCAGGGCTCGACTTCGTGTTTATCGACACTGAACACATTGTGCTCGATCGAACTGAGCTGGCCTGGATGTGCCAAGCTTATTCGGGACACGAACTCGTCCCGATTATTCGTATCCCAGCGCCCGATCCCTATCGGGCCTGCCAAATGTTAGATGCCGGCGCGGCAGGAGTGATTGCTCCTTATCTCGAATCGGTCGAGCAAGTGCAACAGCTTCGAGGCGCCGTCAAAATGCGGCCGCTCAAAGGCCAGCGGCTCGAGCGTTTTCTTGCTGGCGAAGAGCAACTCGAAGACGAGCTCGCGGCGTACTTAGCCAACTACAATCGGAACAACGTCTGCATCGTTAATATCGAAAGCGTCCCGGCGCTCGATGCGCTCGACGACATTTTGGCCGTTCCTGACGTCGATGCTCTATTGGTTGGGCCGCACGATCTGTCGATCAATCTTGGCATTCCCGAACAATACACGCACCCCCGCTTCGAAGAAGCAATTCAGACTATCATTCGCAAAGGCCGCAATGCGGGCGTCGGCGTCGGCGTTCACTATTCCGATGGCATGGAAAGACTAATTGATTGGGCAAAGTCAGGACTCAACCTCATCCTCCACTCCAGCGACTTGACGCTGGTTCGCAAAAGCTTGACCCAAGATATCAACCGCTTCCGATCGGAACTGGGCGACCCTCTGAAGTCATCGCAAGAAGTCGACTCAGTCGACGTTTGACAAACCTAGTAGGCCCTCAGCCAGCCACCTTGGCAGCCGCTTTTTCAGCAATTGCCAAGCACTTGCGGATATCGTCGGTCGGATCTTCCACGCTCTCCTCGTATTCCAACGACAAACATCCATCGGCCGGAAAACCAACTTGAGACAGAGCGGCAAACACGCCTTCGACGTCGAGATGGCCTTCCCCCAGAATCACACCATGCGTCTTGTCCTTCATCTCGGCAAAATCTTTCAGGTGAATGCCGTAAAGCCGCTTGCCTAGCAGTCGAATCACCGATACGGCATCTTCGCCCGATCGAATAAAGTGTCCCAGGTCGGCACAAGCGCCGATTCGGATGTCATGCGGTTCGCAAGCGCTCAAGACGTCGAGTGCTTTATTGTAACGGTGATTCGGACCGTGATTGTGAATCGCGATACGAATGTCGAATTCCTTGACGAGCTTGTCTAGGCTCTCAAAAGAATCAGGACTCGGATCGGCCGAGAGACATCTCACACCGTCCGCTTTGCCGAATTCAAACAACCGCCGATTTTCGTCATGGTTGGCCGAGAAACTATGCACTCCGTGGCCAAGCATCTTCATGCCAGCAGCTTCCATCGTCTTCTTCATCGCCGCGATTTCCTCGGCAGTCGACTTGTCGCTAAAGTGCCCGGGATAGAACTCTATGTGCTCAAAGCCTAGCTGGCTTGAGACACGGATCGCTTTCTCGACATCAAACCCTCGGAATGAATAGCTTTGAACGCCAATGGAAAACCTCGATTTTTTCGAACCAGCAGCTCGACCAATTTTCGGCATGGCGAAAGCGGCAATAGCGGCAGCCGAGGTGCCAAGAAAACGGCGACGTGACCAAGTGGGTGGCATAAGATAGTCCTCGTTTAAAAATTAAAAATCAAACGGAAAAAACTAGAAATGTAGGCCGGAACAAGTTTTTACGCAGTTCCGTCATTTTAGCTTTGCGACGACGCATTGCCGGAACTGCGCTAACGCTTTTTCCGGTCTACTTTCACGCACTTTTATTGGTCATTTCCGCCTACGCCGGCTGTCCCTGCAGCGTCCGAAGATTGCGACCATAGTAAGTTGGCGATTTCAAATCTCCCTGCTCGTTGGGCTCAAAAATGTGGATATTCTCAGCCAACACTCGCGCCGCAACGGTTTTGCCTTCTTCCAACACCGAGGCCGCCGTTCGGCACACAAGTCGGTTGCCTGCCGTTGTCTGAAGGTAGACGTCCATGGTGCTGCCTAGCGGCTCGGTAACCTGTACTGTCGCTTCGATGGTTTGCCCCTCAACACCTTCAGCCGTATCGAGCAGCTCGATACACTCGGGCCGAAAACCTGCCACGATCGGACGTCGAGACTCGCCTTGCAGCCAAACTGAGGGTGCGTCATCAAGTCGCAACCGGCCATCGCGTCCATCAAACCACAACTGGCCATCGGCAGTTTCGAGATGCCCTTCAAAGAAATTCATGGGAGGCATACCTAAGAAACCCGCCACAAAACGGTCGGCCGGCATCTGGTAAGTACTCAGCGGCGAATCCGCCTGACGTACCCAGCCATCGCACATTACGACCACCCGATCGCCGAGGGTCATTGCCTCTTCCTGGTCGTGAGTCACGTAAATAGTTGTTGTATTCAGCTCGCGATGCAGACGCTTTATTTCGGCACGAGTTTCGACTCGCAGCTTGGCGTCGAGATTCGAAAGCGGCTCGTCGAACAAGAAAACGGCCGGCTTGCGTACGATAGCCCGGCCCAGAGCAACCCGTTGTCGCTGGCCGCCAGAAAGTGCTTTGGGCTTGCGACCAAGCAGTGGTTCGAGCCCCAACATCGCAGCAGCCCATTTTATTTGCTCCTTGATTTGAACTTTGGGGACTTTGCGCATCTTCAGCGCAAAAGCCATGTTGTCGTAAACGGTCATATGCGGATAAAGGGCATAGTTTTGAAACACCATGGCAATATCGCGATCGCGAGGGTGCAGATCGTTGACTACCCGATCTCCTATTTTTAGCGTCCCCCCGGTAATATTCTCTAGCCCAGCGATCATCCGCAGGGTAGTACTCTTGCCGCAGCCCGACGGGCCGACTAGCACGAGAAACTCGCCATCGCGAATCTCCAAGTCCAATTCCCGCACCGCGTGGACATCCCCGGGATAGACTTTTGAGATTCCTTGAAGACTAACAGAGGCCATAGAATGATCGCACCTGAGGAGAATGAAAGGAAAAAGAAGCGAGAACCGATGATCTAGTATTGTAACCGTGGGATCCTAGGCGAGGCAACTATTGAAAAAATGGGATAAAAGCAGAGGTTTGGTATGGAATCGCACTGCCTCTTTTTATCTGTTCGGTAACAATGACGGGTATCAGTCAGCATACCCGCGAAAGAACCGATAAATACGCGAAAGCAAAGAAACGACCTAATTTGGTACTCTGGAAAGTAAGGTTTGCTCGACTTCATGCGACTAATCATTACTTGTTGAGCAATTTTTTATTTCACGCACATTCGCGCCTTATGCGGGCAAACTAGTACGGCCTGATGGCTTTGGGGGTTTTCGTATGCAAGAGACAAATGGCACCATCGAGTCGCTCGGTAGTTCGACGCCCCAAACCGAGCCAACAACCGCTAGCAGTAAAACCAAGCTGGTGATCTTCGTGGCAGCTATTGTCTGCCTGTTCTTGGCCTTCAAATTTCTCCCGCTCAACGAATACTTGGGGAGTTTTTTCGAGACGATCCAATCCTTAGGCGTGTGGGGACCCGTGCTGTTGGCGGTTGCCTATATTGTGGCGACCGTATTGATGGTGCCCGGTACGATCCTCACCCTCGGAGCCGGTTTCGCGTTTGGACTGAAGGTGGGAGCAATCGCCGTGTCGCTTGGTAGTACACTTGGCGCTTTGCTTGCATTTCTAGTGGGCCGCAACATGGCCCGCTATTTTGTTGAACAAAAAGCCAGCCAGTTTCCAAAATTCGCAGCTGTTGACCAAGCGGTCCAGCAGGCAGGCTTCAAGATCGTACTGCTCACACGTCTTTCGCCAGCATTCCCGTTCAACGTGCTGAACTACTTGTTCAGCATCACCAAAGTGCGGACTCGCGACTACTTCCTTGCCAGTTGGATCGGCATGTTGCCTGGCACCATTATGTATGTCTACTTTGGCACTGCAATAAAAAACCTTGCCGACCTCGCGGCGGGACGCTTCGATGGAGGCATACAGCAAAAAATTCTGCTCGGCGTCGGACTCTTGGCAACCGTGGCCGTCACTGTCTATATCACTCGACTCGCGAGGGCTGCCATACGGGAGTACGTTCCGAGTGAATCAGAAGAGAAGTAGTGAAACCGCTGATGGCGAAAAATTAACCACTACGACACGACGGCCACAACGAAAGTGTAAGTGTTTAGAAAATGTTGTTTTTAATGTTATTTCGTCGTGCCGTCGTGGTTCTACTTCTCGATCCGCGGTTTCTGCTTTCCTTTATCACCAAACACCCCTGTCTTTTCTGAACCATGTCGACACTCATCCAACTTCAGCCTCAAGACGAACATAACTTAAAGCTTGAGGCGAACGTCCATCCACGCGACTGGACTAATCCAACCCCTTCGGGGCGATACAACCTTGTCGTCATCGGAGCCGGTACTGCAGGGCTCGTTGCCGCGGCAGGGGCGGCCGGGCTTGGTGCGAAAGTTGCCCTTATCGAACGCGACCTCATGGGCGGCGACTGTCTGAATGTTGGTTGCGTGCCGTCGAAGGCACTTATCAGCGCCGCTCGCGCCGTTCGCTCGGTTCGCTATGCAAACGAGCTAGGTGTACAGGTTCCAGATGGAACGAAGGTCGACTTTACTCGCGTGATGCAGCGTATGCGTCAATTACGGGCAGAGATTAGCCCCAACGATTCGGCCTCCCGATTTCGTGATCTGGGAATCGATGTTTATCTAGGGCAAGGCGCATTTGTCGGTCCCCACACGGTCGAGGTCGATGGCCAGCGGCTTGAATTCAAGAAAGGCGTAATTGCTACCGGGGCACGTGCCTCAGCGCCCCCGATTCCTGGTTTAGATCAAGTCGAATATCTTACCAACGAATCCATCTTTTCCTTGACCGAACTGCCTCAACGGCTGGGTATCATCGGTGCCGGTCCCATCGGCTGCGAACTGGCCCAGTCGTTTGCTCTCTTCGGATCGAAAGTTTTCTTGATCGAGTCGGCCCATGGCATCCTACCTCGCGAAGATCCCGATGCAGCCGAGATCGTGGAAGCGTCGATCCTCCGCGACGGAGTAAAACTTTTATGTTGCGGGCGAAAGACCGAACTCAAGCCCGGCGAAAACGGAAAAGTCCGTATGACGCTCGAGTCGCATGACAAAATGTACGACGAAGCAGTCGATAAATTACTCGTGGCCGTGGGCCGGGCTCCGAATGTTGAAAACCTTGGACTCGAAGTTGCTGGTGTTGAGTTTGATAAACGAGGAGTAAAAGTTAACGACCGGCTGCAGACCACCAATCCAAACATTTTCGCCGCAGGCGACATTTGTTCACCTTACAAGTTTACTCATGCTGCCGACTTCATGGCCCGCATAGTTATTCAGAACGCGTTGTTCAAAGGCCGCGCCAAGGCGAGTTCGTTGACCATCCCCTGGTCAACCTACACATCTCCCGAGATTGCCCATGTGGGTCTCTCATTGCAAGAGGCGAAGAGCCAGGGCATTGCGATTCAAACTTACACCCAGGAGCTTAAGGAAGTCGATCGTGCGATCTTAGAAGGCGAAACCGATGGCTACGTCAAAGTGCATGTCAAAGACGGTAGCGACGAAATTTTAGGAGCCACGATCGTCGCCCCAAACGCAGGCGACCTCATCTCTGAGATCACGCTTGCGATGACGAATGGTCTGAGTCTGAAAAAGATCGCCAGCACGATTCATCCGTACCCCACCCAGGCCGAAGCGATCCGACGAGTCGGCGACCAGTTTAATCGGACAAGATTAACACCTCTGGTAAAATCGCTATTCGAAAAGTGGCTGCGATGGACGCGGTAGCGACGGTTTTTCGATTTTCTGCCTTGGAAAATGGCCTTGGCTCGGCCACCCCTAAGACGCTCCAATACTGCACGGAGGAAAAAACTAATGAAAGCGTCTGATCTATTTGTTCAATCTCTTGAGAACGAGAATGTTGAATTCATATTCGGCATTCCAGGCGAGGAAAATCTCGACCTGTTGGACTCGCTCTCGCGATCGAAGATCAAGCTCATCCTCACTCGACACGAGCAAGCGGCTGGCTTTATGGCTGCAACTTATGGCCGACTGACCGGTAAGGCAGGGGTCTGTCTTTCGACGCTTGGCCCGGGGGCGACAAATTTTGTCACTGCTGCCGCCTACGCCCAATTGGGCGGCATGCCGATGTTGATGATCACTGGCCAGAAGCCGATCAAGTCTAGCAAGCAAGGGCATTTTCAAATCGTCAATATCGTCGATACGATGCGGCCCTTAACGAAATACACTCGGCAAATCGTCAGCGGCTCAAACATTCCCTCCCGCGTTCGCGAGGCTTTTCGACAGGCTGAAGAAGAACGACCCGGAGCGACGCACCTAGAGCTTCCCGAAGACATTGCCAGCGAAGAAACTTCGGCAACGCCACTTCGAGCCAGCTTGGCTCGTCGGCCAACGGCCGAGAAAAAGTCGATTCTCGCAGCGGTCAAGCTCATCGAAAAAGCAAAGCACCCCCTGCTGGTGATCGGTGCTGCGGCAAATCGAAAACTCACCAGCCGGATGCTCAAACGGTTTATCGATCACACTTGTATTCCATTTGTCACCACACAAATGGGTAAGGGCGTGGTCGACGAACGCGACCCGCGTTTTCTTGGCAATGCAGCACTCTCAGCGGGCGACTTCGTCCATCGAGCCGTGGAACATGCTGATTTGATTATCAACGTCGGCCACGATGTGATCGAGAAGCCGCCATTCTTCATGCGGGCAAACAATCTGCAAGTCATCCACGTGAATTTCTTTTCGGCCAAAGTCGATCCCGTCTACTTTCCTCAGGTTGAAGTGCTGGGCGATATTGCTAACAGCGTATGGCAATTTTGCGAACGGATCGACAAGCCGTCGTGCTGGGACTTTTCGTTTTTTGATAAAGTACGTCAAGCTTCTGTTGCAGACCACCAGGAGGGTACCGACGACGCCAGGTTTCCCGTCTACCCGCAACGTCTCGTAGCTGATGTGCGTAAAGTGATGCCCGACGACGGGATCATCGCCCTGGACAACGGGGTCTACAAAATTTGGTTTGCTCGGAACTACCGTGCTCATGCCCCCAATACGGTGCTGCTCGACAATGCACTTGCCACCATGGGGGCTGGGCTACCTTCTGCCATGGCTGCGCGTATGGTGTTTCCCGATCGCAAAGTGATGGCCATCTGCGGCGATGGGGGCTTTATGATGAATTCGCAGGAGCTTGAGACGGCTGTCCGATTGGGGATGCAGCTCGTGGTTCTCATCTTGCGGGACGACGCCTATGGTATGATCAAATGGAAACAAGCCAACATGGGGTTCGATAATTTTGGTCTCGATTATGGTAACCCCGACTTTGTGAAGTATGCCGAGAGCTACGGTGCTCATGGGCATCGCGTAGAAAGTGCCGACCAGCTTGTCTCTCTGCTCGAAGAATGCCACTATTCTCCAGGCGTACACCTGCTTGACGTGCCAGTCGATTACAGCGAGAACGATCGCATTCTTAACCATGAAATCAAAGAGAAAAGCCAACTTGTTTGAGGGCCCGTCATGCTACAAGAAAGCTACCCGTTTTACTTAGCCAACGAGGCGGTAAGCCCCAATGCCGATCTCGTGGTTACCGATAAATACACAGGCCAACCAGCGACCAAAGTAGCCATGGCCGATGCCGCAACGATCGACGAGGCCATTGCCGCAGCAGTGGATGCGTCCGAACCGATGCGACGAATGGCTCCCTACCAGCGGCAGGGCGTACTCGATCACTGCGTCGAGCGCTTCACCGAACGAGCTGAAGAACTGGCGTATTCGCTCTGCATCGAAGCAGGAAAGCCGACCAAGGACAGTCGTGGCGAAGTCTCTCGACTGATTGATACTTTTCGCATTGCCTCCGAAGAATCGGTTCGCATCAGCGGCGAAGTGATGAATCTGGAGATTTCACCCCGGGCTCGCGGCTATCGGGGCATGTTCCAGCGTGTGCCGATCGGACCCTGCTCGTTTATTTCGCCATTTAATTTCCCGCTGAATCTGGCCGCCCACAAAATTGCTCCCGCGCTCGCGGTCGGCTGCCCTTTTATACTAAAACCGGCCAGTCGTACGCCAATCGGCGCAATCACGATTGGCGAAGTGCTTGCAGAAACCGATCTGCCCAAAGGTGCTTTCTCTATCTTGCCTTGCCGTCGCGACGGAGCCGATCTTTTTACGACAGACGACCGGCTCAAGTTGTTAAGTTTTACGGGCTCGCCGGCAGTTGGTTGGGCTCTGAAAGCTCGCGCTGGTAAGAAACCGGTGGTTCTAGAACTCGGCGGCAATGCCGCCTGTGTTGTCGATTGCGATGCCGATATCGAGGACGCTGTGAACCGGATCGTGGTAGGAGCCTTTTATCAGTCGGGGCAAAGCTGCATCGGCGTGCAGCGGATTATCATTCACGAGTCGATCTACGAGGAATTGAAGGAACGACTTGTCGCGGCAACTAAGAAACTTGTCGCTGGCGATCCTAAGGACGAAGCGACTTTTATTGGCCCAATGATTGCTATCGGCGAAGCTCAGCGGCTCGAATCATGGATCGCCTCGGCCATTGATGCCGGGGGAAAACTGCTCTGCGGTGGTCGGCGCGAAGGTGCAATGCTCGACGCCACGCTATTGGAAGACGTTCCCAAAGATCAAACGCTCTGCACCGAAGAGGCGTTCGGGCCGGTCGCCATCCTGAGTCGTTTCAGCAATTTTGACGATGCCCTGGCTGAAGTGAACGATAGCGATTTCGGCTTGCAGGCAGGGATCTTTACGCGCGACATCTATAAAATCCAGCACGCCTGGGATGAGCTGGAAGTAGGCGGCGTCATCATCGGTGACGTCCCCTCCTGGCGAGTCGACAACATGCCCTACGGCGGAGTGAAAGATAGCGGCCTGGGGCGCGAAGGCATCCGTTTCGCGATGGAAGACATGACCGAGCTGCGGCATCTGGTCATCCGCACTCCGTCGGACGAACTTTAGACGGGAGGTGACGACCAACGGAGCCAAATAATACGGTAAGTGCGTCTCTTTCCCGAAAAGAGTCGGATTTCGGAAAGTCTGAAACAGCGTCGAACGATGAATTCGAGGCAAGTTTGGTTAGTTAGGTTTCTCGCAGCATCTGGGCCATTACAACAACGCCAATGTACGCCACAACCGCAGCAGATAGCGGCCCTGTCAGGCCAGTGGGTTTGACCAACACGTACGTGATGACAAGC
>Ga0114931_10005207_pt1 | contig 16076 bp, 11 predicted proteins | sample 2SBtaG_FD_89579 | JGI IMG/M metagenome (GOLD analysis project Ga0114931, IMG submission 89579) | Deep subsurface microbial communities from Kolumbo volcano to uncover new lineages of life (NeLLi) - 2SBTROV14_V59a metaG | ecosystem: Environmental > Aquatic > Marine > Volcanic | place: Kolumbo...
CTGGTACTTGCGAACGGCGTTGTTGTGCTGGCGCAGGCTGCGCGAGAACTCGTGGCTGCCGTCGTTGCGCGATACGAAATACAGATCCTTGGTCGCCGCGGGCGATACTGCAGCGCGCAGGGCAGCGCGCCCTGGATTGGCGATCGGCCCCGGCGGCAAACCGGCGTGCACGTACGTATTGTAGGGCTGCGGGTCCGCCAGGTCGCTGCGCCTGATCGGCTTACTCCAATCACCGTCGCGGCCATAGATGACCGTCGGATCCGACTGCAGCTTCATCCCCAGCCGCATGCGGTTGTGAAAGACGCCGGCAATACGTGCTCGTTCGCCGGCGCTGCCGGTCTCTTTCTCGATCACTGAGGCCAGGATCACCATCTCTGCCTCGCTCATTCCACTCGCCGCGCGCTCGGCGGCGAGCTCGGCACTGACCTCGCGGAAGCGCTCCAGCATGCGGCGCACCACCTGCAACGGCGCTGTGCCCGGTTCGAAGCGATAGGTGTCCGGGAACAAATACCCCTCGATGCCGGTGGCCGGGAGGGCAAAGGAAGCAAGTAGCGCTGGATCGCGCATGACGCACTCGTAGACGTCGCGGCCACCTAGCCCGGCGGCCTCCAGCAGACCGCGTATCTGCTCGGCAGTCAGTCCCTCGGGAAGCGTGACGCGGCGAGCAAAACTCTCCGATCCGCGCAACTTGGCCAACACTTGAACCGGCGTCAGTGGCCTCTCGAAGAGAAACTGACCACTGCGAACCCCGCGGTCGGCGCCAGTCGCGCGGGCCCAGATGCGCAGCAGAAACGGCTGTTCGACGACGCCCGCGGCGCCGAGCCGGGCCGACACCTGGCGGAACGATGATCCGGCCGGAATGACCACGACGACCGGGCTGTCCGGAGCGATCGCGGCGTTCAACCAGCCGTGGACACGCCAAACGGCAAAGCCCAGGAGCAAACACCCGATCCCCGCAGAAACCCCCATAACCATTAGAAATCGCCGCATTATTCGGACCAAAAGCGTCTCTTTATTATGGGGTTTATGGCAGCGGCGCTACGCCCATGCGGGAGATTTGTGTCCTTGACAACTGCGTGGCGCCTAGGCAATTTCTGGCTGAGATGTCAGGTGCGAGGTGGTGGGGAGGTGTGGGCCCTTCAAAAGCGAAGCTTTGGGCTCGACGCTGCGGGATGGGTGTAGCCCTCCTATTCGTGGCGGTGTCCGCAACTGCAGTCCCACCGACCGCGGCGGCCGACGCTAGCACGCTGGCTGCGATCACCAACACCATAACCCACGTAGTCGGTCGCGGAGACACCTTGGGCACCATCATGGGACGCTACGGGATCCACGCCGGCGAGGTTCACCGCTGGTGGGAAGCGTCCCGGCCAACGCGCGACCTGAGCAAGCTGTCGATCGGACACAAGATCGAGCTGTCGTTTTCCGCCGAGAAGCAACTGTTGAGCCTCGGCTACACCATCGACGACGACGAACGGCTGGTGATCGAACGCGACACCCCCGAAGGGGCTCTGCGCAGCCGTGTCGTCGAGCACGACGTCGTGATCATCCCAAAGGGCGCGCGTGGCCGTGTCGAAACCACCTTTTACTCGGCCGCCAAAGAATCTGGCATCCCCGAAGCGATCATCTCCGAGATGGTCGATGTTCTCGGTACGCGCTTGAACTTTGCCTCGAAGGTTCGCCCTGGGGACCGCTTCCGGGTGCTTTACGAGGGGCGCCAGGACGATCGCGGGCGCAGCCTGAAAGCCGGTCGCCTGCTCGCCGCCGAGTACTACGGTGCCCGGCAGTCGGTAGCCGCCTTCCTGTACGAGGACGAGACCGGCCGGGTGGGGTATGTCGACGCCAGCGGACACTCCCTGGACGATTCCCTGTTGCGCTACCCGCTCCAGTATACCCGGATCACGTCGACCTTTTCGTACTCGCGGTTTCATCCGATCTTGAAGCGACGCAAACCACACCTGGGCGTCGATTTCGCGGCACCGATGGGCACGCCAGTTCGCGCGATCGGCCCCGGCGTCGTGCGTTGGGCTTCCTGGAAAGGAGCCAATGGGCGGCACGTCGAGATCGATCACGGCGGCGGACTGAAATCGGCGTACTCGCATCTGAGCCGAATCCACCCCTCGGTAAAAAAGGGCAGGTCGGTAACGCGCGGCCAGGTAATTGGTTGGGTTGGGCGCAGCGGCCGAGCGACTGGTCCGCACCTGCATTTTGCGATCTTCGAGAACGGGCACTACGTCAACCCGCTGAAGGTGCGACGAGCGCCGAGCGTGACCAAGGTCGATCCGGGCAGGTTCGCGATGCAGCGGGAAATCCTCATCGGTCAACTGCGAGCCGTCACCACTCATCACCATCCGCACCGCAGCGCACATCCTCTGGCACTGTCTTCGCTGAACCAGGCTGACCACCTCAAACCGGGCGCCCTTACGTACTGAGCCGGTAGTGGCCCCGCCGCTGAAGCTCGCCGTGCCGCAGCGCAACGGCACCATCGCGCGCGACGAAAGTCGGTGATGTTCCTGGCCCCTGATCGCCCCCGGGTCTTCGGCCACCGCGGCGCCGCCGCGCTCGCCCCGGAAAACACCCTGCCATCGTTCGCCATCGCGGCTTCGCTGGGCGCCGCCTACCTCGAGCTCGACGTACACGCGACGACCGATGGAGTCATCGTCGTCCACCACGACGATGTGATCGATCGCACCACCGACGACAGCGGACCGATCAAGGACCGTACCTGGGCCGAGGTCGGGCGACTCGATGCCGGGTATCGATTCAGCATGGACGGTGGGGCGACCTTCCCCTACCGTGGCCAGGGAGTGCGCATCCCGACCCTCGACGCCGTCCTGCGCGCGCATCCCGCTCACCGCTTCAACATCGAGATCAAGCAAGCGGATCCCGCCATCGTCGACGAGGTAATCGCGCTACTCGGACGAACCCATTCATCCGAGCGAACCCTCCTCGCCGCCGAAAAGGAGCCCATCATGTCGGCGATCAGAGAGACGGCCGGCAACGACATCGTCACCGGCAGCAGCGAAGCCGACGTCCTGAGCTTCTTCGGCCACCTCGAGGCTGGAACGCTTGATTCCTACGATCCTCCCGGCGTCGCCTTGCAGATCCCACCGTGCTTCGGCGACCGCGAGCTCGTCTCGGCGGATGTTCTCCGAGCAGCGCACGGCAAGGGCCTCGAAGTCCATGTCTGGACAATCAACCAGGTTGCGGAAATCGAGCGCCTTCTCGACCTCGGCGTCGACGGGATCATGTCCGACGCTCCCGGTCTTGTGACAGCGGCGATCGCCCGCCGGCGGGACTGAGCCCAAGGCGCCCGGGCACACCCGCTCAGTGGAGTGCGGCCGGCGCCTCGTTCGCCAACACCTCGGCCGCCAGATCCGCGAGCGCCTTGCGCAGCTGCCGCGAATTGTTGCGCAGCTCGCTTTCTAGCGCGCGCCGCCGTCCACTGTCGCCAGTCTGCAGCGCGGCGATGTACGACGATTGGATCACTTTCCGCTTGCGCAACATACGATCGGCAACGGCCAGTGAGATCACCCCGACGTTTTCGCCGTGTCTTCGATCCGAAGCGGCGATAAATCGGCTGAGCAGGCCCGTGTGATGCTTCGCCACCTGGGCGGCGAATGACGCCGAGCGCGCTGGCGACAAGTACAGGGCCGACGCGAACGACCGCAGTGCGGAAGGGGTATCGCCTGCGCGCAGGGCCTGGTCCCCACGCTCGACCAGGTCTTCGAAGCGCCGCAGCCGACCGCGCTCGAGAGCACCGAGGATCGGCCCGGCGGCAGCCTGCCACAGTAATCCGGCGAGGTATCCAAAGACTGCCAACCCGGAAGCCGCAACGAGAACGGCCAGCAGCACGTTTTGCATTCCGCAACTGATAGCCGAAGCACAGGTAGGGCTTCCACCCCCCGGGCGGACTACGACGCTGCCGGGCACCCCTCACGTTCCCCAATGGAGCCCCAATGGAGCCCCCGGGGAGCCCCCGGGGAGCCCCCGGCAAAACCTCACAACCAGCACAAATTGACATCGCCAGACGGGCTCCGTACGCTTGCGGGATTGGATCGATCGAAGGGTTCGATGCGAGGGCGCAAAGGAGATGTCGATGTCGAAGAGTATCTGGTGGGGCCTGTGTGTGGTGGTGTTCGCGGTGACGCCTACCCTGGCAAACGCTGGCTGGATCATCAAATGGGAGAACACGCCGATACGAAAGGGCGATCGGCTCGAGTCTAGCGATGCCACTGCCTACATTGACGGTAACCGGACCCGGCTCGAGCAGGACCACATCACGACGGTGACCGACTACGGGAAAGGGACGTTCAGCCTGCTGAACCCGAAGAGCAAGTTCTACTGGAGCGGCACCGTCGAAACGTACGCGAAAGAGTCCGTGAAGCGGCGCAACGCCGTCATGAAATCGCGGTTGGGTTCGAAAGCTTCGGAGGACTCCGACGAGCTACCCGAGGTCGATGTCGAAACACTGCCCAAAATCACCATCGAACCCACCGATGAAAAGCTCATCATCGCCGGCCATGAAACCTTCAAACACGTCATTCGCGTCAACGACGAGCTGTTCCAGGAAGTCTGGGTAGCCACCGACCTCGACCTGACAGATGATCTCGCCCCGAAGAAGGTAGCCGAGTACCAGCAGACAGCGAGTCGAGGGATGATCGGAAACTCGGCGAAGCCGTACAACGCCCTCTACCGCAGCCCCGAGTATGTAAAGTTGCTCAAAAAGGGCTTCGCACTGAAGACCCTCATTCACCACATCGCCGGCAGCTTCGAACAATCTGCGAAATCGGTGCGCGAGTCCGACATCGCCCCCGCCAGCTTCCGTGTTCCGAAAGACTACCGCCGGGTACGGCTACAGGACGTGTTCACCGTCGATCAACAGTGAAGTCGGCACAGCGGCCGCACAACGACAAAATCTCACTGAATCGACTCCGTTGACACGCAGCCCGTCGGCGGGTGTGTCCGGCCGGTCACCTATCACTGCACCACGGTTCCTACTCGGAATCCTCGCCAAAGTGAGCTCGGGTAATCCTCTCCTTCAGGTACTCGAGCGTACCCAAGTCCTCGATGATTTCACCACCGGTGTCGTAAAAGAAGATCTCGCCATCCTTGTTACGACCAATAGCGACCAACCAGTCGAGTTCGTCGCGGTCCTTGAGCAGGTAGTTGATCGTTTGCGAGACACCGCGACCGGGAATGATCGTGATCTTCGGTCGGACCGGGCCCTTCTGTTGTCTCGCCATCTCGCCTTCCAATCGCCTCTGCGCAAGCGTCAGCTACGGACCGACCGCCCGAGGCTACAACAGGCCTCGTTCCGTCGCAATCAAATCGCGCGAAGCGCGGCGGCGCTCGCAGCGCACCACGGTCTCGACGTGGTAGGTGTGGGGAAACATATCCAGCGGCTGCACCATCGCCACGCGGTAGTCGGCCGACAGAGTCTCGAGATCGCGGGCGAGAGTAGCCGGGTCGCAGGAAACATAGACAATCACCGGCGGTGCCAGCCGCACCAGCGCGGGCACCGATGCGGCGGCCCCGTTGCGCGGCGGATCGAGAAGCACCGAGTCAAAACTACGCCCCTCCGCACTCATTCGTTGTAAAACCTTCTCGACGCGGCCCTGCTCGACGTGCCAATCGTCGCCTAGCGCGGCGCTGTTGCGTACGGCGTCGCGACAAGCCGACTGCGACTGTTCGATCGCGTGTACTCGGGCGCCGCGGCGTGCCAAGGCGGCGGAAAAATTCCCCGCACCGGCGAACGCGTCGAGCACCGAGAGACCGTCGACCGGGCCGACCACTTGCAACACCGTCGCCACGAGAATGCGGTTGGCCGCGGGGTTCACCTGTGAGAACCCCGGCGCAGCCTGCCGCACCACCAAGTCTTCCTCTGCTTCGACGAGCACCGCCGTCTCGCCCCACCGGTGCGACCAGCCACGACCGCGGAGGATCAGTCCCGCGCAGGCTGGGTTCTCCGCAAGCCACTGCTCACAGACCGCTGCATCAGCAGGCCGCCACCCCGCTTGAACCTCGCCAGCGAGGATCACCCCAGAGCGGGCGCGATCGCGTGCAACGATCTCGATGCGGCGCAGGTTCGAAGATAGACTGCGGGCGAGGCGAGCCGCAGCGGCAATCGCCACGCCGACATCGGATTCCGCCAGCGCACACTGGGCGACCTCGATCAGGTCGTGCGACCCGCCGGCATAGAAACCCACCCGGCCGTTTTCCACGCGCAGCTTGATCCGGTGCCGATAACCGAAAACACGCGGCGACGGCAACACCGGGGCGACCTCGGTATCGATGCCACCAATGCGCCGCAACTGTTCTGCAACGATCTCTCGCTTGGCGTGCAGTTGGGCAGCGTAGGCCATATGCTGCCACGGACAACCTCCACAGGTTCCCGCGATCGGACAAACAGGCACGCGGCGATCGTCTGCCGGCCCGTATGCGCGAATCGTGTCGGCGAATGCGTGGGTACGGCGGCGCTCGCGGATGCGAACCTCGACGCGTTCACCCGGCACCGCGCCGCGAACGAACAACACGAAGCCCTGGTGACGGGCGATCGCGTGCGGCCCATAAGCCATCTTCTCAACGGTTACGACGATGCGATCGCCAGGCTGGCACCCGTCTGTCACTCCGCGAGTACAGCATCTCCGCACCAACCAGAAAAGACGAGGCGCCCAGCACCGGCACGCTGGCTGAGACCTCTTACCACCGGCGTCGCTGCCCAGAGACGCGGGCGGCCCGACGCGCACACCGGTCGCGCTCGCAAGTCGGGCGGGCAATACCAAACGATTCCGGCTAGTCAGACCGTTGAAAAAGAGGACACGCGCTGCAAATGGTCTTATGACGCCATTCTGGGACCGCCGATCCGGCCTTGGGCTGCGTTGCGGAATCCTCAACAAAAGTAACGACTTTGCCTCCGGCCTTCGCCAAGGCTTCGGGTGGCATGCCGGATCCGCGCCACGCCAGAACGCCAAAATCCTCATTTTCGCCTGCGCGCCTCTTTTTCAACGGACTGCTATGGAGGGATCATGGAAGTCGAAGTTCGACGGGCCCGGCGAGAGGATTTTACGGCGATCTGCGAGATCGCAGCCAAAAATTCTCTCCCCGTACCGGTCCCGGAGCGAGCAACCCTCAAGCGGTTTCGCAACATCGTCGCTGATCTCGGCTGCGATCTCTACGTCGCGACCTCGCGCAACAGCCCGGTCGGTTTCGTCCACCTCACCTACCAACGGGATCTACTGCATGGAAACCGGGCCCGAATGCTGGCGCTGGTAGCAACCCCGACGAGCGTCCTCGGCGTCCTTCTCGAGACTGCGTACGCGCGAGCGCAGCGGCGAAAGTGTTGCGATATAGCCATGATCCCGGGCGTCTGGCTGCCACCCGTCTCCGTCATCGGCACGCTCGCCGGCTGGCAACGATGCGGGGACGCTCTCCGGTTTGACCTCTCTCCGGGGGCGGGGCAGTCTTGATCGCCGGTATCGATTGAGAAGGCATCGTCGAGAGGTCACCGTGGCTCGTTTCAATAAAGCGCTCGCACAGCTGATGCAGCAGGAGGGCTCGGACTCCCCGCCGCAGCATGAAGGCACCGGTCAATCTCGCGGAGTCGTCGCCGAGTTGCGCCGCCGCGCTTCGGCCGAGGAGTACGATCTCGCCGCGCCGTTCTTCGACGCCTTCCTACTCAACGCACGGCTCCTCGAGCCGAAATTGAGCGCCGGCGACACCGCCGAGCTGACGCTGGGCGCGTTCCGCTTCCTGTGCGAACGCCACACCTCTCCATTCGCCCTCCGCGTCTACTCGCCGAGCATCTCCGAACACGGGTGGAGCAGCTCCGACCTGGCGATTGATATCGCCAGCGACGACCAGGCGTCCTTGATCGAATCGGTCTGCGACGCAATCGACGGCCGAGGAGCCGGCATCGAGGTAATCATCAGCGCCGTCCTCGAAGTCGAGCGGGATGACACCGGGCTGGTGCGGAAGTTGCGCGCGGGCCAAGCCGAACCTGGCGAATGCCTCATACACCTCCAGGTCAGCGGCTGCGGCGATCCGCGCGACCTCGAGGCGGTGCTGCGCAGCCACCTCGACCTGATCGTCCGCGGGCGTCGCGAGGCCCACGCCCTGCGCAAACAAGTCCTCGCGTTGAGCCGGCGCCTGCGCGCCGGCAGTGCCGACGGCAACGATGGTGATGCCGAGGCCGCCGACCTCATCGATTGGCTGAACGCTGGGCACATGTCCTTTATCGGCTACCAGGAGCAGGGCCCCGCAGCTGCACCCGGCACGCGATCGATGGGGCTGTACCTCAATCCCCCACCGGGGTTCAGCGATGTCTGGACCGCACCGGGCGATGGCCCATCCGTATCGATCGCGAAGACACTAACCGCCGATCCGCTGCGGCCGCGTGAGTTCCTCGACGAGGTCCGTATCCAACCAGCACCGCGCCCGGAGAATTCTCCCATCGCCTACCGCATCGCCGGAACTCTGGCAGCCCGCGCTGATACCGAGGCGTGTAGCGCCATTCCGGTGGCGCGAAAACTTCTCCCCGAGATCTTGATAGAGATCGACAGCGACACATCGATCGACCCTGACGCAGCACGTGGGATCTTCGACAGCTTCCCGCTCGATCTCGTCCTCGGCGCGGCAACGACCGACCTCGCCTCGCTGGTTCGAAGCATCGAGCAAGCCGCCCGCGAACCGTCTTTCCGGACCCACATATGCCCCAACTCGAGCCCGGAGTTCTGCCACTTCACGCTGTCCGTTCCACGACAGCATCTGTCGCGGAGCGACGGTGACCGGGTCGTCGAGTTGGTCGGCCGGCGCGTCGCGCCCGTGCTGGCCAAACACCTGGTAAGCGACGATCTCTCGGTCGCCCGGCTTCACTGCATCCTCGACAGCGAGGCCAAGCAAATCGACGCGGCCATGATCGACGAGGTCACCGATCAGATCAGGCAAATGCTCTCCAGTTGGCGCGCCACGCCCATGGTCGATCGATCGCAACCGGTGACCAAATCGGCCACCACAACCGCCGCCAAGTCCGTCTCCCCCGCCGTGCGGCCGAAACCTCGACAACCAGTGCCGTCCCAGGGTCGACCCGTCGGCGGCACCGACAGTGACTCGATTCAGATCGTCGCCGACCCGGCGAGCAGCCTCCATATCATCACTGCCGGCATCCGGCGCGAACCCGGTGCCCTCAACCGGCTGGTCTCGATGATCGACAACTTCGGCATCGCCATCGTCGAACACGACCTCCACCGAGCGGAGGCGGCGCGCGAGATTCACCGTTTCCGCGTCGATATCGGAAACATCGTCGATCTCGAACGCCTCGGTGAGCTACTGCGGGCAGTGGAAGCCGGCAACGCCGAGTCCGACGGCCTGAATTCCTTATGCCGTTCCACCGGACTCCACATACGGTCGATCGCCGTTCTGCGCTGCCTGACAGCACTCGCCGAACATCGCGGAGTCGCCAACCGCACGGCGTTGCAACCCATCCTCAGCGCGCACACCCATTGCGCCGCCGCGCTAGCACGCCTCTTCGAGGTCAAGTTTGACTCGCGCCTGCCGGTTACCAGCGACGGCCAACGCAAGCGTGACCGGGAAGAAGCACTGCGTCGCTACGAAGCCGCCGTCCGTCTGGTCGAGCCCGTCGACCATCAGGAAGCTCTGCTCGGGCTCGCTCATCTGGTGGAAATCGCGACACGCACTTCGGTTTACTGCAACGACGCCGACGTCACGACGCCCTCGATGGCGCTCAAGCTGGAGAATCCCGACAGCGCCGCGGCGCCCCTCGAAACCTTCGTCTATGCGCCCGAGTACGAAGGGTTCCTGTTGCGGCGCGGCAAGGCGGCGCGCGCATACCTCCAGATCGTCGAGGATCTAACCACCCTGCGCACGCAACTTCTCACCACCCTCGGTGACCAGCGCCTCCGTGCCGGTTATCTGGCGACCGAGGCAGGCAGTGCCGCAATCGCGATCAAGTCGCGGCGGGTTCGACCTGAGCTGGTCGAGCGCTCGCTGCAGGAATTCCTCGGAGCAGTGCTCGACATCACGGACAGCGTCCAGGGCGATTCCATCCGGGGCGATGCCGACATCGAGAGTTACGACGCCCGCGACCCCTATCTCTCTCTCCTCATCGACGCCAGGGCGAGCGCACTCGCCGAGGTGGCCGCCCGCACAGCGAGCCAGCGCGAGTTCTGGATGCGGGACGCGTTCGTGACACGACACGATGCCCGCGTCGCTGCCGAGGGGGCGTGGTCATCGATCCAGCCACTCCTGCCAGCAGCGACCGCCAGCCAACCCATCCGGGTCGTCGCCATTGGCAAACCGCATCAGCTCGACCTTCCCCCCGCGCTGCGACTGATCGCCGCTTTCGACGATACCGAGGTGTTCCTCGACCCAAACGCCGATGCCAAGAGGTCGAGCGATGCCCTGCAAAAGCTCGCCAAGCGGGATGCGTCCTCGTGGAGCGACTTCCCGGCGGAGTTGCGCGGAGACGGAGCCGGCGTTTTTCCGCTCGATGCCGCTGGCGTCGAACTCTCGGAGGACGTCGCGGAGATGCTCGGTGGTGGCCAAGAGGTGTCCACCGGTGAGCAACTGACGCGGGCGGTCCTGCGCATGCAGAGCGACCTCCTTTGGTCACGCCAGCCCGTACTCCTCGTCACGGCGACCGGCGAGCGGGCAGAACGATTGCGAAGTCGGGTCACCATCGCAATCGGCGACATTGGCGCCGCCGCGATCGCCGAGCCGGGGGGCCCTATCTGCACACCGGCGGCACGGGTCGAATTCGCACTCGCCGGCGGTATCGTCCACACCTCGGCAAGCGACGAGCTCGCCGCCGACCTGATCGCCGACCGCGTATCCAACGTCGACCTGGCTCTGTCCTCGACCGAAGCAAGTGATGCGGCGGCCGACGTCGGCACCGCTGCGCTTGCCACCGAGATCCGGCGCACAGTCTTGGAACTGCCCGCGCAACATACCTTCGCCATCGGCATCGACCGAATTCGGTCGCGCGAGAGCTGGAACGACTTCGGGGTCTGTATCCGGCGCCTCGGCGACCTCGCCGGTGGCGACCCCACCCATCACCTCGCGACGGAGATTGATTTGGCGCGGCGCCAGGGCACCCAGCGCGGCTTGACGAGTCCTGAGATCGTCGCCCTGAGAGCGGCCGTGGCCGAGCGAATCAAGTCACTCGTTATCGACTCGTCGCTCACCGAAGATCCCTACTTGGGAGCCTGGGTCGACAGCTACTTTCCGTCCGAGATCCCGGCGCGCTTCCCGGGCGTTGTCGATCGGCATCCGCTGCGCCACGAGATCGCGGCACTGGCAGTCAGCAACCGGATCCTCGACATCATGGGTGCGGCGTTCACCGCCAACCTGGCGGAGGCTCGCAGCTGCGATGAAATTGATGTCGTCAAGGCGTGGTGTGCCGTATTCATCTTTGGTGGGGCCCAGGAAGTCGCAGCCGAGATCGAGGCCGCAAAGGACTCGCTGTCCACGCAACAGCACCAGGACCACCGCTTGGAGCTCGGCCGTGCTTTGCACCACGCGACGAGCCGGATCATCGATCTGCGTACGCATGAGTTCAGCCTCGACAAGTTGATCGATCGATTTGGTAACGCCTCCGGCGAGTTGCTGCGCGGTTGGCCGGAGCTGTTGCCCGACCCTCTCCGCGCAAGCCACCAAGCCGCAGTCGATGCTCATAGTGGCCAGGGATTGCCCCCGCCGGTGGCGGACCACCTGGCGAGGATCACCAATCTGGCCGACATCGTCGACATCTGCGATCTCGCGATCCGGACCAATGCTCCGCGGTCCACCGTCGCCCGCGTGTTCCTTGGTCTCGACCCGATCCTCGACCTGCGCGAGGTCGGTGACATGGTCGAGCGGACGATCGCCCAAGACCCGCTCTGGGGAACACAGTCGGCAGTTCGGTTGAGCGACCGCGTGACCGAGCTCAGGCGAGCCCTCACTTCGGACATCATCGCCAACGCCGGCGGGCGCAAGAAGCTTCTGGAGAACTATGTCGCCTCACACCGCACCGATCTCGGCCAGTTGCGGACCTTGCGCGGGGAAGTTCTGTCGAGCGGAATATCCATTGCCGGAGTGGAGGTCTTGATCTCGCGGCTCGAGCAAATGGTCCACGCGCACCGACGATCGTGGCAAAGATGACGACAAACCGATACGATCTGGGCGCGGGGTCGACGTGAGGGTACAAGTAACATTTCTCGGTACCGGCGACGCGTTCAACACGCGCGGCCAGTGCCATGCCAGCCATCTCGTCGAGGCGCCCCAGGCAACCGCGATGCTCGACTGCGGTCCATCCGCGCTACTCGCACTCAAGCGGGAAGGGATGTCCGCCGACAACATCGACATCGTCCTTCTGAGCCATCTGCACGGAGACCACTTCGCCGGAGTTCCCTTCCTGCTGCTGGACGGTGTCTACGACACTCCTCGCACCAAGCCGCTCACCATCGTCGGTCCTCCGGAGACCCGGCAACGCATCGACGCTCTCTATCGCACCCTGTATCGGGAAATCTCGCAACGCCCCCTTCCCTTCCAGTTCAACTGCATCGAAACCAACGGCAACGAGACCCTCGAACTCGACGGGTTCGTGGTTCGCGGATTTCCCGTGCCACACCAAGAGTGCGAAACCTCGCTCGGCCTGCGCGTCACCACTGCCGGAAAAACGATCCTATACTCGGGCGACACCGGCTGGACCGAGGATCTGGTGGAGCAATCCGCTGGCACGGACCTCTTCATCTGCGAGTGCTGTTTCTTCGAAACACGGGTCAACTTCCACCTCGACTACCCGCGCATTGCTGAGAACCGCGACCGATTCGGCTGCAAGCGACTCGTCTTGACCCACATTGGACGAGAAGTGGCGAACCGCGCCGGGGAGGTGGAATGCGAGGTATCGCTGGACGGGATGGAAGTCGAAGTCTGACCGACAGCTCAGCGCCGCTGCTTGCGTGCCTGCTCCGGCGTCACGATCAAAGACGACTTCTGCTCTTCGTTCGCACGCTTCCGGTCCTCGTCTAGGTACATGCTGAGAGTCCGGCGCACGTAGATCACGCAGAAGGGAACTTCGACCACCCCGGCCGCGGCGCGCACCGCGCGCGACGCGGCAGCGGCCTGTTGGGCACGCCGCTCGCGCGACGTCTTTGCAAAATAATACGCCATCTCCTCCAGCCGACGTGACCAGGAATCAGTGTCGGTGAACGCTTCCCGGGTTACGCGATCATAGATGGCGGCGAAGCGTTCCTCCTGCTGCGCCTGGTTGAGGACCAGCGGACTACTGCGAATCTCGCCGATCTCGTCGAGCGCCTTGCGCGCGAGATCTTCGGCCAGCAACCAGGTCCGCAACTCGGGTTCCAGAAGCAGTTCCCCAGAGCTCGCGAGGTACTCGTCCCGTAGGTCGCGCAGCTCCGAGAGATCCGCCACCGGCCCCTCGAGGCCGACCGGCACCGGCTCGGATGTGAGCTGCGCGCGCAGCGCCGTATAGTCGCCCTGCACCGTCTCGCCTCGCTCGCGCGTCCAACCCAGAGCACGGTGCATGACGAAATCGGCCCACCGCCAATCGACCTCGACGAATTGGATGTCGTGCTTAGCCGCGAGCTCGTTCTGGATCTCTCGCAACGACTTCCGGCTCAGCCGGTTGATCGCCACCTCGCGCAGACCACCGGGGTCGTTGACGACGGCGAATAAATGCAACAGGCCGCCCGAGCCAGGTTTGACCAACCAGACCAACCGGTCCCCGCGCCCGTCGAACGCCGAGACATAGCCCTCGATGGCGGTTCCGACGCCCCATACCGGACGTTGGCGCGACGGACGCGAGACTTCAATGCCGCGCTGCTGCAGCCGGTATAACGCCCGCTTGATTTCCTTTCGAATCTCTCGGCCGGCGCCAACTTCGAGACGCTGCAACACGGCGGCGCTCGCGGAGTCAACCGTGGCGCCGAGGCGATTCGCGATCGCCAGATCGGCATCGGCATCGCGACCGAAGCACGCTTCGAGATCGGCGGGCAGCGCCACATCTGCAATCCCCCAATCGCGCAGCAATGTCTCACCCGCGCGGCGCCGTCTCTCACGAGGCTCCTTCGCCATCATCCCGATCCTCCGTGGCGTCTTGCGCACGCGGAAACGCCTCCAACTTGGCGTCTATGTGATCCCTCAACCACCGGCTATCCCACCATTCCACGGGGTCGACATGAACTCCGTGAACGAGAGTGGAATAGTGCAGGTGGTCGCCACCCGCGAGCCCTGATTGACCGGTTCGACCCACCACCTGGCCGGTAGAGACCCAGTCGCCAACAGCGACCTGGATCGAGCTCAGATGGCCGTACAAGGTGAAGACGCCCAACCCGTGGTCGATCACCACCGTGTTACCGTAGATCCCCAGATCAGAAGCGAACACCACCGTCCCGCGCTGGGCCGCTCCAACCTCGGCGCGCTTCAATGACGCGAGATCAACTCCCAGGTGGACTTGGCGATCGACAACCTCACCGTGGTAGATATACGAACGACGGTCACCGAACTCACTCATCGTCTGCGCCCGGGCAAGCCGTTGAAACGCACCGTCCCAACGGGGCCGAGGTCCGGGATTGTTGGTCAGCCCGGCAGCCGGATCGTTCGCGGGGTCTCCACTGGTGGAGCGAGGCACCGAGTTTTTGGTAAGCTCGGCGAGCCGCGCCTCCGAACGCTTGCGCATCTCGCGGTTGATCTGCAGGTAGCCGGCCAGGAGGTCCTTCGGGACGGCCAGCCCGTGACTGGAGAACAATTGCGGGATCTTGCGTTCGAGGAAACTGTCGCTGACCTTCAGCATCCTCTCGCGGAACTGGCGCGTGCGGATATGGGAAACGATCGGCACCTCGACTGTATTGCCAACAGCGTCGGCGACAAAGAGGTACGGTTGCACGTCGGCCGTAAGATCCTCGGGCACAGCAAACACGGCGAGCGCCAGAGCAGTATCCGCGAAGTAGCCACGAGTCACCGGAAATCGGTACCGGCCGACCCGCACCTCCATCGTCACGGCGTCGGGCGCAATGCGAAAGATCGCCAACGAAGAACCTCCGAGACGAATGTTGTGCTGATCGGAAGCAACTCCAGCAGCCGGTGGCGAGCGGTCGACCCTCTGCGGAAACCGCCCGGCGGTAGGTGTCTGGCGGTCCAAGACCCGCCAGCCATAGGTCTCCGCCAAAACCTCCAGCGTAGCTGGCCCCTCCGGCACCTCGATCTCGCCAAGATCGACCTCGATCGGGATCCGCACCGCATCCACCCCACTACCAAACCACCCCGTGCGCTCGAAACTGCGATCGGCCAACTCGAAAATCCGATCTCCGGAAATGAGCCGAATCGACACCGTCCGAAGTCCCGACCGACCGGGCGCCTCGACGTTGACCACCCACGCCGCGTCGCGGCCAACTACCTCGCTGTCACCCTCGAGCTGAGCGGTCGGTATACCTCGGTCAATTTTGAACCACCAAAGAAAGAAGGTCGCAGCGAGCGCTGCGGCCAGCGCCAACATACCGACGAGCCTTCTCACAGGAGATCCGCCTCTCGACCGATCAGACGCCCAACGGCAAGTCGACCGCCACCTGCGGCGGCGCGGTGGGATAGGCTCCGAGGCTGCATGTCGTCGCTACTCCTGATCGCGGTTGTGGGCCGAGGTTTCGGCACTGAAATCTGCACCCTGCGACGCTTCCCGAAGCCAACCGAGCTGTCAAGTCACAGGCTGACAGGGTACCCCAGACGCGGCGGTGTCCGCTCACCTCGCTTGCCTTCCCACTCGCTCTCCTTTATCAGGCTGCGACTATGACTAGGGTTGAACAGACGATCGCGCCGGCGGATGGGACACTGGGTGTCCTGTTGCCCGGGCTAGGAGCAGTCAGCACAACTTTTATCGCCGGCGTGCTACTGGTGCGAAAGGGCCTCGGCAAGCCGATCGGCTCCCTGACGCAGATGGGAACCATCCGCCTCGGAAAGCGGACGGAGGATCGCACACCCAACGTGCGCGACTTCGTCCCCCTAGCCAATCTCGACGACCTCGCCTTCTGTGCCTGGGACATTTTTCCCGACAACGCCTACACCAGTGC
>Ga0114931_10005208_pt1 | contig 16072 bp, 10 predicted proteins | sample 2SBtaG_FD_89579 | JGI IMG/M metagenome (GOLD analysis project Ga0114931, IMG submission 89579) | Deep subsurface microbial communities from Kolumbo volcano to uncover new lineages of life (NeLLi) - 2SBTROV14_V59a metaG | ecosystem: Environmental > Aquatic > Marine > Volcanic | place: Kolumbo...
AACGCGGGACTAGCGCCACTGGCGATCCGGGTTGCCGAGCCGCCGGCGCTCGGATAGCTTTCCGTCCGACACGATGCGTTATTTCGTCACCCTGGACGGTCAGGAGCACATCCTCGACGTTGCGGAGCTGCCCGGCGGCGGCTACCGGCTTGGCGTCATAGGCGACGCCGAGGGCGCGCCCGTCGAGGCCCTCGACGCCGATGTGGTCGCGCGCGACAGCCTGCTCAGCGTCCGGTTGGGTGGGCGCGTGCTCGATCTCGTGGTCGACGGCGAGCTACCGGAGCTCGACGTGTACGCCAGCGGGCACCGCGCCACCGTGCAGGTGGAGAGCGCGCGCATGCGCGCCACAGCGTCCGTCCGCGGCAAGAAGAGTGGCCGCGGCGAAGGCGTCGTGGTCTCGCCCATGCCCGGCAAGGTGGTCAAGCTGCTGGTTCACGAAGGCGACGAGGTCAGCGAGGGGACGCCGCTGGTGGTGGTTGAAGCGATGAAGATGGAGAACGAGCTTGTCTCCGAGCGGGCGGGCGTGGTGCAGAAGGTGTTTGTCGAGACGGGCGATGCGGTCGAGGGTGGCGCCCGTTTGATCGCGGTCGTCTGATGCCCCGGCGTGTGCCGCTCGCGCACCTGCCGACGCCGCTCTGGCACAGCGACGCGCTCGACCGGCTTCTGGGCGTCGAGCTGTGGGTCAAGCGCGACGACATGAGTGCCGGGGCCGAGGCCGGCAACAAGATCCGCAAGCTCGAGTTCCTGCTGGCCGACGCGCTGTCCCGGGGAGCCCGGACGGTCTTGACCTGCGGCGCGGTGCAGTCGAACCACGCGCGCGCCACTGCGTTGTGCGCCGTCGGGCTCGGCCTGCGGCCGCTCTTGTTCCTGCGCACGCCGGACCCCTCGGCGCCGCACGCGCCGGTCGGCAATCTGATGCTGGATCGGCTGGCGGGCGCAGAAATCCGCTTCATCACTCCAGAGCAGTACAGGGAGCGGGAGTCGCTGATGGCGTCTGAAGCGGCCAGCCTCGAGCGCGGCGGGCAGCAGCCGTACGTGATTCCCGAGGGCGGCTCCAACGGCATCGGAGCCCACGGCTACCTGGAGGCCATGCGCGAGATCCGCGCCCAGCTCGATCGCGGCCTGGGCGGTGGGCCGTCGGGCTTCGACGCGGTCGTCCACGCTTGCGGCTCCGGCGGCACCGCAGCCGGCATTGTGCTCGGGGCGCGGCGCTTCGACGTTGCCCCCGTCGCGCACGCTATCGCTGTGTGTGACGATCGTCCGTACTTCGAGTCCGTCATCGGGCGGATCGTGCTGGAGGCCGTCGCCCGCGGCGCGGACGGCGACGTCCTCGCCGAGCTGGTGGTACACGACGCGTTCAAGGGCCCGGCCTACGGTGTCGCCAGCGACGAGCAGCGCGCCTTCATCATCGAGGTTGCCCGTCGAAGCGGGCTGGTGCTCGATCCCGTGTATTCCGGCAAGGCGCTGTTCGGTCTGTCAAAGATGCAGGACAAGCCCCGGCGGGTCCTTTTCATCCACACGGGCGGGTTGCCCGGTCTGCTCGCGCAGTCCGACCAACCGTGGTTCGAGGCGTAGGACGACCTAGTACCTCGATTCTCTTGAATCGAGGGGCTAGACGAGCGCGGAGCGGTCGAGGGGGAGGCTCGGCGAAGCCGAGGGGGCGCTGCTGCGCCCCGAACCAACGGTGCTAGTCCCGCGTTGCGCGGCGCAGCCGCGCGTGCGAAGCAGCCATCGCTTGGATGGAAACGCGGGACTAGCTCTGGAGCTTCGCGGTCACCTCGCGGACCCAGGTGTCGCGCTCGCCGTCGGTGGACCAGGACGCCACGATCTCGACGATGCTCAGCAGCCTGGCCGCGTTGTCGCGACCGACCTTCTGACCCTTTGCGTGGATCATCGCCAGCAGGCGATCCACCGACATGCGGATCATCTGGGCAAGCGCGGCGGGGTCCTCTGCGACCTGCGCGTTGACCACAAGCGATTCGAGCACCTCGATCGAGCTGAACTGTGGCTCGGTGCTGATTTCCGACTGCGGGCGTGGCGAGCTCTGCTCGATGATCTCGATCCCGGGTGCGACCGGCGAGAAGCCCCCCGACTCGTTGGCAGCGACCTTCAGCGCGGTGTCGCCGAGCGAGACCACATCGCCGGGGCGCAGTACGGAGGTGTGAACCGCCCGCTCGCCGTTGACGAACGTGCCGTTGCTGCTCCGGAGGTCCGTGATGGACAGCACACCGCCTTCGACGGACAGCCGCGCGTGCGCGCGGGACACCGACGGATCGTCCAGCGAGAACGCGCAATCCTCGCCGCGGCCCACCAGCGTCACGCCCTCATGCAAACGGTAGCGCCTACCTTGGTATTCGACCCAGTACCTGCGCACGACTGAAAAAGGGTACTGGCCTTTCCCTGCGAGAACAAGCGGCCGCTTTCCGCGGCGGCCTACTTCGGGGTGGGCTTCACGTAGACTTCGCGCAGCCGCCTGCGGAATGCGTTGAAGCGCCCGATAACACGCTTTTCCAGGTCCTTGTCGTCGAGCAGGTCCTTCTTCTCGCCCGGATCCCGGGCAACGTTGTACAGGCCCATCGGGCGACCGCGCGAAGCGATCAGTTTCAGGTCGTTTTCGATGAAGGCCTGGCGCTCGCCGTTGTGCGGCCCGGCCGGCATGTCGACGAAGACGATTCTCTTCTCCGGCTTGTACCCCGGCGGCATCATGATGTCGGGGAGCAGCGACTGTCCGCTGACAAAATCGAAGTCGCCTTTAGACACATCGGCTTCGCCGGGTGGCAGCGGCTGGCGGAACAGCTGCAGGATCGTCGGGACCAGATCGATCGCGCTCCGTCTGATCTTGATGTGGTGTGGCTTCGCGCCCGGCACGTAGAAGATGAACGGGACGCGCACCAGCTCGTCCCACAGCTCGAATCCGTGGCGGATCAGCCCGTGCTCGCCGAATGCCTCGCCGTGGTCGGCGGTGATGATGATCGCGGTGTGCTTGCCGAATGGACTGTGCTGGATGAAGTCGATGAGGCGGCCGACGTGCTTGTCGGTGAACGCGACCTCGCTGTCGTACAGATCCCGGCTGCTCGAGCCGAAATTGAACTCCTTGTGGAGGACGTACTCGGCGTGCGGGTCGAGGTAGTGCACCCACAGGTAGAACTGTTTGTCGGTGTTCTCCGGCTCGGAAAGCTGTGCGATGGCCGCGTCGCTCAGCTTGTCGCTGTTGACGGTACGGTCGCCTTCTGCCTGCAACACCTTCGGCAGGGCGCTGAGATCCGTGACGTCGAAGCCGCGGCCGATGCCCGTGTTCTTTTCGAAGTACCAGTGGCCCTGGACGCTGATGGTGTGGATCCTCGCCTTCTGCAGCCGTTCCTGCACGAGGGTGTCCCTCGTGCTGTAGTGGTTGAAGTGGGACCACCCGCGGTGCGTCTCGCTCGGGTACTTGCCGATGAGTAGCGGGCCGACGCTCTTGCCGGTGTAGGAGGCCAGCGAGTAGGCCCTCTCGTAGACGGTGCTCTGCTTTGCCAGGCGATCGAGGTTGGGGGAGACCGGGTGCGGGTTGCCCATGAATCCGAGGTCGTAGCGCAGCGTGTCGATCGTGATCAGGACGACGTCGAGCTTCTTCGGCAGGTGCTGATCGATCCACTCCTTTGCAGTCTTCGGTTCGGGCTTTGCGGGCGCCTCGAGCTTGACCGGCTTGTCGTCTGCGCCGGAGCAGTCCTCGTCGATGCCGTTGCCGGGGATGTCGTCTGCGCCGGGGTGGATGTGCGCGTCGTGGTCGTTGCAGTCCCCGCCGCCGAACCAGCGGCTGGCGCCATCGTGGTCGCGGTCGCCGAGCTTGCGCAGCGGGTCGAGCGCCAGCTTGCCGAGCGGCGCGCCGCGCTCTAGCGCCAGGGACACATGCCGCGGCTCGAGCGCGCTGGTCGCGCTCCGCCAGGTGAAACCGAGCGGCAAAAGGCCGACGACGAGCAGTGCCGCCACGGGCACGCGACGCACCATGGCAGGGACAAGATAGGCGCCGGCGACGAGGACGAGCAGCAGGCCAGGTGCGCGCAGGTCGAGCTCGGGCCGCTTCAGCACGCCGAAGATCGCGAGCACGCCGCCGGTTCCGCTGGTGTTTCCCGTCCCGACCGCATAGCCGAAGAGGAGCAGCGCTATGGCGAGCCCGACGCTGCCGGTCACGATCGGGCTGGGAGGCGCCTCGTGCCACAGCTCGGCCAAAAACCGCGCGCCACCCAGCGCCAGCACGGCGAACACCAGTGCGAGCGCAACCGCAGCAAGCCCCAGGGCTGCTCCGGCTACCCGCGGCGAAGCGGCGGAAGAGAGCAGCCGGAGCGCCACCCGCGACGAGACGATGGTCCAGAACACCACGCCCAGCGCCGACAGGGGCAACAGCCCGGCCAGTCTCGCGCGGGCGTCGGCCTCCGCCGGCGCCAGGGCTCGCGCCAGGCGGCGCGCCGTCGGCGCATCGGTCGGGTGGAGATAGAGCGAAAGCGCACCGATGGCGAGCCCCACGAAAATCGCGACGGGGGCGATCAAGCCGAGGTCCGCCGCGAAGAGCGAGCCGAAAGCCGGCGGTTCGGACGCGACGGCCCGTGACCATCGAGTGTCGGATGCCGCGGCGACGAGTGCCAACAGCGATGCGCCGGCCAGCGAGGCCGACAGCCGCGCCAGCGCCAGGCGGAGCCAGCTCCCCGGGGCCGCGGGGGCTGCTGTCTCGAGCGCTGCTTGCTCGTCGACCGCATCCGTTTCGACCGACTCGCTGCTGGTCTCGTCGCTCACGGGGGCGCGAGCCTAGTCCAGCGAGGGTCGCCCCGCTACCCGGGGATCCGGGAACCTACGGCATCTGCACGAACGGGCAGCCGCCCGCGTCGATCGGTCGGCCGAGGCACTCGTGGCTGGACGGGTGGGAGAGGTAGTACACGTCCGCTCCGCCGCTACGGAAGAAGCGCCCGATCAGGTTGATCATGTACGCTCCGGACTGCCAGTTCTGGCACGGGTCGTTGTTGTCGAAGCCGTGCACGCCGCGCGGCTCGATATAGGCCATGAGCTGCGCCTCGACGCGCTGGTCAGCCGTCCAGGCGCCCTTGTCCGGGCCGTGCGGCTCGCCCTCCAGGCGCGGCGCCCAGACCGACGCGACGTCCTCGGGGGACACGCCGTCGCTGCTGGCGATCGGCCGGGCGATCCGCCCAAGCCTGAGCGGCTCCTGCGCCTGCTCCTCGCCGTAGAGCGATGCGCCCTCGTCGATCACGTCGGCGTCGTAGAGCGCCTGCGCGCAGTCGTCATCGCTGACAGCATCGGCAACGCAGCGGCCGCTTTCGCAGTGCTGGTGCGACAGGCACGCCGAGGTGTCGGTCGCGGTGCAGTTCGGATGGCAGGTGATGTCGTCCTTGGTCAGCGGCACCATGTTCTGCTGGCAGGAAGCGAGATCCTTCGGAGGATGGCGCCTCAGGCGCGCCATTCCCTCCATCACTCCCTGGTCGACCAGCACGCGGTTGGGCGTCTTGCCGCCCAGCTTTTCGAACAGCGCCTGCGGCGTCGCATAGTCGGCGTACTCGGGGTACTTTTCGGCGGCGCCGGGTACCATAAACGGCACGGCACCCGCCGCGCGCCCGAGCGCAATGCCCGAGTTGAGCGGCACGTTCATGTCGCCGACCGTGACGATGTTCAGCACACCGGTGGGCGGCTGCACCTTGCCGAACGGGTCGAGCATCGGCTTGAGCGCGTAGTAAGGCGCGTAGTTGATGGGGTCGCCCGGGTCGACGATGTTCGATGCCAGGCCCATGAACCGCCTCAGGGTCGGCGTCTGGCGGATGTAGCCGAAGCCCTCGACCATTGCCCTGAGCGTCTTGCCGGCACCGACGTAGGTGTTCTGGAACTTGTGGCAGCCGCCGTCGGTCGTGCACACGGGTTGATCGCTCTGTCCGGTGGGGTCGGGCGCGCCGTTCGCCACTGTGCCTGGACCCCAGTGGTTGATGAGCGCGATGCGCTTGCCCTGGCTAGCATCGACGTTGCAGCCGTGGTCACCGTAGCGGTCGACAATGTCCGGGTGATCCCAGATCTGCACTTCCAGCTTGTCGCCCACGTTGGTGGGGATGCCGATGCGGAAGATGCCGTCCTTGTCCATGCGCGCGCAGCGCGCCTCGCCAGTGCGGCCGTTGGTGACGAGGACCGTGCCGCCCTGGGGCAGGCCGGCGCCGCCGGTGCTCGCGGCGGGATCGAAGCAGCTGAACTCCACCTCGGCGGTGCTGTTCACGTCGATCATGATGAAGCGCAGCGAGATCTCGTTCTGCTTGCATGCGGTGTGCGGGTGGTTGCCGGTGCTGTCGTAGTACTGGCTGGCGGGCACCCCGACCACCAGCGGGCCGAAGTTCCTGAGGTAGATGCCCTCGAAGGCTCCGCCCTGGATGGTGCGCGCCCCGACGTCGAGCAGGCCGCCGGAGCCCGAAGTGGGAGCGGCCGCGATCACCTTGGGATCCAGCGCGGCGACGAACGGCGCCAGGATGCCGCCGAGCGACTGGCCCCAGGCGTAGAACTGGTTGTCCGGTCCGCCCACGTCGGGAGTGCCGTCGCCGTCCCAGTCCCCGGCGATGGTCTTCGCCTTTGGGTCCTCGGCGGACTGCATCGTGTCCAGCTTCTTGCCGTCGTAGCTCTCGAAGATGCGGAACATCTGCAGAAGGTCGATGGCGCTCTGGCGCACGACGTCGCGGGTGTGGAACAGGTAGCTCGTCCAGTAGTCGCCGCCGGAGTCGGCGATACCGTCGCCGTTCAGATCGCGGTAGCGCCCCTCCAGAAATGCGCTGGAGAATGGCCCTTCGCAGGCGCCCTTGAACAGGGCCCGCGCGAGCTGCTTGTCGGTTTCGTCGAGGTCCAGCCCGTGGAACACGGCGTTCATGCCCACGGTGGCGATGCCCTGCTCCGCCAGCGAGCCCGCGAAGCCCAAGGACTCGACCATGGAGCTCGTGTAGCCGTGGCCGTAGTACGCGATGGGGAATGGCTGCTTGTGCTGGGGCGTCTGCTTGGGCACCGCGATCATGAACTGCACCGTGTCGGAGTATTGCTTGCCCTGGCCGGTGCGGTAGTCGAGGTCGAAGGACGCAGTGGGGTCGGTGCCCTTGGGCCCGCCCGTGATGAAGAACGGGCTCTTGAAGTTCCCGATCGCGAAATGATCGATGGCTTTGAAGGTCTTGAGCAGCCAGGTCAGCGAGGGACCGTCGATGCCGAAGCCCTGCGAGGCGAGGCTCTGCAGCGTGTCGCGGACGGAGTCGGCACGGACGACACGCCAGTATTTCACCTTGTCCTTGCACTCGGCGGAGTCCCGCCAGCCCGGCGGATCCTGGGCGCCGCTGGCCAGCGCTTCGTCGTCGACTTTCCCGACCGCGCGCCGGATGTCGGCGTGGGCGGGGAACTCCTTCGAGAGGTGGGCGAACGGTCCCTTGCCGTACAGGCCATCGCGTAGCAGATGGAGATCCTCCTGCACGGGCTGGGTAGTAAACGTCCAGGCGAACGCCACGTGCTGGAGCCCCGTGCCGGCGATGTCGCCGAAGTAGTTGTTGTCGGGCTGCGACAGGATCCGCGCGAGTCGCTCGATGCCCTTTTCCTGCGCCGGGTAGTAGACGAAGTCGAACGGCGAACGCACCGGGTTCCCGTCCGGATCGACGACGCGGTCGGTCACCACGACGGCGTATTTCGTCTCCTCGTCGAGCGGCACGAGCGGCCGCATGATGAGCGTGTCCGTTTCGCGCTCGTACCAGGTGAGCAGATTGTTCGCGACGCAGCGGTCGCGGTCGAGCTCGTCGGCCTGCCCGAGCACCACCTGGGCCTGGTTGGGACAGGCCGTCGGGTCCAGCAGGTTGGGGCGATCGATCACGCCGTCGAAGTCGGTGTCCCACTGGGGCTCGTAGATGGCCCGGCCGTTCTGGGTGTGATCGACGGTGCGGTCGGGATCGAACTTCCCTGTCGCGGGGTCGACCGTCTCGTCGGCGGTGTCCCAGAACAGGTTCTCTCCCGAGCGTCGCGTGTCGTTCTTCCAGTACTTGTTCTTGTCCTTGACGATGTACTGGAAAGCGCCTTCGCCGATATCCATCACGGCTGGCACACCCGTGGTCAGGTTCACGACGTAGACGGCGTCGTTCGCGAAGTCGTAGTCGTCGCCCTGGTGGCGCTGCTTGATGTTCTGCAGATCGATCGCAGGACGAGCGTCATCCTTGTTCTTCTTGTCGAAAGCGACCGTGATGGGGGCGAAGGTGCCCCAGCCCTCCAGCTGGTCGAACTTTTCCCGCGCGTCGGCTTCGATGTGCGTGGGAGCGACGAGGCTCGCATTGATGCGCAGCCCGGTGCGGCTGGTGGGGTCAGGCCACATCGCCGCGTTGTTCGGCATCGGGATCTCCGGCAGCGGCTTGTGCTCGAGATCGAAGCGCACGATCGGGCCGTTGCCCTGAGGGGTGCGCCTGAGGCCGTCGGGAACCTTCTCGGCGGTGCAGCCGACCGACACGGCGGCGAAGCCCAGCGCCATCAGGGTCGCGGCAAGTTGCTTCATCATCGTTCGCTTCTCCAGGCGGGGTCCCGGTGGACAAAAGCCCCTCTAGTATTGCAGACCGAGCCGGCCCACGCCGATGTACTGGTTAGCCATCCCGTGTCCAGCACCGTCCGTGAAGGCGCCGCCGGGGAAGAACACGCCACCCTGTGCGCCGAGCTGCAGCTTCATGCCGTAGTCGAGCGCCAGGCGGTACTCGACGCCGGCATCCAGCTCGAGCCCCAGGTCGTGGCTCTTCGGGGAGCCGCGGTCGTAGTTGCGGAAGCGACCGTTGGTGCCGACGTAGACCGGATCGACGAAGTCCGCCGTGGTCTGCGCGATCACGGCGCCGCCCTTCAGGTCGAGCTGGCGCACCGGACGCACGACGATGCCCGGGTTCAGATAGGTCGCGCCGGCCACGCCGCCGTTGGTGGGCAGGAGGTCCGCACCTGGGTTCGGTCGCGCCGACAGCGCCGGGTCCTCGGCGACGGTCGCCGCGCGTGCGGTCTTCCACGCCAGCGCCTCGTTGAAGATGATGAGCCCGACGTTGTGGTTGGGGTCGAAAGTGAAACGCTTCTCGACGCCGTCGTTCGGGTTCGAGTCACCCGACGCCCAGCCCCACTCGAGCGAAGCGACGAAATCGCCCCAACGCTGGTCGCCTTGCCCCGCCGTCGTCACGGCGCCGAGATGCGCGGCCGCACCGAGCTGCCGCACATCCTCCAGGCTGTTGTTCTGCGTCTGCGTGAGCGTGCGGACGTAGTTGGTCTTGCCCAGGATGTAGGCCACCTCGTACCCGCCGAACACATGCCCCCGGGCGCCGGGGATCTTGGCGTTGAAGCGACCCGCGGAGTCCATCACCCAGACCTGCAGCTTCTCGTTGAACTCCCGCGCGAGCGGCGCGTCGTTGTTGCGCCGCTGATCGCGGTAGACCCCGTACAGGCCGATCATGTTGTCGTCGCGATCCTGGTAGAAGGCGGCCAGCACGCCCTCGAAGGCCCGGTCGCCGTCGACCAGGTTCGCGTTCGGGTCCTTGAACACCAGATCGCCCGCCAGCGCGACGTTGAACGGCGAGTCCTTGCCGCCGGGGCGGGTGGCGAAGAGCACGCGCTCGACGATGGAGCTGTCGCGGTAGTCGCCGAACAACGTCGGATGGTCGCCGTCGTTGGCGAGGATGCCCATGCCCCAGTGGGACGGCTGCTGCCCGACCCGCACCAGGCCCACCGGGGACATCCAGTCGAGATAGAGCCAGCGGGGCGCGACCTCGAGCGGCTGCCGCTTGTCCATCGCGTGCTCCGCCGCCTGCACGTGGCGCGTGGTCTGCCCCGCGATGAAACCGCGCGGTACGTCGATCTGGCCGACGACCTGCAGCTTGTCGCGGTACTGCAGCCGCGGCGTGATGCGCAGCCAGTGCACCAGACGCACCGTCTGTCCGAGCGAGCCACTCTGCGCGTCGCCGCCGAACTGGGCCAGCGGGAGGTCGCTGAGCCCGCTGAGCCGCAGCTGGTACTGGCCGTGGAGCTGGATGTGCAGCGTGTCCGGTTTGGGTGGCGCTACCGGCACGCGCCCGGTATCGAGCACGAACCGATCCTTGAAGCCGGTGCCTGCCGTCTCGTCCGACGGGGGCGGCGGAGGTGGAATCGGTCGCGCGCTGCTCCCGGCGGGTGTGGGTGCGGCGGGAGCTGCCCCCTCTGCCCACGCGGTCGAGCTGGCGGCGAGCAGACAGGCCGAGCAGAGGGCGCCGGCGGAGAGCGGAATGCGGATGGAGAAGTAGCGGCCCACGGGCCGGCGAGAATAGTGATCCTTCATGACGGTGTCCAAGCATTCGTGAGCGAATCACCTGGCCTGTTCGCGCTCGGTCCGATGACGCGGGGCGGCGAGATCCGGGATCGTGCCATGCCAGCCGAAATAACCTGGATTCGAAGTCACAGCGGTATAGCTTCCGGGCGTGAGCTCCCCTACTGACAAGCCAGAATCCGATCAGGTTGTTTTCGTCGGTCGCCCGCTCGGCGTCCAGGATCTCGCCGGCGTTGCAAGACAGGGACGCGCTGTGGCGCTCGACGCGTCCGCGGCAGAACGCATCGACGCATCGCGAGCGGCGGTCGAACGCATCGCCGCGGCGGGCGACGCGGCACCGCGCGTGTACGGCGTCAACACCGGATTCGGCGCCCTCGCCGAGACACGGATCGGTGCTGAAGACGTGCGGCGCCTGCAACGCAATCTCGTGCGCAGCCATTCCACGGGCGTCGGTCCCGACATGCCCGAGCAAGCTGTGCGCGGCATGATGCTCCTGCGCGCGCAGACTCTGTCCCTGGGCCACTCGGGTGTCCGGCGCGTCGTGGTCGATCTGCTGCTCGGCATGCTCGAACACAACGTGCTGCCGTGCATCCCGGCGCAGGGCTCGGTGGGTGCGTCGGGCGATCTGGCTCCGCTCGCGCACCTCGCGCTGTCGATGATCGGGGAAGGCGAGGCGACCTTCTATGGCCAGCGACTGAGCGGCGCCGACGCGCTCGGCCGCGCGCGGCTCTCGCCGCTGGAGCTGCAGGCCAAGGAAGGCCTCGCGCTGATCAACGGGACCCAGTACATGACTGGGTGGGGCGCGCTGTCGATGGTCGATGCGTTCCAGCTGGCCGCCTGTGCGGACATCGCCGGGGCGATGAGCCTCGAGGCGCTCAAGGGTTCTGGGCGTCCGTTCTCCGACCGCCTGATGCAGCTGCGGCCGCATCCCGGCCAGGCGTTGGTGGCGGAAAACTTGAGGAGGATGCTTGCGGACAGCGCGATCATGGTCAGTCACGAGCATTGCGGGAAGGTGCAGGACACATACTCGCTCCGCTGCATGCCGCAGGTCCACGGCGCCTCCCGCGACGCGCTGGGGTTCGCGCGCGAGGTCATCGAGCGCGAGATGAACAGCGTGACCGACAACCCGAGCGTGTTCGTGCGCGACTCGGGCGACGCCGACATCGTCAGCGGCGGCAACTTCCACGGCCAACCGGTGGCCTACGCGCTCGACCTGTCCGCGATCGCGCTGGCGGAGCTCGGCAACATCAGCGAGCGCCGCGTGGAGCAGCTCGTCAACCCGGCCCTGTCCAGCGGCCTCACGCCCTTCCTGGCGCCGCACAGCGGCCTGAACAGCGGGTTCATGATCGCACAGGTCGCCAGCGCTTCCCTGGTCAGCGAAAACAAGGTGCTGTGCCACCCGTCCAGCGTCGACTCGATCCCGTCGAGCGCGGGCAAGGAGGATCACGTCAGCATGGGCAGCATCGGTGCCCGCAAGCTGGCCAGCGTGGTCGAGAACGTGCGCCGCTCGCTCGCCATCGAGATCCTCACGGCGGCGGCCGGGATCGACCAGCGGGCGCCCCTCGAACCCGGCAGCGGCGTTGCCGAAGCCCACCGGGCGGTGCGGGAGGTCGTAGCGCCGCTCGACGACGACCGCCCCCTGTACAAGGACATCGCGCGACTGGTCGAGCTCATCGAGACCGGCGCGCTCGTCGAGCGCGTGGCCGGCCGCATCGGGCCGCTGCACTGACTGCCGCTGGCGCGTTCGGCTGGTCGATGTAGCATGGGGACCGATGCCCGGACGATTCCAGCGGGAGGGGCGCTTGGCGGCGGTGGTTCTTCTCGCGGGCCTTTTCGGTTGCTCGGGGCAGCCGGCTGTCCCGACCGCCCGCTCCCTGGTCATCGAGTTCCAGCTTCCGGCGAGCGGGCTGCCCGACTACGGCGCCGTGCCGTTCCCGAGCGACCTCTACCTCGGTGCCGACGGCCACGTGAGCGCCGCGATCCCCGGTCTGTCGCGTCTGATCACGAATCACGTCGACGTGTTCACGGAGGGGCTCTCGACGCTCGACGGGTTCGGTCGCACCACGGCCAGCGAGTTCTTCACGACGGGCGACGTGGCTCCGACGTCGCTGCCTGCGGACGGCAAGGCATCGCTCTCGGCCGACTCCTCGATCGCGCTGCTCGACGTGGACCCGCAATCTCCGGCGTTGGGGACTCGCTATCCGGTCCGCACCGCCTACCTGCCTTCGCTCCACTGCATCTCCGTGCTGCCCCAGGCCGTGTTGTCGCCTGGCGTGCGCTATGCGGCCGTGGTCACGACGCGCGTGCGCAGCGGCGGCGGCGGCGCGTTGGGCGCGGACAGCGCGCTCCGTTCCATCGAACGCCTGGTTCGGGCGGATCGCCACAGCGCGGCCGACAAGCTCTACGGCGACGCGCTCGACCGCGTTGTTGCTTCCGGCGTGGTCGACACGGCGGGCGACGTCGCCGGGCTTTCCGTGTTCACGACCTCGAAGCTCGCGGGGGAGCTCGCCCGGTTGCGGGCGCGACTGCGCGAGCCCAAGGAATTTCCGCCGCCAGAGCTGCTCGTCGGTCCCGCCGGGGCGGCGCCGTATTCCAGCGCGATCTTCGGCGTGGCAACGAGCCCGGACCTCGACGCCTGGCTCGGCACACCGGACAAGGATCCCCAGGGAAAGGAATGGCCGGGGGTCGACAACGCCGGCGGGATTGCGCACGACGCGATCGGCGCAGTCGCCAGCGGCGCGTTCGTTTCGGCGAGCTTTCTCGGAAATGACGGCCATTTCGATCACGCCGCCGACGGCAGCCTGCAGGTAGCCGACGCCCAGGCGAAGGTTCCGGTGACGCTGGTCGTGCCGAAGGCAACGGCGCCTACCGCCGGCTATCCCGTGGTCGTGTTCGGTCACGGGCTCGCCAACGATCGGGGCCAGATGCTCGCCATCGCGAACGAGCTGGCGCGCGGCGGCTTCGCCGTCATCGGCATCGACGACGTGGCGCACGGCCTGAGAACGGGCGTCCCCGACGTGGCCAACAGCGAGAAGGGCAGCTACCAGGGGCCGGACGGGTTGCCCGACCACGCCGGGCTGCCGCTGCAGTTCTTCGGAGGGTTCGCCGACTTCGTCGCGATCCGCGACAACTTCCGGCAGACCGTGGTCGACGAGATGAACCTGGTGCGCCTGGTGGAAAACCCCGCGCTGGATCTGTCTTTGCTCGGTCCCGCGCTGGGCGGAACGGCGCCGAAGCTCGACCCGACGCACATCTACTACGACGGCGGCTCGCTCGGAGGCATGATGGGGACCATCACGCTTGCGGTGGAGCCCGACATCCGCGCTGCGGCGCTGCAGGTACCAGGCGGCGGGTTCGTCGATCTCATCGCTACGAACTCGGACAAGATGCACGGCCTGGTGGCCACGCTCGCGACGGGGAGCTTCGGCGTCCAGGGCGACGAGCGCCTGGACGAGCTCCATCCGGCCATCAACCTGATGGCGGAGATCACCGAACCGGGCGACCCGCTCTCCTACGCTCCGGCCGTGTATGGCGCAACACTGCCTGGCATGCCGCCGCGCACCGCGCGCCCCAGTGTGCTCGTCAGCTACTCTGTCGACGACGAAGTGATGGCGAACATCTCCACAGAGGCGCTCATCCGGGCGTTCGGCATGCCGCTGGCGCGGCCAGCGCTGGAGCAGATCGACGGCGTGCCTAGCGTAGATGCGCCGGTCCGGGGCAACATGCAGGGCGCCACGGCGGCGGCCGTGTAGTACTCGCCATCCACGCACGCGCTCGGTACAAACCGCTTCGACTGGCGGACCTACATGCCCGGCGACCCGCAGCCCGATCCCGACGACCGCTGGCCGCAGATCCCGGCGAAGCTCCAGATGGAGCTGCCCATCCGCGAGCTGGACGAGCAGGTCATGCACCTGTTCCGGAGCGACATGATGGCTGCCGCGCCGGAGATCATCGTCACCAAGCCGCCGGTCGCCGACTACGACGGCGACGGCGTGACCGACGCGGAAGAGCAGAAAGCCGGCACCGACCCGTACAATCCCGACAGCCACTGAACCCGCGAGAGGAACCTCGATGCTCATCGACTGCCACGTGCACCTGTCAAGTTCCTGAACAATCTGGACCCGTCGGAAGAGCAGATCGAAAATATCTCGTGGAAGACCGCCGCGCGGCTCTTCAGGATCCCGGTAGGCGACATCGAACAATCGACGTAGATGGCTCTGGAAGGCACCGACAATCTCAAGCGGATGTTCGACATCCGGCGGAGCGAGCTCGACGATTCGGGTGACCGCCTGCTCTCCATCGACATGCCCGCTTTGCGGACGCATGCGGTCGAGGTGCGACGCGTGATCGGCCGGAGCGGGCCGTTCTCCCTGCGCTACGAGGTGCGCTCCGGCGAGCGCGTCCACAGCGGGCCCATCGATGTGGAAAAGGCGCGGTTTTCGCTGCGATTCCGTCGCGGGGTCGATCCCGACGGCGCGTGGCAGTTGCGCGTCGAAGCCGTCGGACCCGATGAGAGCTGGGTCAAGCCGCTCTGGAGCCAGTTGCTGTTCGTGCAGTCGGCGCTCAGGCGCTCCGGGGAGGCGATCGACGAACTCGCCCAGCGCTATGCGCCGATCTTCGTGTTCAGCGAGCGCGAGAAATATTTCCCCGTCTCGCTCCGCACGCTGCTCCGGGCCAGGCCGATCCGCGAATCGGACGAGGTGATGAAGATCAAGACGATCTTCGGCAAGGAGAGCATACCGCTGCGCCGGCTCGGCGAGTTCATGCGCTTCAACGGCCACAGCGAGTACCTGCTCGACTTCAACGTCTTCAGTATGAAGCGCTCCGTCTTTGCGTCCCTCGGCGGAGACCCCCGCGACGCCGTCATCTACTACTCGTACATGGAGGATCCGGGCAGCGATCGCTTCTTCATCACCTACCACCAGATCTACGCCTACGACACCAAGACGGGGCTAGCGCGAATCACCAACATCGGACCGCACGTCTTCGACCGCGAGAGCATGATCCTGGTGTTCGAGGGGAGCGACAGACCGAGCTCGATGATCATCTCCGGGCACCTGGAGAACCAGACGATTTTCTTCCTGGGAAAGCTCAAGCGCTGGTCGCAGGGGCGGATCCGTGTGCCGTTCGACGACGACCGCACGCTGAAGTTCGGCGACCATCCGGTGATTGCCGTGGGCGAGGGGTCGCATGCCCTGTACCCGACCAGCGGCGAGTACCAGCTCTCGCTCTTGCGCGAGATCGCCGGCTACGTCGACCGCAACGTGATCCGCGGTAGGCCGCCGCGTGCGCAGGCTGCCATCCAGCCGACGCAGGTGCTCTCGCCGCCGTCGCTCGGCAGCGGCGGCGTGCCGACCTACGGGCTCCGCTCGCTGGGGCTCGACCGCCTCACCAGCCGCATCCGGAAAAAGGGCGACGGCGCGGATCCGTACCGTGCCTTCCTGGCCTTCAGCGGCTACTGGGTGGACGTGCCGGGCACGCAGAACGCGCGCTTTCCGCCCTTCACGCGCAACATGACCGAGATCGCCGACTGGGTGGACGGCGCGTACGAGTGGATCTGGGACGACGTGCCCGAGAACTACCACCAGAACAACGGCCTCATCCTGCGCTTCTTGCGCGAGAATCTCGAGGACTTCTAGCCGCTCGATTCTCTTGAATCGAGGGGCTAGACGAGCGCGGAGCGGTCGAGGGGGAGGCTCGGCGAAGCCGAGGGGGCGCTGCTGCGCCCCGAACAAACGTTGCTAGTCCCGCGTTGCGCGGCGCAGCCGCGCGTGC
>Ga0114931_10005209_pt1 | contig 16070 bp, 17 predicted proteins | sample 2SBtaG_FD_89579 | JGI IMG/M metagenome (GOLD analysis project Ga0114931, IMG submission 89579) | Deep subsurface microbial communities from Kolumbo volcano to uncover new lineages of life (NeLLi) - 2SBTROV14_V59a metaG | ecosystem: Environmental > Aquatic > Marine > Volcanic | place: Kolumbo...
GTAGCCTGCCATGAGCTTGGTATTGACCTGAATCAATATCAGGCTCATGGTTTGTAAAAGGAGATAAATATATTTTCCTGTAAGATAATATTTTTGTGGTATACTGGTTAGGTGACTGAGTACAAAAGAAAACCAAATACTAATTGTATTATTTGCAACAAGCCAGTTTATAAAAGAAGGATTGAAATTGAAATAAACAAAAGAAGGGTTTTTGCAGTATGGCCTGTTATGGAATTTCTTGTCGAAAATAAAAATCCTGTTCAATGTGTGGAAAATTATTTTTAGCCAGTGCTAACAAAAAAACTTACAGTCGAGCTTGTGCTAATAAAAACAAAACTGGTATTAAATATACCCGTAACAGGTTAAAGTAAAAAAATCGTATCAGAGTTTGAAGTTACGTATATTAGAGAAAAGAGGAAAAAAATGTAAACGTTGTGGCTGTAATAAATATGAGATACTGCAATTACACCACAAAGATAAAAATAAGTTAAATAATAAACTTGATAACCTTGAATCAATTTATCCTAATTGCCATTATGGAAAATATTATTTAGAAAAAAATTGGTTAAAAGACAAAATAAAATAATTAGATTTTGAGGAGGGGTAGGATAATTGGTAATCCAGCAGTCTTGAAAACTGCCGCCTTCACGGGCTTGTGGGTTCGAGCCCCACCCCCTCCGCAATAATAATTTTGCAAACGGAAAACTACCGCTGCCTTACCTAGAGAAGTTATGTAATACTGATACATTGATAACTTCGGACTGACGTTCTTTCTATGTTGATAAAGATCTTTTTGAAGATGAACGACGCAGAACCGATTGCGTTTTTCATTTGCCCATAAATTGGACATTATATGTTACATAAGGAAGTATATAAAAGATTAACCATGACCGAGGGTTAGACGTTTATCAGTAATTTGTTTTGTTCTTACTATTGATAATTTCTTACCCCCTAGTCAAAACCAAACCCCAGACTTCTTTAGCGCCGGCTGTCTTTAGGACGCGAGCTAATTCTGAGATGGTGGCACCTGTCGTGGTGACATCATCGACTAGAATGATTGACCTATTTTTGATCTCTTCTAGCACTACAACCTCAAAAGCATTTTGAATATTTTTCAGTCTTTTAAGTCTAGGTAAATCAGTCTGCGTAGTCGTGTTTCTAATTCTTTTAACAGCCTGGCTAGCTAATTGAACTGGCGAGAACCTAGCTAATTCATAGGCTAAAAGCTCTGCTTGATTATACCCGCGATCCCACTTCCGCGCCTTAAATAAGGGTACAGGTATGAGTAAGGTCTGTTCACTCAAAAATAAATTTGCCAGCAAAGGCGAGTTATCAACTTTACGACTAATAATCTCTGCTAGCTGCGGAGCTAATATTTTAAGATTTTCATACTTGAAACTATGCACTAAATCCTTGAGCAATTCAGTCTGCCAAGAAGCTATCAAGATACCATCTAAACTAGTCTCTGATCGGCACTCTTTATGTGTTGCGCCTTGCAAGGTTGGCCGGTGGCAGACTAGGCAAGGGAAGCTTTGGTTAAAAGGAATTTGCTTAAAACAATTCTCACAAAGCCAAACCCCAGAGACGCCGCAACCTAGACACTCCATGGGTAGAATTAGATCAATTATAAAACTAGTTAAGTGTTTAATGTTCTTAAGATATGTTTTTTGAGTAATCATGGCTACACTGTTACAAAGCTACATAATGTCTGTGTAAAAACGTCGTGTCAGGCTGAGCTTGTCGAAGTATGACATGAAGTTTTAGCCAAAATTGATACCCTTTGATAGATTGCGCCCTGGCGCCAGGGAGCAATGGGTGACAATTTTGGGTTTTTTATACAGACACTACATAGTTAATGATACATGCTAACAGTTTAACTATGTAACAATTAGCCCCGATGGCTAATCGGGGATAACAAAACAACAATAGACAAAAATTTTTAACTAAAGACTACTTTTCCTTTCTCAGCGCTGATTTTTATCTGGCTGCCAGGCTCTATTTCGCCTGAGAGCAACCTATCTGCCAGTGGGGACATGACTAAGTCTTGCAGGTTTTTTCTGATAGCTCGAGCGCCTTCTTGGGGGGTAAAGCTCTTCTCAGCCATTAGCTTGATTAGCTTGCTATCTGTCTTAATATTTATTTTTTTCTCTTTAGCTTGTTTGATTAATTTGTTCATTTCAAGAGCTGTTATTTTTTTAATATCTGCCTGCCGCAATGGTTTATAAACTATAATCTTATCTAAGCGATTGAGAAATTCTGGACGAAATTTTTTCTTTAAAGAAGCTTTGACTTCGTTTTTGATTTCGCCATACTCTTTCTCTGCTGCCTCTTTTTTTGCTTCATTATCTCCAGCAGCAAAGCCTATCTGAGCACCTTTGTTAAATTGCCTAAGACCAATGTTTGAAGTTAATATTATGATAGTATTGCGAAAATCTACTTTTTTGCCTGTCGCGTCTGTTAAAAACCCATCATCTAATATCTGGAGTAGGATGTTAAACACCTCAGAATGCGCCTTTTCTATTTCGTCAAACAAAACTATTGAATATGGCTGGCGCCTGACTTTTTCTGTCAACTGGCCACCCTCTCTATAGCCCACATAACCTGCAGGCGAACCTATAAGCCTTGATACATTAAACCCTTCAGCAAACTCAGACATATCAAAACGAATCAAGGCTTTGTCAGAGCCAAATACTTCTTCGGCCAACACTTTGGCGGTTTCTGTTTTGCCGACTCCAGAAGGCCCTAAAAATATAAACGAGCCAAGCGGCCTGTCTATGTGGCCTAAGCCTGTTTTTGACCGCTTAATAGCCTGGCTTAAAAACTCTATAGCTTCACTTTGTCCAATAATTTTTTTCTGGAGCTGGCTAGTTAAGTTTCTAAGCTGCTTCATCTCGCTAGCCACTAAGTCGCCAGCTGGAATGTTGGTGATTTGTGATATCAGCTCAGCGACCTCGGCAGCGCCAATTTTTCCTTGCAACTCAGTAGCTGTTGCCTGGTTTGAAGCCAGCAAATTATCAAGTAGGGCTTCTTGCTCTCTTTCCTGCTCCTTGATAGCTAAAGCTTTAGGAAAATCTTCCATCTCTACTGCCTTGTTTTTTTCTTCAGCCAGCAAATCGAGCTTTTGTTCAATTTGTTTAATGGCTTTATTTTCTTTTTTAGGGCCAAGGCTTACCTTAGCCTTGGCTGCTGCTTCATCTATGAGGTCAATGGCTTTATCTGGTAAAAATTTTTCTGTTAAATAACGATGCGACAATTCTGCTGCTGCAACTATCGCTTCATTGACAATGCGCACTCCGTGATGCTGCTCATAAGAATCCCTAACCCCCTTTAATATCTGGATAGTTTCTGTCACGCTAGGCTCTGTGACAATCACCGCCTGCAAACGCCTCTCTAAAGCCGTGTCCGGCTCAATGTGTTTCTTGTATTCTGTAAAAGTCGTAGCGCCAATCATCCTGATCTCGCCTCTTGCTAGGGCTGGCTTTAAAATATTGGCTGCATCCATTGCTCCGCCAGCTGCCCCTGCGCCAACTATGTTGTGAATTTCGTCCACAAAAATGATAATATTTTCATCTTCTCTTATTTCGTCGAGCAACTGCTTTAGCCTAGATTCAAACTCGCCTCTATACATGCTACCAGCCACCATCAAAGATAAATCTAAGCTAAAAATTTTCTTATTTAGCAATAAATCAGGCACCTGGCCTTCTATTATTTTTCGGGCCAGCCCCTCAATAATAGCTGTTTTTCCTACGCCCGGCTCGCCTAGCAAAACTGGATTATTTTTATCCAACCGAGCTAAAATCTGGATTATCCTATCGATCTCTTTGCTCCTGCCTATGACTGGCTTGATGCGCTCTTGTTGTTTGGGGCTGGTTAACTCTACGGCAAAAAAGTCCAGCAAACTCTCCCTGGTTTTCCTTGCTTGCTTGGTTCTGGTTTTCCTTTTGCTGCTTATGGATTGTTCTGCTGGAGTTTCAGGGTCAGAGAAACTTGCTGTTAGATCTTTGAACTTACTAGTATTTTTCATCACTGCTTTTAGCTGCCTATGCAAATCTTCTAAACTATAACTTTTGTTGGCTAAGAAAGCTTTGATTAGCTGTTGGTTTTCATTTATTATTCCTTGCAACAAATGCTCTGTGCTGATGTACTGGTGGTCATATTTAGCAGCCACTAGCACTGATTGCCGAATTATTTTTTTTGCTGCTGGAGAAAGCTTTATTTCAGCTAACAAACTAACTTGCTCTGTGTTTTTTAAAGGCAAACTAAATTCTAAGGACTCGCTGCTTTCAAGGCCCAGCTTATGTATTAATTCAAAAGCAATCGATCCTTTGGTTTGAACCAAGGCATCCAAAATATGGGTTGGCTTTACTTCAAGTTCATTGTTAGCTTTGGCAAATTTTTGAGCTTGAATTAGTACTAATTTATATTGGTTGGAAAATTTATTATACATATATTACATGTTTCTTAAAGCTTTAATCCGCTCTTCTATGGGTGGATGGGTAGAAAACAACCTACTAGCGCCTTTTTTCAGAGAACCTAACGGATTGGCTATATAAAGGTGCGCCGTAGCCTTACTAACTTTTTGCATGGGCTGGCCTTGGGATATCTTTTCAAGAGCAGATGCTAATCCTTCAGGATAGCGGGTCATAAGAGCTGCAGAGGCATCGGCCAGATACTCTCTTTTTCTAGAAACAGCTAGCTTGATAAGCTGGGCTATGATTGGAGAAAGGATCAACAAAACCAAACCTATAATCAACCCGACTCCACCTGACTGATTATCACGCCGCCTGCCGCCGAAAATAAAGCCCCAGCGAAATAAATAATCAGACAGCAAAACAACCGTACCCACCAAAACCACCACTAAAGTCATGAGCCTAATGTCATAATTTTTAATATGCGATAACTCATGGGCTATAACAGCCTCTAGCTCTTCGTTGGCCAGTTTTTCTATAATACCAGCAGTCAAAGCTATACTGGCGTGTTCTGGATCACGGCCAGTGGCAAAGGCGTTAAGCGCCGGGCTTGGTATAATATAAACTTTGGGCATTGGCAAACCGGCAGTGATAGATAAATTTTCTACCAGCCTATAAACATAGGCATTGTCTGACTTAGCTAAAGGGCCTTTGGCGCCCGAAACTGACAAGGCTACCCTATCAGCCGAAAAATAGCTAATCAAAGTTATAATAATCGAAAAAACCAAAGCGAAAATTAGAAAGCTTTGGCCAGTCTCAGTTATAATGCCTGCCACATAGCCAATTACCGTGATTATTATAATGAACAAAATAATCAGCATCCAGGTCTTGCGTTTATTGCTCGCAATCTGTTCGTACATACTGTAAATTATATTAATTTTCAGCTTTTTGTCAACCCCATTATCAAAAACTATAACCCCAGGCAGACATTAAAGCCATTGGCGCTAAAACTAGCTACTGCTTGAGAAAAATCTGACAGCCAACGGATATTTCTTATTGCAGTTTTTGATAGATAAACTTTTTCTGCCTCGCCTGAACCGCAACCAAGGTCCAGTGGCTGCCTTGCAGACAAATAACTCTCAAGAAATTCGCTGGAATTGGCCAATATAAATCCTCCCTTGGTGGGTAGCATAATAATTTCCATATCTAGCTCTGGAATATCTAAATAGCTGGAATTGGCTATGTCTTTGTATGGAGAAAAAACAAACTCGTCTGGCTTCATGATAAGATCATAAGCCAATGATCCATCGGGTAATTCAACCTCTACTTCTGCCGGCACTTGCTTGGCAAGCAAAGCTTGAAAAAACTTTCTCAACCAAGATATTTCAGTTGGGCTTAAATCATTTTTAAACTCTAAAATTATTTGGTAATTTCCAAATTCAAGAACTTTGTCATAGCCTGGACGCCAGCCAGCTGATCCGTTTTTACTTAATACGGCCAAGTTAGCTGGCTTGTCAAAAATCTCCCTTAAGACAATCCAGTTAATATTATAATCATGCGCCACGCTGGTTTTAAAATTCTGCCAGAAAAAATCAGCGACTGGCAGCTTTTTCAAGACAGTCTCTACTTTAGTTAAATTTTTGTTAAGGTTAATTCCTTGCAGATATAAATCCCCTTGCAGCTTGTTTTGAGTTATGTCTGAAACATGGCCGCTGGTAGTAGTGACCAGTAATTGTTTATCAGTTTGGCTGACCTGGAAATTTGTCACTTTTGGCAAAGTTGTTAAGCTCCCGCTTAAAGTGCGTAAAAAAATATTTTTTTCATCTATTTGGCTAAGACTGACAGCCAGTATGTCTGGCCTTAAAAATCCCGACCATAAATTTGCTTCTGATCCCACGACTTGCGGCCTGTTTTTCTTATAATTAAATTTCTTTATTACTTTTTCATTGGTAGTTAAGATTACGACTTGCTCTCCAGGTTGCCGCATAAAGCTGTTGGGTGCCAAGTAGGTTTCAAACTGTCCTGGATTGTCAGTTCTGATAAGCCAAACCCAAACCAAATTTTGATCATCTAGCACACCAGCCAGAGCCAAGGAGCTAGCCCCGTCTATTAGAGGCTGGGTTAAACCTTGCTCTATGAAAAAATCATTAAGCAAAGCTGCCAATCCTGGAGTTTGCTCAATCAATGCCTGTCACTTTTGCGACTGTAAATCAAACTCAACATATAGCCAAGCCTCTTTTGGCACATAGTCTGATAATTTGGCTGAGCTGGACTGAGGATAAGAAAACAAAAAAATAAATACTGAGCCAAATACGATAAAAATAAATAGCACCCCAACTCCAATTCTTAAACGGGTATTGTGCCAAAACTTTTGCCATAAGCTGGGTGGTGGCAAAAGCTTATAGCCTTCACTGGGATCTTTTAAAGCCTTGATAAAATCCTGCATGGCTGTTTTTTTACTGAATTTTTTTCCTGAAGAAGACATAGTTTATAATAAATCTGCAGATTTTACCCTGCAGACTTATTATAGCAAATTTTTATAAATTTTATCGGCGTTTATTAAAACGCCTATTACCTCTGTCGTTGCCATTAAACCTCTGGCCATCATTGGAATTATTGCTTTTAGCCTTGGCCTTAGCTACTAAATCTTCTGGAAATTTGTGGTCTGTTTCTTTGATTGATAAATTAACCCGCCCCTGATCATCTATCTCCAATACTTTGACTTTGACTTTGTCACCCACTTGCAGTAAATCTGTTACCTGGTTAACCCTAAAAGGCGCGATCTCAGACACATGCACTAAGCCATCTTTGCCTGGTAATACTTCCACAAATGCGCCAAAATCCATGATTCTGACTACTTTGCCGTCAAACACCTCGCCGGCTGTTATGTCTCTGGTTAAATCCTTAATCCAAGCTATGGCTTTATCAGCTCCGGCTGCTTCAGTTGAAGTAACTAGCACCAAGCCATCATCCTCAATATCTATTGCCACGCCAGTGGTATCAATAATCTCATTGATGATCTTGCCCTTAGGGCCTATAACATCGCCAATCTTCTCAGGATCAATGCGCAGGGTATAAATCCTTGGCGCATAAGGTGATAATTCCTTTCTTGATTCAGGAATTATTTTTAGCATGGCTTCTAGTATTTTCAGTCTTGCAGATCTTGCTTGCTTTAGCGTTTCTTTCACTATATCAAGAGTTATGCCGAGATTTTTCACATCTAGCTGAATAGCGGTTATGCCAGCCGCCGTGCCTGCCACTTTAAAATCCATCTCGCCATAATGATCTTCTGCCCCTTGAATATCTGTCATAATTTTGTAATTTTCATCAGGCTGCTCGTCATCTGTCATAATACCCATAGCTATGCCAGCCACTGGAGCTTTAATGGGAACCCCAGCATCCATTAAAGACAATGTTGAGCCGCAAGTAGCTGCCATAGAGCTAGAACCATTAGAACCCATAATTTCAGAAACCACTCTTATAGTATAGGGAAATTCTTCTTTGTCAGGCAATACATTAACTAATGCCTTTTCAGCTAAAGCGCCGTGGCCTATTTCTCTGCGACCAGCGCCTCTATTAGGCCGCACTTCGCCCACAGAAAATCCTGGAAAATTATAGTGGTGCATATAGCGCTTCTTGGTATCATTCTCTTCCATAGTATCTAAAATTTGCTCGCTGGAAGGCGGACCCAAAGTCAAAACCGTCAAAGCTTGAGTTTCTCCGCGCTGAAAAAGACCTGTGCCATGCGGTCTGGGCAAAACCCCTACTTGTATATCCAACGACCTTATCTCATCAAACTGACGTCCGTCTAGACGTTTATTTTTGTTTAAATATAAATCCTTGGTCGCCTTTTTCAAAATATTTTCAAATACATTCAGCATATAATCTCTATCTTCCTTTGAAAATTCCGTGTCATCCTTGAAACGTTCATTTAATTCTTCTTTTAATTTATCCAAACCCTCATCTCTGGCAGACTTGTCAACTTGGGTGAAAAAAGTAGTTATTTTAGAACCAACTAATTCCTCAGTTAGTTTTTTAATTTCGTCTTGCCTTTGTTTTTCATCATCCGTTAAGGATATTTGATTATCTCTTTTAGTTACACCAACTTTTTCTCTCATGGCTTCTATTAATTCCAAAACAGCTTGAGCCTCATTTATAGCTAATTCCACACCAGCCACTACAACCTCTTCCTGATCTTGTTTGCCTTCTGCTTCTAGCATAACTGTCTTTTTATCTCTGACTGAAACTAGCAAATCAAGGCTTGATTTTTCCCTCTGTTCATATTCGGCATTAACTACCAACTGACCTTCTATTTGGCTAACTCGCAAAGCAGCTACAGGACCTGCCCAAGGAATATCGGAAATATACAAGGCGGCAGAAGCTGCCACTACGGCCAAAGAATCAGGGTCGTTGGCTCCATCCCAAGATAAGGTCTGGATCACAACCTGGACATCAAAGCGCGAAGTATCGTCAAAAAAAGGCCTGATTGACCGATCAACAATCCGCCCTGATAATATTGCTTCATCAGAGGGCCTGCCTTCTCTTTTGATAAACCTAGATCCTTTTATTTTCCCTGCTGCATAAAACTTCTCTTCATAATCAACTAGTAAAGGAAAATAACTCAGGCCTTCCCTGATATTTTTTGACATGACAGCTGTAGCTAAAAGCACAGTGTCACCATACTGCACTGTAACTGCAGCGTTGGCTTGCTGAGCCAGCTGGCCTGTTTTGACAATTAACTCTCTGCCTCCCCAGTCCATACTCCAGGTATGGACTCCTCTCTCCTCTTGGTATTTAATTTTGGACATAAAAATCTCTCTCAGAGTGATGAGCAAACTGCTGATTCGCTTAACTTTGCGATCAGTTGTGTCTGCCCACCAAACTGTTAAATTAATATTACTTCTTAATCTTTAATAAATATTTTTTCTCAGATAAATCTGCAAAATCATCCGCCTCTTCTACCAGCTTAGCAGAAGATGATTCCTGAAAGGCCATAACTTCTACTTGGCAGCCTTTGTTTTCCTGCAAAAATCTAACCAAAGGCACGAAATCCCCATCGCCAGTAACCAAAACTATTACATCCACTTTGTCAGCTAGCTTGATAGCATCTATGGCAATGCCCACATCCCAGTCGCCCTTTTTCGCACCACCAGCAAAAATCTGCAAATCTTTAATCCTTATATTAAAGCCCTGGCTCTCAAGTACATCAAAAAAACCTTGCTCTTCTGGAGCTTGTGATTTTATCACATAGGCATTTGCTTGGACCAGCCGACGGTCAGCCACAGCCTGACGCAACACTTCTTTATAGTTCACCCTAGAGTCAAACAAATTCTTAGCTGAGTGATACATGTTTTGGACGTCTACAAAAACGCCAATTCTTTGCTCCTTATGTTTAGACATTTATAGCTTTTTATTTTTTTCTCTTTCCTCAGCCTTAGCAGCTGCTTCAGCAGCTATCAGTTCTTCTTCTTCAAGCTTGTTTTTGAAATCAATAAATTGAGAAATACGTCTCTTAAGTTTTAAGGTATTGATCAGCTCTTCATAAGACTTGCCATCCTCGCGCATTAGGTAGTTTAGCAGTTTACGCCGCTGGTTAACTTTCTTCAAAAGCCCCCGGCGGGAAGAATGGTCTTTTTTGTGAGTTTGCAGATGGCCTTGCAACTCTTTTACTTCTTCTGTTAAAATAGCGATCTGGACTTGAGAAGAGCCAGTATCGCCTTCGTGGGTTTGAAACTTCTTGATTATCCTGTCTTTCTTTGCTTTGTTTAGCATATTATGCCTTTCGCCGCTTGGCCAAGTTATTTTACGAACAACCTAGCTAAGGGTATTAATAATAACTGCTTAGATTTTAACAAAAAAAATATATTTTGGCAAGGGCTAGAATAAAAATTAACTTTAATAGTAAAAATCTCTAGTTTAAGCTTAAATTTATCTTCTGCAGTCATGAAATCACACCTTTGAACACCCCTGGAAAAACTGAACCGTTTTTTCTTGGAGCTTAAGGAAAATTTTCTAATAAAATGTTTAGTGAATTTTTCCGGAGCTTGATAACTGATACTGGTATGGGTTCGCCGGCTATTGTAATATTTCATCCTTTGAGCCATAAATCTATTTAATTCTGAAAAACTGGTAATCTCATCAATCTCATCCTGACATTCGTCTTTGAGCCGACCAAAGAATGATTCCTGACCAGGGTTATCAGTCGGCGTACCAGGCGTTGAATAAGATAAGACTAATTTGTTCTTTAAAACACAATCTACATACTCATAACCGGTATACTGCGAGCCCTGATCCTGATGAGCCAGTATCTTTTTAGGTAAATATCCCAATAATCGCTTGATTTTCTTAAGGGCCTTGTTTAAAGATTCAATCACCAATGAGGCTTCCATGGTCTTACCCAGGGCCCAGCCATAGGCTATTTGGCCAAAAACATCTTTATGAACCGCTAAATATGCTTTGTTTTTGCCATGGTTGTACCATATCTCCGACATATCGCTGGTTAAAGCCTGAAAAGGCTTTTCAATAGTACTTCTTATCAGCAAGTTAGCTCTGTCAGATAATGATATGAGTATTTTTTGAATTAAGCTTGCCTTTCTTTTTTTAATGTTTCTTTTAAGTTGCAAGCCCCATATTTTAAGCAGTCTAGCTAAAGCATCCCTGCCTACATGAATTTTGTATTTATCTTTTAATTCTACTTTTATTCTTTTAATGCCATAAGCGCTGTTATCTTTAATTATTTTTCTAATTTTGTTTTTAATGTGTTCATACTTGGCTTCAAATCTATCATCCGGGTGTTTGTAATTTGCATAAGTTATTTTAGCTATGCCGCATAACTTGCAAATTCTATTAACTGAGAATAATCCTTGCTCTACTTGGGCTCTGGCAAATTTGATTATGCTCCATTTTGGGATTCGTAAAAATCTGAAAAATTTTTAAGCAAGTTAAGTTCTACTTTTTTCTTGCCTACCATTTGTTCCAGTTTAGCTATTTTGCCCTTTAATTGTCTATTCTGCTGGTCTGGTGTGGTCTCAAAGACGTGAAATCCTTGTTCATCTAAATGTTTTGACCAAACAGAGATAACATTTACTCCCACATTATATTTTCTTGATATTTCTGATAGATTACCTGTTTTAATGGCTTCTTTGGCTAAATTGTACTTAAACTGGGGTGTGTAGGTCTTTCTTGCTTTTTTAGCTTGTCCAGATGAGCGTTGATTAGTCATATTGGTTCTCTTCTTAAGATTAATATTTTACTTAATTTCACGATAACAGATTTTCGTGATTTTTGTAAAATTTTAATCCTATTAAGTTTTCCTTAACCTACTGGTTTAGTTTATCCAGGACTGGTCACTTCCATTCTTGAAATTATCGAACATATATGCTATTCTTATATTAGAAGCTTGAATATATTCGACTTATGAAATTAAAAGAAAAACAAATATCTATCAAACTGAGAAAACAGGGCAAGAGTTACGCAGAAATAAACAACAAAGTAAAAGTTTCAAAAAGTACTCTTAGTCTTTGGTTGCGCGATATAAAACTAAGCCCAGAACAAGAAAATAATATCTACCAAAAAGCCAAGCAAAAGCATGCTTATAGATTGGCAAAATTCAACCAGCAAAAGCGTATCAACAAAACAAAAGAGATAATTCAGTCTGCAAAAAAGGAAATTTCTTCTCTAACAAAAAATCCTTTATTTTTAGCTGGTTTAATGTTATATTGGGCTGAAGGTGATAAATCTGACAGAATAGAGCATGTCAAGTTTAACAATTCAGACCCAAAAATGATAAGATTAATGATGAGTTGGTTTAAAAAAATCTGTAAGGTGCCAGATGAGAAATTCAGGATTGAACTGCATATACACGAACTACACAGCAGAAAAAACATAGAAAAATATTGGTCGCAAGTCACGCAGGTTCCCTTGAGTCAATTTCATAAAACCCAAGTCAAACCCACAAGTTTACGCCAAAGAAAAAATAAGCTATATGATGGAACTTGTGCGATCAGAGTTTCTAGCAAAGATTTATTCCGTAGAATTAAAGGTTGGCAGTTGGGTTTTCTGGAACAAAAATATAAAGATTTATTATAAACCTTGACCCCCATAGCTTAATGGATAAAGCACCGGCCTTCCCCGCCTGCCAAAGCAAGCCCTCGTAGTTCAATGGATAGAATAGGGGACTTCTAATCCCTAGATCGAGGTTCGATTCCTCGCGAGGGCACATAAAGTGGCGGGCAGGTAAGCCGATAATCCGAGTTCGATTCTTGGTGGGGGTACAAACCAAATAAGTACTAATTATGACTGACCTTGCTAAACTAACTAAAAATTTAATAGACTTTAGAGATGCTCGTGATTGGAAACAGTTCCACAATCCCAAAGATCAAGCTTTATCTCTAACCCTAGAGGCAGCTGAAGTACTAGAGCACTTTCAGTGGAAATCTCAGAAAGAAATAGATCAATACATCCAATCCAACAAAAAAGAAATAGGCGACGAATTGATTGATGTGTTAAATTATTTGCTTTATATGTTTCACGATTTAGATATAGATATTGAAGAGGCTTGGCAGAGAAAGATTAAAGAAAACCACGAAAAGTATCCTGTAAAAAAAGCTAAAGGTAAACACACTAAATATAATAAACTCTAACCCATGCCTGACGAAAATCAACAAACAAAAAATAAAGTTCTCATTGTAGAGGATGACCCCGAAAAACTCACTACGTTCGTCACGGGGCGGGACTCAGACTTATATAGTTAATGCTTTTTTATGAATAATAATACTAAACATAAAGTCTTAATAATTGAAGACGATCTAGATATTGCCAATGTCTATAGTCTTAAATTTGAAAAAGAAGGCTTTAGTGTTTATGTAGCTGCAGATGGGCAAGAAGGCATAAACAAAACCCTAGCTTGGCTGCCAGACCTTATCCTGCTTGATATTATACTGCCGAAAAAAGATGGCTTTGCCGTGCTTGAAGCTATCAAAAAAAATGAAGCCACAAAAAACATCCCAGTTATTATGTGGACCAATCTTTCCAATACTGAAGAAGCCCGCAAAGCTAAGGAACTTGGTGCTGCTGATTATCTAGTCAAAGTTTTCAATATGCCAGCAGAAATTGTAGAGCGAGTCAAGCAACAACTACAGCAGTAGCTCAATTATTTTCCCCACCAAAAAAACCAGCGACCTACCGCTGGTTTTAGATTTCAACCATTTAACCTCTGTCCGTCAACCCCAAAAAATGCACATAATAACTCAAATTACCCTACTCCTGTTAATTTCCTCTGTATAACTTTTTGACATGCCATATTAAAAATTATACTATTGAATTGTCTTAAGCACTTCAAGGGGGGGTTATATAAACAAAAAAAATGGCCAAGCATAACAATTTGTGGCAGGTCGATCCCAAGGAATTTTTCACGATAATAAAAGACGACGACCGGATTAAATTTCTGTTGCGCTATGCTGTACTGTCTCCCTCAACCCACAACAGCCAGCCCTGGCTGTTTAAGGTAGACAACAATAAATGTTTTATCTACCCCGACCCAGATAAAAAACTGCCTGAAGCAGACCCCCAAAGCCGCGACTTATACATCAGCCTCGGCTGCTGTCTGGAAAACCTGGCCATAGCTGCGCGTTATTTTGGTTTGCTGGATAAAATCGAATACATACCCCAAGGTTTTAAAATAAATGAGATCGCACCGGCAGCTGCTGTGTGGTTCAAAAACGGCAAGGGACATCAAGACTCTGCCTGGCTAGCACTGCTTGAAGCCATCACCCAGCGCGTTAATGCCAGGGGACTTTTTAGAAAAAAACCAATACCTGAAAACCTGTTTAGCCAAATTAAAAAATTACCACCACCTGAAGGCCTCCAACTTGCGCTGGTTAGTGATAAAAATAAAATTAAAAAACTGGCTCGGTTAACGGCTGAGGGCATTACTTTGGCCTACAACCAAAAAAAATTCCGGCAAGAAGCCGCTAACTGGATTAATCATAGCTTCTCCTGCAAAAAAGAAGGTATCCATGGTTATGCCTTGAAGATGCCAGCCCTCTTGTCTTTTGTTTTCCCCACTCTTATCAGAAAATTCAATCTTGGCAAAAAGCTGAGTCAACTTAACTTAGTTAGTGTTAGGTCAGCTCCATTAATTTGCGTCATCTCAAGCGACCAAGAAACCCCCGATAGCTGGCTGCGCATTGGCCGGCTGGCAGAACGCCTGATGCTGGAGTTTAATGCGGCAGGAGTGAATACGTCTATATTCGTGGCAGCCGTTGAAATGGGAGAACTGCAACAGCAAGTCAAACAAATTGTTGAAACAGAAAAAAAACCACAATTTATTTTTTGTGCTGGCTACTTGCCCGGCCATCATCGACACACAGCCAGGTTTGCAGTAGCTAATAAACTAATCAATTAATACACAAATTTATGAATCCTGATATCCAACCTCCAATAATTTTCAAAAACAAATCAGAAGTGTCGCCAGACGTACAAATTATTGAATATTATAATGAAGCCCTGGCAGAACTTTTCTATATCAGGCACCCCCAGTATAAAAAGAGTATGCCAGAAACTGAACCGGAGCTTAATAAATTTTTAGAAACGATAAGCGTACCTGATTGTTATATCTACTATCCTTGGCGCCAGGCAGTAGTCCATACAGTGGATGAGGCGCACTACTATGAGCTGCGCACGGCCCGAAACAAGAATATTATTACCCAAGAGGAACAAAAAAAATATTCTAAGATTACAGTCGGGATTATTGGCTTGTCTATAGGAGCTGCACCTCTGCATAACTTGGTAGCCACCAGCGGTCCGCGGCAAATCAAGATCGCAGATTACGACACAGTAGAAATCAGCAATCTTAACCGCCTGCCGGCAACTTTACTTGACTTAGGCGCCAATAAGGCTCTGGTAGCCGCCCGGCGGGTTTGGGAGCTGGATCCTTACGTTAAGCTGCAAGCCTTGCCTGAAAAAATATCAGAATCAAATTTAAATGAATTTATAGCTGGCACGCCTAAAATAGGCATCCTAATAGACGCCATGGATACGCTTGACATAAAAATCATGTCCAGGTTAAAATGCCGAGAACAGAAAATACCAGTTATAATGGCTACCAGCAATGCCAACAGCGTCATCCTGGACGTTGAAAGGTTTGACCTGGAGCCGGGTAGACCCCTGTTTCATGGGCGCATTGGCGACATGGGCATGGCAGACGCCAAAGACTTGAGCCGGACGACAGACTTTCAGCGCTGGATAAAGCTGGCGACTAAAATAGTTGACCCAATGGTCCAGATGCCGCGCATGCATGATTCTCTGCAGGCCATTGGTAAATCTATTTCCGACGTTCCACAGCTGGGCACCACAATTAACCTGGCTGGTGTAGCTGTGGCTTTCATTGTCAGACAAATTGCCAACCAGGAAAAAATGCCGTCTGGGCGCTACTTAGTCAGCCTGGAAGAAAAACTTATACCAAATTTTAATTCAGCAAAAAACATTAATCTAAGAAAGAAAAAAGCGCAGGAGATCTTAAACCATTTAGGTATAAATGATCAAAACTGACACACAAATAGACTTAGAAAGGTTTCCTGAATTTGACAACCACGAATTCGTGTCTTTCTTTTATTATAAAAAATATGGCCTAAAAGGCCTGGTCGCCATCCATAATACCAA